>FWPU01007191.1_pt1 | contig 20858 bp, 13 predicted proteins | sample 2228361 | NCBI WGS metagenome assembly FWPU01 (sample SAMEA103939777, study PRJEB20133) | metagenome
AGTTTTTCTCTGGGTACAGAAAATATAAATAATGATTTGTACTACAGGTTTGTTTTTCTCCCCTCCATTGCAATAGGTGGTTTTTCTTTTGGACTTTACTTGCCAGTTTTTTTTTCCGCAGCTGATAGTGTGGTTTTAAAGAATAAGCAGAAAATTTATAATGAAAAAGACTGGGATTTTTCTTCGCCAGAGGACTCATGGAAGGATTTAACTACCAAAATAGCATTTCTCGAATTTAAAAACTCTCTTCTGTTTTTAAGAGGAGGTTCTCTTTTTGACTATACTCTTGGAAATGGGCTCCTTGTAAGTGGTTACAATAATAATTTGTTTTTTCCTTCCGAAAGAAATGTGGGTTTAATTTTTAGAGCTGATGGTTTGATTGCTGGATTTGAGGCATTTACTTCTGATGTTACTAAATTTGAACTTCTCGGTGGTAGGTTTTTTGTTAGACCTCTATGGGTGCTTCCTGTGGTTGGTAAATGGAGTATCGGCACTTCTGCATTTATTGATTCAAAGCCATTGACAAACTCAAAAGACAAGGTTTTTGGATATTCATTTGATATTGATCTTCCAATTTTAAGTTTTAGAACCTTCAGTCTTACTGGATATGCAGGCGTGGGAACACTTGGATATTATGAGTTTACCTCAGATAGAATTCAATATTATAGTGGTTTTGGAATGAATACCGGTGTAAAAGGAAATATCTTCATGGTTACTTACAGAACAGAATATAAAAATCAGTTTGGAGCATTCATACCAAATTATGTAAATAAAACATATGATCTGGAAAGGGAAAATAAATTTTCTACCTTTCGTATGGTCTCGACCCTGCCAGTAATGAATGTTATTTATAATGGTTTTCTTGTGGAAACTGGAGTTGAAATGAGCAACCTGATTAAGGCAACTATTTCCTATGAACATCTTTTTCTTTATGGGGCTGATCCTTTGAATAGTCTGGATAATACCTTACATATAGAATTATCTGTATCAAAAAACTTACTCAAAAAGTTATATGGAAGTGTTTCATTTGACTGGAAAAATTTCTATATTACAAGACAGATTGATAGTTTTCCACCCGCCGGTTCCATATTGGGTGCAGAGTTGTTTTATGAGTTAGTCTATGGAATATATATTGGTGTCGAGTGGAAGAAATTTTTTGAGAGAGTTGAAGGTAGAATAGAGGAAAGGATTATTTATGGTTTCCGATTGGAAATAGTTCTATAGAAAAACTTTAATTTAAAAATTTATGAAAATAAGTTGCCAGTGAAAAGTGTGGCTTTTCTTTGGTGCAATCCTTCTTTTGCCATTCAAAAGAAGGGTTGCAAAGGATTTTTGACTACTTTTTACAAAAAGTATCTAATTCTGTGCTAAAATCGACATCACAGGGCTCGTAAAATTCTACCGATGGCAGAACAATGTTCTGCCCTAACAATACTACCGTGAGATTTAACCAAAATTTTTGCGTTACTATTCTAAAAGACAAGGGTGAGTTAGAAATATAAAAACTTTAAAGAAAAATTTGAGGTTTAAGGAGGCATTTATGCCAGAAGCAAAAAAAATTTTATTCTATGATTCAAAGCCTTATGATGTAGAATTTTTCGAGAGAGAAAATAAGAACTTTGGCTATATGTTGAAATTTTTTAAAGAAAAACTGGATGAGGAAACAGTAATCCTTTCCAGAGATTATGATGTAGTTTGTCTTTTTGTGAATGATGATGCTAATAAGAAAGTCTTAAAAAAATTAAAGGAGAATAACATAAATCTTATTGCCCTAAGATGTGCAGGATATAACAATGTCGATTTGAAAACTGCTTATGAAGAAAAGATTCATATTCTCAGAGTTCCAGCCTATTCTCCATATGCTGTGGCAGAACACACTATTGCTTTGTTGCTTTCGTTGAACAGAAAGATTCACAAGGCTTATCTCAGAGTAAGAGAATTAAATTTCAGCTTGAATGGATTGCTCGGTTTTGATATTCATGGAAAAACTGTTGGTGTAATTGGAACAGGAAAAATCGGGAAAGTTGTCATTGAGATATTAAAGGGCTTTGGGGCAAGGGTGCTGGCATTTGATTTATACAGGGATATTGAGTTTTCTCAAAAACTTGACTTTGAGTATGTGGATATTCACCATATTTTAAAGGAGTCTGATATTATTACGCTTCACTGCCCTTTAACCCCTGAATCACGCTATATTATTAACAGAGATTCGATAGCTCAAATGAAAGATGGAGTTATAATAATAAATACAAGTAGAGGCAAATTGATTGATACAAAGGCATTAATAGATGGTCTGAAGAGTGGAAAAATAGGTGGAGCAGCGCTTGATGTCTATGAGGAGGAGAGTGATTATTTCTTTGAGGATTATTCAAGCCAGATTATCACTGACGATATACTTGCGCGTCTTCTCACATTCCCCAATGTACTGATAACCTCACATCAGGCGTTTTTTACAAGAGAAGCTTTAAAAAATATTGCGGAAACAACCTTTCAAAATATAAGAGATTTTTACGAGGGGAACCCACTTAAAAACGAAGTTTGCTATCGTTGTGGTCAGGATCAGCTCACATGTGACAAAATGAAAAAAGGAAGATGTTTTTAAATTTGACACCGCATTTTTGTTGTGTTAAACTTAAAATCCTTTAAATTTAAGGATTGTAAATGTTTCTTGGTAGTATAGTTAATGCTCTGGCTGTTGTAATAGGCGGAACTTTTGGCTTGTTATTCAGAAAAACCCTTCCTGAAAAGATTAAAACAATAATTTTTGACGGGCTCGGGCTTTGTACTATTGCTATTTCAATTGGAATGATATTGAAAGTCGGAAATATTCTTGTTGTTATTTTCAGTGTTCTACTTGGTGGATTAACTGGAGAAATTTTAAAGATTCAGGAGTTTTTTGACAATCTCGGTGATAGATTGAAGAAACTTGTCAGGTCAAAAAATGATAGCTTTACTGAAGGTTTTGTTTCAGCATTTTTGATTTTTTGCGTTGGCGCGATGACCATAATGGGTTGTTTTGATGAAGGCATAAGGAATGATCATACTCTTCTTTTTACAAAATCAATTCTTGATGGATTTTGCTCCATTGCTCTGGCTTCAACCCTCGGAAGTGGAGTCGTTTTTTCAGCCATCCCGCTTTTCATCTTTCAGGCGGCCCTTACATTTTTTTCAAGATGGGTTGAACCTTTTTTCAGTAACTATATGATCAATCAGATTATTGGAACCGGAGGTATACTTGTTCTGGGAATAGGAATAAATCTGTTAAATCTAAAAAGGATAAAAATTTCAAATCTTTTGCCAGCCCTTATTTATGTTTTAATCCTTTCTTTTTTTTTCAAATAAGGTCTCAGGATGAATGAATTAAAAGAAATCTATCTTGAAATAAAAGATAAAGTGGATAAACAACTGAAAAAGTTTGATTACCTGAGGTATAAAGGAAGCAAAGAGGAGCTATTTGAAGAACTTGTTTTTTGCTTACTTACTCCACAGAGCAAGGCAAGGATGGCAGAAAAAACTATCATAAAATTGAAAAAGAAAAATTTACTTTTTTCTTCGGCCACACCAGAAATTTTAGCTATGGAATTTAATCTTGTGAGATTTAAAAATCACAAGGCTTCTTATGTTTATGAGGCGCAGCAAAAATTTTTAGTAAAAAACCAACTTAATTTTGATAATATTCTTGATTTCTCTTCATCAACTCATGAAAAGAGGAACTGGCTTGTCACAAATATAAAAGGAATGGGCTTAAAAGAAGCAAGTCATTTTTTAAGAAACATTGGGTATTATAAGGATATTGCTATTCTGGATAGACATATTTTAAAAAATATGGCTTTTTACAGAAAAATAGAGAAAACCCCTACCCTTAATCTTAAAAATTACCTTTTACTCGAAAAACTTATGAAAGAATGGGCTTTTCAACTCGATATACCATTTGAATATCTTGATTTTGTTTTATGGTTTAAAGAAACCATGGATATCTTCAAATAATTTTTAAAAGGGATTAATTGCCGCTATTTTCTTTTTTTGTTCAATCTCTAAGTTTCTTTTAATTATCTGGACAGATTTTTCTATACTGCTTACATCTCTGCAAAGTATTTTTCCTTCATTTATAGTAACAGTTTTTTCAACATCCAAAAACTTTTTCAGATGCATTGCCCATTCCTGCTTGTTAAATCCAAGAAATTTCATGAGTTCATCCGGGCCAAAATCAAATTGATAAGAAACATTCTCTGAAATGTTTACCCTTGCTTTTTGTAACTGGGTGTACAATGCGTCATAAATTCTTCCAACAGGGTCTTTAATAAGCAGGTTGGCAAGCTGTCTGTAAATAAGCCAAATTCTTTCACTGAGCAATTCTATAATTCTTGTTGCTATTTCAGGGTGGGCCTGAACTGTAGGTTCAAAGTTATTTTTATTTATTGCCATAAGTTTTACAGGACCATAAGCTATAGCACTTGCACTTCTTGGTTTGTTATCAAGCAAAGACATCTCTCCAAATATGTCACCTTTCTTCAAAACCGCAAGCAAAACCTCGGCATTATTAACAAACTTTGTTATCTTTACCTTTCCCTCCTGAATAATATAAAGTTCATTCCCCGGTTCATGCTCTAAAAAGATAATCTGCCCATCTTTATAAATAGAATAAAATCCCTCTTTTTCTGGAAGCAGAACATCTGGAGAAGGGTTTATTTTTGCCAATTTTTGCTTCGCTTGAGGAACAAAACCACCTTCAGGGCAGAACTTTATGTAATGCGCGTACGCGTATGCAGCCTGGGTAAAAAGCTGATTTGAGTAAAAGTAATCTCCAAGTGAAAAGAGGTGAGATGGATCTTCTTCAAGTGAAGAGCTTAAAGTGAGCTTTGTCAAAACAGAATCGTAATACCTGAGTTGCTTTCCAAAGTACCTTAAAATTTTCATTGCGATTGGAGCATTTTTTTGAATCAAAGCACCAAATTGTTCTCTCCTGACAACTATTGTAGAAGAATCTTCCAATGCCTGAACTGTCTCAATCCTTGGTCTACGGGACATACAGGAAATAACGCCAAAAAAGTCGCCCACTCCCAGAATTGTTTCACTTTCACCTTCCAATAAAGAAGCAGATCGCATTTCACTCACCTTTCCCTGTCTGATAATAAAAAACTCATCCGAATCCTGCTGATCTTCAAGTATTATGTATCCACCTTTCTTAAAGTTTGCCGTATTAAAAACAACATCACCTGGCATTTATTCTCCCATAACTAATTCTGGCTTGTATTATTTTCGACTTTTTTAATCAATCAATTTAGCAATTATCTAATTTTAATCTAATATCAAAAAACATTCAAGTTAAAAGAATAATTTTTTTCAATACAAAATAACAATCTGTATATATCTGGCTATCTAAAACCCTCTTATAGGGCTCATATCTCTTCTTTAAGAAGTCATTAAAAGTAATCTAAATGCAATGATACTTTTATTATAATTCAATTAGGAATACAAGAACATATACTTCTTCATCAGACTATACGTCCATAGCTAGAAAAGTAGAGTTTTGAGGGTAATCTTATCCTAATAAACTTTCTTATTATATAATTACCTGAAATGTGCAATTAAAATCAGAGGAGAACAAGCCTCTGGTATTGCCTCTTCTCTTATTATCTCTATGTTTTATAAACAAATAAAAAATATCATACAATTCAGATATCACGCAAAACACCTCTTTAAAAAATCAAGGTCAATATCAGCATAAAGCGGATACTTCTTAAGTAAAGCTCTTACCCTTTGCTTCGCCTCTTCCTTCACACTTTCTGAAATTTCATACTTTGCCCTGCTCTTCTCCCCATTCACAACAAGGGGCTTCACATTTTTTAATACAAGATTAATTATTTCAGCTATCTCTTTCATTTCTTCCTTACCCATTCCAAGGGTTGTAACCGCCGGGGTCCCAATCCTTAAACCACTTGTATACCATGGTCCATTTGGATCAAAGGGGAGAGAATTCCTATTCAGAGTAATGCCACACTCTCTCAATGCACTTTCAGCCTGTCTCCCTGTAATTCCATAAGCTGTAACATTAACCAGAAATAGATGGTTATCAGTCCCATCCGTTGCCACTTTAATTCCAAGCTCCATACATTCGATAGCAAGAGATTGTGCATTTTCAACAATTTTTTTAGCATAAGCCCTGAATTGTTTGGTATTTGCTTCCTTTAAAGCTATCGCCTTTGCTGCCATAACGTGAGGCAATGGTCCACCAAGAACCAGAGGACAACCCTTGTCCACAGCTTCGGCAAACTCCTTTTTGCAGAGTATTAAACCTCCTCTTGGTCCCCTCAGAGTCTTGTGAGTTGTTGTGGTTACAACATCAGCATAAGCCACCGGATTAAACTCCCCTTCAAAGACACCGCCAGCCACAAGGCCTGCAAAGTGGGCCATATCAACCATCAGGACAGCACCAACCCTATCTGCTATCTCTTTCATTATCTTGAAATTAATTTTGCGTGGATAGGCACTATAACCTGCAAGAAGTATCAAGGGCTTTACTTCTTTTGCTCTTTTATCAATTTCATCGTAGTCAAGAAGTCCACTTTCCCTGTTTACAGAATATGTATGGGCTTCAAACATTCTTGCTGATACATTATTTCTATAGCCATGTGTCAAATGTCCCCCTGAGTAATAATCAAGACCCAAAAGCCTCTGATTTCCCATCTCCTTTCTCAAACTCTCCCAGTCTGAGAAAGAAAGCTTTGAAAGATTTGTCTCACCAATCTTTTGTAGAGCTGGCATTTCAATCCTTGTCGAAAGGATGGCCCAATAGGCAACCATGTTTGCATCTGCACCACTATGTGGTTGAACATAAGCATGCTCGGCACCGAAAAGTTTTTTTGCCTCCTCCACTGCGATACTCTCTATCTCATCTACATTTTCACATCCAGCATAAAATCTATGAAAAGGAAAACCCTCGGCATACTTGTCTGTTAAAAGGTTTCCCATTGCAAGCTGGGTGGAAAGAGACGAATAATTTTCGCTCGCTATAAGCTTTAAATTATTCCTTTGAGACTCAAGCTCAAGAACTATAGCTCTTGCGACCTCCTTTGAAACCTTTGCCACCTCTGCCAGATTACATAGATAGGCTAAAAAGCCAATATTAACATCTTTCTTCTTTGAATTGATATAATCAATAATTTCTTGCTTATAATCCATTTTGCTCTCCTGAAACTTATTCTATTTTACATTTTAAAACCAGTAAATTATATCTTAAAATAAATCTCTTCCGCAATCCTGCCTGCAAAATCGATTGAATATTATATCAAGAAATGTTATAAAAAGCAAAAAAATTTTTTATTATGGAAAACTACCTGAAAATCTTTGGGGTGACTGGTTTACTTTCAAGCTTTATTCCAAGCTTCTTTAATTCATTCACATAGTAGTCTATTTTCTCATTTTCAACAGGTCCAAAAACTAACTTTACCAGAATTTTACCAGTAGTAACATATTCAAAAAATATTAGCTTTTTTGGAACTCCCCCTTTCTGTCCGTAGAAAAGATAAAACAATCTCTTTTCAAGAATAGCATCCTGAAGAGAATTAATTATTTTATTTTCTTCTGCGGGTTGGCTTTTATCAAAGAAATCTTCCAATTCAAAGTAGCCTTTTGGCATTAATTTTTCTATGGAAGTAGCTAGTAAATAATTTCCCTCAAGGTTTATAAAATCTCCATACTTTTTAAACTCAATAAATTTTCTGCTTAAAGAATCAGGATTTAATTTCCAGTAAATTACAACATCAGAAACAAGCTCGGCATAATTCGGAAAAATTGCTGATAAATCATAAATAAAATCACTACTTTTAAGTGGAGCGTCAACCTGTGAAATTTTTTTAAAACTTGATTTTGCATTGAATAATAAAGCCTCAAAAAAATTCCTCTCGTTTGTAAGTTTAGCAGTTGGAGAAACCACAAATACCATTGCATTATTTGCATCCTCAAAATATTCATCTTCAAAAAGCTCATTCGTTTTAAAAAATTTTGAGACATCATCCACGGTTTCTCTCATCTCATAAATTATATTTGAACCTGAAAGTGGAACAAAAAACAAGTCAATAATTTTGGAAATATTCTTTTTATCTATCGATTTCCACAATTTATTCGTATTCATAAACACAAGAAGCTTATCACTTTTTCTGCCAAAAACATAAATTTTTTTAAGATTTGTTATCTCTCTCTCATTAAAAGTTTTTAGCCATTGAATTGCCCTATAAGGACTTATTACTGGTTTTCTTGAGTAAAGAAAATTTTTATCTTCACTCTCCAGAGAAGCAAAAAGCATTTCATATTCCACTCTATCTTTTAATTGATTTGTCAGGGGCTTTATTGAAACAATATAAAAATACTTGCTTTCTGTTGTAGCATTAAAATCCTTCAAGAAAGAAGAAGGAGAACTAAAAATTTTATCATAAACATTTTCTTCCCTCAGGATAAATAAACGTGGAACCTTACCGTATTTTTCTTTCAATGTTTTCGAAATAGTATTTGTAAAGTCGATAACATTAAACTCCTCTGTTTCACCATCCACCGCAAGCAAAATGTTATCTTTTAAACTTCCGCAACCCGTAATCAGAAGAAAGAGAAAAAATAACGAGAAAATCCACATTTTATTTCCTTATTAAAAAAAGAAATAGATTAATCTTTTGAATAGAGAGAAACATTCTTAACCTCATTTCTTCGCACAATAAATGTATTCTTTAAAATCCTTTGAAACTTTGGTAATTCACGTTTTGCCTCATCATTTCCATATGGGCCTGAAAGCAATACAACATAATATTTTCCTCTAATTTTCTTATCCGCAAGATATATTTTAATCTTTTCATTATAGTTAAGGTAATGTTTATTCCCATAATTAAAAACAAACTTTTTTATCTCATTATTCAATTTTGAATAATTTTTGTCGAATGCTATCAACTGGATAAAATATTCTCCATTAATCTCATTCTTAGTGCTAATTTCCTCTTTTCGGGTCGTAATCTCAATATTTTTCTTTGAAGCTGGTCTGTAAATCTCTATATAGGGAATTTTAACACTTTTGTTCGTTAGAAATTTTATGCCATAAGATTGATTTTTAAGAGAATTTTCATTTAATATCAGTGACTTTGATTCAGTAGCCTGTACAATTTTATTTTCATCATACCATTCTACGTTTATTATGTACTCCCCATACGGAAAGTCATTAATGAAAATAGGAGTTGTATTAAAGCTTATCGTATCGTTTTCAATTTTTGATAAAGGCTTTAGTCTCTTAATTTCAACTCTTGCATTTTCCGGGTATGTAAATATAGAAAATGGGGTTTTCTTAAAAGGTGTGAGAAAAAATACTGCATCTTCTTTAAGTTTAAAATTTTTCTGGTTTAAAGAATGTATCTTTTCAGCAAGTTTTGAAGCAGTAATGTTTGATGATACGGAAAAGGAAAAATTATAAACTGGATTTTTAAGCCATTTTAATGCCCTGGTGAAAGCACTAAATTTTATTTGAACTTTTTCTTCTGATGAAAATTTATTTAATGGTAGTTGAAGACTGTTTTTAGATTTTAAAAATTTACCCTTCCCTATCTTATAATATAGCTCAAAAAGTGACTCATCAAACTCCATTTCAAAAAAATATGGGTTTTTTTCAAAAACAATGTTGTATTCATATGGATAGTTCCATACCTCTCCAAAATGAATTACGAGATTTTTTGACTCTTCGTTACTCTTAAGTATTATTCCAACTGGTTTAAACTTTTTATACTCACTTACCACAATTTCATATGGATAATGCCCTATTAAAAATTCTCTATTTAGAGGGACCTCAAATTGATTATCAATCTTAAAAGAAGATTCGTAATCCTCTTTTCTAACAAGGCTAACTGTCTCATCAGATTCTATGTCAACATAATTTGTCTTCTTTTCCTCATTGATTTTTCTAACCCTGCCTATAATTTTCACCCGTCTTATTTTCTCAGAAAGGTTGAAATCATTTTCCTTTTCATCCTTTAAAAAATATGTATCTGAAACTAAATCCTTAAAAAAAACCTTTTCGCTTAGATTGTCGTATTTTACAAGAATTTTATTCGATTGAAAAGACAGCTTAAATGAATAAACCGGCACTTCAAAACCAATGTTATCAATTTTTTGAACTTTATAAAACACAACCTTATATTGATAAGTAATTAGAGCCTCAAGCCTTTCAAGCTGGGAAGAATTTACCAGAAATATCTTTGCTTCCCCCGCTTTGTTATCAATATATGGGATAAAATATTCAAATTTGTCTGCAGAAGTTGAACTTAACTGATTATCAGTATAAACTTTTATTTTTAAATCTGTGGGAAAAAACTTGAAATAAACAAGGGTGTAATTTTTATCAAGAGTGCCTGCATATGCAAAAATAAAAATTAATTGAAAGAAAATCACTTTTTTAAGCATAAAAACCTCTTTAGACTTATTTTATTTTGTCGGAAGTTTTTTCAATCTTTTTAGCTAAAATATTTGTGCGTTTTTTAAGATTTTTAATTTTCTCTGCCTAAAATTCAGGCAATTTCTAAATCTGAATTGAGCGACTTTTCATTAAAAAATACATAGAAAAATTATTGTTTAACCAGAATAAGACTTAAATTGTGCATTTTTTTTAATTATCTACCTTATGAAGATTGGCACAAAATTTGCGGAAGTTAAAAGTGTAATTTTATAAAAATAATTAGCATAAAATTTATTTTGCTGTTATAATTTTATTTATAATTCAGGAGGAAAATTTTAATATGACTTTAAGAGAAGAAGCATTGAGAGAAATACTTGAGAGGGAAAAAACCAGAGGTACTTATCAAGTTGAAAAAACCAGATATGAAATCTTAGACATATTTGGTGAAAATGTGTTTAATGAAAAGGCAATGCTAAAATACCTGCCGTATTCTGCTCATGAAAAACTGAAAAAAATCATAAAGTATGGCGGGGTAATTGATGAACAGCTTGCCGAAGAAGTGGCACATGGAGTAAAAGAATGGGCAATTGATAAAGGTGCCACACATTACACACACTGGTTTCAACCAATGACAGGGCTGACAGCAGAAAAGCATGATAGTTTTCTTTCCTTCGATAGAGATGGTCAACCCATACAGAGATTTTCAGGAAAAAATCTAAGGCAGGGAGAACCAGACGCTTCAAGCTTTCCTTCAGGTGGTATAAGAGCCACATTTGAAGCAAGGGGATATACAGCATGGGACCCAACCTCACCAATATTCATTATGGAAAGTGCAAATGGCTCGACACTTTGTATTCCAACAATTTTTCTTTCTTATACGGGAGAGGCTCTTGATAAAAAAACACCCCTTTTAAGATCAATAGAAGCAATAAACAAAGCTGCACTAAGAATATTAAGAATTTTTAAAAATACCACTGCTACAAGGATTTATTCTACTGTTGGTCCCGAACAGGAATACTTTCTGATTGACAAGGCTTATTATTACAGAAGACCGGATCTCATGCTTACTGCTAGAACCCTTTTTGGTGCTCCTTCACCAAAAGGTCAGCAAATGGAAGATCATTACTTTGGTTCAATAAGGGAAAGAATCTTATGCTTCATGCAGGATGCCGAGAGGGAGCTTTTTAAACTTGGTATTCCGGCAAAAACCAGACACAATGAGGTAGCACCAGCACAGTTTGAGATAGCACCCATATTTGAAGATTCAAATATTGCAACAGATCATAATCAGCTGGTAATGGAAGTATTGAAGAAAACAGCTGCAAAATATGGGCTTGCTCTTTTACTTCACGAAAAGCCATTTGCAGGTATAAATGGCTCTGGAAAACACAACAACTGGTCACTTTCAGACTCTGATGGCAATAATCTTTTAGACCCCGGCAAAACTCCTCACGAAAATTTGCAGTTTTTAACCTTCCTTGTGGCTATAGTTGAAGCTGTTTACAAATACGCAGATTTAATAAGAGCAAGCGTTGCTACAGCAGGCAATGACCATAGACTTGGTGCAAATGAAGCGCCTCCAGCTATAATATCTGTATATCTTGGCGAACAGTTGACTGGCATTCTTGAAGCAATTGAATCAAATAAAAAGATTGAATACTCCGATGAACAGATTATAAAACTCGGAATTTCAAACCTTCCTGTAATTTCAAAGGATACAACGGATAGAAATAGAACCTCTCCTTTTGCTTTCACAGGAAACAAATTTGAATTCAGAGCAGTTGGTTCATCAATGTCCATCGCTACTGCAAATATGGCTATAAATACCGCCGTTGCAAACATTCTTGACAAATTTGCCGACGAGATAGAAGGGAAACTTAAAAAAGGCATCAGTCTCAATAAAGCAGTAATCGAAGCAATTAGAAATTCTATTAAGGAAAGCAAACCAATTCTTTTTGAGGGTAATAATTACTCCCCTGAATGGGAAAAGGAAGCAGAAAAGAGGGGATTGCCAAACTATAAAACAACCCCTGAAGCATTAAAGGCATGGATTTCAAAAAAGAATATAGAAGCGTTAACGAAGTTTGGGATTTTGTCTGAAAGGGAGATTCATTCAAGGTATCATATCTATCTTGAGCAGTATTCAAAGATTGTAAATATAGAGGCAGAAACTGCCCTTATGATTTCAAAAACCATGATACTACCCGCTGTACTCAAATATCAGACTGAAATTGCAAGAAATTTGAGCTCTCTTTCAGCAACAGCTATTTCCAATGAATTTGTCAAACCAAACAGAACCTTACTTGAGGGATACTCCAGAAAGGTCAGTGAATTACACATTAAGATAAATATCCTGGAAAAATCCCTTGATGAAGCACAGGCTATTGAAGACATTGAAAAGCAGGCAGAAACTTACTGCAATGTTGTTCTTCCTGCAATATCTGATTTGAGAAAAGTAGCCGACATGCTTGAAGAGGAAACAGACGATAGTTTCTGGCCACTACCAAAGTATAGAGAAATGCTATTCATATACTGATTTTCTCAATATAAAGCCTCCAGAATGATGGAAGTCAGTCTGGAGGCTTTTTGTTTTTTCCCAGATTCACCCCAAACAAACAACCGAAAAAACACCTGAAACACACAAAAAATTTTTAAACATTTTTTTGTTATCGTAAACAAGAGTTGATTTATCTATATATATTTCAATGAAAAAAATGTTGACTTTTTTTGCTTTTAAATTATAATTAAATTAAGTAGAATGAGGAGGAGGATTTATGGCTGTCGCAGTGCAGGCTAAAAGAAAAGAATACAGTGGTGGTTTTTCTGCTTTTAAAAGAAAGATTGCTCCCTATATTTTTATTTCCCCATTTTATATCTCATTTTTGACCTTCAGCACCTTCCCGATTTTTTATTCTCTTTTCTTAAGTTTTCAAAGCTGGAATGGAATTGGTGCTATGAGTTATGTTGGGGTAAAAAATTATTTTGCTATTTTTAAGGATCAGTTATTCTGGAAAACAGTTTTAAATACATTTGGAATGCTTTTCTGGACTGCCATCCCGCAACACTTTATTGGTATGGGTTTTGCTTTTATACTTAACCAGGGACTTGTAAAACTCAAAGAATTTTTTAAAGGTGTAATGTTCGTGCCATATCTTACCTCTTCTGTAGCTGTTGCAATTGTTTTCAGTGTTATATATGGTACCCAGTATGGATTTATGAACTATTTATTGAGGTTTTTTGAGCCAGTATTACCTATAAAACTTCCAATAGAATGGCTCAGGGGGTACACAACCTGGTTTACACTCTCATCTTTAACTACATGGAGATGGACTGGCTGGAATGCAATAATTTACCTCGCTGGTTTGCAGGCTATTCCAAACACGCTATATGAGGCAGCAAAAATCGATGGAGCCACCTGGTGGCAGATTTTTTTAAAAATCACTGTCCCACTTCTCAAGCCAGTTATTTACTTTGCAACCACAATGACCATAATTGGCAATATGCAGCTTTTTGATGAGCCAATGGTTATGATTGGTTTGCAAAACAGAGCTATGGAACTCAGAGGAAACATGGGAATGACACTGGCTGTATATATGTATGCATGGGCATTTAACTGGAGTAGATTTGGGCTTGCCTGTGCTACCTCTTACATAATATTTTTAATAATCTTGATACTTACTTTTATTAACAGGAAAATTTTTAAAGAGGATTAATCGGAGGGGAAAATGGCAGAGGTTAAAACTATTGTCAAAAAAGTAGAAGAGGGAAAATATAAAATAAAAGAGTCTCACTGGCTTAAGGATATTATAAATTCGCTACTATTGTATCTTCCTCTCCTTTTCTGGACATTTATTACATGTTTTCCATTCTGGTACATGCTTGTCGTTTCTACCCGCAGTGCGGGAGATATATTTTCTTTTCCTCCCCCTTTAACTTTTAGAGAAAACTTTTTGTCACAATTTTTAGTAAACTATAAAAACCTGATTACAAAAACTCATTACTGGAGAAATCTTCTCAATAGCGTATATATTTCCTCAATGACTACGGTGCTTGGAACTTTTTTGTGTTCTCTTGGTGGATATGGTTTTGCAATGTACAGATTTAAGGGAAGAAATATACTTTTTTCCCTTATGTTATTTACATTGATGGTTCCACAGACAATAAATATCATCCCTTATTTCATAATGATGAAAACTTTTGGGTGGATAAGTACAGCAAGGGCAATGTATTTACCTGCAGCGGCAAGTGCATTCGGAATATTTTTAATGAGACAATACATCTCTGCCTCAATACAGTTAGATCTTGTTGAAGCTGCAAGAGTGGATGGATGTTCTGAATTTGGAATATACTGGCGAATTGTTCTGCCACTTATCAGCCCTGTAATTGGTTCTTACGGAATTATTACTTTTCTCAACCAGTGGAATAATTATATGACTGCTCTTGTGGTATTAAAAGATCCAAAAAGTTATACCGTACCTGTTGCTTTAGGTTCTCTTGTGGGGTTGCAAAATGTAGACTATGGAGCAATAATGGTAGGGACTGTAATTTCTGTTTTTCCACTGCTTACAATGTTCATATTTATGTCAAAAATGATTATTTCGAGAGTTACAGAAGGAGCATTAAAGGAGTAGGCGTCCGTTAAACAAACTTTATAATAGGGGGTGTCTGTATTCAGATACCCCCTTTAAAATTTTTCAGTATATTTAATTTTAAGTACACTTCCCCTCTCTACCAGAGTCATCGGAAGTTCATAAAAAAATGTATGAGAAGATGATTTCTTAAGAGTTAAAAGCTTTTGCAAAGTAGTAAATGATTTTTCTGCTATTTCATAAATTGGCATATTAAAAGTTGTCAGGCCGGGCTGTGTATATTCTGAGAGAGGCACATTGTCAAAGCTAATAATTGAAATATCTTCTGGAATTCTAATTTTTAGTTCTCTTAACAAATTCATTGTAATTAAAGCCATATCATCATTGCAACAGATAATAGCACTTGGAAGCTCTTTTGATTCAACCACCTTTTTTATCTCAATCTCTGTAAGGTGACGCAAATACTTACCATGGAGGATAAATTCCTTTTTCAGAGGTAAATTGTGGTTTTTCATTGCCTGCAGATACCCCCTGAATCTTTCAAAAGCAGAATAGTTAGTTAATCTTCCATTAAGAAAAGCTATATTCCTATGCCCCATGGAAATCAGATATTCAGTTGCCTCCACACCAGCTTCATAATCAAGAGTGTTTATGATGCCAAATGAAGCATTTTCAACATTGTTAAGCAGGTAATTTTCATCATAATGTACAACTACAAAGGGCAGTCCCAGTCTGGCAATCTCAAGTATCATTGGATCCTTTCTATCCATTCCGATTAATATACCACCATCTATTCTCATTTCTGCAAAAATCTCTATTATCCGCTCAACATCCTCCTTTTTATATGCAATATTAACAAGAGAATAAAAACCACTGGAATTTGAAATATCTATTAAAGCGTCCACAAATGGCCCAAAATAATTATTTTGGAAGAGATTCAACTTAAAAATTGAATTTTGAAAAGGTGTCAAACTTACTACAAAAATGCCAATAGTATTGTTTTTTTTACCAACAAGTACTCTTGCAGATAGATTTGGCTTATAATTATATTTTTTTATAACATCCATGACTTTTTTGTAGGTCTCTGGAGGAACATTGGGATAATTGTTAATAACCCTTGATACAGTACTTCTTGAAACACCAGCAATTTTTGCAATATCCTTACTTCTTATCATTCTTAATTCACCCTTTTATATAATTCTAAAAAAAATATATTTTAAGACGAGAAAAACTTTATTGCAAAATTTTTCAACTTAATTCAATTTGTACATTGAGAAAAAATTCCAAATAAAATTTCATCTATCCATCACAAATCAAGTAAAAAATAATACGGAGGTTATTATGAGATATATTCTATTAATTTTTATTTTGTTTTTCGGGTGTAGTTCTTTCCCAAATAAAGCAGAAAACACATCTCAAACTTCAACCGAAGGGGGCTCAAATTATACTCCTCCTTATGAATTTGTACGTGTTAAAGGAAGAGAGCTTGTTTTCGGTTCTAATGAAACAAAAATTTTTCTAAAAGGCATCTGCTTCGGAAATGAGGTCTGGTCACAACCTGAGACACCGCCTACAAACCATCATGGTGAAATGGATTTCCAAAGACTTACCAACATGAACGTGAACGTTATAAGATTTTACTTAAATTATCAACTTTTTGAGAATGATAGTAATCCCTATGTTTACAAGAAAAGCGGATGGCAGTGGCTTGACCAGAATATAGATTGGGCAAGAAAATATCGAGTTTATATAATCTTTAACATGCATGTCCCACAGGGCGGTTTTCAATCATTGGGGACAGGAAATGCTCTATGGGACAATCCCAAGAATCAGAAGAGGTTAAAAGCTTTGTGGAAAGCAATAGCAGAAAGATACAAAAATGAATCTATAGTCATTGGTTATGATTTACTTAACGAACCAAATACATCGCAATCAAAAGACCAATGGATAAACCTTGCAAAAGAGCTTGTAAAAGAAATAAGGACCGTTGATTCAAATCATATAATAATTGTTGAAAGGCTTAATGCTGTTGCAAACAACTGGTCTGCAGATTCAAATATGAACTTTTTTCTCGTTGATGATTTTAATGTGATGTATACATTTCATTTTTATTCACCGATTGAATATACCCACCAGTTTACAAGCTGGACTGGTTTTTCGAATCAGGATGGAGGAAGTTATCCAGACTCAAATAGAATTCAAGTTCCAGATAATCTAACATGGTCGGAAGAAATAAACAATGAAAAAATTTACTCTGGCAATGTAGACTGGACAAACATTGGTGGTACACTTTACAAACCAAAATCAGAGTCAATTGTTGCAAAGCCTGCATGCAAAGCAAATTCAAATCTGGGAGTAGCCTACTTTGACTATTATATACTGAATGAGTATGACAAAAACTCAAATCTTATTAAAAGCATTACAAACGACATTGAAAGTATAGAAAACTGGAGCTACTGGTCATACAATGGCAGTGGTAAATGGGGGCTCACATCCTCAATAAAAAAGTATGGTAACTCATCAATTTATATTTCTAACACAACTCACTGGGCAAATGCAGGTTATAACAACTGGATTATTGTTAATACAAATAATTACTATTCCATTAAGGGCTATCTAAAAACTCAAAATGCCACAGGAGAAAACTTTTTTACCCTTGATTTCTTCAAGAGCGAATCTGGACAAAAGCCAACTATAAGAGATATAAACTATATTTCAAACGAAATAGAAAAATATCTGCAATGGGGTAGAAAAAATAACGTCCCTCTTTATTGTGGAGAGTTTGGCGTGTTTATTGAATGCATGACAAATCAATCAAAGGGTGGTGATAAATGGATAAAAGACGTAATCACCATCCTTAAAGCAAATGGTATCCATTGTACTTATCATTCTTATCATGAAATCGGAAGTTTTGGTATTTATACAAATTATGGTTTGCCACAGGATAATACTGGAATCCAGAATATTATACAGGCATTGAAAGAAGCTTATAAAGATTAGTTTTTTACCAGAAATTGGCTTTGGTATCTTTTTAACTGGCAATTTTTCTGTAGAACCAAAATTAAAAAATTTATTCTTCTACTTCAATATAATTGAAATCTTTTGGATATTCTATTTTGTAAGAAATGCTTAATTTTTTCTCTTCTCCTGCTCTCATTGGTAATTTCCAGTTTATTATGCCATCTTTTGCAATTATTTCCTCACTTTTTTTATCAGTAACCTTTACATCTTTCAATTTTATCCTGTCATCTGATGCAAGTGGAATCCTATCCAGTACAGACAGAAATATATCTTTATTTAATCTGTTCTTAATTGAGATTTCAAATGTTTTTACATTTATAACCGTTGCCCTTAATAAATCAGGATTGTCGAAGAAATCCTCCACATTTTCCCTCTTAACTTCAATTTCCTTTGTTTCAATTCCATGAAATTCATAATTTTCTGAAGGTAATACTGTCTTACTCAGGTTAAAGGGAGAAATAAATTCACCCTTTGAAACAATAAAAAATTTGCCCTCAAGCAATGGAATTTTAGAGGTATTTGATATATTAAGAGCATAATAACCCCAGCTTGATTTTAAAGGAATACAGAAATAACTTTCAGAAAAATCTATATTGATATTCGTAAGCAAGCTAATAAGAAGGTTATTTTTTAACCTCAATTTTCTATTTATTTCCACCATAAAACCTGTTTGTGTACCTCCTACAGCCACTTCTTCTGAAGAAGTCTTATCCTCCTCAACAGAAAATCCTCTGCTTTCTTTTAACATTTTCGATCTGGCAATAGTAAACTTTTCCCTCAAATAAATCCTTGACCTATTCAAAACCTTTCCAAGATAACCCGGCGTATAATTATAATTTAATACCCTGCATTTAGTTACCTCAAATTCAATCTTTTGATTAAAAACAAGCTTCATTTTCATATCCAGTGTTTTTGCTTCCCTATTGAAATAGTAAACCGGCACCCAGCTTCCATTTAATCTATAAGTAACCCTGCCGCTATATTTTCTATCAAAGTTATAAATATTATAAGAAATAGTGTTTTCATTCATTATACTCAACAATTTGAAAGCCTCATCTTTTTTTTGCTGGAATTTTTCGGTTAGATTATCTATCTTAGATTGAATTTCATCTTTATTTTTTAGTTCTTTTTCATATTGTCTGAAATAAGCTGAAAGAAAAGTCTCGATATTTTTCAATGATGAGTTTTGAGAAATTGCCAGAATTATCCTTTCAAAAAGCAGTGCCCTTTTTTCCGTAAGGTTATAATCTTTTTTTAGTCGATAAATTTCATTACTGATTGAAGCAATTTCATTGGTCAATAATGAATATTTTTCTACAATTTCTTTAATTTCATCAGAATAAAAGTTAGTTTTGACAATATATACAATCTTTATGCTTTCCGGCTCAAAATTAACATCAAACGCTCTATCAGGAATTAAAAGTTCACTATTATTTGTAAAATAGTTTTCCACCAGTATAGAATCTTTATAAATATAAGCCTCTGCAGAAAAAAGAAAAACATCAATAAAAATAAGAAAAAACACTAAAATTACTCCCTTCATTTTTTACCTCCCATAAAACTTAATTTTCTTTAAATAAAAAACTATCTGTTTTTTCTTCTTGCAGAAATATCAAACCACACAGCAAGTAAAAGTATAAGCCCTTTTATAATATACTGAAATGTTATATCAAGATTCATCAGGCTCATTCCATTATCAAGACTTGTCAGTACAAGTGCCCCAATGACAGCACCAATTATTGTTCCCTCACCACCCATCAGGCTCGTTCCCCCAATCACTGTTGAGCCTATTGCATCAAATTCAGCATTTATACCAGCAGATGTGGTTGCCGCATTTAACCTCGAAGTATATACAATACCAGCAATTGCAGTCATTAATCCCATAATTACAAATAGAATTAAAGTTTTAAATCTGGTGTTTATTCCGGCCAATTTTGCCGCTTCAATATTGCTTCCCATTGCATAAAGATGTTTGCCAAATGTGGTGCGATTCAAAACAAAAGAAAATATCAAAGCCAGAACCACAACCAGTATCACACTATATGGAATCCCCATATACAATATCATAGTCAATAATATTAAGAATATTCCAGTAGAGATAAGTATATTTTTAATGATATAAAGAGAAAGAGGTAAGACGTTAAATTTATACCTTATTTTATCTCTTCTCCTTTTTAAGTTTACTATCCAAAAAAAAAGAATAGACATAAGCGTCAAATACAAACTCGTATCATGAAAGGGCAAAGAAGGATTTAATCTTGTTAGATAACCCTGCCCTATTGACCGGAAGATAGCCACACTGTATCTCGGAGCCATTTCAAGCCCCAGGGTTTGTCCACCTGTGATACCTATTATTGCCCCTCTGAAGGCCAGCATGCTTGCCAGTGATACTATGAAAGCCGGAACGCCTTTGTAGGCAACCCAGTAACCATGCCATAAACCAATAAGCATTCCAACAACCAGAGTGATTAAAATAGAAGGAAAAACTGGCATACCAAGTTTTATCATAAGAATTGCTGCAACAGCACCGCAAAAGCCAAGTACAGAACCCACTGAAAGATCAATATGCCCGGCTATAATGACAAGGGTCATCCCAATAGCCAGTATAGCAACTGTGGTACTCTGAACAAAAAGATTAGAAAGATTTCTTGGAGTGAGGTAAATAAATTCAGTCATTAAAGAAAAAATTACCCAGATAGAAACCAGAGCTATTATCATTGCATATTGTTTTACTTTTAATTTAAATGAATTAAATATTGAACCTTTGTTATATCTTTCTCCCATTTTTTCTCCCATTTTAACTCTTTTATTATAAAGTATAT
>FWPU01007192.1_pt1 | contig 20855 bp, 18 predicted proteins | sample 2228361 | NCBI WGS metagenome assembly FWPU01 (sample SAMEA103939777, study PRJEB20133) | metagenome
GTTAATTTCTTGCCTATTTTTCAACAATAAGTTATTGATAAACAGTGAATAAAGTGAAAGTTTCCGGTTTTTTCAGGAGGAACTAAGTAAATTTTATTTCAAAATTTTAACCAAAGATAATTCAAAATAATCAGCCACAAAAAAATGAGATTTGACAAGAAATCTTAAAATCCAACATGAGGAAGGTTTATAGCCCAAACCGGTGCGTGTGTAGAGAAACTGATTCTTAAAATATTGATTATGCCAGTAAAGACCTGTAGAAAAAAAGAATTGCCAGGGGCCGGCAGACAATATGTAATCGCTGGCAAAACCGGATCGCAAAATATCTGTGAATGTTGCTTTTTGTCCCTTTTTTTTCTCGACAAATGCAATGTTCGAAAGATCATACATACAATCCAATCCAATGCCGAAAGAAGATTTAAATGAAACAGGTTGAATGATATGAAGTCCGGCGGTGATCACTCCATATTTAGGGCCAAACAGGGGATAAGTTTCTTTTAAGAAAAAACCTGCATAGACCTCATAATGAAAAGTTGAATCTTTTTCGTGTAGATTTAAAGGTGAAGAGTAGGAATCATTTCTTTTTTTGAAATGAAATTGGTATTCTATTTTAATATTCGGCAGATTTATTCCAAGATTGGGCGTTTTGAAAGAGCCATTGCTATAATGGTAAAATCCTATTCCGGTCAAAAGTTTTTGATTTTTGCTTACATTAATTTGAATGAGATAGGACAATTGTACAAATACGTTTAGGTGGCTACCTATGGCCAGATTCTTAAAATTTTCTATCCTGTCAAATCTTTTACTGATGTATCCTATTCCGTAAGAAAGACGCATGTAATGATTTAAACGGTTATTTTTTTGCAAGGGCAAATACATGTTGGGCGACAAGGTTATAGCATTGCCAAGATTCTGGTCCGGTCCCAAATAGGTATATAAGATGGAAAAAGAATAGAGCGGAAAACGAAAACGATGGTGCCAATATTTTTTTCCTGATGTGTGATATCCCCATTGAAATTCGAATGTTTGGGCGTGATGTCGAACTAACCGGTGAAGATAAGGGTGGTGAGGGATGACAAATCCATAATAGTAAGTAAACGATGTCCAATTTTGATAATTGTTTTGAGAAAATAAACGTTTAGTGCAGATTAAGAGGGTAAACTGAAAAATAATCAAAGAGATTTTTAATTTCATTTTTATTGAATAGGTTGAAATGGTTTGATGAATTCGTAAATTTTACTGAACAAATGATAACGTGTAAGTCCACCATAAATACCGTGGTTTTTGTTGGGATAGATCATCATATCGAATGATTTGCCCCGTTTAATTAGAGCATCGCACATTTCAACAGTATTTTGAAAATGTACATTGTCATCGGCTGTGCCATGAATGATCAAATATTTACCTTTCAAGCGGTCTGCGAAAAAGATAGGAGAATTGTTGTCGTAACCTTCAGGATTTTCTTGAGGCGTTCTCATGAATCGTTCTGTATAAATAGTGTCGTAAAACCTCCAATTTGTTACGGGAGCAACTGCAATTGCCGCAGCAAAAATATCATTGGATTTGAGTATGCAGATAGATGAGAGATATCCGCCAAAGCTCCATCCCATGATGATGATTTTTTGAGCATCCACATAAGGTAAGGTCATAAGATAACGAGCAACATCTGTTTGGTCTTCATATTCCAGTTTGCCGAGGTTCATATAGGTGGAATTTTTGAAATCCCTGCCTCGATATTGTGTACCACGATTGTCCACCGAAACGACGATAAATCCTTTTTGAGCAAGAAACTGGTGCCAAACAAAATCATGACCGCCCCATTTGTCCAGCACTGTATTATGTCCGGGACCTCCATAAACAAACATAAAAACGGGATATTTCTTTTGTGGATCAAAATGAGGAGGTTTGATCATCCATCCGTTTAATTCGATACCCGAACGGTTGGTGACTTTAAAGAATGTTTTGGGCTGAAAATTGTATAATTTAGTTTTTTCTTTGAGATTTTCGTTGGAAGTTATGTCTTGTATTACCTTTCCTTTGTTGTCAATCAGGTAGATGTGATAAGGTTGATTTGCCGTAGAGTGATAAACAGAAAAATATTTGAACCCCCCATCATGATGAATTTCAAAATAACCTTGTCCGGGGGTCAGGCATGTTTTATTTTTTCCGTTAAGTTTTACCTTGTAAAAATGTTTTTGTGTAGGACCATTCTCGGCAGAAGTATAGTAAATCACTGCATTTTTTTCATCCAATCCAATAAAGTCAATCACATCCCAATCACCTGAGGTGATGGGAATGATGGCACCCTTCTCATACTGAATATGATACAAATGATTAAATCCGGATTTTTCGCTGTTCCATATAAAGGATTTGCCATCAGAAAGAAATTGAAGGTTGTCGTATGTTTCTTCAATAAATGTTTCTGATTGTTCTGTATAGATGGTTTGCGGAGTGATGAGGTCATCTTTACCTGAGACATCGGCTAATAGAAAATCTGCTTTATTTTGATGTCTGTTCAGTTTTATCAAGCATAGCTTATTGGTATTGCCTGCCCATTTGATACGTGGTATATAGAAATCTTTCTCGCTACCGGTATTAATTTGTGACAATTTTTTATTATTCAGGTCATAAACAAAACACGATACAATGGAGTTGTCTTCGCCGGCTTTTGGATATTTGAAAGAATATTTTTCGGGATATAATGTTCCATAAATATCCATTGAAAATTCTTTTACGTGACTTTCATCAAATTTTAAAAAAGCAAGATAATTGCCATTTGTCGACCATTCAAATGCCTTCACGAGTGTGAGTTCTTCTTCATAGACCCAATCGGGGGCTCCATTAATGATTTTATTTTTTTCACCGTCATGAGTTATCTGCATATTTTCACCGGAGTCGAGGTTTTTGACAAATAGATTGTTTTCTTGAACATAGGCAATTTTTTGGTTATCAGGTGAAAATTCTGCAAGACGGATTTTGGGGCGATTGGTATCAGTGAGCAAAGAGATGGTTTTGTTTTCGAGATCGGCTACCCAAAAATACTGCAATTGGGAGTAACGGTATAAAGGTTCGATGTCAAAAGCCAGTAATGCTTTTTTTTCATCAGGAGAAAAAATAATTTCTTCAAAATGGAGATACGGATATTTTTCATACCAATCTTTACCGATTATTTCTCCGGTTTTTTTGTTGTTTTTGAGGTGGTATTTTTCAATTACTCCGTGATTATTCAAAATATAATGCTCACCGTCTTGCATCATTTGAAAACCTTGTATGTACTCGGGAACAAACTCGGCAGAAGCCCAAATTTTTTCGATTGTTAAAGTTTTTTGTGCATATATTGTTAGATTTGCAACTAAACAAAAAATGAAACTTTTTCTCAAAACATTTAAATATGCCGTTTTCATCGCGTTTAAATTTTAAAGAAATTGACGACAAAGATGTTAATTTTTTTAGAGAAATCCTACCGGAAAATTTGATAATGACAAATCCGGAAAAATTAAAGGATTATTCTCATGATTATACTGAAGATATCAGCAGTATTCCGGACATAGTTTTAATGCCTGAAACAACCCAACAAGTTTCAAAGATTATGCAATATTGTTACGACAATTTTATACCCGTAACTCCGAGAGGTGCCGGGACAGGGTTGAGTGGAGGCGCGATACCGGTCAAAAAAGGTGTGGTACTCTCTTTAGAAAAAATGAACAAGATTCTCAAAATAGATGTGCCAAACAGAATGGTTATCACGCAACCCGGGGTGATAACTCAAGTTTTACAGGAGGAAGTTCAAAAATACGGACTATTTTATCCTCCGGATCCTGCCAGCAGGGGAAGTTGCTTTATAGGAGGCAATGTAGCAGAAAATTCGGGAGGGCCAAAGGCCGTGAAATATGGTGTTACAAAGGACTATGTGCTTGATTTGGAGGTTGTTTTGCCGTGCGGCACGATTTTGCATACCGGTGCCGCTACTTTTAAAAATGCTACAGGATATAATCTGACCCAATTGTTTGTGGGCAGTGAAGGAACTTTAGGCATAGTGACTGAAATAACTTTAAAACTTTTGCATACGCCCAAATACGATGTTTTGATGATGATTATGTTTGACAGCTTAATAGCCGCTTCACGTGCAGTCAATCAAATTTTGCAAACAGGCATATTGCCTTCTGCTCTGGAATTGATGGAAAAAGATGCATTGGATTTCGGCATGCAGTATATACCCGATGTGGAAATAAGCATACCGGAAAATACCGAAGCCGTTCTATTGGTTGAGTTGGATGGAAATTATCCCGAAATTTTGCAAAAGGAGGCCGAAACAATTGCCGGCATTCTGGAAAACAACGGAGTGATTGATATTTATTGGGCAGAAGAAACTATCGACAAACAACGATTATGGAAATTGCGCAGAGGGATAGGAGAAGCCGTAAAAATGCATTCAGTATACAAAGAAGAGGATACCGTGGTGCCTGTGTCGGCCATTCCGGAGTTGATCGAAAAGGTAAAAGACCTTGGCAAGCAGTTTGGTTTCAGGTCTGTTTGCTATGGACATGCCGGTGATGGCAACATCCACGTAAATATATTGAAAGATTCCATGCGTGAAGAGGACTGGAACGGTACAAAACTCGAAGAAGCCATTCGGGAACTTTTCAGAACATGTAAACGATTGGGGGGAACGATTTCCGGTGAACATGGTATTGGTCTGGTGCAGAAAAAATACTTAAAAGAGGTTTTCACCGAAGAAGAAATTGAATGGCAGAAAAAGGTTAAAATCTTATTTGATCCACGTAATATCCTTAATCCCGGTAAAATTTTCCCCGATTGATTTTAAAATATGAATGTAAAGCCAAAAAAATATCTTGGGCAACATTTTTTAAAGGATGAAAACATTGCCCGGAAAATAATTGATGCATTTGGGCAGACAATCACCAACAGGGAACGCTCTTTTGTGTTGGAGGTGGGTTTTGGAACCGGCGTCATCACGAAATATTTGTTGGACCAATATGAAAATTTTGCCGCTATTGATGTAGATAAAGAATCTGCCGGTTGGATGGTAAGCAATTATCCCGGACATATTGAAAAATTTATTTTAGGGGATTTTTTGAAAACAGAACTTACGTTATTTATTAAAAATCCAAATCAATTACTTTATCTAATTGGCAACCTGCCGTATAATATTTCCGGACCGGTTTTTTTCAAGGTTTTGGATAATTATCCGCTGATAGAAGGTTGTGTTTTTATGGTTCAAAAAGAAGTTGCCGACAGGGTTTGTTCAAAGCCCGGGAGCAAAACATATGGAATATTGAGTGTTTTACTTCAATCATATTATGAAACAGAAAATTTGTTTACTGTTCAACCGGGGGCTTTTGTGCCGCCACCAAAAGTCAAAAGTGCCGTAATACGTTTGAAAAAAAAGAAGGAGATGCCATCGGTAGAACTGCAAAAATGGAAGATGTTGATAAAAACCGCGTTTAATCAGCGGAGAAAACAGTTGAGCAACAGCCTGGTAAAATTGCTACAAGGAAAAAAACTACCGGAAATATTTGCCAATCAACGTCCCGAACAATTAAGCATAAAAGAGTTTATTCAAATTTATCAATACATATACGGCGAATCATGAATATATGAAAAAGGTCATTTTTTTGGATGAAATACATCCATATTTGCAAGAGAAATTAGAAGCAGCCGGCTGGATTTGTGACCAGGATTATAAAAGCAGCTATAAAGAAATACTTGAAAAAATTCACCATTATGAAGGTATAGTGATTAGAAGCCGGATACCTTTGGACCGTAGGTTGATCGACAAGGCAAGTCAATTGGAATTTATAGCCCGGAGTGGATCCGGATTGGAAAATATCGATGTGGAATATGCAAAGTCAAAAGGAATCCACATAATAAATTCTCCGGAGGGAAACCGGGATGCTGTGGCAGAACATGTAATAGGAATGATTTTGTCATTGTTTAACCGGCTTTGCATCAATCATCAAAAGGTCATCGACGGCATCTGGGACAGGGAAGGAGGACGCGGAATAGAATTGAAAGAAAAAACTTTTGCCATCATAGGTTTTGGGCAGATGGGCAGTGCAGTGGCGCAACGATTGCAATCATTTGACTGCAATATACTTGCTTATGACAAGTATAAAAAAAACTATGCTCCTTCTTATGTGAAAGAAACCACCTTAGATGAAATATACCAAAGAGCCGATATTGTATCCATTCACTTACCTTTAAGCAAAGAAACTAAACACTGGTTAAACAGTGAAAAAATCGAAAAGTTTAAAAAACAGTTTTATTTAATCAACACTGCCCGTGGCCGGCATGTTGTGTTGAAGGACTTGTTGATTGCCATAGAAAAAGGCAAAATTGCCGGAGCGGCATTGGATGTTTTAGAATTGGAAGCATCGTATTTTGAACTTGAACAACATCAAAATAAAGAGATTTTAAAAAAACTCGCGGCCACTCAAAAAGTTTTGTTTACTCCTCATGTGGCAGGGTGGACAGTGGAGAGTTATTTTAAATTATCGTGGGTATTGCACAACAAACTAAAATTGTTATATCCATCGTTACAAGAGGGTTGAACTACTTTGATAATTTTGTCAAAATTTCATCATGAAGAATGTAATCTATAGGCACGATGAAAAATAAAAATACAACCAAATGCATCAAATATCCAATTATATCCATTTCGTTTCTAAACAAAATGAAAGAAGATATAACAAAAATCCCCAGAAAGATTAACCTTCCCCATAAAAAAATCATATTTTTGTTTTCATAGGAGAAAACAGAAATTTTACCGTTAAACAACCATTCGGCCAAATTGCAAAGGATAATGAGCGCAAACAAAAAAATCAATAATGGTCTGTCATAAATTCTGAAGTATTCGCCTCCGAAAAATTCGAATGATTTTACGATAAAAAGAAAGGGAAACAGAATTCCCAAGAGTTTTATGTAGCTCATCTGTTTGAATTTAATATATCAAAATAAAGAAAAAAAAATGTAATAACACGAAAAAAAATTATGTAGATTGAAGGTGGCCTTTTTTTAAACTTTCAATATGATTTCTCACATCTTCAATTGTATATTCGGGCAGTATATAGATGTTATTACAGATATTGAAGCCGGAAACCATTTCGATAGATCGGCTATTTTGCAAATCTTTCAATATGTCATGTATGGTAGTATGGTGGCTTTGTTGAAAGAGTAACTTAACCGGTTCCAAACATGTTTTCCCTTTGGCAATAGGGTTGAAGGAAATTTTTGAAATATCTATAGGAAGCAAATTTTCGTTATTTAAATGAAAGATGATGGCTTGCAAATTTTTTTGACGAGCAAGTTTATTCCATCTGTTTAAAGGAATGATTTCCGATTTTTTTACCGTAATATGCACAAAATAATTGCCTGTTATCAGTGCAATATGAGGAGGAATTTGCAAGGGTTTTAACAACACGATGGCTGTTTGGTTAGTAAGCTGATTCCAATCTTCAAGACAATTTTCTATTTTAAATATTAACTTTCCCATATGCCGGAAAATACTTTAACCGCCGGTCCTGTAAGAGTCACATTTTCAAAAATCCCGTCTTGAAAACGAAAAGAAACATTCAGTTGTCCTCCTTTGGCAATGATGTTATAACTTTGAGGGCCTGAAGCCGGGCGTGTAAAATGGCTGATCAATGCAGCAGCGGTGATGCCTGAACCGCAAGCAAGAGTTTCGTTTTCAACACCTCGTTCGTAAGTGCGAATGTATATGGTTTTTTGTTGAGAATCAAAAAAAATGAAATTGACATTTGTGCCTCCAATCGGGAGATATTCTTGAGAATAGCGAATTTTCCTCGCCTTGTCAGTCAGTGGGAGATTTTCCAACGTTTCAAGTGAATCAACAAATTCGATATAATGAGGAGAACCTGTATTGAGAAAGTAGGCATTTGGGGATTTATGCACGATTTCATCCGAATGAAAATCACCTATCACCAAAGAAACATTCTGCTTATCCAAAATATTGGCTTGATAAGGCCTGCCTGAAGAAATAAAGTTGCAAGACGAATTCAAAAAATATCCGGCTTTATGGGCAAACATCACACCACACCGGCTGCCATTGCCGCAAAAACTTTGCGAACCATCAGGGTTGAAAAAAATCATTTCAAAATCAAAGCCACGGCAAGGTTGAATTAAAATTAACCCGTCAGAACCAATACCGGTATGGCGATCGCATAATTGACGAATCAATATTTCGCTGAAAACAACAGAAGGGTTTTTTTTAGTGTCGATCATGATAAAATCATTGCCGGCACCGTGGTATTTTTCGAAATAAATAGTCATTTTCTTTCCGGATATCTTATGTTAAATTGATGTTCTCCGTCTATTGTGGGAACTTCTTCGATCGACAAACTATTGACAAAAGCACGGGGAGGGCCTTCGGCGCAATAAATCAAAAATTTAGCCAATGCATGAGGATTGCCTTGAACTTCTGTTAAAACTTTATCATCATCCACATTCATAACAAAACCACTCAGGTCCAATTCGTTCGCTTTGTCTTCAAGAAAGCGACGAAAACCAACTTGTTGTACCTTGCCGCGAATAGTTATCTTGTATCGTTGCATGAAAAAAATATGTGCAAAGAAAAATAAAAATGCTGAAAACGAAATTATTATTTTTTATTGAAAAATGAAAATTTTGGAAATGTCATTAATTACGACTACATTAAATTAATGAATAATCGTATTGAATTCAAGAGAAAATATTAAAAACCAATCAATGTAAAGAAAATGTATTTTTCGCGAATAATGTTAATTTTACGGCAGAATCAATGACCATCTATGAAAGAAGAATTATTGCCCGAAAAGTTTGTGCAATTGATTGAGTTTTTTGCCTCCCTACCGGGAGTTGGGAAAAAAACAGCTGTCAGATATGCATTGCATGTATACAACCATCAAAAGGAAAAATGGGTGAAATTTTCGCAACTATTTATCGATCTACAGGACCAAATAAAAACTTGCACGATTTGTCATAACATGTCAGAAACCGAAGTTTGTAAAATCTGTTCAAATGTTCACAGAGATCATTCGTTGATTTGTGTTGTCAGAGATGTCAGGGATATATTGGCCATTGAAAATACGGGCAGATACAGAGGTGTTTATCATGTATTGGGCGGTCTCATTTCTCCTATAGATGGCATTAATCCTGAACAGCTGACGTTTGATGCGTTGATAAAAAGGTTGGAAAGCAATAAAGTGAATGAATTGATAGCAGCATTAAACACAACTCCCGAAGGAGAAACCACATTGTATTATCTCTATAAAATCACCAGGCCTTATAATATTACCTTATCTACCATTTCTCGTGGCGTGGGCATAGGTGATGAATTGGAATATACCGATGAAGTGACACTTGCCAATTCGATAGAAAACAGGGTCAATTACGAGAATCTTTTGCACTCCAAATGAAATTGACGGTAATTATAGTCAATTATAATGTAAAGCATTTTCTCTATCAATGCCTTGATGCGGTTTTTTCTTCTCAATGCAGTTTTTCTTACGAAGTTATAGTGGTTGACAACGGAAGTCAAGATCAAAGTCAAGAATTTATTCAGCAGTTTTTTCCTCAAGTAAAATATATTTATTCTACACAAAATCTTGGTTTTTCTAAAGCCAATAATCTTGGGTTGATAGAAGCACAAGGAGAGTATGTGTTATTTCTCAATCCGGACACAATTATAGCCGAAGATACATTACGATTGTGTGTAGAATACATGGATCAACACAATGAGGTAGGAGGTTTGGGAGTCAGGATGATTGACGGCACGGGCAATTTTTTACCCGAGTCAAAACGGGGACTACCAACACTTCTCACATCTTTTTTCAAAATATCGGGCGTCGCCTCATTATTTCCAAAGTCGTCATATTTCAATCGGTATCACTTAGGTCATCTCGACGAGTTTTCGATACATGAAGTGGAAGTGCTGTCCGGTGCTTTTATGCTGGTCAGAAAAAACATTCTATTGCAAACCGGAGGATTCGACGAAGATTATTTTATGTATGGCGAAGATATAGATCTCTCATATAGAATTCTCAAATTAGGGTATAAAAATGTTTATTTTCCATTGACAACCATTGTACATTACAAAGGAGAATCTACTCAAAAAGACAGTTTGAGATATGTAAAAAACTTTTATGAAGCAATGGCCATTTTTGCAAAAAAACATGTTTTTAAACCCGGCAGCAAAATAGATCTGATTATCATACCGGCTATCACCATAAGAGGTATCATTTCGGGCATGCGCCGCATTGTGCAAAATTTTGCTCTGCCTTTGATTGAAAACGCCTTGTTTTATGTATTGATTATATTTCTTGCCAAGTTTTATGAACAATCCGTTAAAATGCCCAAAGGAGAAAAATTCCCGGAAGAATTTTTTATTTTTTATCCATTGGTAATGGTATTCGTTCATTTTTTCATACATTATATTGCAGGATCGTATGATAAACCCTATTCTTTGCTCAAAATGAACAGGGGATGGGGCGCATTTGCCATTACCACTCTTTTGATTTATTCGGTGTTGCCCGAAAACTACAGATATTCAAGGTTATTATTGGTTCTGATGATAATTTCATCGTACATGATAACAGGCCTGGTGAGATTTATCTTTTCAAAACTACATTTCATTAAAATTAAGCATAAAAAATTTCCTATTGCTTGTATAATTTCAGATTTAGAAGGGGTGAAAGTCATCAAGAACAACCTGGACCGTTCGGGTATTTTTTTTGACATAGTGTTAACATTGGCGCCCGAGAAGGAGAAACATAAGGAAGCTTACTTTGCCAAAGATTATCATTTGAAAGACGTATTGTTTTGTTTTCAACCCGGAAATTTGTTTTGTAATAGAAATAACTTTTCTTACAAACAAATTATCGGTCAATTATCTGAAACAGCAATTTTCGACAGTATTTTTAGAATATATCATCCGACTACGGGGTGTATAATTGCTCCCAAAGAAGTCATAACTTCGGAAGATATTTATTTACACGACGAATTTTCAATTAACCATCCGACACAGCGCCGGTTGAAACGAATAACCGATCTGCTTATATCCGGGGTGATAATTTTTATTTTCCCTTTTATATTTTTTTTGTGGCAACATCCGATGAGGGTATTGTATAATACATGGCAAGTTATAACCGGCAGAAAAACATGGGTTGGATTGAAAATCAAAAATTTAGAATTTTTGGACGAATGCATTATATTTGCAGATGAAATTTATATTTTTAACGAAAAATTTACTCCCGAACAACAAATGATTCAAGATTATTTGAAAAATTATAACCCATTTAAAGATTTAAAATTTATATTTGCTAACTTGGAAAAATTGGATAACTAATTGACATATTATGGGAAAGATTGAATTAAGAATGCCCAAAATGGGTGAAAGTGTGATGGAAGCCACAATTATTAAGTGGTGTAAAAATGAAGGCGATTCTTTTGAAGCAGAAGAAACTTTGTTGGAAATAGCAACCGATAAAGTTGATTCCGAGGTGCCGGCACCCGAAAGCGGTGTGTTGGTCAAAAAACTTTTTAACGAAGGAGATGTGGTGAAAGTTGGAGAAGTGATTGCCATTTTGGAAACTGCTTCTAAATCTGAAAGTTCCGGTGAAGAAACAAAAACAGAAGAGCCGGTAGTGATGGATGAACCATTGATTGCCGAAGGTGCTGTTGAAACAACCGGTTCAAACACAATGGAAATACCACGCACTTCATCCTCTCGTTTTTATTCTCCATTGGTCAGAAGTATTGCGGCCAAAGAAAGTATTACATTAGAAGAACTTGAAAAAATACCCGGAACCGGAAAGGATGGGAGAGTAACCAAGCACGATATTCTCAATTACCTGCCCAAGAGGAAAGCTTCACAGATAACCTCACCCACCAATGGACAATCAGTGAAATCAGAACCAACCAAACCTCAATCTGTGCCGGCAACAGCGCCCCAAGTGCAATCTCCTGCCACACAGGCAGCTAATATCAGCATTAAACAGCCTGAAGTATTTAGTTTGCCGGGTGATGAAATTATAGAAATGGATCGCATGCGCAAACTCATAGCCGATCATATGGTTATGTCAAAGCATGTGTCCCCTCACGTTACTTCTTTTGTGGAAGCAGATGTGACCAATATTGTGCTATGGCGTGAAAAAGTGAAAAAGAAGTTTGAAGAAAAATACGGGGAAAAACTTACTTTCACACCTATATTTATTGAAGCCATCGTTAAAGCATTGAAAGATTATCCGATGGTAAACGTATCGGTTTCCGGAGATAAAATTATTAAACGTAAACAGATCAACATAGGCATGGCAACAGCATTGCCTTCAGGTAATTTAATAGTGCCTGTAATCAAAAATGCAGATGAACTGAATTTGGCAGGTTTGGCTAAAAGGGTGAATGATTTAGCCCGCAGGGCAAGAGAAAATAAACTTCAACCTGACGAAATTCAAGGTGGCACATACACAATCACCAATGTGGGTACTTTTGGAAATGTGATGGGGACACCTGTAATTAATCAACCACAAGCTGCCATTTTGGCTACGGGTGCCATTCGTAAAAAGCCTGCGGTTGTAGAAACGCCTCAAGGCGATATGATAGCCATCCGTCACATGATGTTTTTGTCTCATTCTTATGACCACAGAGTAATAGATGGAGCATTGGGCGGATCGTTTGTCAGAAGAGTGGCCGATTATCTCGAAGCTTTTGACATTGACAGAGAAATATAGAAATATACATAAAATATGAAAACCAAATTATTCTGTTTGTTCTTGTTATTAATAATGTTTTCTTTTAATGTTTCGGCTCAAGAATCGTTTAAAAGCCGGTTTGAAGAGGCCGACTTGAGAATGGAAGACCATTACTATGATGAAGCTTTAAAAATATGGTTGGAATTATTAAAAGAACAGCCTGAAAATGCCAACCTTAATTATAAAGTCGGTGTTTGTTATCTTGAGTCGCCATCGACCCGCGACAAAGCAAAAGCGTTGCCGTACCTTGAAAAAGCAGTTAAAAAAACAACTGCCAATTATAAGATTTACTCTTATCAGGAAGATAAAGCACCTGTGGAAGCATATTATTATCTTGCCAAAGCTTACCAGTTAAATTATAAATTTGAGGAAGCCATACAAAATTATTCGATTTTTTTAGGGAAAATTACCGATAAACATTACCTTTTTGCAGACGCAACCAAAAACATAGAGCATTGTACCTATGCCAAGAAGTTGATTGATAACCCCGTAAAACTTAAAGTTCAGAATCTTGGCAACAAAATCAACACGCAATACCCTGAATATTCTCCTGTGATTTCCGTCGATGAGTCAATGTTGTTTTTTACATCCAGGCGGTTGCGAAAAGACAGTTCAAATTTTTATGCCATAGATCCTCAAGACGGTATGTATTTTGAAGACATTTACATGTCTTATTTTATAGATGGCAGGTGGACCGAACCTCAACTACTTTCTTTAAACACCGACGGTCATGAAGCTACAGTAAATCTTTCGGCCGATGGTCAAACATTGTTTATATACAAAGACGAAAACGGCAATGGGGAATTATATTACAGTACGTTCGACGGGCAAGATTGGAGTGTCCCTCAAAAATTTGGATCCAATATAAATACAGAATATTTCGAATCGCATGTTGCCATTACTCCGGACAATCAAAGGTTGTATTTTGTAAGTAACCGTCCGGGAGGCTTAGGCGGTAAAGATATTTGGTTTTGTAATAAGCTCCCTAATGGTCAATGGGCTCTTGCACAAAATGCCGGCCCGGTTATCAATACACCTTTTGATGAAGATGGAGTATTTATACATCCGGACGGTAAAACTATGTATTTTTCTTCTAAAGGTCATAGGGGATTAGGTGGTTATGACATCTTTTATTCCACCCGGGATGAAGAAAAAAATCAATGGTCCACGCCCGTCAATATCGGATATCCGATCAACTCGACCGATGATGATGTGTTCTTTGTTGTTTCTACAGACGGTAAAAGAGGGTATTTTTCTTCAATCAAACCGGATGGTTATGGTGAGAAGGATATTTATGTATTGGAGATGTATGATGTTCAAGAAAAAGCTTTGACCTTGTTGATCGGTACATTGAAAGTGGCCGGAATGGATAAACTGCCAGAAGATGCACAAATTTTAGTAACCAATAATCAAACCCAGGAACTTGTGGGTAAATATAAACCGAGAGCAATTGACGGAAGATTCACGATTATCATTCCTCCGGGCAGTGACTATCACATAGAATATTCTGCAGCCGGATATACCGCCGAGGAGGACATTTATGTGCCCGAAGCTTCGGCATATCAAGAATTAAATAAAGCCATAGAATTGAAACCAATCATTTTTGGCGAGGAAAAATCTAATAATACACTTGCAGACAACAAAACAAAAGGCAATGACCAATCCAATTCAAACAATACGTCAGGCAATGCAAACTCATCAAATAATTCAAATTCATCAAATAATCAAACGGCAAACAATAACATACAAAATAATAAACCTGAAGAAAAGCAAGTTTCCGGAAGGCCCAAAGCTTCTTTTGTACATTATTTCGAATATAATATAAAAGATATTGATCCAAATTCCAAAGAATTTAAAAAGTTTATAGATGACATTGTATTGTTGGTCGAAAAAAATGGATCAGTCCGGATTTCGATTGAATCAAGTGCTTCTAAAGTTCCCACAAAAACTTTTATTACCAATGAAAATCTCTCCGAAAAAAGGGCACTTGAAGCCAAATTGTTAATTTATGCAGCATTAAGAGAAAAAAACATCAAAAGTAATCAGGTGACGATTGATAAAATTACCACACTTGTTCAGGGGCCCGATTATAGAGGGGACTATCAAAACAGAAAGAAATATGAAAAGTATCAATATGTCAAGTTACAAGTTTATTAGAGCTTTTTTGCTCATACTCATATCTTTACATTTTCATCCTTTTTTTGCCCAGTCGCCAAAAAAAAAATTAAAAAAAGCCAGAAGTTTATTTACACAAGAACGATATTATCAAGCTATACCATATTTTCAGGCCTTTTTGAATTCTGATTCCACAAAGCCCCTTGTGTATCTTGAGACAGGACTTTGTTACCTTTTCGGATCATACAAACAAGACAGTGCCTATTATTATATTGAAAAATATGAAAACAAGGCAAGAAAAACACTACCACATATGAAATATTACAAAGCGCTGGCTGCATTTTATATACTACGCATGGATGAGGCCGAAGAAAATTTTAAAGAATTTCAAAAATCACTTATAGAAAATTCATTTACTGAGGAAATACTGCAAAACATTGAAAGTTATCTTACTTATATTGATAATTTTAAAAAATCTTCCTTAGACGGGCAATATTGGATAACAGATTTGCCTGCTCCTATCAATAGTCCAAGTCATGAATATTCACCCATAATTTTTGATTCTACAAATATCCTTTTTACAACCAGAAGAAAATCTGATTTAACGAAACGTAGATATTGGTTTGACGGAAATTATTATGAAGATATCTATGCCATCAAAAAAAATCTTTTGGGGCAGTGGCAGTTGGAACCAATTTCATCCAAAGATTCAAAATTAATTTATATACCCGCCAACAAAAGAAGCCATGATGCCACGGTTACTTACAATCATCAAAAAAACAAAATGATCATATACAGAAAAAATAAACTTTGGTATTCTGAAAAAAATGGAGATTCCTGGACGAAACCGGTTAAATTTCCACGCCTGATCAATAAAAGTTTAGAGAATACTCCCAGTGGCTTTTTTTCTCTCAACAATGACACACTTTATTTTGTATCAGTGAGGAAAGATGGAATTGGAAATAAAGATATTTATTACACGGTTTATCAAAATGGAAAATGGGCCGAACCTGTAAATTTAGGCCCTTCAATTAATACACCTGAGGATGAAGATGCACCTTATATGACGCCTCGTGGCGAATTGTATTTTTCTTCAAAAGCCCATGGAAGTATTGGAGGATACGATATTTTTAAAACCCATCAAAATCCCGACGGGTCTTGGACTCAACCAGTTCAACTGCCACGTCCTGTAAACTCCATAGGGCATGACATTTTTTATCAACCTTTTGATGGCAGTACCGGTCATTTCTTTTTCTCGTCCAATCGACCGGGAGGTTTGGGCGGAATGGATATTTACGAAGGGTATTATGGTTGTAAACCTGCAAATGAAAACATTTTGGCTATCAACAAAATTGCAACCGGAAATGCAGACCTAAAAATCAACAATAGAAAAATGTATGAAGGCGATACCATTGCCATATCGTCTGCTCAAAAATTAATTTGGTCAGTGGGTGAATTAAAAGACACTTTTTTATTGCCCAATAATATATGTGAAAACATGAAGTATACTATTGGCTTCGAGATGACAATAGATACATTGCAAGAAGGAATTAGATACAGAGGTTCTCTCAATTACACCGAAACATGGGTTTATCGTGATGATCTGAACCGTTTGCAATCCGGCACAAACGATTTGCTACTCATCATTTCTATTGATACAATTTTGCCACTTCCTGCCGGTATCCAAAATCAACAAAAACAACATATAGAATTTGTGTTTAATTTTGATTATAACAATACAAAGATATCAGATACCAACGAGGCATTTCAACAATTTATGCATAAGGTAAAAAAATCGGTTGAAGCTTATAAAGGCATTGAAGTGTCAATCATTGCAAGCGCTTCTAAAGTACCCACATCTACATTCAAAAGTAATGAAGAGCTTGCCAAAAAACGTCTTGAAGATGCAAAAAAAGTTTTTATGGATAATTGTAAAAAATTGGGCATATCGGTTGAAAAATTTAGTATTGCTGAAGAAAAATTTTTAGTGCAAGGTCCATCGTATGAAAATGATCCGGAGAATACAGACAAATATTCACCATATCAATTTGTGAAGTTCATTGTCAAATTTTGATCTATTGCAAGTGGGATGTAGATGTATATCTTGACGGTTTATTCTGTTTTTACCTTTGAAATATTTCGGGGGATTAGAACAATATTTTTTAAATTAAATTCCTATTGACTTTGTTAAAAAGGAAAGAAAAGAGGAATTAAAGTCAAAGTCAAGATAAAATAAATCAAAGAGAGTATAAAACCTACCTTTACGAAATCTATAAATTTATAGTTCCCGGCCATATAAACCATGGTGTTGGTTTGATATCCAATGGGAGTCAAAAAACTGCATGATGAAGCAAACAAAACAGCCAGCACAAATGGTTGGTAATTTAATCCCATGTTATTTGCTATTCCTATGGCCACGGGAGTCATTAATATGGCAACGGCATTGTTGGTAATAAATTCTGTCAGAATCATCGAAGTAAGGAACAAAACAGCCATTACAGCCATTGGGGAATTATTTAAAATGGAAATATTGTTAATGAAATGAGAGAATGTATCAGTAATACCGGCATTTTCCATTGCTTTACCCCAGGAAAACAATGCTCCTATCATCAAAAACAAAGACCAATTTACTGATTTAATCATATCTTTTTCATTCATGATTTTTGAAAAATAAATGAAAGGTAGTAAAGCAAACAGACCTACGATCAACGGAACAAATTTTAATGTAGCAAGAAGTAAAACGATAATGAACATACCCAGCAACAAAAAAAACTTTTGTTTTTGAAAGTCGGTTCTTTCGATGCTGCTTTTGATGATAAAAGGAAGTTTTCCTTTTTGTTCGAGTTTTTGCAACTCTTTAAGATAATGTGGTTTTATTTCGGCCAGAATAACATCACCGGCTTTAAGAGGTGTATGATAAATACCTTCGTTCAAGATACCTTTCCGCTGTCTGATGGCTATGGGGATAGCCCGGAAACTGTGCCGAAAATCGCTGTCTTTTAGTGTTTTGTTTTCAAGATCTGAATCTGCAGTTATGATAAATTCTACCAACAGATTTGACTTTTCGTTGGCAGGATTTTCTACCCATTGAATGTTGTCGTTTTTGATGATAGTAACTTTATCTTTTAGGTCTTTGATTTTATTGATGTTGCATTTAACGCGCAAAATATCCCCTTTCTGCAAAATAAAATCACCCGGAGGAATGTTGATGACAGTATTGTCCCTTTTGAGTTGAATAATTTCCATTTCGAAAGATTTTACCAGATCGGAATCCATGATTCTTTGACCGGCAAGATATTGATCGTCGCTAATTTTAATTTCTGCAATGTATTGCTCGAGGTTGTAAATATCTTTTTTGTTTTCGTTGTTGTTGCGGTTTGGCAATAAGCGTGTTCCAAAATAAATGATAAAAAATAGTCCGAAAATCATCATGATAAATGCCGGTAATGTAAAATCAAATATACCGAAAGGTTTAAGTTGATGTTCGGCAATGATTTCATTCACAATAAGGTTAGTAGAGGTGCCAAGAATGGTATTCATGCCGCCCATAATCGTAACGAATGAGAGAGGAATCAACATTTTGGTTGCCGGTATTCCCGACATTTGAGATAGTTGATAAATTACAGGTATAAACATGGCTACAATGGGCGTATTATTCATGAAGGCAGAAATGATACCGATGAAACTCATAAATATCCAAAAAGAAAAATAAAAATTTTTTTTGAAATGTTGATAATATTTTGTAGTCAGAAATTGTAAAGCACCTGTTTGTAAAAATGCCTGACTGATCACAAACATTAATACAATGGTTATCAAACCGCTGTTACCAAATCCGGCCATTGCATCATCCACGCTCACATATCCAAATAAAGCAAACATAACCATGCCGATGACAGCAGTCAGAAAAGGCGGGAATACTTCAATGATAAACAAACAAAACAAAATCAATAATATGACAAGTGCTGTTAACATTCATTATTTATTTTCGCAATAATAATCAATATTTGATTTGTTTAGAATGCAGTAGTTTAATTATTTAACATTAGGAAATCACCGGTAATGTTCAGATATTCTTCGGTATATTTATTTTGTTCGTCAAAAACATGAATAATTGAAAAGTTTGGTTTTCCTTGCAATTGTTTTTTCCATTGTGTTACAAAACGTGTTTTGTCATTGTTGGGTTTATACACGATTTTATACAAGCGGCATTTATAGATATTGGGAAATACAGGAAAATCTATCGGATAGATTGTCCATAATGAACCTTGGGGATGCAAATGATTGATGGCAAACTGCAACACTTCTTCAAAAGTCAATTGAAGTTGATGTCTGGCAGCATTTTTGCCGGGTGCTTTTTTCGAAAGCAAACTGTTTTGAAAATAGGGGGGATTGCAGACAATCCCATCATATCTGATGTTAGGTTTAAAATTTTGAAGTGCTGTTTGATAGGCTACCAAACGCTCTGACCATGGAGATCGCATAAAATTCTGTTCGCATTCCAAAAAAGAATTCTCATCAGGTTCGATGGCATGTATGATGGCAGAAGGGTTTTTTTGAGCCGCCATAAGGGATAGAATGCCACAACCGGCACCGATGTCCAACCAATAGCCGGTCCGGTGAAACGGTATAATCAGCGATCCCAGGATGATGCTGTCGGTTGTAACTTTTTGCAAACTCCGGCTGTGGCTTACCGAAAATTGTTTCAGCCGAAATATATCTTTTTCAGGCATTTAGATATAAATCAATGAGCCCTTCAGGGCAATCGAGAAAGATTATCTTTTTTTGACGGTCGACCGAAATTATTACATGATCTTGAATGGGAATCAGAATTTCTTTTTGATTTTTTTGTGTGACAAATATGGCGTGTGCCGGTTGTTCCAGAATGTCCAGAACTTTGCCAAATTCACCATGGTTGCGGTCGTGCAATGTAAACCCAATAACTTCGTGAAAATAAAAATCCTTGTCTTTTTTCTTAGGTAACATGCTGAGTGGGAGAAAAACTTTTTTTCCCCTGAATTTTTCTGCATCTTCGATAGAATTGATTCCTTCACAAGAAACTCTGATGAGGTGGGTTTTATGGGCACTGCAACGCTCGAAGAAAAAAGGTACCAGATCTTCATCCCCCGGATTCATCTGAAAGAAAGCATATTCTAAATTGTAATAGTTTCCGGGATGGTCGGTGTCAAGTTTAATAAGAAACTCGCCCTTTAATCCTAAAGGGCGAGTAATATATCCCAATTCAAAACATTCTTGAATATTCATAATGAATATCCACTATGAACAGCATACAGAATGTTACCCGGCTTGTTCTTCACCGGATTCTGCTGTTTGTGGCCGGTTTTGTTCCGCAGCTTGTTTTTGGCGGTTTTGTGCATATTCTTTTTCTGCTTTCAAAGCAGCCTCTTTTTGTTGGGCAGCTTTTTGCGCCAGGTGCTCGCGTTTTTGATTAATTTTTTCTTCTTTTTGTTTCAACCAAGCTTCAAATTTTTTATCGGCTTCTTTTTGTGTGAGGGCGCCTTTTTTCACGCCTTTGTTAAGATGATGACGATAAAGAACACCTTTGTACGACAAAATGGCTCTTGCCGTATCGGTGGGTTGTGCACCATTGCTATACCACCATAGCGTTCTTTCAAAGTCAATCTCAATGGTAGCAGGATTCGTGTTGGGATTGTAGATGCCTAATTTTTCAATAAACTTCCCATCCCGTGGGGCACGACTGTCCGCTACTACAATATGATAAAAAGGGTAGCCCTTTTTACCATGTCTTTGCAATCTGATTTTAGTAGGCATACTTTTTTTGTTTTTAAAATTTGAGCTGCAAAGTTAATAAAATTTTGAATTTAATTGATTTGATTTTACTGAAAAAAAATTGGCTTGTTTGTTTAAGTTATGTTTCAAATCACTGTTGTCCGACAAAAAAATTTTTTTAAAAAAAGTGAGGCAATTTTGCCTCACTTTTTAACTTAGTTTTGTATA
>FWPU01007194.1_pt1 | contig 20854 bp, 17 predicted proteins | sample 2228361 | NCBI WGS metagenome assembly FWPU01 (sample SAMEA103939777, study PRJEB20133) | metagenome
GAGGCGCGTGAGCGCCAAGCGGGGGTGAGGTAAAGTTAAGTGTTCGAGATGCGCTCAATGGCTGTCCGCCCTTGAACCTGCGTGGGAGAAGGGGCCGAGGGATGAAGGGGAAAAAGCGCATAACACGCTCTAGGCCGCGTGCGGATCAGCCTGCATCAGGCCGAAGACGGTGCCCTCGACATCGGCGCAGTAGGCCAGCCACCCCACAGACGGCACGGCCATCTTGTCCATCACCACCGTGCCGCCGTGAGCCTTCACTTTGGCCAGATAGGCGTCGAGATCGTCTACCTCCAGCGTGTTGATGGTGCCGCTAAAAGTACCCTCAGGCTTGTACAGGCCGCCATTGATGCCCGGCGTGCCATCCGGCCCGGTCATGACCAGCCAGTACTCGACCGGCCCCTGCCACTTCTCAATGGTCCAGCCGAACACCTCCTGATAGAAGCGGGCGATTTTCTGTGGCTCTTGGGCGGGGATTTCGAAATGTACGACGCGGGGCATGGGAATCCTCCTTGTGCTGTGGGCCAAGCCCGTGCAATGACCAAAGGATAGCACAAGCAGCGACAAAAGTCAAACATTTGTTCTATTCCGGTGCATTTGGATTCGGGGGCAAAACTCATCGCAGAGACACCGAGGGCGTAGAAGAAAACCGATGAGAAAGACCCTGTGCCTTTCTCTGTGACCTCTACGCCTCTGCGGTTCAGGATTTTCGCCCCAAAGCGCGAATACGCCCTTCTATTCCTGCGGGCTGCTCATGCCTTTGACGACGCACCAAAGGGGTGAAAACAACGGCTGAGTGCTGTTCTCCGAGGAGTGCACCAAGAGCGCGGAGAGAGACACTGAGGCCCGCTGTTTTTCTCTGCGCTCTCGGCATCATGTCAAGGGGTCGTAGTAGCGCTCACCGGCACAGGCCCGACACAGCACGACGCCCTCGTGCACGACTTCGCGCTCGTTGATGATCTCTTCTCCGCAGACCTCGCAAGTCACGCGCCGCCCCGGTTTGCTCAGCAGCGCTTCCAGCGAGACGCGCAGCGTCACCGGACGGGCGATCAGGAGTTCGTCGTCCGGCATGATCTGATAGGCGATGAGCTGCGCATGCCAGCGACTGCGCGCATCCGGCGCATAGCGCGCGGCCAGCGTCCGGCTGTGCGGGCTGGGGATCACGCGCACGGCGCGTTGCGTTTCCCCATCCACCAGTGTCACCGCCACCTTGCCGAAGTCAATCACGCGCAGGGTGCGGTGCCCCACGGTACAGCCAGTCGCCACGGAGACACCATCTGCCGCACAGCCGTCCGTCTCCACAAAAGCCAGCAACCGTTTGCCGGTCTGTGGCACGTCCAGCCCCAGCAAGCGCCCTCCCAGCAACCCCATGCGCACACCGAGCACCTGGCGCGGGCACAGGTGCGCGTGCAGCGCGGCGCACTGCTCCAGCAGGGCCGACAGACGCGGGTCGGCCAGAGCGATGCCAGGGGGTAGTGTAGCATGGGTCATGTTCTGTGCTCCTTCAGGCAATCAGGCGATCGTCGGGGTGAGTCTCGCGGTCGCGGTGAATGACCAGATTGCCCGCTCCGTCCAGTTCCACCACCAGGTAACGCAAGCCGCGCGGCGCTGGCCCGCTGATCCGCTCGCCCTGGGCGTCGTAGCGGCTGTTGTGGCAGGGGCATTCGAAACCGAGCAGCGGCGAGTTCTGGCCATCTCCAACAACGCGCACCAGGCAGCCCAGATGTGAACATACCGCATCCAGCGCGTAGAAACCCAGTGCATCGCGCACCAGGTAGGCGCGCACGTCGCGCACGAAGGTCAGGCTGGGCGCGACATAGTCCTCCGGACGCCCGGCGGTCGCGGTTTCGGGCGGCTCCGGCTGAGACGAATGCGCCATCATCTGCGCTGCCTCGCCCGCGGCGAGCGCGCCCGTCGCGGCCAGCAAGGCTTTGCGCAGTCCGGTGAACAGTTCGCGGCGGCTCAACGGCTCCACGTTTTCTTCTCCTGGCCACTCAGTCTCGTTCGTAGGCATGACACTCATGGCAGTAATGGCTCTCCTGCTGATCGGGACGCTGCTGGCAGCCCGATCCCTGCACCAGCGGCACGTCGTAACGCTGTCCGGTCGCTTTCATAGTCAGTTCCAGCCGATCGCCGCGCCAGACCACATGCGGCAACGGCTCGCCCAGATCGGTCATCAGGATCGTGTCACCCACCTGCAGATCGAGGTTGGGGTTGAGGAACGCCAGGCGCAGCGCCAGATCGTCGGGATCGGTGATGGTGTAGCTGAGCGGAAGAGCGTCCAGCGTCCCGTGACAGGTGCGGCACTGCGTATAACGGGCGTCGCGCTGACTGCTGTAGAGATAGCCGTCGCCCATCACCTCGCGGCGGGTGTGACAATCCACGCAGTCCAGTTCCCACTCACAGCGGGTGAACTGCCCGATCGGCTGATAGTACTCGTGCACGCGCCGTTCGATGGCGTTCAAATAGTCCGGCGCGGGGATATCGGCTCGCGGGACGAAGGTCATCGTCGGCAATTCATAGTTGCCGCGGTTGTGGCAATGGTTGCACTGCGTATAGGGGATGGCCGTGCTCAGTTCGTGACGGCGCATGTGCCCCGGTTCGTCGCGCGGCAGGGTAGGATCGCCCCCTTTGTACAATCCGTCGTTGTCGTAGAGCACATGGCACGCCGAGCAGCCCGTCGCGCGGTAGAAATAGGGGGCCTGGATCGCTTCGGCGCTCAGGTGACAGGTCAGGCAATTCTCGGCAAATTGTTGCACCAACGGCGGCGCATCTGGCGGTGGGGCGAAAGCGGTCAGCGCCTCCACCACCGGACGACCGCCGTTGTCGGGCGGGCCATCATAGCTTTGCACTGCGTGTATCCCGAAACGGGCCACGCCGTCGGGTTGCACGCCGAACGCGCGCAGGACGTAGGCGATGGCTCCTGCGTAGGTCGCCTGGATGCTGCGCTCGACGCGCGGCAAATGATCGCGGTGATCGGCAGGCGCACCGCTGTGACAGGCGCTGCCGCCGCAGGTCTGCGCGGCCACCGCCAGGTCGCCGGGGTTGCGGATCAGTCCGGAGTGCGCCAGGTCTTCGTCCAGGGCGACGCCCACCCCGCCGTGACAGGCCACGCAGCCGACCACCTCCACCGGATGCGAGGGGCTGATTTCCTCGATCCCCCAGTGACAGGTCAGGCATAGCTCGCGCTGACCGGTCAGGCTGGGCACCACGGCGCGCACCTGCGGATCGTCCTGGTAGCGCCGCCAGGGGGCGGAATGCTCGCGCAGCCACGCGCCAGCGACCACCAGCAACAGCCCTGCCGTCCCCAGCAGCGACCACAGCCCCGCCAACGCCGCCCGTCTCATCGCAGCGCTCCCCGCACCGTCAGGGCGATCACCAGCAGCAACGCCGCGGAGAAGGCAATCTGCGCTCGCCGCCCTGCTGCGTTGAACCAGTGTCCTTCGCCCTCTGCCGAGCGATCCAGCGCATAAGGCAGGGCAGCCAGCACGCCCAGCACAAACAGCGGCGCGATCACGCCGGCCAGCAGGGGGTTGCCGTAGCGCAGCATTTCCTGCACGCCCAGGAAGAACCAGGGTGCGGCGCTCTCGTGTGCTGCGGGCGTGCTGAGGTCGGCGGGCGGGGCCAGGGGCGCGTCCCACAGCAGGCTGACGACGCCCAGTGCCGTCAGGACGATTAGCGTTGCCAGCCCTTCGGTTCGCACCAGCGCCCGGCGGGACAGGCGGGGCGCGTGCGCGGCATGGCTGATCCCGCCGTCGCGCCGCACGCGCCAGATATGCCACACGCCCAGAAAAACCAGGGCGATCGTCAGGCCGGCGATGTGCCAGCCGTAGAAGCGCACCGGCGTCGCCGCACCGACTGTCTCGCCGCCCACCGCCAGCCGGTAGAGCGCGCCGCCGAGCAATGGCACCTCGTGCAGCAGATTGGTGCCCACCAGCAAGGCCCAGCTCACGTCGGCATCCCAACGCAGCACCAGGCCGGTGAAGTCCAGCGCGATCACCAGGACGAGCAGTCCCACGCCGATCAGCCAGTTGACGCGGCGGCGTTTGTAGCCGCCCGTGAAGACCACGCGGGCCATGTGCAGCGTCGCAGTGACTACCAGCCATTGCCCGGCCCAGTAGTGCAGGTTGCGCACGAACCAGCCGTAGGGCGCTTCGTAGGTGATCGCGGCAACGGAGCTATACGCGCGCGCCAGGGATGGCTCGTAGAGGAACATCAGCAGCACCCCCGTCACCAGCAACACCAGCACCAGCAGCACGCTGATCCCACCCAGCCCGAAAGTATAGGTGAAAGCTGCCGAGCGGGCGGGGATCGTCGCCGGATGCAGGTGTTCGAAGAAATTGGCGCGGGAGTCACCCATCGGTTCTTGCGGCGCTCAGGATTGGCGACCAGCGTATGAGCAGCCTTGCTCCGCTTCTCCAGGCAATTGGCCTTCGCCGGCGCGCTGCTGACCGACACGGCCAGCCTGAGATGGCGCACAGACGAAAGCGGACAGGAAGATTGTAGCAGACTCAGAGGCAGAGGATCACAGCGCGATCGCATCAATTTGCACCCGCCCCTCACCTCACCCCGGTCTCGCTTCCTCCGGCAAGGGGTGAGGCAAGCCAAACGGACTGCTATGCTCTTGCGCGACGACTTCCCCTCGTCTCTAAATCCCCTCTCCCACGCGACCGCTTCGCAGGGCGAGGGGACTTGCCCGCTCCGGCACGAGTGCTCCCCTTTTCCCCGCCTTGCGTGGGAGAAGAGGCCGGGGGTTAAGGGGTGAAAAGCGCATGACACGCTCTAGCGCGTATAGACGACCTCGATCGTCCGGTCGGAAGTCAACGTCAGGCGGAACTCCAGCACCGGTTGATCCAGGCTATAGCTGGCGGCGGGCTGCGGGTCGGTGTAGACCGTGCGCGCGCCCGCGGGCAGCGTGATCTGTACGTTGAGTGGTTCAGCCAGGGTGCCCGCCTGTTTCTGCGCGACCAGTCGGTAGCGATAGTAAGGGCCTTCCTGGATCACCAGGGGGGGCGTGCGATAGAGAAACTGATAGCGCTCGCTGTGATTGTAGTCCACGGCGGCGCGCGCCACGAAAGCGGTGTGCGTCTCCCCTGGCACGACGACCGGCTGTTCAGGCAGATTGCTGGTCTCGGTGAGCGTGCTCTGGGCAGGCACGAAGACCTGTACCAGGCTGCGATAGTCCAGATCGCCGTGCGCCGGAGCGACGGCGGGATCGTTTTCGGCCACCCGCTCTGAGTAATCGTAGGCGATGGCCAGGCGACTGCTCAGCGAACCGTCGTCCTGGATAGTTACGTCGTAGGTGAACTGCCGCAACACCGAGCGGTTGGCTTTGTTGCCCAGGTTGGCTTCGGCTACCAGCAGGTAATCGTGATCCTGGGCGGGTTTCTGATCGCCCAGCCAGCCCAGCACGCGCATCGCCTCGTTGAGACCGTCATCGGTGAAGTAGAGCATGATGTGCTTTTCCAGCAGCGCTTTGAGCAACGCGCCGCGCAGTTGCACGCTCTTTTCCTGATCCACCCGCTGCCAGTCGTCGAAAATCTGGCGGTAGACGGCGGCCACGAATTCCTTGTGTTCGCCTTCGCTGGCCGCGCGGATGGTGTAAACCGTCTTGCGGAAGTTGTCGCTGTTGACGGTGATGCCGTAGTCGGGCACGTAGACGCTGCCCAGTTCGGACAGGATATACTCGAACGCTACCAGGTCAATGCCGATCACGCCGTCTACCGGGCTGTGCGGGTTGCCGCCGTTGTCGTAGAACCACGCGGCCATACGCGCCGTGGTGGGGAAGTCCGGCGACCAGCTCGAATCCCAGGCAGCGTAGATCGGCTGCTGATAGGGAATCCACCATTCTGGAATCTGTATCTGACCAGCCAGGGTCAGCGGCGGTGGGTTGGGGCTGTTGGGCGTGGTGGCGCGATAGTCGTAGTCCAGCACGCGCCCATTGCGCACGGTCATCCAGCCGTAGGTACTCAGATAGCCGCCCGCGGGGCGCAACTCGTCGTTGTTCTGGGCCAGGATCAGGTACGTTTGCGTTTCGTCCAGCCCCAGCGCGGCGGTGAGCAGTTCCGGGGATTGGAGCAACACGCGGTCCATATCCGCCAGCAGTTGATAGGTGCTCTCCAGGCCATCTACCGTAGCCAGCAGGCCGGGCGAGACCTTGGTGGGATCGAGGCGCTCGATGATGGCCTGAGCCGCGTCCAGATGTTGCCCGGCGCGGGTGAAACGCCCGCGTCCCAGGCTCAGCAGCTCCACCACGCGCTCGCCCGACGAGAACTGCGTGGCGACGCGCTCTTCCTCTTCCCCTTGCGTCAGGAAAAACAGCGCCGGTTGCAGGCCCGTGAGCAGGTTGTCGGCGGCCAGGCTGAGTTCCTGGGCTGCGTCGAGCATGTTGAAAGTCGTTTGCAGGTCACCGCTCAGACGGGTGAAGGGGCGCAGGAACAGCGTCTGACGGCGGGCGCTGCTCAGGCTGGCGTTCAGATCGCGCACACCTGCCTGCAGATGCTCGAAGTCAGAAAGCGTCAGGTCTGCGCCGGACTTGCGGCCCACCGTCGTCCAGATGCGATCCAGGCTCTCCCACGAGTTTTCGACCTGCGTGCGAGCGTTCATGGCCAGGATGAGCGCCCCCATGACGATCGCCGCCGGAATGGTGATCGCCATCAGCAGCAGCACACGCCAGTTGTAATGTCCCAGCCACCGCGTCAGCTTGCGATACCAGCGCCGTTTGGTGCGCCGCCGCCGGCGCCGCTTTTCGCGAAAGAGTTCTTCGGGCGCATCCAGCGGCTTGGGCAGCGTGGGAGTCTCCAGATCGGACATCGAGCCAGTCCCTCGATTCGCAGCAAATTACACCACAGTACTATCGCGCTCAACGACGCAGCTACAATAACCGGAATCGGCGCAAAAGCAAAATAGGGCGGGCAGCGCGCAGGGAAAACAGGCCTGTTCATTTGTGAAAGTTTTGTGAAAGACGTATAAGAGCACCAGTATGTTGACAAAAGATAGTTGCCTACAGGCGACAAACCTTGTATTATAAGAGCATAACGTGCGTATCATACCGCGTTGATGATTTCTGCGAGAACGGGTGACGCACTGCGTGGGACGCAGAAGGTGCGTCTTGCCGTCTCGTGGTTTAGAATGCCTGGTGGGGTAAGGGGGTATCCATTATAGTACAGTCTCCTTTAAGACGGCCCAAGAGCGCATCTCTGTGAGCGCTTTGTCGCGCGGTTGCCCCGTCGTAGCTTGGCCGTTTCCCACAGGGCACCTTCTGACCAGTATGCGGGTGGTGACTCTCTGTAACAGGGGTTCAGGGGCGGACAGTTATTGAGAGCATCTCGAACACTTAACTCTACCTCGCCTCTGCTTGGCGCTCGCGCGCCTCGCTGCTCTCTCCGACGCAGAGAGGGGGTGAGCCGGGCGTAGCGAGGCCGGGGGTGAGGTAAACTGGAGCGAGCCAACCCTTACGCTTGCTCCAGCTCTGTCTGCCCTTGAAGTAACAGGGGAGAGGTTTCATACAGGTCTCAACTCGCTGTGATACTCAGCGCTTCAGAGGGTTGAGATAGAGGGGTTGCGTATGATGGGGGAAGAGGGCATTCCGCCGGGCATTCGCTCAAAGTTTCCCAGTTTAACCGCATTTGCGCCGCGTGGGCAAAGGCCATCGTCATCAGCCGGGGCGTGACAAGCTGGCAAGGAGTTATCTTATGAAACGTCTATCTCTTCTTGTAGCGATCATCGTTGTGCTGGTTGTAGCCCTGCCTGTGCCGCAGTCGAGCTGGGCGCAAGTAGGCTACGAACAACTCGTACGCCGTGCGCTGTCTGAACTGGATACCAATTGCGCCAACCTGGAAGCGAACAGCGTTTGCTACGGCTTCGCCGAAGTGAGCGCGACCTTCTCAGCGCCGGACGCAGACCTGACCGAGCCAGGCGATCGCGCTGAGTTGACTGGCTTGCTCAGCCTGCGCACCTCCCCGATCAACCTGAATACTGGCACCTGGGGCGTGGCCGTGATGAACGTGCAGGCCAACGTGCCCGCCGGTCTCACGGGCGAGTCGGCGGTCTTCCTGTTGCTGGGCGACGTGGAAGTGACCAACGAGGTCGATCCGGCGCAGGCCCTGGTGCTGTCGACCGTGGTGCCGGTCACCCTGACTGGCGTGACCAACGTCCTGCGTACACCGGGCGCGGGCGGCCAGGTGTTGGGCAGTCTGCCTGCGGGCACAGTTTTGCAGGCCGACGGCATCAGCCCCGATGGAGTCTGGCTGCGCGTCATGTTCGACCGGCAAGCAGGCTGGGTGCCGCGCGCGAGCGTCAACAGTGACGCGCCGGTCGGCGGGTTGCCGGCGATCACACGCGACAGCCTGACGCCCATGCAGGCGTTCACTTTCCGCACCGGCGGGGGCACGCCGCCTTCACTGGTGGTGCCGCCCGACGTGCTGGTGGTGCAGAGTCCGCGTGGTGTGCCGGTGGATATCATCGCCAATGAGGTGCCCATCCGCGTAGATGGCGTGGTCTTCCTGCGCACCCTGTCTGATGGACGTTTCCAGCTTCTGGCCAGCGATGGCGAGTCGTGGGCCTATCCGGATGCGCCCAATCAGGTGCGTGTACAGGCGGGCACCGCGGTGATCCTGGGCGGCGGCACCTGGACAGAATGGCGCACCCTCGAACAGCCGGAGTGGGACGCCTTTGGCTCAGTGGAACTGATCACCAATGTGGTGGTATATCAGCTAGTGCTCCCCAACGTGATCAAGCCCTCCGGCATTGGCGTGCCGCCAGTGATCATCGAAATCCCCGGCGGGACGATCATCCCCATCCCGCCGCGTCCGCCGGTCTTCCCGGTGGTGCCGGTGACCTTTGGCGAACCAGGTACCGAACTGGAACGCCTGGCCTGGGAGCCGATCGAGATCGGGTGCGGCGTGTGTCGTCCGCAGGACGCCTTCTATCATAGCGATAGCGACGGCGACTGGGACATCTACCGCTTGGCCGAAGACGGTCTCAACTCCCTGGTCAACAATGTCACCCGTGGCAACGGTAGCCAGGACGTGCAGCCGTCCTACTCTGCCGATGGCGAATGGGTGGCCTTCACTACCAACCGCGACGTCCTGGGCGGCTGGGAGATTTATGTAGCTCGCGTGGATGGTTCGCAGCAGGCCCGTCTGACCTATAACACCGCCAACGATGTGAACCCTGTCTGGGGGCCGGCCAATCTGATCGCCTGGGAGAGCAACCGCAATGGCAACTGGGAACTGTACGTGGCTGACGTGTCCGGCGATGGCCTGCCCGTCCGCCTGACCGACGATGCGGCCAACGATATCAACCCGTTCTGGTTCCCGGATGGCGGCTGCGGTCAGCCGGAGGGCGCGCGCCTGGTCTTCCAGAGCGACCGCGATGGCGACTGGGAAGTCTATCTGCTGGATGTGATCTCCGGTGAACTGACCCAACTGACCGACAACGACACCGAAGACATTGTACCTGTGCTCACGCGTGACGGCAGCACGCTGGCGTGGCTACAACTCAACAACTTCGGTGTCTACGATCTGTGGGTGATGGATATGGGCACGTTGCAGGCGCGCCGTCTGGTAGACCTGGGCGTGGACGTGGCCGGGCACACCTTCGCGCCGGATGGGACATCGCTGGCCTTCTTCGCCAACGTGGATGGCGACGCGGATGTCTTCCTGGCCGATGTGGCGACGGGTCAGATGCAGCCCTTGACTACCAACACCTTTGAGGATCGCGCGCCGGGCTTCACCTGCGACGGGACGGCAGTGGTCTTCCACAGCGACGCCGCGGCCAGCGAAGACAACCCCGGACAGCGCGATCTGTTCTCGGTGCGGTTGGGCGCGGTGCCAGGACCGGCAGTCCGCCTGACCCAGGATATCCAGGCCGACGACATGTACACGATCGCCGACCCGCACGAGGAGATCAACAGCAAGGAAGGGCGGATGCCATCGCATCCCTAGGCGACGATGCTGCAGAACAACACAGGGGCTTCCGAAAAGGAGGCCCCTGTTTGATTCTGCCGCTCGTTGTCAGTTGGGGGAAAAGTGGGCCTGGCAGGATTCGAACCTGCGACCGACCGGTTATGAGCCGGCTGCTCTAACCGCTGAGCTACAGGCCCTTGAAGAAAGCGCCCAGCCGGTCGCCGGGCGCTGCTGAGAGCGGGCAACGGGACTCGAACCCGTGACGACAGCTTGGAAGGCTGTAGTGTTACCGCTACACCATGCCCGCATAGTGCTCGCTGCCCATTATCTTATCGAAAGGGCGGCGGTAGCGCAAGGGTCTGCTGGACGCGGCTGCGAGCAAAGGTTGTCAGCGACTTTGCCTCGCTCCGTGGCCCCCTGCGCCATCTACCGCGCTTATGAGAGTGCCAGGATGGTGATCACCAGGATGGCGAAAGGGAACGAGGAAGCAAACACGGCGGCGTACCAGCGGCTGTCGTAGCGCAGGTGCATGAAATAGAGCACCACCAGCAAGACCTTGCTGGTCGAAAGCGCCACCAGCGGCCCGGTGACCGAAAACGGCAGGCTGAGGACGGTCAGCAACACCTCGACGACCGTGATCACGGCCAGCGCGATCGCCACGCTCACATAGGTCAGGCGGTGCGAGTGCCCCTGCGCGCGCGCCCGCGGCCAGAAGCTGGCCCGCAATGTCAGCAACACACCCGGCAGCGTGCGGGCGGGCTGCTGCGCGGTACGCAGTTCGTCTAGAGTGACCGCGTCCCGCCGCCAGGCGGGGCCATCCAGCGGGCGATCGGGCAGCAGGCGCAGCACCAGCCACAACGGGATCAGCGCGATCAGGCTACCAGCACCGCCCAGGATGAGGCCCGCCAGCGTCGCCAGCCATTCGTTGACGCGCTTGCGTTCGGCGATCAGCGGCGTCACGACGCCCCCGATGAACGATCCGGCAGTTGCCCACAGTGTCAGCCACAACAATGCATCGGAATTCATGACAGCTCTGTCCCCCCGTTCACTCGATCAGGTAGATGACTGTGAACAACACGATCCACACCACGTCCACGAAGTGCCAGTACAGGCCGAACAGCTCGACTCCCAGGTAATCGCTGGCGGAGTACAGACCGCGGCGGGCGCGCAGCAGCAGAATGCCCAGCCAGCCGACGCCGATCAACACGTGCAGTCCGTGAAAACCGGTGGTGGCGAAGAAGGCCGTGCCAAAGATGTGGCTGGCCTTGATGCCCTCGTGCATCAGTTCGTACCACTCGAAGGCCTGAATACCCAGGAACAGCGCGCCGAAGAAGATCGTCAGCCCCATCCAGTTGAAGAACACCCGCCGGTCGTCGGACTGAATGGCTTCCAGGCCCATCACCACGGCGAAACTGCTGACAATGAGCACCGAAGTACCCAGCGTCGCCAGGGGCAGGCTGAGCACTTCGTGGGCCGCGCGGAACGCTTCCGGATGGTCTACCTTGAAACGGATAAAGGTGCCGATCAGCGAGCCGAAGAACAGCACTTCCGAGGCCAGGAAGGCCCACATAGCCAGTTTGCGGTGATCCAGCTCGGCGAAGAAGCGACCGTGCAGATCGATCTGCGGAAAGCTGGCCATGCGCAGCAACCCGAAAAGAGTCACAGGCACTCCCAGCACCAGCAGCGGCGGGGCGATCAACCCGATGACGGTCAGCGTGGCCCCAACGCCCACAACGAAGTGGGCGATGCTCGGCGGCGGCAGATGGACCTCTTCGTCCTCCTGAGAAGCCGTCGGTATCACTTCCGGGCAAGGTGCCGCCTCGATCACGTCTTCGGTATCGCGCGGAGCGAGCAGTTGCGCGTCAGTCATGCGTCATTTCCCCCTCTGGGTCAAGCCCAGGCGCAGGTCGCGGGCCGGACGACGGCTGTATACCACCGGGATCCGCGCGAAGTTGTACTCCGGTGGCGGTGAAGTCGTCGTCCATTCCAACGTGTCACCTTCCCAGGGATCGTTCCCCGCCGGTTCATGATGGCGGGCACTGCGGATCATATTGTAGACCAGGATCAGTACCGAGATGCCCATGATGATCCCGCCCACAGTCGAAAGTTGGTTGAGCGCCGTCCAGCCGCGATCTTCCGGATAGTCATAGACACGGCGCGGCATCCCCATCAACCCCAGGATATGCATGGGGAAGTAGGTGAGATGGAAGCCGATGTAGAGCGTCCAGAACTGAATCTTGCCCAGCCGCTCGTGGAGCCGGTAGCCGAACATCTTCGGCCACCAGTAGTACAGCGCGGCGAAGATGCCGAAGCCGCCCCCGCCGAACACGGCATAGTGCAGGTGTGCCACCAGCCACATCGAGTCCGCCACGACTTCGTCAATGGGCAGCACCGACTGCATGACACCGGTGATACCGCCGATGAGGAAGGTGGTCAGGAAGCCGATGGCGTAAAGCATCGGTGTGTCGAAGCGCAGCGAGCCGCCGATCATGGTGAAGACCCAGTTGAACATCTTCACGCCTGTCGGCACGGCGATGATCATGGTGGTCAGGACGAAGAAAATCTCCAGTTCGGGCGGCAGGCCAATGGTGTACATGTGGTGCGCCCACGTCCAGAAGCCCTGAAAGCCAATCAGGATCGTCGAGATGACCATCACCTTGTAGCCGAAGATCGGCTTGCGCGAGAAGACGGGGATCACCTCGGAGATGATGCCCATCGCGGGCAGGACGATGATATAGACTGCCGGATGCGAATAGAACCAGAACAGGTGCTGCCACAGCACGGCGTCACCGCCCGCCGCCGGATTGAAGAACTGCGTGCCCAGGTTACGGTCGAGCAGCAGCAGCAGCCCGTTGACCGTCAGCACGGGCGTCGCGGCGACGATCATGAAGGCCATGACCAGCACCGTCCAGGGGAAAAGTGGCATCTTCATCAGCGTCATGCCCGGCGCGCGCAACTTGAGGATGGTGACGATGAAGTTGAACGCGCCGATCAGCGACGACGTACCGACCAGCGCCACCGCCATCAGCCACAAGTCGGTGCCAAAGCCCGGTGAATAGTCCTTGCCCGCCAGCGGCACATATGAAGTCCAGCCATTGGACGCCGCGCCGCCCTGCACCAGAAAGCCGCCGTACATGGTCAGGCCGCCGAAGAGCAGCAACCAGTAGCTGAGAGCATTCAGGCGCGGGAAGGCCATATCGCGCGCGCCGATCATCAGCGGCACGGCGTAGTTGGCCAGCCCAGCCAGCATGGGGATGACGAAGAGGAAGATCATCGTCGAGCCATGAATGGAGAAAATCTGGTTGTATTCCTCTGCCGAGACGATCTGACCGCCCGGCAGGGCCAGTTCGGCCCGCAGGATTTGCGCCAGGAAAACCCCGATCACGAAGAAGGTGAAGGTCGTCAGCACATACATGATGCCGATCTTCTTGTGATCCACCGTAGTCAACCAGGCCAGCAGACCGCGCGGCTGTCGGTTGACGGGATAAGGGGCTGCGATCGTCGCCATTGCTGCTTTCTCTCCCACTCAAGTCAAGGGCGCTCGCCGCTCAGTACGACAACAGATAGGCGATGATGTCGGCCAGGCCCTGTGCGTCCAGTTTCTCGCCATAGTTGGCGGGCATGATCTGACAGTTGTAGCCCTGCGCCTGTACCGCGCACGGCACCAGGATCGACTCGCGCAGGTAGGCTTCGGGGGTGTAACCCTCCGCGGCGCGCGCGTCGTTGGCCATGGCGGAGAGCGCTGGCCCCACGCCCGGCTGTTCACCATGGCAACTGGCGCAGCCCAACTCGACGAAACGCTCTGCGCCACGCGCGGCGTCACCGGCGGGCAAGGGCGAGGTCAGGTCGGTGCCGATGGGCACGAAGCGCCCCAGCGAGGCCATCTGTTGCGCCAACCAGGCGTCGAAGGCGGTCGGTTCCAGCACTTCCACATCAATCAGCATGTCGTAGTGCAGCGTGCCGCAATATTCGGCGCAATTGCCGGGGTATAGCCCTGGCCTGGCCACGTTGAGCCACATGGTGTTGGTGTAGCCGGGGATGGAGATCACTTTGCCCGCCAGGTCGGGCACCCAGAAGCTATGCTGCACATCGGAGGAGGTGATCTCCAGCAGCACGTTGCGGTTGGCAGGAAGGGTCAACTTGCGGGTGGTCTTGACCCCCGTCTCTTCACCCGCGCCCAGGAAGTATTCATAGTCCCAGTTGAACATATAGCCGGTCACATGCACCGTCAGATCGGGGGTCACGTCACCGTTGTCGGCCTCAACCTGGTAGCGGGTGGTCATGAAGCGGGCGGTCAGGGCGAAGATGACGGCGATGATCAACATGGATACCACCGTCCAGGTGATTTCAAGGGGACGATGGCCTTCGATCTGTTCGGGCATTTCGTCGTGTCGCCGGCGGCGATAGCGGATGATGGCGTAGAGGATCAGTCCCTCCACCAGCAAGAAAACCGGCACCGAGATCCAGAACAGGATGGTGAACAGATCGTTGATGTCGGTGCGGGACGCGCCGCCAGAGACCGGGCCGTGCGCCCAGACCCTGGTCGGGAGCGCCAGCTGCACCAGTGCCAGGGCTGCCAGCCCCAGAACGTGAGTGAAGATGGATCGTTTCATGCGTGTACTTCCCGCTTTCGCCTGCCATGCTTTGTGGGTGAGGGTGAACGCCCGCCGCAGGGCTGCTCTGCTGCTCGTCACCAGGGTGGCGCGTAGGGGGAAAGGTGACGTTCTCACACGCTTTGGCCACAGAGGACCCTCGCCCACAGATTATAGCCGATTAGCGTCATAAAAAACAGTCTTTATTGAAAAATTTATCACGAAATCTACAGAGTGCCAGTCCTTCTGGGATGCCTTTCACTTTTGGGGCAATGGCCTTGAACCACAGAGGCACAGGGGTCCCAGAGAAAGGCACAGGGTCTTTCTCATCAGTTTTCCTCTGCGCCCTTGGCGTCTCTACGGTGAATTCTGCCCCCGAATTGAAATGCACCCGTCCGTCTGGCCCTTCAGGAGCGGGATAACCGCATCGAGGTTGGCTGGCGGAATGGCGGCGGAACGCAACGCGCCCCGCCCTCAGTCGAAGTGCGCTTCGATCCAGGGCCGCAGTTGCTCGTAGTCTGGCACCCAATAGCCAGCGGCCATGCCGATCAGGTCTTCGCGCTGCAACACACGCTGTTCGCGGCTGTGCCAGCCCAGCAACAGCGCCGGCCCCAGTCGCCACATATCCCACAGATTGAGGTCGGTGTCGGTGTGCGCCTGCATGGCGTACAGCACACGCGGCCACGTATAGAAGTAGCGGGGGTCGGAGAGTTTGCGCAGCAGGGCATCGAGCACCTGTTGCTGACGGGCGGCGCGCTGATAGTCGTCGTCCTGGTGACGGGTGCGGGCGTATTGCAGCGCCCGCTCACCGTCCATGTGTTGCCGCCCAGGTTCGAAGCGCACGGTCATCACACCGCCGTCTTCCGTCGGATATTCGTAGTCCACGATCAGCTTGGGCACGTCAATATCCACACCGCCCACCGCATCAATGATCGCCTCGAAACCGCTGAAGTCCAGGCGCACGTAGCGCTCTACTTCCACGCCGAAGCTTTCGCGCAGGCTGGCCTTGAGCAAGGTCGGGCCGGAGCCGGCGGCTTCCTGCTCACCGAGCATGTTGATCGTGTTGAGACGCTGCTCGCCATAGCCGGGCACTTGAATGAACACGTCGCGCGGGATGGAAAGCAGACTCACGCGCAACCGCCCTGGCGCGACGTTCATCAACATGATGCTGTCGGCCCGCGTCAGGTAGCCCTCGCCGGGGCGGGCGTCCACGCCCATGATCACGATGTCCAGGGAACCGGGGGCGAGTAGCAGGGTCAGCAGGCAGGCGCTGGCGCAGCAGAAGAGAGTCAGCAGCGGCACCAGGCACCCCACTAGGCATAGCCCTCTGCGGCGGCGGGGACGCACGAGTCGCGGCGACCGGTAGTGCGGAAGCGGAGGAGGATAAGGCAGTCTGGTCATGAACCTGGTTCTCCACAGTATGCGCGGCCATTGTGACGGTTGTCGCGGCGGCTGACAAGGGTCAGGCGCGGACGTTTGCCCACCGCCCGACTGACTGGGGAAATTTGTGACCTTTTTACAAATCTTTATTTGCACATTTCTTGATGAGGCGGCTATACTGTTTCTACGCTGATTACATGTTCCAGGAGGTGCCATAGTCGCTGAATGAGGGAACGCTAGCGTAAGGCCCCGCGCACGAACTCCGCGCGGGGATACGAGGTGACGGTTGCTCGTCGCACGGCGAGCCTAACCCCGCTCCGGCGGGGGAAAATCGAACGATCTGCGGATGCCGTCAGGGGTGTGCCACGCCCCTTGCTCCTTCCCTCCCAACCGAAGCTGCGCCACAAACACCGTCGGCAACGGCGGCCCAAAAGGCGTGGCAGTGGTATCCCAACATCGCCTTGTTGCGTTCTATCGAGGCGCGGAGTGCTCCCGCCGGGCATGCCCTGGTGCTTTTTGCCTGGCCTGCTGGCTCCCGCGCACCCTATCTTGGGAGGGATTCGTCTATGTGTGGAATCGTCGGATATATCGGTCCGCGTGACGCTACGCCGATCATCCTCAACGGTCTGCAGCGTCTGGAATATCGTGGCTACGACTCGGCGGGGCTGGCCGTGATTCAGAACGGTCACCTGGCCATCCGCCGTGACGTGGGCAAGCTCAGCAACCTGATCCGCCTGGTCAGCGCCGAGCCGCTCAATGGGCACATTGGCATTGGCCATACGCGCTGGGCCACGCACGGCGAACCCAGCCCGCGTAACGCTCACCCGCACCTGAGCCAGAGCGGGATGACGGTGGTGGTGCACAACGGCATCGTGGAGAATTTCCGCGAGCTACGCGCCGAACTCGAAGCCGAGGGCGTGCGTTTCGCCTCCGACACCGACACCGAGACCATCGTACACCTGATCCAGCGCGAACAAGACGCCGGCTACGATCTCACCGAGGCGACCCGCCGGGCGGTGAGCCGACTGCGTGGCGCTCACGCCATCGTCGCGCTGAGCACTGCCGAGCCTGATCGCCTGGTGGCCGTGCGCATCGGCAACGCGGGCGGGGTGGCGGTGGGCGTCGGACAGGGCGAGATGTTCGTCGCCTCGGACATCCCCGCCATTCTGGAACACACGCGCCGCATGATCTTCCTGGAAAGCCGTCAGATGGTCACCCTGACGCGCGACGCCTATCACGTGCAGACGCTCGACGGCGAGCCGGTAGATGCCGAACTGCATACCATCCCCTGGGACCCGGTCAGCGCAGCGCGCGGCGAATACAAGCACTTCATGCAGAAGGAGATTCACGAGCAGGCACGCGCCCTCACCGACACGCTGCGCGGGCGCGTGGACTTCCAGCAAGGGCGGGTGTGCCTGCCAGAACTCAACCTGACGCCAGAGCTTGCCCGCCGCCTGACGCGCATCGTCACCGTGGCCTGTGGCACCAGCGCCTATAGCGGCCTGGTGGGCAAGTTCATCATCGAGGCGCTGACGCGCATCCCCGTCGAGGTGGACTATGGCAGCGAATACCGCTACCGCGATCCCATCCTGGACGATACCTGCGCCGTGCTGGCCATCACGCAGTCCGGCGAGACGGTAGACACGCTGGCGGCCATGGAAGAGGCGCGCGCCAAGGGCGCGGTGCTGTGGAGCATCGTCAACGCCATCGGCAGCCAGGCCATGCGCATCGCCGACGGCTACATCGCCATGCAGGCCGGGCCGGAGATCGGCGTCGCCAGCACCAAAGCCTTCACCACCAGCATCGCCGACCAGTACCTGCTGGCGCTTTACCTGGCCCAGGAACGCGGCCAACTGTCGCCGGAGGCGGCTTGTGCGCACGTCGAAGACCTGGCACGGCTGCCCGACCTGGTCGGTCAGGTGCTGGGGCGCGAGGCGCAGATCGAGGCACTGGCCGCCGAACTCTATCACTACACCGACTTCCTCTATCTGGGGCGCGGCATCAACTACCCCATCGCGCTAGAAGGCGCGCTCAAGCTCAAAGAGATCAGCTACATTCACGCTGAGGGCTACCCGGCGGGCGAGATGAAGCATGGTCCGATCGCGCTCATTGACGAGCACATGCCGGTACTGGCGATCTGCCTGCGTGACTCGGTCTACGAGAAGATGCTCAGCCAGGTGGAGCAGGCCAAGTCGCGCGGGGGGATCGTGATCGCGCTGGCGACGGACGGCGACACAGCGATCCGCAGCAAGGCCGATCATGTGATCTACGTGCCGGAAACACCGCCGTTGCTCAGCCCGATCGTGGCGGTGATCCCGCTGCAACTGCTGGCCTATCACATCGCCGTATGGCGGGGCTGCGACGTGGATCAGCCGCGCAACCTGGCCAAGAGCGTGACCGTGGAGTAGAGGACAGTGGTCGGTTGCCCGTGAGCAGAAGGCAAAGCCAATCGGGGTGAATCCTTGCTACCTTTCGCCCGGCAACCGACCCCTACCTTAACTCATCCCTCACTCGCCAGCGGACAACCGGTCGTTCAACACACCCTGGCGAGAAGCGTTGAGGATGGTCACGCCAACTAACGTGTCCCCTGCGTAATGATACAGATGACCATCCTCACCCATGACCGTATCATCCGCCTGCTGGGGTTTGCGGAAGCTGATATAGAGCACGTCCGCCTCGTGGTCGTAGTCAACCCACATCTGGTGAGAGGGAAGCCGAAGCAATTCGCGGATCAGCGTCTCGCGGATCAAGGCGGCCATATACGCGCCCCCTTCTTCTCGATCTTGTCAGGTCTGGAGGTCAGAAAGGCGGTGATCAGGAACCCATCTGGAGCGTCACGGTAGACAACCACAGCAGTTTTTCGGCTGATATTCGTCTCCTGATAATCTCGCAGTGCCAGCAACTCCCCATGCTCGCCAGCGATAACGCGCGAAGGCTCCGCCAGAGTCTCAGCCACCAGGTCCAGATTCCCCGCCATGTAGTCATGTGCTTCGGTGACGTGCGCCCATTGAGTCGCTGTGATTCGGATCGGGTTGCCATGTACGGACACAACAACTTTGAGAGGATCATCCATGATTCCCCTGCTTTATGCCAAGAGCCTCACGCGCCATGGATAGTTCGTGCCGATTCGAGAATAGCTTTGCGCAGGAGCGGGTTCTTGCCGGCTTTGACGGCACAGCGTGTGAGCAGATAACCTCCTTGGGGGGATTATATCACAGCGCGGTGCGGCAGAGCTGCGACGTGGATCTGCCGCGCAACCTGGCCAAGAGCGTGACGGTGGAGTAGGGGAAGCCGTCAGTCAGCGCTGACCCCTTCAGAAATCCTGAAGCGGGTTTGCGCCACCCTTCACCCCCTGCTCCACACGATGAAGTTTGCAAACGGTCTGTCAGGCCGATCCTTCCGGCACAGGTGAGCGCTCGCCGACGGTCACTGCTTCGGGCGATTCGTCTGGCACCGCCACGTAATCCGGCAGAATCGCTTCTATGTGGCGCACGTCCGGCCTGAGGTAGGCGGCGGCGGTGAAGAGCATCACCAGCAGCCCGGCCAACACCGCCATCAGCCCGATGCCCGATCCGTCCTGTTGACCCACCAGCGGCGCAACCAGTGTCCAGCCCCCGCTGTGCACTGCTGGCTCGAAGACACCGTCGGCCAGGGGGCCAGACAGCAAGTAAGCTAGCGGTGACAGCAGCATGGACAGTTGTATCACCGCGGCGAAGACGCGCCCCTGCAGGTCGGGTGGCACTTTGATCTGCAGGATGGCGTCGAAGGCGGCGTTGACGATGGGCAAGGGGATCATCATGGCGAAGGCCACCGCTCCCAGCGCGACCGGCGAACGAGCCACACCCAGGCCGGCGAACATCAGGCCGGCGAAGAAAACGCCGGGGAAAATGGTGCGAGTACGTGGGCGCGTGCCGCCCCAGGCGCTCATGATCAGGCCCCCCACCAAGGCACCGGCGCTGAACAGGCTGAGCAGCACGCCGAGGGTGGCTTCGCTGCCCGTCCGGCTGAGAATGTAGGGCGTCATCAACACCCCAACTACGGCAAAGAAGAAGTTGACCGCAGTCGCTGTGAACACCAGCAGAAACAGCGGGCGACGCCGCCACAGATAGCGAAAACCGACCGACGCCTCGCGCCACAGGCTGCCCTGCGTGGCGCGTCCTTCTGCCGACTGCGGCGGGCGGGGAATGCGCACCAGAGCCACCACCGCTATCGCCACCGCAAAGGTGAACAGGTCGATCGCCATCACACCCGGCGCATTCACCAGGGCGAAGAGCGCTCCGGCCAGGGTGGGGGCGACCAGGCCCGCCGCCGCCCCGCGCATCTGCTGCACGGCGTTGGCACGGTCGCGGTGATTATCCGGCACGAGCATCGTCACCGAGGCCGAGAACGCCGGTCCCTGGAACATCGAGAAAGCAGCCTGCAGCGCCGAGACCAGGTACAGGTGCCACAATTGGAACGCCCCAGACAGAAAACTGAGCATGAGCAGAAACGTGCCCACCGCCTGCCCGGCATCGGCCAGGATCATCACATGGCGGCGATCCCAGCGGTCGGCCAGCACACCGGCGAAGCTGGGCGTGATCAGGCGGGGCACGGCGGCGAAGAAAGCTGCCAGCGTCAGCGGCGTGACATCGCCGGACTCCTTGTAAACCCAGATGCTGACCGCCAGCGAGGTCATTTCGCTGCCGATCAGCGAAAAGGTTTGGGTGATGATGAGCAGGTAGAAGGTGCGCAGAGAGTGACGGTGAGCCATAATTCTTCGCCCCCGATAAGAAAAATCAATTCACACATTAACATTTTACGCAGAAACGCGCAAAAAGTTTCATTTTATCAAGATGTAGTTCAATTTTCTTGTCTCGCCCTCAGCGGAGGGGCATTTCTATGGGGAAAACATGAATGATTGGCCCGCCAGTTTACCTCACCCCCTGCCTCGCTTCGCTCGGCTTGCCCCCTCTCCGCGTCGGAGAGGGGGCAGCGAGG
>FWPU01006681.1_pt1 | contig 20848 bp, 14 predicted proteins | sample 2228361 | NCBI WGS metagenome assembly FWPU01 (sample SAMEA103939777, study PRJEB20133) | metagenome
TGCTCCAAAAGCCGCGGTACCTTCCCCGGCTACGCCCTAGTTTGTATGGATCGGCGCAAGCACCCCACCCGGCAACGGCGGCCTCAGCCGCCTCGCTGCCCGCAGGAGGAGACCGTACGATGAAAGCCAAGCTCAAGCTCGATTCGGCCAGCCTGAAACAATTCGCTCTGGAGCATTTCGAGAAGGTCCTGTTCGGCCTGGTGGTCCTCGTGTTCCTGGGGTTCGTCTACACCGCCGTGGGACGCGAGTCTTTGAATTTCACCCCCGAGGATTTGCTGCGCGAAGCAGAGCGGGCCAAGACCAATCTCCAGAACTCCCAGCCCACCGATGTCCCCCCGCTGAAAGAATACACCAAAGAGGCGCCGCGCATTCGCCAGCCCATCGACCCGAAGCCTTACACCGTCAAGACCTTCGCCCCGCCAGTCTTTCCGCAGATGGCGCCGCGCACCCAGCCCGAGGTGTTCCCGGTTGTGGACGTTCGGGCCACGGCCGGCCAGGGCGCCTTCTCGGTGAGGACCACCCTCGAGGAAGAGCCATCGGGCGCCCCGATGATGGCGGCCGGCGCCCAAATCCGCGGCATGCGCTGGGTGTGCGTCACAGCCCTCATCCCCCACGCCAAATACTACGAATCCTTCAAGCGGGCACTGGAGAACGCCCGTTACCGCGATCCGGCCCGCGACTACCCCTTATATCGCTACTACTACATCGAGCGGGCCGAAGTCGATCCCCAGGATCCCGATGCCGATCCGGATACGCTCACCTGGGTTGGCCTGAATCCGCGATGGGCCCTGTATCGCGCGCAGATGCAATGGGCCTCGTTCAGCCAGGAGATCGTCGACCGGCGATGCTGGCCGGTGCATCCCTACCGCCCCTTTGGCACCGAACTCTTGATGTTCCCGCTCGGGCCTCGCGTCGACCGCCCCTGGGGCGAAGAGGTGGCCCATCTTCCCGAAATCGGCCTGGCCGAAACGCCCCAAATGGGCATGGGCATGGAGGGCTATCCCATGGGCCCGATGGGGACAATGCCCGGCATGGCTGGCGGCGCAAAGCCCACCCCCAAGCAAGAGCCCTCGGAAGACGAAGAGGGGACCAAGCCCACTTCCAAAAAAACTCCCAAACGACTCCAGCCCCCACGATTCCTCTCGCCCGACGAAATCCCCAACGCCCCCGACGAAGGCACGCCGGTCGGCGGCTATGGCGGGGAGATGATGCCCGGCGGTTATCCGGGCGGCTACCCCGGCGGCCCGACAAGTATGCCGACGATGCCTACGCCCATGTCCGGCGCCATGCCCCCGGGCTATCCGGCCGGAATGCCCAGCGGATACCCCGGAATGTCCGGCGGATACCCCGGGATGCCGAGCGGGTACCCCGGAATGCCCGGCATGGGGCCCGAGGGTTACGGCCAATATGTCGAGGAAGAATACGTCCCAGAAGAGTATCTCCTCTTGCGGTTCTTCGACTTCGATGTCGAAGCAGGCAAATACTACCGCTACCGCATCAAGTTGGTCGTCGATAACCCGAACCATGCCCTCCCGCCCCGGGTGCTGGCCCAGCCCGATTTGGCCGATCCCAAATGGCTCGAAGCCGGCTGGAGCGAGCCGAGCGGCGTGGTCAACGTGCCTCTGGACTCGCAGGTGCTCGTCGTCTCGGCTGTTCCCAAGGCAGGGGGGGCCGAGAAGGAGGCAAAGGTTATGGTCGTGCGGTTCGACATGGACAGCGGGATCGAGGCCTTCAAAGAGTTCGAAGTGGTGCGTGGCCAATGGCTGAACTATCTCAAGCAAGAGTTCGACCGGGTGGCCGCGGGCCTGGGGACCCCAACCTTCTCGGGTATGGCCGGCATGTACCCTTCGCCCGATATGGCGGCCATGGGAGCCCCCGGAATGCCAATGCCCGGGGCTCCATTTGGCCCAGCGGCGCGCCAGCCGGCCACCGGCGAAGAAGAAAAAGAGTACGTCGATTACGTCACCGACTCGCTGGTGTTGGCGATTGCCGGTGGCGAAAAACTGCCAGGACGCGAACGCGAAAAGCTCACCGAACCCGGCCAGATTTTGCTTATGGATAAGGACGGCAAGCTGCTGGTCCGCAACGAAATTGACGACCTGCCGGAGGTCCGCCGCCACCACGTGCCCGAGGAGGTAACCCACGGCCCCGTCGCGACCGAAGGCTACCCCAGCCCCGATATGGTCTCGTCGCCCTACTATGCCATCGAGGCCATGGGAGCCGGTGCCAGAAAGCCCGCCAAAGGCGCCAAGGGCAAGAAAGGCACCGGCTATTATCCCGGCGGAATGCCCCCGGGATATCCCGGCGCCGAGATGGCCCCCGGCTATCCCGGTGGATATCCCGGTTATCCCGGTGCCCCAGGCACCAAGCCCGGCAGGGGGAGGACCAAAGGAGGAGCCACGGCCAGGCCGGCCAGCTAGCGCCGCCGGCCAACAAACGCACCGACACCGGCGGCCACGAACCCTGGTGGCGTCGCCACGCCGACCCTGCTTGATGAAGCCTGGGGGCGTAAGTTCCCGGCGGTGCAGCCGCGGCGCGATGTTTGGCCGCTGCCCCCGGGGGGCTTACGCCCCTGGATCGTTTCCAGTTCCGAACATCGCAACCGGCTCCCCGGCTCGGCTATTCGGTTGACAGGTCCCATCGGCTGGTTCATACTGCCGTGGCCCAGGCCGGTCGGCGGGACGGGCTCTGCAGTTCGGCCGACGCCTGCCTGGCAACCGTCCGCTTCCTCGGTTCGATTTGACGTGCGCTTGCGGGGATTTCGTGCCATGGTCCAGGGTCGCGCTTTCAGGACGTGGGGGCTCGTCGTAGGGGTGCTGGCGGCGATAGCTGCTGCCGGCCGAATCCACGCGGCGGACGAACTCCAGCCGCTGCGCCCCATCGGCCAAGGCAAGGGGATTCATCCCGGGCGGGTCGTGTGGGTGCACGACCCGGCGGTATTGGAGTGGAAGGGCCCGGCCGACGGCCACTGGTGGGAGGGCCATCACATCAAACAGGACCGCGTCGATGCAATGCTGGACCGGGCGGTGTGCGAGTTGACGGGCCAGAAGACCGTAGCGGCCGCGTGGGACCAGCTCTTCCGCTATCGGAACCGGGTCCGGGGCAAGGGGGACGTGGGCTACCGGCCGGGCGAGAAGATCGCCATCAAGCCCAATTGGGTGGGGATGATCTATCGCGAGGGCTTTGCCAGCGGCGAGAGCTACACGTTCGTCAAGCGGCACAACTACATGAACACCGCGCCGCAGATGATTCTGGCGCTGTTGCGGCAACTGACGCGCGATGCCGGCGTCAAGCCGGGCGACATCACGGTCAGCGACACCCTGGCCTATCTGGTCCACGAGTACTACAACATCCTCCACGCGGCCTTTCCGGAGGTCCGCTACGAGGACTATGGGGGCAAGTTCGGCCGGATCCAGGTCAAACCCTCGACGGTCCCGCTGTACTGGAGCTGCCGGCCGGACGCGAAGTTGCAGGACTACCTGCCCACCTGCTTCGCCGAGGCGGAATACATCATCAACTTCGCGAACTTCAAGGCGCACATGGGATCGGGGGTCACGCTGTGCGCGAAGAACCATTACGGCTCGCTGATCCGCTGGCCGGTGCAGCAAGGGTATTTCGATATCCATCCGGGGTGTTTTTCCAGCCAGACGGGTATTTACCGGCCGCTGGTGGACCTCATGGGCCACGACCACCTGGGGGGCAAGACGGTGCTGTACCTGATCGATGGCCTTTTTTATGGGGTCCATCCCCGCGATCCGGAGCCGCAGCGCATGAAGATGCCGCCCTTCAACGGCGACTGGCCCAAGAGCTTGTTCGCCTCGCAGGACCCTGTGGCGATCGACTCGGTGGCGTTTGACTTTTTGCGGACCGAGGGGACCAGTTTCGCCCGCAAGCCCGGCACGGATGATTACCTGCACGAGGCGGCGCTGGCCCACAGCCCGCCTTCGGGGACCTTTTACGATCCCAACCACCCGATCCCCACGCGCCGTTTGCCAAGCCTGGGAGTCCACGAACACTGGAACAACGAGCACCAGAAGCAGTATTCGCGGAACCTGGGCAAGACGGAAGGGATCGAACTGGTGGCCATCCGGATGAAATAGCGTGCCGCTTGCGCTGGGCCAGCGGTTTGATGCTCCCAGCCGGTGGCCAACGCCCGCCTGCGCCTGGCAATGGTGGGTGAGGCCAAGCAGCGCTATTTCGCCAAAGCACCCCGCGGCGCTCGTCCGCCAAAGCACGGCACGTACCCGGCAGCAAGAAGCCACCGAGGCGCTGGCGGGGGGTCGGGCATCGAGGCGTGGGCCAGGCTTCGGCGCTGGCCACCCTCCGGCGCAGGCAGCCTCGGCTGCCTGGGGGAAGCCGTGCCGCACCACGGCCGTGTTCTCGGCCGCCCTTCTGGCGGCCTTGCGACCTTAATTGTTATTCCCCTTGGTCGAATGCTTGCTGAGATGCTGGCGGAGGTAGCGGGCCCGCTCGATGTTGCGGTCCTCCGAATCGAGTTCGGTGCCCGTGATCTTCTGGAGGTGGGCGGGCTGGGTGTGGATGAACAGCTCGTTGACCGTGGGGATCTCCAAATCCTCGATCAGGCCGAGATTCACCCCCATGCGCACGCTGGACAACAGGCTCATCGTTTCTTCGGAGCTGATGGTCTGGGCGGTGCGGAGGATGCCGTAGGCCCGGCTGACGCGGTCGTGCAGGTTCTCGTGGCTTTCGCGCACCAGGAACTCGCGGGCCTGGCGCTCGTAATTGATGATCACCGGCACGATGTCGCCCACCTGCTTGATGATGTCCTGCTCGCTGCGGCCGAGGGTGATCTGGTTGCTGATCTGGTAGAAATCGCCCATGGCCTGCGAGCCTTCGCCGTACAGGCCGCGGACGGCCAGGCTGATCTTCTGCAGGCTGCGGAAGACCTTTTCGATCTGCCGGGCCAGCACCAGACCGGGGAGATGGAGCATGACGCTCACGCGGATCCCGGTGCCCACGTTGGTGGGGCAGGCGGTCAGGTAGCCGAGGCGGGGATGGAAAGCGTAGGTGACGCGCTGTTCGATGATGTCGTCAATCCGGTTGATCTGTTCCCAGGTGCTTTGCAGATCCAGCCCGCTATGCATCACCTGGATGCGGAGGTGGTCCTCCTCGTTGATCATGATGCTGTAGGTTTCGTTCACGTCGATGGCCACGGCGCGGGCCCCGTGGCTTTCGGCGTGCTCGCGGCTGATGAGGTGCCGCTCCACGAGGAACTGGCGGTCCAGGCTGGCGAGACGTTCCACATCGAGATACATCAGCCGGTCGGGCTGGTCGATCCCCATCACCGCTTCCCGCAGGATTTTCTCGATGCGGGAGCGGTCCTGGTCGGTGGCTTTGGTGATGAAGGGGTAATCGGCCAGGTTGCGGGCCAGCCGGATGCGACTGCTGATAACAATGTCCGATTCGGGGCCCGAACCCCGCAACCATTCGCCCCGTCTCCGTGTCAGATCGTCGAGTTCCACGGCAACACCCCGAGGGTTTCAGGTGGGGCCTGGCCGGCGGGTTGGGTGCCCGCGCCACCCCACTTAGGCTTCGGACTCCTCGATGCGGCGGATTTCGTCTCGGAGGCGGCTGGCGCGTTCGTAATCCTCCTCGGCCACGGCTTCGGTCATTTCGCGGCGGAGGCGGATCAATTGGGTACGTTTTTCGCTCCCCTTGGCCGAACGCTTGGGCACTTTGCCCACGTGCGTCCCCTCGCCGTGGATGTTGACAATCAGGGGATCGAGCTGCTGCTCGAAGGCGATGTAGTCGTGGGGGCATCCCAGCCGGCCGCGGCTGCGGAACTCGTGGAAGCTGATCCCGCAGACGGGGCAGGTCTGCTGGTCGAGTTGCTCCAGCTCCTGGGCGGTCTGGGCGAGGCCCATGTGCTGGGCGATCGCCGCCGCCACGTTGGCCGGGGCCAACAGCCCGGTGCTGGCCGGGGCGAGATACTCCTGCGCGTGCTGCGGGCAGAGGTGGAGTTCCACCAGGTCGCCACCGGTCAGCTCGGTGATGTGGAAGGTCGCCTCCCGCTGGCAGCGCTCGCATTTCATGGCCACAGGTTCCCATCCGGTGCGGCGGGACGCAGGCAGGCAACACGTCCCTTTTCCACCCCGCCTCGATGCGGCGAACACTCCGAGTTTCGGGTGGAAAGCCTCCCCGCCTCCACAAGGATTCTAACACCCGCCTCCACCCTGTCAAGGCGAAGCGAACGTGCCCGATTGCCGCGTGCCAACCCGTTGGTTAAGCTACGGTTATGACCACGCTCCCACCCCGCCACTACCCGGATTTCGACCGCTTTGTCGCGTTGGCGCGCCATGCCGACCTGGTGCCGGTCTACCGCCGCCTGGTAAGCGATTCGCTCACACCGGTCTCCGCCTTCCACCGCCTGGACTCGGGGCGGTGCGCCTGCCTGTTCGAAAGTGTCGTGGGGGGCGAAAAGGTGGGACGCTACAGCTTCCTGGCCACCCACCCCTTCCTGGAGATCGAGGCCTACGAGGACCGCGTTACCGTCAGCTCGCATACTGGCGTGTCGGCCTCCGGACAGCCGACGCTGGTCACCCGGCAGTTCCGGTCGGCCAATCCGATGAACGACCTGCGGGAGCGGGTCGAGGCGGTTCGGGCCGTCCGCTTGCCGGAACTCCCCCCCTTTTGCAGCGGTGCGGTGGGGTATGCCGGCTACGATGTGGTGCGGTACTTCGAACACCTCCCCAACGCCCCGCCCGACGACCGGCAGGTGCCCGACCTGGCCTTCGCCTTCTACGACCAGATGGTGGTCTTCGACCACGTGGACAAGACGATCGTGGTGGTGGCCATGGCCCGGCTCGACCGCCACCGAGGCGATTTACGGGCAGCCTACGACGACGCCTGCCGCCGGGTCGATAGCCTGGTGCACGAGCTGGCGCACAACCCCTGCGACCTCCAGCCCGTCGATATCGTGCTAGAGGGGGAAGTTTCGATCCCCTATCGCTCGAACTTCACCCAGGAGGCGTTCGAGGAGGCGGTCCGCAAGTGCGTGGAGTACATCCGGGCGGGGGACATTTTCCAGGTGGTATTCAGCCAGCGTCTGGAAGTGAACATTCACGTGCACCCGTTTGCCATCTACCGAACGCTGCGCGTGGTCAACCCCAGCCCTTTCATGTTCTATGTCCGCACACCCAGCGTGACCCTGGTGGGCAGCTCGCCAGAGATCATGGTGCGGGTGGTCAACGGGCAGGTGACCACGCGGCCGCTGGCCGGCACCCGCCGCCGCGGCGCCACCGAGGAAGAAGACCGCCGCCTGGCCGAGGAGCTGATGGCCGACCCCAAAGAACGAGCCGAACACGTGATGCTGGTCGACCTGGGGCGGAACGACATCGGCCGGGTGGCGCGCTACCGCACCATCCAACTGAGCGATGTGATGACCATCGAGCGCTACAGCCACGTGATGCACATTACCTCGAATGTGACGGCCGAGTTGGCCCCGGGCAAGACCGCCTTCGACGCGCTCGAGGCGTGTTTGCCCGCCGGCACGGTCTCGGGCGCCCCCAAGGTGCGGGCGATGCAGATCATCGACGAGATCGAACCGCACCGCCGCGGCCCGTACGCCGGGGCCGTAGGCTACTTCGATTTCAATGGCAATATGGATACCTGCATCGCCCTGCGGACCATCGTCATCCAGGGCGACAAAGCGTATATTCAGGCCGGGGCGGGCATCGTGGCCGACAGCATTCCCACCAACGAGTGGAACGAGACGCTCAACAAGGCCCGGGGCCTGTTGCAAGCCATCGAGATTGCCGAACGCTGCGTGGGATAGCGGCCTGGGGGCCGAACGGCCCCTACGGACCTTTGCCGGCAAAGCCCCGTCCCGTTTTCCGGAGCCATCCGGCCTGAGTGCGTGTTGCAGACGCGCGTCCACCGCCACGGAACATCCTTACGGAACATCCTTACGGACCATCCTTACGGACCATCCTTACGGACCATCCTTACGGACCATCCTTACGGAACATCCTTACGGACCATCCTTACGGAACATCCTTACGGAACATCCTTACGGAACATCCTTACGGAACATCCTTACGGAACATCCTTACAAAACATCCTTACGAAACATCCTTACGAAACATCCCTACGAAACATCCTTACGAAACATCCCTACGAAACATCCCTACGAAACATCCTTACGAAACATCCTTACGAAACATCCTTACGGACCATCCTTACGGACCATCCTTACGGAACATCCTTACGGAACATCCTTACGAAACATCCTTACGGAACATCCTTACGGAACATCCTTACGGAACATCCTTACGGAACATCCTTACGAAACATCCTTACGGAACATCCTTACGAAACATCCTTACGGAACATCCTTACGGAGCATCCTTACGGAACATCCTTACGAAACATCCTCATAGACCGCCCCCACGGCCATCTCCACGGACTATCCCCATGCGAATCGACACTGTGGAAGTGTTTCGCGTCGCCCTTGCCTATCGCCGCGTGCAAGCAACCCCCTGGGGGCCAGCCGCTGCGCTGGAAACCGTCCTCGTCCGTCTGGAAAGCGGGGGGACCAGCGGCTGGGGCGAGGCGTCGCCGGGCACCTCGCCCGGTCCCGGCGGAGAGTGGGCCGGCAGCGTCTTTCTGTGCCTGCGCGACTGGCTGGGGCCGCTGGTCGCCGGGGGGCAGTTCGATTCGGGCGAAGAGCTGCAGAAGCGGCTGGAGCCCGTGCCCGGCAATCGCTACGCCAAAGGGGCGCTGGACATGGCCTGGTGGGACCTGCAGGCGAGGCTCCGCGGCGAACCCCTCCATCGCACCCTCGGTGGCGACCGCTCCAGCATCGAGGTCGGCATGTCGTTCGACCGCATGGAGTCGATCGACGAGTTCCTCCGCTCCATTGGCCAGGCATTCGCCCAGGGGTATGCGCGCGTGGAACTGAAGTTCCGCCCCGGATGGGACATCCAGATGCTCAACACCGTGCGCCACGAGTTCCCTTCGGAACGCATCCACATCGACGTCGAAGGGGGCCTGGCGCTGAGCTACATGGAGCTCTTGTGCCGCCTGGACGACTTCTGCCTGGCGATGGTCGAGCAGCCGCTGCCGGCAGATGACCTCGTGGGACACGCCATGGTGCAGGAGACGATCCGCACCCCGCTGTGTCTGGATGAATCGGTGACCACGCTGGCCCAGGCCGAAATGGCTTTGGAACTGCAAAGCGCCCGCTTCATCAACCTCAAACCGGCCCGCGTGGGCGGACATACCACCGCCCTGGCCATCCACGATGCGTGCCATCACCAATGCGTCCCCTGCTGGGTGGGCGCAATGCCGCAAAGCGGGATCGGCCTGCGGCACGGGCTGGCCCTGGCGGCCAAGCCTAATTGCACCTATCCGGCCGACTATTTCGCTACCGACGAGCTTTTCGAGACCGACCTGACCGAGCCCATTTGGCCGGCCCGGGACCCGGCCGACGGCGTGCTGCGCGTCCCCTTATGGCCGGCACCCGGCCTGGGCTGCGACCCCGATCTGCGCGTCTTGGAAAAGTTTACCTTGGACCGGGTCACCTTGGGCAATGCCGGATAGGCCCGGCGATGGGGGCCCCTAAACCCGCTTGGGTTCCGGCAAAGCGCGGAGCCTCTCGACGATTGCTGCCCGGCGTTCGTAAAGGCCTTTCTCCAGTCCGGCGGGATAGCGATGCGGATTGACCAGGCGCCGCACGCCGGGATGAAAGAGGGCCAGTTGCTGGCGGACCCGCTGCCGGGATTCTTCCAGCGGCGGCACTTCGTACACCCGCCGGCCCGCGCGGAACACGGGAACCAACAGGTCCTGCCCCGCCGCGCCGGCCGGGATGGCCTTGCGCCGCACGGGATCGGTGGGATCGACGATGAGGCACGGTTCGGCCAGCCCCTGCAATTCATCGTAAATGGCATCGCCGATCGCTTCGCCGCCGTGAACATAGCGCCGGACCTGGAGCACGCCGGGGGTCGAAAGCTTGGCGGCCTGTTCGGAAAGTTTAAGCCGGTCCTTCCAGGTGCCGTCGGCATCCCGGATGGCCGAGAGCTTGTACACGCAACCCAGCGCGGGGTCGTCGTGGGCCGTGGCCAGTTTGGTCCCCACACCCCAGGCACCGATGGCCGCCCCTTGCTGCTGGAGGCTCTCGATCAAGTGCTCGTCCAGGTCGCTGGACGCGAAGATGACCGTGTCGCGAAAACCCGCTTGATCGAGGATCTTCCGGGCTTCCACACTCAGATAGGCCAGGTCCCCCGAGTCGAGGCGGATCCCCAGCAGGTCTTGCCCCCGGCTCCGCAGCCACCGCCCCACTTCCACGGCCCGGCGCACCCCTTCCAAGGTGTTGTAGGTATCGACCAGAAACACGCAGTTGTTGGGCAAGGCCCGGGCGAAGGCGTGGAACGCCTCCAGCTCGTCGTCAAAGCACATCACCCAGCTATGGGCCTGGGTGCCGCGCACGGGAATGCCGAACAATTTGCCGGCCAGCACGTTCGAGGTGGCCGCGCATCCGCCAAGGTAGGCCGCGCGGCTGGCCGTCACGCCGCCATCGATCCCCTGGGCCCGCCGTAAGCCGAACTCCAGCACCGGCTGGCCCCGAGCCGCCTCCACAATCCGCGTCGCTTTGGTGGCCACCAAGGTGGCAAAACCCAAGAGCGTCAGCAACGGCGTCTCTACCAACTGGGCTTGAAGGATGGGCCCCCGGACGCGCAAAAGCGGCTCATGCGGAAACACCACCGTCCCTTCCGGCACGGCGTCCACATCGATCGCTAGCGACATCGTTCGCAGGAAGTCGAGAAAGGCCGGGTCGAACACCGGCTGGCCATCCGACCCACGCAGCCCAGCCAGGTAGGCCAGATCGTCCTCCTCGAACCGCAACCGCTCCAGGAACTCGATGGCCGGTCCCAGCCCGCACGCCACCGTGTACCCGCCCCCGAACGGTGGCCGCCGAAAAAACAGATGGAAAACCGCTTCCCGCCCGTGCACCCCCGACTTCCAGTAAGCACAGGCCATCGTCAGTTGATAGAAGTCGGTCAAGAGCGAGAGCGAAGATCGATACAGCTCGGCCAGCACCGTGCAATCTCCGACGTTTCCTGCCCTGCACCCACAACCTGCTTCTTCGGACCAATGGATTGTTTCGAGGAAGTGTACGGCGAAGTCCACCCGAACGCCACCGTTGTCCAGCGGCCCGGCAGTGGGACCCGCCAACCGCCGGCCCACCTGGGAAGGGTTTTCGCCGGGCGAACCCCTGGACCCGGCCCGTCTGCGGGTGGCTGGGCATAGCCTGTTCGCAAGGGGCGTCGTTACAAGCCACCCTACGGATGCAGGACGCCCTGGCCGCAACCTCGCGGCGTAGCAAGGGGGCCCGGCCACGGAGGAGGAGAAACCGAAGCAGGTGGAGCAGGAGGAGGAGCACGAGGAGAAGAAGAATAAAAAGAAGGAAGAAGAAGCAGGAGGAAGAGTCGCCACCGGTATGGCAGATTGTCGGGGCCGGCGGGTCGGCCCAGCCCGGCGCGGTAGCCCCACGGCCGGCCGAAGCACAAGGGTCAACGGCGCGCCGGGGGTCTCGATTTGCTTGCGCTGGTACAATGGGGGGTATTACGCAGGCCGGCTGCCCTGCCCGCGTCCGCTGGCCAAGCCGGCAAGCTACGAAAGAGCCGTCTCGGCACAAAGGCCGACCGTCGTTTTGCCCCCGAGAGAGAGGAACGAAGCATGTCGCAGGAAGAGCAACTTCGCCAGCAGCTTTACGAGGCGTTCCGCAACCGGGCGATGATCTACTACCTGGTGTACGACGAGCTGCGCAAAGAACTCGGGGCCCAGCGGGCCGAGGAGATTCTCTCCCGGGCCATCTACCGCCGCGGCCAACAGCGTGCCGCCAAGTACGCACCCTATGCCCCGCGGGATTTGGAGGGGGTCAAGCAAGCGTTCTTGAGCGGCCTGGCCGATGGAGGCCGCCTGCACCAACCCGAGGTCGTCCGCTCGGACCCGGAGGCCCTGGATATCAAGCTCCACGGCTGCCCTTTGAAAGAGACATGGCTGGAGGCGGGCTTGCCGGAAGACGAGGTGGCCACGCTATGCCGGATCGCCGCACAGATCGACAACGGGCAATTCGAGTCGGCGGGTTTCCGCTTTTCGAGCGACACCTGGCAGCCCGGCGGCGAAGGGTGCTGTTTCCTGCATCTGCGGCCCGGACCGGGGGCCTGATGCGAAAGCGGCCGCGACACCATCCGGGGGCAATCGCGCGCGGTGAGGGCCACTGCGGGGGTCCAACCCCTGCACAAAGGCGCTGGCCTATTTCCCATAGGCGCTGGCCGATACACAGGCCACCGGGGCGCCGGGCAGTGGAACCACGGCGCCGCACGAAGGGCCCTGATTTCCCGGCTCGCCGAGTGCCCACCCCTAGGTGCGGAGCAACTCCAGCTCCCGCAAGCGCGCGGTTATCCGCCCATCATCGGGAATGAGCCCCCGCTGCCGGCTGCCCAGGAATTCGGATTCCAATGCTTCGAGGTCCTTCTTGATGGCCAGCAGGTTTGACGGGCTGAGCCTGTCGATGAACAGGACCCCATCCAGGTGGTCGCATTCATGCTGGACCACCCGAGCTGTTATCCCGTCCAGTTCCCACGTCTGTTCCTGGCCCGTTAAGTCGTAGGCACTGAGGACGATCTTTTGCGGGCGCACCACCGGGGCGTAGATTTCGGGGAGGCTCAGGCACCCCTCGCGGTCCTCAGACGAGCCCTTTTGCCGGACCAGCACCGGATTGATGAACACCCGCTCCTCGTCCTTGACCGCCGGATCGCCGGTCACGTTGACCACAATCAAGCGGTAGGGGAGGTCCACCTGATTGGCGGCCAGGCCGATCCCCTTGTGCTCGTACATCAGCGCGAACATCTCCGCGACCATGCGGCGGAGCTCCGCATCGATGCGACGAAGCGGTCTGGATTTGTAGCGGAGCGTAGGGTGTGGGTACTTGACGATCTGCACGGAGAAACCCTTTACCGACAACCGGTTCAAGCAATTATAGCGAACGCAAACCGGGCAGGACCACAGCAATACTGGCCCCGGCAAGGGGGGGCGGGGCAGCATCTGGCCCAGCGCAAGCGGACAATCGGGCGAAGGATGCTGGGCATCGGGCGGTGCGGCAAGCGGGGGGGCACGCTATGGGGTTGGAGCCGGGGATGGACCGGCCCAGCGAGGTGGACAGCTCATTGCGCGGCCAGTGGATGCTAACTGTGGGTTTGACGCAGGGGTACGAATTGCCGGTCTGGCGCAGCGATGTCACCTGCGGGTTTGCGGGAGGGGGCGTGTCTGCCTGGGCCCGCCGGGGTCTGCGGCTGGGCAGCATCGCACCGGCTTGGTGTCTGGCGGCAATCCGCTGGCAGGTCTATAATCGCTGGCGAGGTGCGGCCGCCGCCATGGCCCGACGACGACAACCACGGCTTGCACAACACAGGAGGAGCACGATGGCCCTGGGATTTGGCATCATCGGTTGCGGCATGATCTCGAACTTCCATGCCCGGGCAATCGCCGACACGCCGGGGGCCCGGCTGGTGGGGTGTTACGATCAGGTGCCGGCAGCGGCCGAGCGCCTGGCACAGAGCACTGGTTGCAAGGCCTACGATCGCCTGGAGGCCCTATTGGCGGACCCGGCCGTCGAGGTAGTGACCGTGGCCACCCCGAGCGGAGCGCACGTGGAGCCTGCCGTGGCGGCCGCCAAGGCGGGCAAGCATGTGATTGTGGAAAAGCCCCTGGAGATCACCCTGCAACGGTGCGACCGCATTATCAAGGCGTGCGCCGAGGCCGGCGTGGTCCTCTCGACCATCTTTCCCTCCCGCTTCCACCATACCAGTGTAACGCTCAAGAAGGCGATCACTCAGAACCGTTTCGGCCGGCTGACCATGGGCGATGCCTATGTCAAGTGGTATCGCACGCAGCAGTATTACGACAGCGGGGCATGGCGGGGGACGTGGGAGCTGGATGGCGGGGGGGCTTTGATGAACCAGGCCATCCACAGCGTCGATTTGCTGTTGTGGCTGATGGGGCCTGTGGCCGAGGTGCGCGCAGTGACCGGCCTGGTTGCGCACGAGCGGATCGCGGTCGAGGATGTGGCGGTGGCGGCCCTCCGTTTTGCCAACGGCGCATTAGGGGTCATCGAGGCCAGCACCGCGGTCTATCCGGGATATCTGAAACGCATCGAGATCCACGGCACAGAAGGCTCGGCGGTGATGGAAGAGGAGGACTTCGTCAAGTGGGACTTCTCCCGCAAGAAGCCACAGGACGAGGCCATCCTGGCCGGCATGGCCCAGCGCCAAAGCGGCGGGGGTGGGGCCGCCGACCCGGCGGCCATCGGGCATCACGGCCACGCCCGACAGTTCCGCGACGTGGTACAGGCCATCCGCAAACGCCGGCCCCCGCTGATCGACGGCTGGGAGGGCCGCCGCTCGGTCGAGGTCATTCTGGCCATTTACAAATCGGCCGAAACCGGCGCCGCCGTCTCCCTCCCCCTTGGACGCGACCCGGTGCTTCGCGCTCGCAAGGTGGGGGTGGCCGGACTGCGCCCCTGAAGACGGCGCAGCCGATTCGCTCGGTGTTCTGCTTGCAGTCTGGGATTCCGAGGGGTCATGGCCCGCGACTGCATCCCGCGCACTCGGTGGGCTCGGCGCCGGCCCCTGCACCAAACGGCCGGGGGATGCCGCAATCCTATGCTCGCACCCCGACACCACGCGGCGAATCAACGCGACCATACCGAAGCTCGGCGAACGGGTGGCGGAGCACGCCCCGTTCGCAAATGATAGCAGTAATGAACCGGGCCGGCGTGACGTCGAAAGCCGGATTGTACACGCCGACGCCGTCCGGGGCGGTCTGCCGGCCAAACCCGTGGGTGATCTCGCGGGGGTCGCGGTGTTCGATGGGGATGCAATCACCAGCGGGGAGAGTGGGATCGAACGTGCTGGAAGGGGCGGCAACGTAAAAGGGGATGCCGTGGGCGGCCGCCAGCACCGCCAGCCCATAGGTGCCGATCTTGTTGGCAGTATCGCCGTTGGCCGCGATGCGGTCGGCGCCCACGATTACGGCCTGGACGCGCCCTTCGCGCATCACCTGCGCCGCCATCGAGTCGCAGATCAAGGTCACGTCGATTCCGTGTCGGGCCAGTTCCCAGGCGGTCAGGCGCGCACCCTGAAGCAGCGGGCGCGTCTCGTCAGCATACACGTGGATGCGCTTGCCCGATTCCACAGCGGCGTAGATCACGGCCAGGGCCGTCCCATAGCCTGAGGTGGCCAGCCCGCCTGCGTTGCAGTGGGTCAGCACGCCCTGGCCATCGGCGAGCAAGGCCGCCCCGTTCTGGCCGATGGCCCGGCACATGCGGCGGTCTTCGTCGTGGATGGCCTGGGCTTCCATCCAGAGGGCCTCGAGGATTTCGTGGGGCGACGAGCGGCCGCAGAGCCGCTGGGCCACTTGGCGCAAGCGGTCCAAGGCCCAAACCAGATTGACCGCCGTAGGCCGAGTCGAGGCCAGTTGCCGGGCCACCGTTTCCAGCCGGGCAAAAAATGCGGCCTCGCTTTGCTCGCGCGCGGCTTGCAGGCCGAGGACCAGGCCATAGGCTGCCGCGATGCCGATCGCCGGAGCCCCGCGCACGCGGAGGCTGCAAATGGCCTCGCAGACGGTTTCGACGTCGCGGCAATCGATTTCCACAAACTCGACAGGCAGCCGCGTCTGGTCAATCATCCGCAGCCAGCCGCCTGCGTCGCCCATCCAGCGGACCGTTTCAATCTGCATGCTGCTCATAGGGGATAGCACTTGCGGGGGTGTTGGGCGGCCGATGGCCCCCAGGCCGGCCACGCTGGGGATCGCACAACGTGGGTCAGCGCCCCAAAGGGGCCGACTGCGATGCGGGCGAAGGGTGGCCCGCCCCGCCGGATGCCAGCCGGACCTGGCCCGATGCCACCGCCGCCAGGAACTGCCGGTTGCTTTCCAAGAGATCGGGCTGCTGGTCCAGTTCGGCCAGCGTGAACCAGTATACCGACTCCACCTCGTGGCGATTGGGGAGGAACGTCTGGCCGTCGCCCTGGGCCAGCCACCATGCCAACTGGACACCGCTGGCCGTGGTGCTTTGCCACACGCGCTGCACCGGGCGAACGGCCACGCCTAGTTCCTCGCGGAGTTCGCGCACCAGGGCCTGCGCCTCGGTTTCGCCAGCCTCGATCGCTCCTCCCGGAAAACACAGTTTTCCCCCAGCCACCACGCCTTGCGCACGCCGGATGACCAACAGCCGGCCGGCCTCGACGATCACGGCCACCACACCACGCCGAACGGCCATGGGGCCCCGCTCCTTCACCCCACCACCTTGCCCGGCGAAGGCCCCTGTTCGCCCAGGCGAAGCTGGCGGATGCGGTCCACCCGAAACGTCTTCTCCATCTGGTCGATATGGCAGAAGGCCACCAGGTACGCCCTCCCGCCGGACTCGTAGATCTCCAACGGGGTTACGCGCCGCGGCAACAGGCCGCGGGTGCCGCCGTCATAGACCATCTCGATGACTCGCGACTGCGCGATGGCGGCCATCAGGGCGTCCATCTCGCCGCCGGGCGTCGATAGAACCCGCTTCTGGACCAGTCGCAACGGCGGCGAAAGCCGAAACAGCTCCGACAGCCTCGACACCTCGGGGTGCTGGGACACCATCCGGCAGAAGACCTGCATGGCCAATCGGGCATCGGCCAAAGCCCGATGGTCCTCGCGCTGGGCAACCCCGAGATACCGGGCCACCGACTGCAAATCGTGATGCGGCAGGCCATACAGGCACCGCCGGGCAAGGTCCAGCGTATCGACGACCGCGTGCGGCAATCCGGCCTGGCCTACTTGCGCAAGCGCCTGGGCCAAGAACCCCAGATCGAAAGGTGCATTGTGCGCCAAGAGCACGGTCTGCGCGTCGCCAAGAAACGCCAGGAACTGGGGCAGGGCCGCCCCCAGCGTGGGCATGCCCCGGACCATCGCATCGGTAATGCCGTGAATGCGGATCACCTCCGCAGGGATGGGACACCGGGGGTCAACCAACTGGCTCATCCGGCCCAACTCGCCGGCACCCAGGCGAAACCGCACGGCCCCGAACTCGACGATCCGGCATGCCGCGGGCCAAAGGCCGGTCGTCTCCAGATCGAAGGCAACAAAATCTACTTGGCCGAGTGGCGGATCGTCGTTGTCCATGGCCCAGCGCTCTTGTGAAGAGCCCAACCACGGGATAGCGGGCAGGCCGCATGGGGCGACCGCCCGCCAATCTGCCTCTGCACTGGCCCCGCCGCTGCTGCACGGTGCGCGGCGAACGTTGTCGATTCTGCGATTGTTCCCGCTCTGCTTCGTCCTGCCACCGGCCGGTCCTACACCGGTTCGCCCGCACCAGCAGGCCGAAGGACACGCCCGGCCCGAATACCTGATGTTCCCACAGCACAAGGCCTTGCGTCAAGGCCGGGGCCATGGGCGCGGCCCAAGACTCCTGGACAGTGCGGCCAGTTGCTGCCAACCGCGACGCATCACCGCTTTATGCCAGATGCCCCTCCCGGGGTCAAGGGACCGGATATTCGATGCGGGAGCAGCCGAAGGCAGCCGCAAACAATCCCCTGCCTGGATTGCGGGCACCAGCCGCACCGGCCCATCCCATCCACCCGATTCCGACCTCCCCTGCGGGATCCGCATCCCGCATTGAAGACCGCAAGCCGGGGCAAAGCGGAGGATTAGCCACCGGCGGTCCACGGCGGTGGCGGACCACCCCATGCCATAGAGCAAGGGCGGACAGAGGAAGGGGCCCGACGGACCACCCGCCTCTGTCCACACAAAGGGCCAAGCCAGCCCGACGCGGCGGGCGATTGGGCCAGCCCCATTTTCGTTCCCGTGTCTTTTAGCCGGCAAACGCTACTCCTGCGACTGGACCGCTCGCAACCGCGGGTACGTCGTCACCAGGAAGTACAGCAGCGGCAGCGCGCCGAGCACGATGATGATCGTATCGGGCACGATCCGCCAGTTGCCCAGGGTTTGCACTAGCGGCAGTTCGTAGAAGGCCGCACTCCGCCCCCACCAGAAGCCCTGGTCGTACGCATACCACACCTGGAGCAGGCCGATGGGCAAAAGGCCAGTAAGAAACATCAGGAACAACCCGCCGTTGAGCCCCCAGAAGCTGAGCTTCAGGATACGGTCGCTCCAATAACGGTTCTCGACCAGGCCCCGCCACGAGAACAGGATCAACGCAATGGCCAGCATCCCGTACACACCGAACAGGGCGGTATGGCCGTGGTTGCTAGTCAAATACGTGGCGTGCTCGTAGTAGTTGATGATCGGCAGGTTGATGATGAACCCGAACAAGCCGGCGCCAATGAAGTTCCACACGCTGGACGCGGTGAGGAAGTAGAGCGGCCAGCGGTAGGGGAACTCGCGGCCCTCTTCCTTGATGGACTTGTATTCCATCCACGCCCGCACCACCAGCAGGATCAGCGGGATAGGCTCCAGCGAGCTGAACACCCCGCCGATGGCCAGCCAGAAACTCGGGCCGCCATACCAAAAGTAGTGGTGGGCCGTACCCGGAATGCCGCTCAGGAACACCAGGATGGCCGTCAGGTACGCCACGCGGAGCGCCGACCGGGCCGAGACGAGTCCCAGCGTCACCAAAAACAGCGAGATGACCCCCACGCCGAAGAACTCGAAGATGCTTTCCACCCAGATATGCACCACGAACCACCGCCAGTAATCGGCGATCGTCAGGTGCGTCCCGCGGCCATAGAACAATCCGAAGCCGAAAAACACCACCACGAAAATGGCGCTCAGGACATAGAACAGGATGAGCGCCCGGCGGTCGGCGGCCTCCTCGGTATTATCGGTGGGCTTCAGCACCGGCGCCATCGCCCGGTAGACCACCACCAGCCAGTAGATCAGCCCGCCAAACAGCAGAACCTGCCACAGCCGGCCCAATTCCAGATACTCCCAGCCCTGGTGGCCCAGCCAGAACCAGGCGCTTTCGCCCAGGCTGGTCAGGTAGCCCTTGATCCCCAAAACCTCCCCCACGAGACTCCCGACCGCGACCGCCACCGCAGCCACAAAGAGGATGTTGACCAGCAGGCGCTGGCCCTTGGGCTCGCGGCCGGCCACCAGCGGGGCCAGATATACTGCCGTGCCCATCCACGATACCGCGATCCACAGGATCGCCAGTTGCAGGTGCCAGGTCTTGGCCCAGCTATACGGATAGATCTGTCCGACAAGCTCCACGTAGAACCTGCCCGGGTGGACCGTGTAATGGGCCAGCAAGCCGCCGTTGAGGATCTGCACGATGAACAGCAGCCCGGCGATGAGGAAGAACTTGGCGCTGGCCCGCTGGCTGGGCGTCACCGGCGCTTCGAGCAGCTTGTACGCCGCCTGCACCGCCTTCGATTCGCCGTAAAAGAACTCGTAGCGATGCACCACGTAGATCACCAGCCCCAACACGGCAAACAGGGCCAGAATCGAGAGGATGCTCCACACCAACGCCGCGCTCGACGCCCGGTTGCCCACCGTGGGGTCCGAGGGCCAGTTATTCGTATAGCTGTAGTTCAGCCCCGGCCGGTTCGTCCCCGCCGCCCAGGCCGTCCAAAAGAAGAAATCGGCCAGGTTCTTCCGCTCTTCGGGCGTGGGAACCGTGTTCTTCAGAAAGCCGTAGTGCTCGTCGCCCTCGGCAAACGTCTTCTCCCAAAACTTGCGGACCTGTTCCAGGGCATACGCCTGCGCCGGGGTCAGCTCGAGCGTCTTGCTTTGGGCGTTGTAACGGTTCAGCCGGAGCTCCTGGATCACCCGCGCATCGAGTTCATCCAGATCGCGGCGCGGAGTCGGGGGGAGCCTCAAATAGGCGTCGGCCAGCGGTTTGCCATCGTGCTGGTGGTACTGCCGCATCAGATACCCCAGGAAATGCAGCGTGTAGGCCGAAAAATCCATCCCCCGCAGCGATCCGTGGCCCCAAATGCTGCCGTGATCCATCAGCCCGTAACGCTGATACACATCCTGCCCGGCCAGGATGGCCTGCCGGCTGGTAAGCGTCTGACCCCCGGCCACCACCCGTTCCGGGATGGGCGGCACGTGATCCACCGCAAAATAGCCGCCGACCAGAAGAATGGCCATCGCCACAAAGAAGCTTGCGATGGCCGCATTGCGGAGTCCCTTTGTGCCCATAGCAGTTCTCCTGCACGAAAACGGTAAACCAGGGTTGGATGACCTTTCCTACGTCCGCGAAGGTATGATCCGCTTCAATGCCCGCAGCAGTGCACATGGCCACCGTGCGCGGCAGCCGGGGCGGGCAGCCCATACCGACCCGCCAGCTCCTCGGCGCTGCGGAGGAAGGCCTCGTGGGCCCCGGGCTCGTTTTTCTCGGCCTCGGCCCGCGCGAATGCCTCTAGCAGGCGATTCTGGTCCTCGGCTGTGAAGGCCTGGTCGGCCATGGCGAACAGGCAAGAATCCTCCTTCATGATGTGCTGCCGCAATAGATCGATGTAATCCCGCGCATGGCGGACGAATCGCTCCGCTGCCCCAGCCTCGCCTGCCGCCACAGCACCCAGGGCCTGATCCATGCCCGCAATGCACTCCCGGCCACGCTCGTGCTCGTAAAGCATCACGCCGGTCGGCCCCCCGTGCCGCGGAAAGCCCTTGGACTCCATGGCCGGGAAAAAGTGCTCTTCCTCCTTGGCGTGATGGCAGCGATCGGCAAAGCCGCGGAAGAAGGCGATGGCCTGCCGCGCCGAGTCCACATCGAGCGCGTTGCCCAGCTCCACTCGCTCGGCAATCCGCTGGAGCACATCCAGCACACGCTCGATCACCCGGTGTTCGTTCCGAAGGATTTCACTAGCGTTCATGCGAAGATCTC
>FWPU01007195.1_pt1 | contig 20845 bp, 14 predicted proteins | sample 2228361 | NCBI WGS metagenome assembly FWPU01 (sample SAMEA103939777, study PRJEB20133) | metagenome
TGAGTGTTGTTCGACGAACAACACTCACAATGCTTCGCCCCTACTTCTTGGGTGTTGTCAGCCAACGCTCCCACTTCCTGCGGTTGGACAACATCCAGCATTTTGGCGCGGATGGTTTCTAATTGGACATCATGCTTATTCTCTTCGTGCGATTGAGTTTGCACTTTGTGCCGCTTCTGCTCGCGATATGGCTGTCTTCTCGCTTTGAGGGCACCGGGGGGGAGGTTGATGCGACTTGGATTTGATGCTTGCCATTTTTCTTACCTCTACTGTTCCGTCAAGGGAGGATTGACAGGTGGGAGAGTGAGGCTCCTGCCGAACTCCCTCGGCGCGCTTTGGTGGGGTCGCTCGTCCACCAACATCTTCTACGTGGGAGAGTGAGGCTCCTGCCGAACTCCCTCGGCGCGGCGGGAGCCTTGCCCTCCCGTTTTCAACCCGTCAATCCTCCCTTGACGGAACACTACTGCTGCGTCAAGGGAGGTTTGACAGGTTCATCCCGATGTATTGGGATTCATCTGAACGTAGCCGCAGGCTTTACGCCTGCGATGGAGCGCCCCGATTTATCGGGGCGGCTACTTTCAATTGAAACAACTTCTCCGCCGTGCCGCCCAACACATAGCCTTTTTCTTCCTCCGTGAGAAAATCACAGTGCGAGCGGACGACCTCCAGACTCTGCCGATACGTCATGTAACGCATCGTCGGCGGATGGTCCGAACCCCACAGCATCCGCTGCGCGCCGAAGGCTTTGTAGATACGTTCAACGTAGGGCAGAACGTCGAGGTAAGGATATTCCCAATGCTTCTGGGAGTAGTAGGCGAAGCCGGAGATTTTGACGTAGACGTTCGGCACTTCAGAAGAGCGCAGGACTTCCTCCCAGTCGGCAACGGGTTCGCCGCGCTGCGTCGGTCCGCCGAGGTGACAGATGAGAAATGGAACGGTCGGATATGCCCTCGCCAACGCACGTAACTGCGGTTGATAGGCGGGGCGGAGGTTGAGGTTGACCGAGAGGTTGTTTTCCGCAATCGTATCGAACAGCGGGTTGGACTTCATCCACTCGCCGGCGTCGTCTTTGCTGAACTGCATGTAGTAACTGACCCCGACCAAGCCGGGCGCGCCCAGATATTCTTTCACCTTGTCCAGCGCGTCGGGTTTGTAGAGATGCACGTTGACCCAAATCTTGAAGCGGTGGGGAAACTGCTTCGCCCGCGCCAGCGCGCGCTCGTTGTTCATGGGGTCGTGTTCATCTAAGGTGACAGACGACGAGGGCATACTGCACGCTGTTTTCGTCCATGTGGTGCAAGAACCGCTCCGCGTTGCCCGCGTTGACATCGGGCGCAATCGGTGGCCATGGAACGTCCCAGATGTGATTGTGCGCGTCGACAATCATGGCGACACCTCCACGCTGCTCGTCAGCCCCTCCCCTGCCCCGCTGAGATTTTGAACGCGCTGCATCGCCTGTCGAAATCCTGACATGAGCACGCTGTGCTCGCTGGTCACGGTGAAGAAGCGCGCGCCTTTTTCCATCAACGTCGGCACCGGCGCGCCGCCCGCTGAACCCCACGCCTTCCCGTGTTTGGCGCACGCGGCGGCAACGCGGTCAATCGCTCCCTGAATCAGCGGGTGCGTCCACTGACCGACGACGCCGTAACTTTGCGAGAGGTCTGCCGGTCCAATGTAGAGCAAATCCACACCTTCGACAGCGGCAATGGCGTCTACGTCCTCGACGGCTTCCTTGCGCTCAATCATCACGGCGCAGAAGGTCTCGCGGTTTGCCCATTCGATATATTCAGACACGGGCACCGAGCCGTAGCGATTGTCCACGCTGCCGCCCATGCCGCGCCAGCCAAGCGGAGAGAACTTCGCCATACGCACGAACTCCTGCGCGTCTGCCGCGCCCGTGACGTGCGGCAGCAATAACCCGCCCGCGCCCGCTTCCAGCGGCTTGATGACGTCGTTGTAACTGCCGCGCGGAATCCGCACCATCGTTTCCATCCCCGTCGCCCGCGCTGCTAAAATCATCTGCGACATCTGCTCCAGCGTAAAGTCGGAGTGTTCCATCTCTATCCATACGCAGTCAAACCCGGCAATGCCCATCATCTCCACAATTTTCCAGTGCGGCACCGTCCAAAGAGTTGCCACCCATACGGGTTCGTTCCGACGCAGCTCCTCCAAAACTCGGTTGGTTCGCATTCGCTTTTCTCCTTCAACATGATTCGGTTATTCATCATAACATACTGGCGGCGGTCTGAGCGGCGTGGATGCAAATTGTTTTTTCTCCTGACGAGGAAATATCGGACGGGGGGAAAAGAATGGACGTCAGTTGATAGAGGAAGGAGCAGAAACTATGGTCATCCGCAACTGGCGCGATGAGACGCCTTACGTCGGACACAACGCGGCGATTATCTGGTCGCTGCTGCGCCCGGCGAACGTGGAGGGCGAGAAGCGCGATTTGAACGTGCTGCGCGGGATGCAGGGCATCGTCAAACACGCCCTGCAGCCGGGCAAAGAATCGGACTATCACAGCCACGAGGACATAGAGCAGGTCTACTACATCCTCAAAGGCAACGCGACGATGGTGATTGACGAGGAGCGATACCCCGTGCGCGAGGGCGACGTCGTCTACCTTCCACCCCAAGCCATGCACCGCATCGTCAATGACAGCGAAGACTGGGTGGAGCATCTGATTATCAGTTGCAGAGTCGGAATCAAGGGATGAGAGATGAGGGATGAGAGATGAAAGATAGTAAAGAGATGTCTGCTTATCGCATCGAAGTCGTCGGTCATCGGGGCGCGGCGGCGGTGGAGCCGGAGAACACGCTGCGGGGCATTCGCTATGCGCTGTCGCTGGGCGTGGAGCGTGTCGAGACGGACGTGCATCTGTCGAAGGACGGCGAACTCATTGTCATGCATGATACGACCGTGGACCGCACCACCAACGGCACGGGCAAAATCGCCGACCTGACGCTCTCCGAAATCAAACAGTTGGACGCGGGCAAAGGCGAGCGCGTGCCGACGCTGCAAGAAGTCATTGACGTTTTCAAGGAGGCGTGGACGCGGGGCAGCAAGACGCTGTTGCAGATTGAACTCAAAGGCGAGGGCACCGCCGCGCCGACAGTGGAGGCGGTGAAACGCAACGGCATCGAGGACAAAGTGGTTCTGACTTGCTTTAACGCCGAACGGCTCGCAGAAGCCAAGCGTCTGCTGCCGCAAGCCCTCTTCGGTTTCCTGACCAGCACGCTGGAACCGGACCCGATTGAGATTGCCCAGAAAATCGGCGCCGGCGCAGTTCATCTGCGCCACGATTTGGCGTCGCGCGAGTGGGTGGAGCGCACGCACGCCGCCGGTTTGCAGGCGCGGGTGTGGAACATTGACGAAGTTGAACGGATGAAGTGGGCAATCGCCTTAGGCGTCGACGGCATCGGCAGCAACCGCCCGGATTTGCTCATTGAGGTGCTGGCGGGAAGGGCATGATATGCCCCCCAATGACGTTGGGAGTTTTCATCGGTTGGAAGATTCCTCCTCATCGGACGACAGCGAGTTTGTGTTTGCTCATCGTCCTATTCTCCTTGTCAAGCCCTCTATCGCCTGCGCCACCGCTTCCTTCACCGCAAACACCGCGTCGGGGTTCGGCAGAATCTTCGTCGAATACCGCCCGCCGGCGTTGGGGATGGTGACCAACTGGCTCGCCAACGCTAACGCTTTCTCGCCCGCGCTTGCGTCGCGCCCGGCGGATTTGGCGGCAGTGATGAGCGAGCGGAGAAGATAGAGGTATTCATAATCCTCCACTCCTTCGCGCGCTTGCTCCAGTCGCACGGAACTGACGATGCTGTTGTGCCCGATGGGCGCGCCGGGATAGACGAGAAATCCGTCGCCGTTGGGGTAGCGCACCCAACTGGACTCGCCGGGCTGACCGCTCTGGTTGATGTAACTGTGCCAGCCGAATTCGTAGGGGTTGTAAGTCAGCCAGTCAATGCCCCAGAATTCGTAGGCTTCGGCGTTATACTGGAAGCAGTAGTGCGGGAGCAAACGTTCGATGGCGCAGTAGGGCGTGTCCAAACACATATGCCCGTCCGTCGTCCACCAAACTCGTTTGCCCGCGGCGCGCAGTTGTTCTATCTGCGGCGGCGTGACGATGCCGTAATGTCCGATGCCCCATACGTCCAAAGCCTCGTTCCATTCGGGCACGTAATGCCACGTGCTGGAGTAAATCGGAATCGCCGGGTCAACCTCGTGAATCATCGCGCACAACACCTTCATCTGGTTGAGGATGTGCTTCTGGCTGAAGTAGGGTTCGTCGGAGATGTAAAGCACCACCTTCTTGTCCCAACCCTTTTCTTTCAGATGTTGCCAGTAAACTCTGAGGCACGCCTGATAAGCGCGTTTGAACTCCGGTCGGAGTTGGCTGCGGTTCGCGTCGGCGTAAGGATACGCGCCCTCGTAGGGCTCCTCGCCGAACTTCTTCCCCGGCGGATGCCCCCACCCGAACAGGTAGAAGTGCCAGGGGGTGTAAGCGTGCGGAAACTTCAAAACGTTGAAGTAGAGGTCGGCGGCTTTGTCAAACTCGGTAAAGTCGGCGGTGACTTTGCCGTTCTCGTATTTGAAAGCAGGTTCGGGGCGAATCGTGTCCGGGCAGACGCGACGTTCCGCCATGAACCGCCAGAGTTCCTGTCGCACCTGCGCTTGTGTCTTGCCCGGCGATGCCCACAACGCGCCGCCTGTCCGCACGTCGTAAATCGCTTTGACGTGGCTCTCATCAGGCAAGGCGAAATCCCAGACGTGAACGGTAAACGGAATCTCCTGCAACGTCGCGCCGTTCGCAACCAATCTGACCTTTCCCCTGTAGTCTCCTGCCGCTGCCTCCTTCGGAACGCTGACAGTGAGCCAAATTGGTTGCGTTACGTCCGCTTGAAGGTCGAAGGTGTTGCGCGGCAGCAGGGGGTCGGGCCACATCCCAACCCAACCGTCGCAGCCGCCCGCCCCCTTCGGATATTTTCGCTGCCATGGCGGACTGGACGCGCTGTAATAACTGCTGGGGTGGTCAACGGGGATGTAGCCGACGATGCTGATTTGCACATCGGTAGGGGCGAAGCAACTGGCTTTGCCCCTACTTGCGTGGACGGGCGCGTCAACTTCCACCTTGACCTGCTTGACCGTCTGCCGACTGCGGACGGCGATTTGTAGCGGCTCCTTTTCGTTCCGCGCCGCCGAGATGCGAAGGGGCGCAACGTTTCGCGGCGGCACGTCGTCCTGAAAAACTTTGGTGATGGCGTTGACCTGCCACGCGGTCAGGAGGGGCGAAGCCACTTGCTTCGCCCCTGTAAAGGGACGCGCCTCCAACTTGCCCACAACGCCCGTTGTCACTTCCGCTAGAACAACGCCGTCATGCCACGCCGTGCCCGTCGCCAACATCGTCAGATGGAGTTGGAAGGTGGCAATGTCCGGCGGCATGGTGAACATGCCAAACATCAGCGTCCAGTCCTTCGTTCCGCTGATAGCGGGACCCGCGCCGGTGTATTGCTGCGTCTTGCACAGTTCCCCGGCGGCGTTGCGGTAGTGCGCGTGGAGTTGCAGCCCACCCTCAAGGTCTTGGCACTTGAGCCATGCGCCAAACAGATACGTTTTGCCCGGCTCAACGGGCACGTCCTGACGCCAACCTGTCCAGTCCTTTTTCGCGTCGCGGGGGATGAACATTTTCGCGCAGCGTTTCCCGAACAGTCCCGAATCGTCAAGGCTCAACGTCGCGCCTGCTGGTTTCTCCCGCTCCGCACCACCGCGCCAGTCATCGGGCAAAGCATCACCCTCCTCAAAACTTGGATTCTTTGCCAGATTTCGCTCGCTGTTCAGCAGGTCGGCGTAACTCAGCAGAGGCGAAGCAGATTGCTTCGCCCCTACACGCGGGTCGAACGAAAGGTAGGCGTAGAACGTGCGCACCGTGCGCGGCGGGATTTGCGCCTCAAACAGCAAACCGTCTCCTAAACGGTAGAAAGGGAGTAGGTGGTTGCCGTCAGTGAGGCGCAGTAGGGACGAAGCAATTTGCTTCGCCCCTCCGAGTTTGCCGCTTAAACGCGAGATGGGGGGCATTACGTAAAATTTGCAACCCTCGTCAGGAGGCGCTGCTCCGACGGAGGTTGGGCAGTCGGCTTCCGCAGACTTCCGTTCCGCCGTCTTAGACACCGAATTCGATTCGGTGGCGTCCCTCATTCCGCCGAATCGAATAAAAGCAGGCTGAACCGCAAACGAGTCTGCTTCCGCAGACTTTAGTTCCGCCGTCTTAGACACCGAATTCGATTCGGTGGCAACAGGGCGGCAAATTCCGCGTAATGCACCCCGCGAGATGAGCGAGGAAGCGTCCACGTAGACCAGCGTCTTGGCAGTCTGGGGCGAGAAGTTCATGACCCTGATGGGAGCGCGGCAGTCCCAGTCGTCATACCACTTCGCAGGCAGATTGCCTGCGCCACTCTCCTGCAATTGCAGCCGTTCCACCTTCCCCGCCCGCGCCGTCAAGCGCGGCGCAGCGTCCAGACATTCCAGACTCACGTCGTCAAACCAAGCCGCGCCCGTGCCCCACAGCACGGTTCCGAGGCTGGCGACGTTGGCATCGGGCGGGGCGGTGAACTCGGCGGTGATTTCCTTCCAGTCGTAACTGCCGCCCCCCGCGTTGAACACGCGGTTGAGCAGCAGGGGGTCTTTCTCGTTGCCAACGTGGATATACCAACCCGCGTAGCCTTTGACGTTCTCCGCCTTCACCCACGCCCGCAGCACGTAACGCGCCCCGCCTGTGACACGGATGTTCGTCTGCCGTGTCGCAATCCACGTCGGCTCCGCACCATCCGCGACGACGGTCTTCAGACACCGCTTCCCCGTATGAGGATTCTCCGTCACCCAGAAAGTCCGATGCTGCGCGTCGGGTTCATCATGCCGCCAACCGAACGGCGTATCGCCCACGCCCTCCTCAACGCCGCCATTGCGCAGACCGACGGGGGCATCCAGAAAATCCGGCACGCGCCACGCCGAGGGGTTATCAAAATACACGAAGTAAATGGCGGCACTGCGAGCGGGGCACTCCGCCGGAATCGTCAACACGCTGCCCGCTGGAATCGTCCCTTGCCCAATCCTCTGACCGTTGGGCGCGGTGAGGTCAAACAGCATCTCCGTTCCGGCGGCATCGCACACCCGCACCGCCTCCGCCCGCGCGCCCACCAAATCGGCGTCCCCCTCGCCCTTGCCAATCTTCACGGGCACGGGTTCACCTGCCACCGGGCGGTCGGTGTCATTGCGAATGACGATTTGAACCCGCTGCCGCCAGTAGCCGTCGTTGGCGAGATACAAGGGATGATGCCAGTTGGAATCTGACAGACCAGCAGCCATGAATGAAAGCAGAAATAGACGCATCAAGTTGTTCATGTTTTATGTCCTCCCTTCGCTTTTTCCATTCTCCCTACCTCTCTGCTTTCCCCTTGATTGAGGGCTTTCATCCATCATCACAACCGAGATGGAGGATTACCATACAAGCAGGCGAAGGGATCCTACACTGAAACACCGCGAGAACGTGATATGACCCTGCCGTATCAACCTTTGCCGCGCCGTTATTTTCTGCAAGGCACAGTCGGGCTCGCGGCGAGGGGGCTGCGTCGACGATTGTTTCAGCGCCGACGATATTGAGGTCGAAGGAACGGGCAAATTCCCGCTGCTTTCAAGTTTGCAGTCGTTATCCGTTGGCGGGTGCATTACGCAGAATTTGCCGCCCCGTTGCCACCGAATCGAATTCGGCGTCTAAGACGCCAGAACGAAACTCTGCTAAAGCAGACTCGTTTGTCGTTTAGCCTGCTTTCAGCAGGCTTTCCAGCCGTTATAGACGCCGAATTCGATTCGGCGGAATGAGGGCTGTTACCGAATTCTGCCACCGAATCGAATTCGGTGTCTAAGACGGCGGAACGAAAGTCTGCTAAAGCAGACTCGCTTGTCGTTTAGCCTGCTTTCAGCAGGCTTTCCAGCCGTTATAGACGCCGAATTCGATTCGGCGGGAGGAGGGCGCCAGCGGGGTGCAAGACGTAAAATTTTCCTCCTGCCTCCTGCCCCACCTCCGTCGGAGCAGCGCCTCCTGACGAGGGTGGCAAATTTTACGTAATGCCCCCCCGTTGGCCCATTTCCTCCGTTGGAGGAAAACGCTACGGTGCGGGTGTGAGCCTTATCGCCCGCAGGTTTATCGGCTGCCAGCCTTCGCGGATGGGCTTGACCGCGAGCGACGTTCTGCCCGTTGCCGTCAGTTCAATCGCGCCGAGATTGACCGTCTGGAACCTGCCGTAATCGCCCGTCGTCGGAGCCGTTCCTTTGATTTGCTGGTTGCCCACGATGACGTGGAACGAGCCGCTGCCGAGCGCGGCGATTTCAGCGGTGACGTTGAACTTGCCGGGCTTGGTCACGTTGAACTGCCACTCCACCCAATCGTTCGGATTCGTCCAGAAGCCGACGTTATTGCGGTTGCGCCCTGATTCGTATTGAATCGTCTCGCCGTGCAGGAGGGCTTCGACGGCGGGCAACGACAGGGAGCCGTCAGCGGCTTGCGTCAGAAGCGGCTGCTCAATCTCAAGGCTGCCTTTGACTTTGAGAACGACGACAGAGCAAATCGGGTCGGGCGCGGTGGAGGGAATGTTCACGACGACGCCTTCGCTGCTGGCTTCAGCGCGGAGCGGTTTTTTGTCGGCAAGAAGATACGCCGCTTCCACTTTGTTCTTCAAGCCGGGCACAAGCAATCTTCCATCCTTCGGATAGTCGAAGATGTGCAGGTAAAGCGTCGCGCCTCCTTCGTGGAGTTTCTTCGTGCAGCGTCCCCATGGAAGACGCTTGAACGGGCTGGCGGTGGTGGCGTAAATCGCTTCGCCGTTGACCTTCATCCATTTGCCGATTTCTTTCAGCCGCTGCACGGATGCTTCGGGGATGAGTCCTTCCGAAGTCGGTCCGACGTTGAGCAGGTAGTTGCCGCCTTTCGAGGCGATGTCGACGAGGTTGCGGATGAGCGTCTCGGTGCTCTTCCAGTTGTGGTCGTAACTTTTGTAGCCCCACGTATCGTTCATGGTCATGCAGACCTCAAAGTCGCGTCCGCCAGGATAACCCGTCGCGGGGATGTATTGTTCGGGCGTTTCGGTGTCGCCGCGATAGCCGCCGCCCAAGCGGTTGTTGGTGATGATGCCGGGCTGAAGTTGGGTGAGTGGGAACAGCATGTCAGCGCGTGCCTTCGTCATGTCCACTGGGGTATCCCACCAGAGGATAGCGAGTTTGCCGTAGTTGCTGAGGATTTCGCGCACCTGCGGCACGGCGATTTTGCGGAGGTATTCGTCCATATCGCCGTCCTGCGCCTTGTCCCAGTGCCCGCCCGCCGCCGCGCCGCCAGGGTGGTTCCAGTCCTGCGCCTGCGAGTAGTAGAACCCCAATTTGATGCCGTGCTTCTGGCACGCCTCCGCCAGTGGTTTGAGCAGGTCCTTGCCGTAAGGCGTCGCGTCCACCACGTCCCAATCGGTCACTTTGGAGTCAAACAGCGCGAAGCCGTCGTGGTGCTTCGACGTGATGACGATGTATTTCATCCCCGCTTCCTTCGCCAGCCGCACCCATTCGTCGGGGTCGTATTTGACGGGGTTGAACTGCTTGGCGAACTGCTTGTATTCAGCGACAGGGATTCTGCCACGGTGCATAATCCACTCGCCGATGCCCGGAATCTGCTTCCCCTGATACGTGCCCGCTGGAACGGAATACACGCCCCAGTGGATGAACAATCCAAACCTTGCCTCGCGCCACCACTTCATGCGGGCGTCGCGCTGCGCTGGGGTTTCTGCGTCTTCCGCGCCTCCTCCAAAGGCACACGCGGTCATGACGAGAAGCAAACCGACGAAGAAACATTTGACCAATAAAGTTGTTGTGAAGTTCATGCGATATCTCTCCTTTCCGTCAGTCTTATTCGATGAATGCAGGTGTGTTCCTTCTCATCTACCATTTGCCATCTCCCGATAGCAATGGTAAAATATGGGGCGATGATGAGCAAGCAATTATCACTGCTTTCCCTTATCATCTGGACAAATGCGTCCGGTTGATGAGCAGAAAATGATAGCGTGAATATCCTGCGTCCTGAGGGGGTGACAGTTCCGCTGGGATGCGTCCGTAAATTGTAGGAGAAACATGCGCTGAACGAACCATGACGCGCAATGAATTGCGCTACTACCAACGCAAATGAAATGCCCCCCCGTCCAACTGGACGCCAACTTCAACGTCACCTTTAGGACTGCGGAGGATAACAGCCGTTGAGTTCATGGCTCGAAATCAAACAAGTCAGCCAATCTGACCCCTAACGCCTTCGCTAATCGCGGCAGAGTCCTGAATGAGGGGGACGTTTTGCCCCGCTTAGAGCACCTAACAAAACCCCGATTCATCGGGGCTACTCTTACGAAGTCCCGATGCATCGGGACTGCCGGGGGCGACCGGCTCACCCCTTTTTCAGCCCCGATGCATCGGGGCTTTGTGAAAGTAGCCCACGATTTCAATCGTGGGACAAAAGGGAACGAAACAGGTTTTGTGAGGCATTCTTAATAAGGCTGAGGAAGTCAACAGAAATTCCTGCGGCTTCGGCAAGTGCCTCTTGACTCTGGGCATTTGCTGTTCGAAGTTGCCTGATTTTCTTTCCAAACTGTTGACGTATATCGGTCATGGCTATAATTTAGCGGAATTACATTACGGATACCACCGAATAACATTACGGGGATCAGGAAAACATTGAGGGAGGGAATGAATTATGTTCGACCTCATCATCGAAAACGGCACAGTCGTTGACGGCACGGGGGCGGCGCGGCGGCGTGCGGATGTAGGAATTACCGGAGAGACCATCACCGCTCTCGGTGACCTGTCGAAAGCTGAGGCGCGGCGGCGGATTGACGCGGCGGGTTGCATCGTCGCGCCGGGGTTCATTGACGTTCACTGTCACTCTGACACGACATTACTCATCAATCCCCGCGCCGAGTCCATGATTCGGCAGGGCTGCACGACGCAGGTCATCGGCAACTGCGGACACACCGTCGCGCCCATTAATGACGCGCTGCGGGCGCAACTGCGGGAAACATTGGCGGTGATTGACTTTGGGATTGAATGGGAGTGGACAACGTTCGGCGAGTTTTTGGACGCCTATCAGAGGCGGGGGGTTGCCGTCAACGTCGTGCCGCTCGTCGGGCACTGCGCGGTTCGGGCGGACGTGATGGGATTTGAGAATCGCCCGCCCACCGACGATGAACGGCAGCGCATGAAACGCCTCGTCGCGCAGTGCATGGACGAAGGCGCGTGGGGGTTGTCGGCGGGGCAGATGTATCCGCCCAGCATGTACGCCGACACCGATGAACTCGTCGAACTCTGCCAAACGGTGGCGGAGCGCGACGGCATTTACGCGACGCACATGCGCTCTTACAGCGTGGGGCTGGTCGAGTCGGTGGCGGAGACGTGCGAAATTGCGCGGCGGTCGGGCGTGCGGACGCAGGTGTCGCATCTGCTCGCGGCGGGCAAGCCGCACTGGGGCAAAGTCGCGGAGTGTTTGTGTCTGATTGAGGAGACGAACCGCGTCGCCGAAGTCCACGCCGACAAATATCCCTACACGGCGGGCAGCGCGAACCTGAGCCAGCGACTTCCCGGCTGGGCGCACGCGGGGGGAGCCGACGCGATGCTGTCACGGCTTGCGGACGCCGACATCCGCGCTCGCATCAAAGCCGAAATGGACAACCCGCCCGCCGAGTGGCGCGACTTCGTGCCCCTTGACTTCAACGATTTATTTGTGTGCTTCGTCGCCTCCGAACAGAACAAACCCGTTGAAGGGAAGTCCATCGCCGAGATTGCCGCATTGCGCGGCTGCGACCCGAACGACGCCATCCTCGATTTGATTCTGGAGGAGCGCAACCGCGTCAACATGGTAGCGCACGTGCAGAGCGAGGAGGAGACCCGCGCCGTCCTCACGCACCGTTACGGCATGATTGGTTCCGACGGCTGGGCGGTCGCGCCCTACGGCGAGTTGAGCGTCGGCAAACCGCATCCGCGTTCTTACGGCACGTTTCCGCGCGTGCTGAGTCGCTACGTGCGAGAGCAAAAAGCGATGACGCTGGAAGAGGCAATCCACAAAATGTCCGGCTCACCCGCCGCGAAGTTGGGGCTGAAAGACCGAGGCACGCTCGCCGTCGGCAAAGCCGCCGACGTTTGCGTGTTCAACCCCGCCACGGTCATTGACCGCGCCGACTTCACCAACCCGCACCAGTATCCTGACGGCATTGAATACGTCCTCGTGAACGGCTGGGTCGAGATTGAACGCGCCACGCACAACGCCGGGCTACATGGGCGCGTGCTGCGGAAGGGATGACTTTTTGCTAACCGATGTCCCGCCAAGTCGAGGATGCCGACAAGTCAGCAAGGGTGCATTACGCAGAATTTGCCGCCCCGTTGCCACCGAATTCTGCCACCGGATCGAATTCGGTGTCTAAGACGGCGGAACAAAAGTCTGCTGAAGCAGACTCGCTTGTCGTTCAGCCTGCTTTTAGCAGGCTTTCCAGCCGTTGTAGATGCCGAATTCGATTCGGCGGAACAAAAGTCTGCTGAAGCAGACTCGTTTGCGGTTCAGCCTGCTTTTAGCAGACTTTCCAGCCGTTGTAGACGCCGAATTCGATTCGGCGGAATGTTGCAGAACGCCGAATTCGATTCGAAAGTTCTGACCGCCCCGGAGTTGAGATTCTTCCCTCCGCTCAGAATCATAACCCTGCCAAAGTTACCGCGCCCCCTCGCCTGCCAGCGCCCGCGCGCGATAGGTGATGCGGTTGCCGCTGGGGTTGGTGAATTCCAGCAGCACTTTGACAGCCTCATTCGGACTCAGCACGTTGTCATTCCCCACGTTGACGCTGATGAACGGACTTCCCAACGGCGCAACGTTCATCGTGCGACCCGTCGCGTTGGACAGCGTAGCGTTGGGGCTGAGTTGGTCAAGCACGAGAGAGAGCGGACCCGCAATCGAGCTGTTGCCTTTGTTCTTAATCGTGACGATTTGCGTTGCCGGTCCTGTGCCACCCCCTCGTCTTCGAAACGTCCGGCGCACGTAGCCCCGCCCTGTCGTGGGCTGATTTATTTTCCCGCGACTGATGCGCAACTGCGCGGTCACGTCCACCGCGTTCACGGCGGAGGTCACGGCATCAGGGAGGTTGGGCGCGTCCTCAATGTTGAAGGTGTTGTCCCGTGCGACCACAATGAACCCGTAGGTGTGCCCGAGCTGCCCTTGAAAAGTGGTGGAGGTCTGCGTGGTGTTGATGAGCAACGGCACGAACGGACCGCCGTCGTCGGACACGAACACCGTGAAGTCGCGGATGCCCGAACCGGGGTCATTGCCCGACCACTGCACGGTGAAGTTCGTCGGACTCATCGCGGGCAGCGCGGCAATCTGGCTGGTCGGTTTCTCATTGTCAATCGTATTGAACCATTCGGGCGTATCAATCGGCGGGTTCTGGTCAAAGATGATGCGCGCCTTGTTGCGGATGACCGTCCCCGTCGGCAGCCCACGATGGGGCATCACCGTGAAGACGACGCTGCCGTCGCCTTCGGGCGGGTTAATGTTGGGCGGCAGGAAGCCCGCCAGCGGGTCGTCGGGCGGTTGTCCCGTCGCCGGGTCGAGCGAGGTGAAGCGATAGGTCAGCAGTCCCGTGTTGAGGTCGAGTTGGACGACGATTCTCACGATGAGGTTCTGGGCAGGACGGAGGTCAACGTCGGTCATGAAATTCTTTGAGCCGGTGGGCGGAACAACCTCCGTGTTGCCGAAGGCAATCGGTCCGAGGTTGAACGTGCTCAAGTCCATCGTCGTCGGGTCGAGTTGGTCGGTGATGACCACCTCCTGCGCGGGCGCGGTGGCGGTTTCGAGGTTCTCGAAGAAGACGGCGTAACGCAGCGGCTCCTCGCCGGAGATGAATCGCTGCGCCCCCGCGCCTCCCGCGCCGACCTTGTCGTTGGGGTCGAAGGAGCCGCCCGGGACGACGTCTTTCGGCGGCGGATTCCGTGGCGGGAGGGATGATGGCGGCGGTGACGGGGGCGGCGGCGGCGGTGGTGGCGCGATGCATTGAGCCTGGAGTTGCGCGAAGTCAGAAAATGCCGCGAGTGCCTCTTTGATGATTTCAAGGATGGCGGCTGGATCCCCCCCTACGAAGTCTCCTACAACCTCCTTGACGCACTCGAAGAGCGCTTTGAGATCAGCGGCTAACTGGCTGCCAAAGGAATTCGCTGGCGTCGTCCCCCCTGCGTCCTCTTCCACAGACTCTTCTAAGGATTTGATAAGTTCCTCAAAACTGAGAGAAACACAAGGGACGGGAATAAATTGGCCGAGCACACGGCTGATTTCTGTGAGGAGGAAGTCAAATGCCGCAATGATACAGTCCGCCACGCTTGGCTGGAGGGGCGAGCCGAAGAAAGGACCGATCGCCGCCGCCTTCAGTTGAAACGGCGGGGTGCCAAGAGGAGGGTTCAGATAGAATAGGAAGGCGCGGGTCGCGCCGGGCGGAATGAGTCCTATGAAGAGCATGACGCTCTTCCCGGTGTCCGTCTCAATGATGGGAGAGATTTCGTTGTCTGCCCGGAACGGCTCTAACGCCGGCGACAGCGGTGCGGGTTTGAGTTCAAAGGCCAACCGCATCTGCACGTCTTTGGGAATACCTGAGATGATCAACAGGACACCCTTAGCGTTGATGTTGCCACTGTTGCCGCAAAGAACGATGAACGGCGTCTCCCTGCCCGTGCGGATGAAGGTGCGTCCAGAAATCTCCACCCATACCTCCGCTGCCCCTCCCTCCTCGACGGTGAAGCCGCCGGGGAGCGTCTGTAAGTCGCCATCGGGGTTCATCACCGTGACATCGTAAACACCTGGCGTTGCCCCCCGCAGGTTGAAGGTAACGGTCAGGGCGCGTCTGTCGTCACTCACGCGCCGCACATCGCCCACGATTTCGCCTCCCCCCGCCCCGACCAGCCGCACCGTCGCGCCCAGCGCAAACCCGTCGCCTTGAATGGTGACAGTCACATCCCCCGTGTTTCCGCCTCGATTTGGCGTGAGCGCAGAGAGCAAGAATTGTTCTTGAACAGAAATTTTCGCCACGAAAGCAACGGTGGTGTCTTGAGCGACTTGCGTCTGGAACGCGCCGGGCGTCACGGGGAAGGGCGTGGGAGGGGAGGCGCTAATAAAAACTTCGCCGGTGATGTAAACGCTGCCTATCAAATCTACCGCGATGCCCCGTCCCGTCGCCATGTCGCTCCCACCGAATCGGGTGGAGAAGATAAGCAAACCCGTCGGGCTGAACTGCGTGACGAAAACATTGCCCGCAAAGGGCAGAGGGTCCAACGTGGGAAAGTCGGACGAGTCCGTGAAACCGACCACTGAGGCGTCGCCCGCAGGGGTGACCGCGATGGCATTGCCCTGTTCGCCCCCGCCTCCGCCCAAGAAAGTGGAGAACAGCAGCGAACTGTCACCGGCGGCGGAGGGGTTGATTTTCGCCACGAAAGCGTCGCTGGAGCCGAAGAGCCGAGGCTGAAAAGCGTTCTTGATGGGGAAGAGAAACGGCGAACCGGTGAACCCCGTGACGTAAACGTTGCCGAACGAGTCCGTTCCGATGCCGTTGCCCGCGTCTACTCCTTCGCCGCCCAGCAGGGTCGAATAAAGGAGTCCCGACCCGTCGGGATTCAACTTCGCGACGAAGGCATCTACATTAACGCCGCTCGGTGACGCGAGACCGTTTACATTGGGGAAGCCAGAGTCTCCAACGCCCGTCACGCAGGCGTTGCCCTGCCCATCCACCGCAATCGCTTGGCCCCCATCCCCGCCGGGACCGCCCAAGTAGGTGGAGTAGACCAGCGAGTTCGCGCCCGAGGTTAAGGTGTTGATTTTGGTCACGAAAGCGTCCCCTGGTCCATCGAGCGCGGATTGCAAAGGATTCTGGGTCGGGAAATTGGTCGAAGAAGTGCCGCCGGTGATGTAGGCGTTGCCGTTCTCACCGACCGCGATGCCCGCGCCCCTATCGTCGCCGTCGCCGCCGAGGTAAGTCGAATAGAGAAGCATCGAGCCTGTGCTATCCAACTTCGCCATGAAGCCGTCAAAACTGCCGCCGGAGGCGGGCTGAAAGGCGTTCATCGTCGGGAAGTCGAGCGTGCTGGTATATCCCGTCACGTAGGCATTGTTTTCGGTGTCAAGCGCGATGCCCGCGCCAATGGTTATCGCGATGTCGGGTTGTTCAATGTTCCCACCACTGCCCATGCTGCCGCCAAGGTAGGTCGCATAAATCAGCGCAGAACCGCTGGCATTGAACTTGGCGACGAACGCATCTGTCGCCCCCCGCAGCATCGGCTGCAGCGGGTTCTGGGTGGGGAAGTCTGTCGTATTGGTATGACCGACCACGTAAGCGTTGCCCGACCTATCCACCGCAATCCCCGTCCCCGAACTGAACGCGCCGCCCATCGGCGTATCGCCTCCCAGCAGGGTGGAGTAGGTGAGGATGAGGACGGGGTCAATGATGAGGGGCGCGGTTTTGTCGTAGTCACCGACCGCGAAGGTGACCGATTGCGAATTGTCAATTTGGGATTTGGGATTTGGGATTTGGGATTTTAAGACGTAGCCGCCAGCGATTTCTTTCCGCTTGCCGTTGATGTCCTGATAGATGCGCGGCTTGCGCTGGCGCACCTCACCTGCGGCAGTGCGCAGCACGAGGTCGCCGTGGGCGTCCACTTCCACTTGGTCCGCGCCTTCCAACTCCAGCGCGATGGTCTTCGGGTCAACGCCGGGCGACACGATGAAGTCGTATTCCAATTGCTGCGGGTTGCCGTAGTAGACCACATCCACGCCCGGATAAACGTCCTCGTATTTGACCTGCGCGTAAGTCGGCACTTTCGTCCGCCACTTCCTCGGGTCGTTGCCGATGAAGTAGTTGACCACGCCGGGCAGTTTGTCCCGCCCCGTCACTTTGGGCTGCGGGTTCGCGCCGACGAGCCGCATACGCAAGAGTGCGGAGTGCGGAGTGCGGAGTGCGGAGTGTCGTTTTTTCACTCCGAACTCCGCATTCCGAACTCCGCACTTGAGGGACAGCACCGTTTCGTTCGGCGTCAGGAACAGGCTGTAGCCGCTGCCGCGCGCGAGGAATCTGACCTGTTCATCGGTCTGCCCCGCGTTGACCTCAAAGTGCAGCGGGATTCGCGCCAGAGAGGACTTCAACTTGCTGGGACTTGCCGCCTGCCCACGATGGGGCATGGTCTCGAGACCATGCCCCATCATGGGACGGGACGCCGCGCGCGGCAGACGCGCCTGCGCGAACGCCAACCCCAGTGAAATTAGAACCACGACGCTCAGACAACGCAAGTAACTTTTCTCTTCCATTATCGCACCTCTTTGACCTTGTTTCCCCCGATTAAATACGTCACGCTCACGAAAACCTTCGTGTCGTCTCCGATTTTGCCGACGCCGATTTGCCCGCCCCATGCGTGGGGAGATTGATAACGTGCCACGACGCTCCAGAGGCGCGCCGCGTCGCCGCGTCGAGGCGCGTAGTCGGCGGCAAGGGTGACGCTTGGAGACGCAAAAAACTCGACGCCCGCCATCGGGCGGGTCTCGCTTTCGGAAGTATCGAAGTGACTGCGGTGATGAAGGATGCCCAGATGCCCACGCACCGTTTCTTTGCCGCACGTTGAGCGCGTCAGGGGTTGACTGCCCACCAGATAGAAACTGGTCACGCGCCCGTCTTCGGGTTTGAGGTAATGCGCGCCGACAGCGAGCGCGCCGCCCGTGCGTGTGTTCTGAACGAGGCGATACTTGGCGTGCAAAGTGTAGTTGCGCAGGGAATCGGAAAAGCCGCTCAGGTCATCGCGCTCTCTGACCCAGGCGGCTCCCATCTCGGCACGGTCACTGCCGTAGGTCGCCGACAGCACGGGGAAGAAACGCACCCGCCCATCATCAGGTTTCACTCGCTCGTAACCCAAACCAAACTCGAACTGACGGGCGGGGACGGTATCCGTCGTGGGGATGATGCCCAACCCGCTCGGTCCCCACAGCGGCGCGGTGGCGGGCGCAGCATAAACTGCCGTTCCGCAAACACTTAACAGGCTGAGAAGCCAACACGATGACATTCCGCTACGATGCATGTTTTTTCCCCCGAAACTACCGCGGATTTAATGGACGGACGCGGAGAGGATTGGAGAGCCAACATCCGCGCTCGTCTATCTAATCCGTGGTATCACGGTATCCCCCTGCGGCGGAGGCGTCCACAGGTCGGCATGGGCAATTCCTCCGACCAGAAAGATTTCATCAAGCAACGTCTATCGTTTAACTTCGTCAAACGTCATCACGTTATCCGAAGTTATTCGCTTTTTCCGCGCAGCCGGCAACGACTGACCGCCCTCGACCTGCTTCCTCTCCTTCTCCGTCAACGGCTCCTCATCCGCTGCAAGGTCATTGACTTCGACCCGTTTCTTCGCGCTCTTGGTGCTCTTTGCCATGGTTCTCACCTCCTTCCCTCAGAGGGGCACAGGGAGAACGTTGAAGAGGAGTCTCCCTGTGCCCGCAACGCCGTTACGGCTCATGGACAACGTCGCCAGACTTATCACTTCCCGCTCGGCAAGGGTCTCTGACCGCGCCGAAACGCTTGACCGAAGGTCTCAAGTGGTGGAGACCTGCGGTCAGTGGATGTGTTGAGGTCAGGAGACCTCAACACATCGGGGGGCAGGAGACCTCAACACCTCGGGAACCTCAACACCTCGGGAACCTCAACACCTCGGGGAGTGTAAGGTGTAAACTCTATCTGGCGGTCTGTTGACGACGCCACCAGGCGTAGCCCATCAGAAGCAGCGCCCCGATGCTTAACAGCACGAGAGTTCCCGGTTCGGGGATGGCTTGCGCAGCCTGTCGGGCGGGGCTGTTGGGGGTGCCAAACGCCTGACCGGGAATGGGGGGGTCACCGATGGTTGGGTTTGCAAAAAACCAACTCGCCACATAGGGGGCAGGAACGAAATTGAAGTCGCTGATAAAACTGAATCCACCTCGGGACTGACCGACACAAATCGGATCGGTCGGATTGTTGTTTGCATCGAGAGTCGTGACCCAGTGAATGATCACTGGTGGGTTCTCGAAGACTCCTGCGCCGGGTCCATACGCGTTCGGATCGGCTTGTAATGTCGGATCATTTGCAGCGGTCCAATCCCATTTGTAATTCCCATACAGACCGTTGGGATTATTGTAAAAACCGGTCACATCATTTTTGCCATTCAAAATTTCGTGAGTCCACCCCGGCGGGTCTACGATGGTATTGAAGTCTATGTCTTGAAAGCTCCAAAGCGGCAACTCCCAGTCTACAATAGACTGCGGCTCTAGGACTTGTGGAGACGTTGTGTTATGCACGGTAAACTGATACAGAAACTGCATGCCTCCTATGCCTCCTTATAGGACAGTGGCGTCCACTCGTGAGGAATGTTGTGGTGGTTGTTGCGCCTCGGCGCGGTGAAGGCTGCTGAACATCGCTCCCACCATCAACAGGCACGCGAAACAAACCAGAGAAGTATTGAACCGTCTCATTGAAATTCCTCCTCGTTCAAAGTTTTACATTCAGTATAACGCAGGGGTCTCACAAAAGTCTCACAAGAAAGGAGGGCGTGATGAAGTTCACAGCGGAGGATGAGAATGAAGAGATGAACGCCTCCGTACGCCCCGCCCCGCCCTCACGCGGCGGGAGAGGAGTGGGGGAATGGGAGGTAGTTGGCAGCGTGAGTTGACAGCACCGGTGGGTTGAGTTACAATCAGACGGGGGAAAGCCACAGAAAGGGTCGAACGCGGGGCATGGCAACTTTCAATCTCTTTGACCGGGCGCTGAAAGTGCTCGCTTGTCACTACGCCGAGACGTTCCTGCGCCTCGCCTTTCCCGACGCGGCGGTGCAGGTGGTCGGCACCGAGGCGAACGTGGAGTTGGCGCTGCCCGAAAAGTGGGTAGATTTCATCCATCGCGTGCGCTTCAATGGGCGGGAGTATGTGTTCCATCTGGAGTTTCAACTGGAACATCGGGCGGACTTGCCGAAGCGGGTGTTCATCTATTCTGCGGGGCTGACGGACAAGTATGACCTGCCGGTGGTGACGCTGGTGTTGTATCTGGAGCGGCGGGCGAGCGCGGCGCCAACGGAGTATGCGGTGGAGTTTGCCGGAACGGTGACCAACCGTTTCACCTATCGCGTGCTGCGGTTATGGGATTACGAAGAGCGGATTCGGAGCGGGCAGTTGCGGGAGTTGGCGCCGCTGCTGGTGATGTGGGCAGAGCCAGCGGACGCGGCGACGCTGGCTGTGGAGCGGGCACTGATATTGCAGGAACCCGATGAGAAGAAGCGGGGGGATTTGCTGGCGACGGCGGTGACGGTTGCCTCGCGTTACTTTGATCGGGGCTTTTTGTGGCAATTCTTCGCCGAGGAGGTGGAACTGATGCGACATGCGACCTTCATCGAAGATTGGATTGAGGAAGGGATGGAGAAGGGACGGCAGGAGGGACTTCAGCAAGGGCTTCAGCAGGGGCGGCGGGAGGCTCTGGCGCACATTTTGGTGAAGCGTTTTGGACCGTTGCCGAGGCATCTGCCGGAGCGGCTGGAGCGGCTGACGCTGGCGCAGTTGGAGGAGCTCATAGACCAGGCGTTGGTCGCTCAGGATTGGGCGGCTTTTGAGCAGGCGCTGGCTCAGTTCAACGCCTAAAACCGCTTGCGGGGTTATACCGCCAACGGTCACAAAGTTTCATTTTCCACCACCTGAAAGTTGAGGGTCAACAGGGTGGCCAACTTGTCCTTATGCTTC
>FWPU01000756.1_pt1 | contig 20842 bp, 17 predicted proteins | sample 2228361 | NCBI WGS metagenome assembly FWPU01 (sample SAMEA103939777, study PRJEB20133) | metagenome
CCGTCTCCGCATCCCAGAGGATGACGGTGCCGTCACCTGAGGCGGAGGCGAGCGTCCGCCCATCAGGGCTGAAGGCCACGCTGCCCACCCAGTCGGTGTGCCCCTCCAGTGTGCGCAGGCGCGCGCCCGTCTCCGCATCCCAGAGCATGACGGTGTTGTCATGCGAGGCGGAGGCGAGCGTCCGCCCGTCTGGGCTGAAGGCCACGCTGCGCACCTCCACAGTGTGCCCCTCCAGTGTGCGCAGGCGCGCGCCCGTCTCCGCATCCCAGAGGATGACGGTGCGGTCCCCCGAGGCGGAGGCGAGCGTCCGCCCATCAGGGCTGAAGGCCACGCCCCACACCTCCGCAGTGTGCCCCTCCAGTGTGCGTAGGCGCGCGCCCGTCTCCGCATCCCAGAGGATGACGGTGCGGTCCGCCGAGGCGGAGGCAAGCGTCCGCCCGTCTGGGCTGAAGGCTACGCTGTCCACCCAGTCGGTGTGCCCCTCCAGTGTGCGCAGGCGCTGCCCCGTTGTTACATCCCACAGCATGATGGTCTTATCCCATGCAGTGGAGGCTATCATGCGTCCATCAGGGCTAAAGGATATGCCATTCACCGCGTCGGTGTGCCCCTGTAGGGTGCGCAGGCGCGTGCCAGTCGTTGCATCCCACAAGATAACAGTGCGGTCAAACGAGCCGGAAGCGAGCGTGCGCCCGTCCGGGCTGAAGGCCACACCCCATACTTCGCTGGCGTGCCCATCCAGTGTGTGCAGGCGCTGCCCCATCGTTGCATCCCACAGCACGACAGTGTGATCCTCTGAACCGGAGGCGAGCGTGCGCCCGTCGGGGCTGAAGGCCACACTACCTAGAGCACCTCGCGTAGGGGAGCGCCACACTTCCTCCAGTGTGTCCATGCGGTACAGGTACAGGCCGGTGCCAGAGGCTACAGCCAGCAGGCTGCCGTCCGGCGAGATGGCAATTCCTCTAACCTCTCCCTTACCCAGCCGCATGAGTGCCCCCTCGGGCACTGGCCCGGCAAATAGGTCGGGCAGCGGCGTGGGTGAGAGTGTGGCGGTAGCAGTGGCGGTGGGCATAGGTTTGGGGTTAGAGGTGGCGGTGGGGGTTAGCGTGGGTGCGGCAGCCACTCCCCTCGCCAGCAGGTCGCTTCCCACCAGCAGCGCCAGCAGGCCACCCCCCACCAGCAGCGCCACCGCAGCGCCCACCCACACCCACGGCGGCGTGCCGCGGCGCGGCGGGGCCGCAGGCGCGGGTGTGGGGTAGCGCGGCCACTCCGCCGGCTCCATCGTCGGCGCATAAATGGTGCTCCCCTCTTCCCTCTCGGCAGGCACCTCCAGCGGCACCGTCTCCCCCTCGGAGGGGGCAGGCACCGCCTCGCCGCGCAGCGCCGCCTGCAGCGCCCGCGCCAGCTCCCCCGCCGTCTGGTAGCGCTCCGCAGGGCGCTTGGCCAGCGCCCGCTCCAGCACCCCCTGCACCGCAGGCGGCAGGTCGGGGCGCAGGGGACGCACATCGGGGATAGGCTTGGTGACGTGCGCCATGAGCAGGCCCATCGGCGTGTCGGCCTCAAAGGGCAGGCGCCCCGTCAGCATCTGGAAGAGCGTCACCCCCAACGCATACACGTCCACCAGCGCGCTGACGCCCCCCGGCTCGGCCATCTCGGGCGCCATGTAGGCCGGCGTGCCCACAACGCCGCTGCCGGTGAGCGAGGCGGTCGTCTCTGCCACCTTGGCGATGCCAAAGTCGGTGAGGTAGGCATTGCCTTCCTCATCCAACAGCACGTTGCTGGGCTTGATGTCACGGTGCACAATGCCGCGCCGATGGGCGTAGTCCAGCCCCTCGGCAATCTGCGCGGTGAGCCGCACCACCTCCTCCAGCGGCAGCGGCCCCCTCGCAATGCGCCCCGCCAGCGTGCCGCCGGAGCGGGTGTTCCAGCTGGGCTATGGTGCGCGCCTCCCGGGTGAAACGCTCCAAAAAGGTGGGGTCCTGCAGGAAGTGGGCGGGCAGCACCTTGATGGCCACATCGCGGCCCATGCTGGCCTGATGCGCTTTGTAGACCACCGCCATGCCGCCCCGCCCGATCTCCTCGGTGATGGTGTAGGGGCCAATCTGCTGGCCAACCAGTCCGCTCATGGGGCGCTGTTCCTGCTCACAATTTGGGTGGGGTAGGGGGTAAGATGCCCCGCTTGTGCCTCAGTATAGCATAGGTGCGCTGGGGGGTAAATCGCAAAGGTGGTAGGAAGAGCGACTCGGGCCTCTTCGCACGGTAACATAGAGACCACAGGTATATAAGCCTGCCGCCTCATTCGCATTTTCTGGCTTCCACTGGTAGAGTAATTCCCAGTTCGCTGAGGTCCTCTCTTGCCGAGATGTGTCCCCCTACCATCCTCTGGGGGAGGGACGAGGAGGGTGAGGGTATCCTGCTATGGCTGTCATGACGTCAGATCGGGATCAGGTTCCACCCGAGGAAGGCAGCCCCGTTGCGGCGCCCGCGCCGGCCACCTTTGACTTTGACGTGTACCTGCTGCTCGTCGTCGTGGCGTTGCTGGCCGTTGGCCTGCTGATGGTTTACAGTACCACCTTTGACTGGAGCTATCTAGAATACGGCTCGCCGGTGCGCATCTTCCTTAATCAAGTGCGCTCGCTGCTCATCGGCGCCGTGGTGATGCTCATCGTCTGGCGCCTGGATTACCGCATCCTGCGCGACCGGCGCGTGGCGCTGGGCATCATGATCGTCACCATCCTTGCCCTCGGCGTCCTGCTCATCCTCAACAACAACCGTGCCCTTGGCGCCCAGCGCTCCTTTTATCAGGGCTCCATCCAGCCTGGCGAGGCGGCCAAGCTGGCCGTCATCATCTACTTTGGCGCATGGCTGGCCTCGCGGCAGGATCGGCTGCAGCGCATCGGCTATGGCCTCATCCCCTTCTCCATCCTCGTCGGTTTGGTGGGTGGGCTGATCGTGTTGCAGCCCGACCTCAGCACGGCGGCTATCATTGTGCTGACAGCCTGGACGATGTTCTTTGTGGCGGGGGCCAACATCGCCCAGATCGTGCTGGCGGGGGCTGGGGCGGCCTTCGTGGCATGGATGGTCAGCACGCAGTTTGATTACGCCCGCCAGCGCCTTGTGGAGCACTTGCAGGCCATGCAAGACCTCACGCAGGCCTCGTGGCATGTGCAGCAGGCCATCATTGCCTTCACCGCACCGGGCAGCCGCCCGGGGGGAACGTTCACCCCCAACTGGTTCGGTGTGGGGTTAGGCCAAAGCCGCCAGAAATTCGGCTTTCTGCCTGCCGCCCACACGGATAGCATCTTCGCCATCATCGGCGAGGAGCTGGGACTGTTCGGTTGCCTGGTGGTGATCTTGCTCTTCGCGCTGTTTGTCTGGCGCGCCTTCCGCATCGCCCGCAACGCCCACGATCCGTTTGGCGCGGTGCTAGCGGCCGGAATCGGGGCGTGGATCGCCTATGAGGCTCTGCTCAATGTGGCGGTGATGACGGCGGTAATCCCCTTCACTGGTGTGCCGCTGCCGTTTATCAGCTACGGCGGCTCCAGCCTTGTCACGGTGATGACGGCCGTAGGCTTGCTGATGAGCATCTCGCGGCGCAGGCCGCCCGCGCTACGGCGCATCAGGCCGCTGGAGGGCGGCAGCACGCCCTACGAACCCCTTGCGCAGGGGCGCCGCTATCGGCGTCTCTCTCGTGTGGGTCGGCGGGGAGTGGTGGATTATTGAGCCGTGACAAGCCGTCACTTAGGGCTAACAACCAATGACGAATGGCTAACCGCTCATGACTGGTGATCGCTTCCTCTTCTCCGGCGGCGGGACCGGCGGGGGTGTGTACCCTGCCCTTGCTGTGATCCACGCCCTCCGAGCGCTGCGCCCTGATGCCGAGGTGCTGTGGCTGGCCAGCGCCTCTGGGCCAGAGCGCGCCCTTGTGGAGCGCGAAGGTGTGCGCTTCGTTGGTGTGCCTGCCGGGCCGCTGGTAGGTATGGGGTGGCGCGCCGCCCCCAACGCACTGCGCCTCCTTGTGGGCACGATCCGTGCGCTGGGCGTGGTGCGGCGCTTCCGCCCTGTGGCGTGCCTCATCACGGGCGGCTGGGCTACCATCCCCGCCGCACTGGCCTGCTGGCTGTGCCGCGTGCCGCTGGTGATCTTCCTGCCGGACGTAGAGCCGGGTGGCACAATCAAGGTGTTGGTCCGCCTGGCTGCACATCTGGCTGTGGTGACGGAAGACTCGCTGATCTACTTCCCGAGCCGCGCCGCCACTGTGACCGGCTACCCCCTGCGCGCCGACCTCTTGCGGGCGGCGGGCTATGATCCACTGGGCCGACCTCTCCCTGCCCCGCCTGCCAGCCGTGCCGAAGCCCAACAGCGCTTTGCCCTGCGCCCCGACCTGCCCACCCTGCTCGTCCTCGGCGGGAGCACAGGGGCGCGCAGCATCAACCGCGCCGTGTGCGCCCAACTGGAGGACCTGCTCGGCCCTGCCGAAGCGCCGCACTGCCAGATCGTCCACATCAGCGGCAGGTTGGATACCGAATGGGTGCGCGAGCAGGCCGCCCGCCTCCCCGCCGACCTTGCCGCGCGCTACCACCCTGTGGATTACCTGCACAGCAAGGAAATGGCCCTGGCGTTGGCTGCTGCCGATGTGGCACTGGCACGCGCCGGTGCCAGCGTGCTGGGCGAGTTTCCCCTCTTTGGCTTGCCTGCTATACTGGTGCCGTATCCGTATGCCTGGCGTTACCAAAAGGTCAACGCCGATTATCTGGAGGCACAAGGGGCGGCCATGCGCTTAGACGACGATCAACTTACCGAGCGGCTGGTGCCGCTGGTCATGCAGCTATTGCATGATGCCCCCTTGCGCCAACGCATGGCGGCCAGCGCCGCGACGCTGCGGCGTCCCGAGGCTGCCGCCCGCATCGCTGCCCTGCTCCTTGACCGGATTCCCGCCACCGGAGGCTGACACGTGGTTGAGCTATCCGCAGTCTTTATTGCCCTCATGTTGCTCTTCGGTGTGATCGGCCTGATGCGCGGCTGGGTACGCGAGATTCAGGTCACCGCCGCCACGGTGCTCGCGATGTTTATCATTGAACAGATTAGTCCCTGGGTGTGGACGGTGCTGGTGCAGCGCACGCCAGCGGAGATGTTGGCCACCGACCCACTGGGGACGCTGCGGCGGCTGGTCGTGCTTAAGGCGGCCATCCTGCTGATCGTTGTCTTCTTCGGTTATCAGGGGCCGATGTTGGTGCAATTTGCCTCGGCGGGGCGGGTGCGCACCAACCGCCCGCGCGAGAGCATCCAGGAGGGCATCCTGGGATTGATGATCGGCTTGCTCAACGGCTACTTGGTCTTAGGGGCGCTGTGGTGGTACCTGCACGTGGCGCAGTATCCCTTTGATTGGGTCATCAGCCCGCTCAACTTCCCCAACTCGGCCAGCGCCAAGATGATCGCCTTCCTGCCGCTGCGCTTCCTGCCCAGCCCCTGGCTGGAGATTTTGGTGGTGGTCTTCTTCCTGATCGTGCTTATTGCGGTGATCTGAGCACACTTCTACGCCGCGCCAGTGAGCGAAGCAGTAGCCGGCCTATCACCGGCTACTGCCGCCTGATCCAATAATCCCACACGCTCACATCCTGCCCGCCGAAGCGGTATTTATACGCCTCGCGCCCACGCATGAAGTCGTAGACCTCGCGCCCTTGGGCGATGGCGTGCTGGATGGTGTAAACCGTCAGCAGGAAGCCTGCCCCCAGTTCGGGGAAGCGGCGCGGGTCAAAGCCGGAGTTATAGACCAGCACGCGGTTCTGCCAGTCAAAGTTAAACAGCGTGGCTGCCTTCTGTCCGCGCACCGTTAAGAAAGCCAGTTGCAGCGCATCCCGTGCGGCGGCCTCATAGGCCACCTCGTGGAAGAAGGCCTGCATAGGCTCGGTCATAAAGGCATCTTTATCGGGGTGGCTGGCGCGCATAAGGGCGATGAAGTCCTCCACCTCCGCCCGCAGGTCGCCGCGCGGATCGGCGATGGTCCAGCCAATGTCGGGGTTGGCGTTGGCCTGCCGCAGGCGGCGGCGGATTTCATGGCGTTGTTTGCCTTCCAGCTGCGCAAGGTATTCCTCCCACGTGGCCGGCAGGCGCACCACTGGGCAAACATCCTGCTCCTCTTCCTGCACCTGTAAGCCGCGCGCCTGTGTCAGGCGGGGCAACACGGCCCGCGTCGGCGAGTCGTTATGGATACTGCACAGGTAGAGCACCTCCCACGCGGGCGCAGAGGGGCTGAGGAGGAAATCCAGCGCTGCCCCCCAAACGGCCTCGGCGTGCTGAGGGGGGCCGATGAAGTCCAGATAATCGCCCACCTCAATACAGCCCAGCAGGGCCAGCCGCCCCTCGCGGAGGCTCAAGGGGACGATGCCCCACAGCGCCCCGTCGTCGGCGTGGACGGCCAGCAGCCACAGCTCGCCGCGCCCCAGATGCCGCCACCAGGCACGCTGCCAGCCCAGCGTGAGGAAGATCGACTCGCGCAGGGCCGATTGCAGCGCCAGCGCATCCCAGCCTTCGGCCAGCGCCCCAAAATCGTGATGGGCAACAACCCGCATGGCCCTATGCCTCTTGCCAGATTTTGTGGAGGATAGCCTTGGCCTGATCGTAGCTCGTCACCAGATGGTTGAGCATCATCGCCCGCAGTGCCTTGGGGTAGGAGCGCTCCACAACGGCCTCGGCCCACAGCATCTCAAAGGTGGCATTGGTGATCAGCATGGCCTGCACATCGGGAGGCAGGCCGCCGTCATAGGCCAGCGGCAGGAAGCCATCGCGGCGCACCACGCAGGGCACCTCCACAATGGCCTGCGGTGGCAGGAAGGGCAGCGCCGTGCCGTTGGTCACGTTGAGCACCATCACTGCGCCGCTGTCGTTGGCGTGGGCCAACAGCACCGGCACAACAATCTGATGGTACCACTGGGCGCCGCGCTCCCTAAGGCTCTGGGGGAGGCGCTCAAAGCCGCCCGCCCGATACTCCTCCAACATGCGCGCTTCCAGCTCCATGAGCTGTTCGGCACGGGCCGGTTTGCCCTGCTGCGCCGCCAGCATGCGGTCGGGATGGTAGTAGTATTTGAAATATGAGGTGGGGATGGCGCCCACCGCCTGCACAATCTCCGCCTCCACCGGCAGGCCGGGCATAGCGGCGACCTTTTCCAGCACCTGCGGCATCATGTCACGATCCCGCCAGCGCACGCCGGTAATCCAGCCGAAGTGGTGCATCCCACTGTAGCGCAGGGTTAGCTCCTCAACGGGGACGCCCAGTAGGGCGGCCACCGCACCTGCCAGCCACACCGGCGAATCGCAGACGCCCACCACCTGCACGCGGGTATAGCGGCTGATGGCATACTGCACGATGCTGCTGGGGTTGGTGAGATTGAGCAGTAGCGCCTCAGGGGCGGCCTGCTCCACAGCGCGGCACAGCTCCAGCGTGACGGGGATGGTGCGCAGTGCGTTGTTCAGGCCGCCCGGCCCAAACGTCTCCTCACCGGGGATGCCAAACTCGCGGGGGAAGGTCTCATCAAAGGCGCGGGCAGCGTACCCTCCCACGCGGATTTGGTTGAGCACATAGTGCGCGCCTGCCAACCCCTCGTGTACGTCAGTATGCGTGCTGACGCTGATAGGTGGGTCGGCTGAGGCAGCCAGACGGGTGCAAGCCTCTCCTATGTGCGCCAGTTTATCAGCGCTACGCCCAATGAGGGCAACGTGCATCGCTGGGCGGCGGGGCGCAGCAAGCAACGCCTCTATGAGCAGCGGCGTGGCCACGCCACTGCCGCCCAGCACCGCCAGTCGGATCGCTTCCGTCATTATCCCTCCTTTCCCGCCTCATCGCCCCGCTTCCTTCTCACCGCTTCTGCCGGTAGAAGGCCACCACCGTCTCCGCTGCCGTGCGCACTTCGTCCTCGCGCAGGTGTGGGAACATGGGCAAGTTCACGACGCGGTTGGCATAGGAGGCGGCAATGGGGAAATCCTCCGCCGTGTAGCCGAGGTGCTCATAGCAGGGCAGCAACGGCACAGGCGTCGGATACATGGCGAACGACCCCACATCGTGATCGGCGAGGAAGTTCATGAGGTCATCGCGCTCCTCAGCCTCCACGAGGATGGCGTAGGAATAATAGACGTGGTAGGCGTAGGGAGCCACATAGGGGCGCACCACCGGCGCATCAGCCAGAATCTCATCGTAGAGCGCAGCCCATTGGCGGCGCAGGCGGTTCCACTCATCCAGATAGCGCAGCTTGACGCTCAGCGCTGCCGCCTGAATCTCATCCAGTCGCTCCTGAAAGCCAATCACCTCATGCACGAACTTAATGCGCTGCCCCACATAGCGCAGGATGCGCAGTTTCTCGTAGAGCTCAGGGTTGTTGGTGGTGCAGATGCCCCCGTCGCCGTAGGCGCCGAGGTTTTTGGTGGGGTAGAAGCTGAAGCAGCCAATATCGCCCAACGACCCCACCTTGCGCCCCTTGTAGGTGGCTCCGTGTGCGTGGGAGGCATCCTCAATCACCCACAGACCGTGCGCCCGCGCCAGCTCCAGCAGGGGGTCCATATCCACCGGATGGCCGTAGAGGTGCACCGGCAGGATGGCCTTGGTGCGCGGCGTGATCTTCTCGGCCACCAGGTCCGCCGTCATGTTGTAAGTGCGTGGGTCCACGTCCACAAAGACGGGTGTGGCGCCGGTGTAGGTCACCGCCAGCGCCGTGGCGACGTAGGTGTTGGCAACGGTGATCACCTCATCGCCCGGGCCGATCTCGCAGGCCTCCAGCGCAAGGTGCAAGGCCGCCGTGCCGCTGGCCATGCCCACCGCATATTTGCAGTCACAGTAGGCGGCAAATTCATCCTCAAAGGCCTTGAGATGCGGCCCCAGCGTGTACTTACCGCTGGGCAGCACCTTGAGGATGGCCTCGGTGACTTCCTCGCCGATCTGTTGCCACTGCCGCTCCAGCTCGCCGCTGCCGATGCGCGTGGGGCGGGCAGCGATCTGCAGCCACGTGGGGATTTCAACCGGTTTGCTCAGGTCAATGTGCGTCATGATCTTCCTCCTTGCGCTTGTAGGTAAGGGCTTTACCCCCGCCTCCGCTCCACCTCTGGAGGTGATGTGCCTCTCCCGACCCCGCTATGGTTGAGCGTCCCCTTTGTGCTAGGGGGACAGGACGGGACAAAGGCCCCCTAACCGTTCGGGAAAAACTGCGGCAGGTAGGCACGGTGCGCCTCCAGCATCTCGTCCAGCAGGGCACGCGCCACGTCAAAGGAGGGCACCAACGGGTTGACCAGCATGGCCATCAACGCCGCCTGCCGCGAGCCGCTGACGCCTGCCTCCACCGTCCAGCTCTCCCATGCTTTGGCCTGCTGGCAGAGGGCGCGGATCGTCTCCGGCAGGTGGCCCATGTGCAGCGGCGTGACGCCGTGCGCCCCCACCACGCAGGGCACCTCCACGGAGACATCGTCAGGCAGGTCGGCGATGGCGCCGTTGTTGCGCGTGACCAGAATCTGCACGTCGCGCCGATCCAGCAGCAGGGAGAGGATGACGCGGATGGCCGCCTCGGAGTAGAGCGCCCCGCCGCGCTGGCTCAATTCCGGCGGCTTGACCCGCTGGTTGGGGTCACGGTATTTGGCAAAGAGGGCCTGCTCCACCTCCAGCACGGCCTCGCCGCGTGTCCTGGCGGCGGCCTGCGCCTCGGCCACTTTGCGCGGATGGTAGTAGTAATACTGCAAATACCACGTGGGGATGACGCCCAGCGTGCGCACCAGTTCGGCATCAAAGGGCAGCTCGTGCCCGATGTGCTCCAGCATGTCCATGAGGCGGCCCGTCACATCTTGCCCATCCACATAGACGCGCCGCACCCAGTTGACGTGGTTCAGCCCTACCCATTCCAGAAAGACCTGCTCATCGCGCACGCCCAGCGCCTGCGCGATGAAGTGCTGCATGTTGATCGGGTTATTGCACAGCCCTACCACCTTGACGTTGGTGTGCTTGAGCAGCGCCTCGGTGATGATGCCAGAGGGGTTGGTGAAGTTAAGGTACCATGCCTCGGGCGCATAGCGCTCCATGTCGCGGGCGATCTCCAGCGTGACGGGAATGGTGCGCCATGCCTTGAGCGTGCCGCCCGGGCCGGTTGTTTCCTGCCCGATCACGCCGTACTTGAGCGGTATCTTCTCATCCAGAATGCGGGCCTGCATCTGCCCCACGCGGATCTGTGAGACCACGAAATCGGCGCCTTCAATCGCCTGCGGGCGGGAGGTGGTCAGCGTGACGCGGGTGTCCAGTTCGGCATGATGCACCTGCCGCTGCACCATGCCCCCCACGATCTCCAACCTCTCGGCATCCACATCATAGAGGGCGATCTCGCCGACCTCAACCTCCCGCTCATGCTGGATGAAACCATCCACGAACTCCGGCGTGTAGGAGCTACCGCCTCCGATGATAGCCACTTTGTTTATCTTCGCCATCGTCCCACCTCACGTTCCAGTGCCGCCATGCGCTGATACAAATGCACCAGTCGGCGCGTGTGTTCAATCTCGGCCCAGGCCAGCAACAAGAGGTCCATCGCATGGATCAAGAGCACCGAAAAAGGCACCTGCTCGCCGCCAGCCTCCATCTGCACGATGCGCGCCTCCATCTTGTGGGCTTCCACCTGCTCGGCCTCCGCCCCAGCGAGGGCCGCCTCCGCAGCCTCAAACTCCCCTGCTTGGGCATGCTCGGCGGCCTTGATGGCCTGCGAACGGGCGTTGCCCGCGTGCAAGATAAGCGTGAAGAGGCGCTGTTCCCACGTCATCTCTTCAGGGTTGGCATTGCTTGTGCGTCGGCTCACGTCTCACTCCTCAAGATGATCGCGTTGGTTAAGGGCAATCAAGCGCGCCTTGCCATCCGGCTCTACCTCTACCTCGGTGATGCCGCAGGGCGCCCAGCTATCGTAGCGCCCCCATGCGGCGGGTGTGCCGTCCAGCAGTTGCGCCAGCAGGTTGCTATGCACCGCCATATGGGTCACCACCAGCACGCGCCCCTGCGGATGCTGTGCCACGATCCAGTCTATCGCCGCACGGACGCGCTGGGCAAAGCGCGGGCGTGACTCGCCCGTCAGGTTGAACATCAATTCCACCCACACGCTGCGCAGAGCACGCCGCAGGCGCCCGTTTGCCTCAGAGCGGAAGATGTACCTCCCCTCCAGCCAGCCGAAGTTCAGCTCACGCAGGCCCTCCAGCGGGATCGGTTCCAAACCCACCTTTGGGCTGATGATCGCCGCTGTTTGGCGGGCGCGGCCCAGCGGGCTGGTGTAGAAGGCGTCAAAGGGCCGCCCAGCCAACCATGCAGCGGCCAGCTCGGCCTCCCGCCGACCCCGCTCGCTGAGCGGGCTGTCGCTGATGCCATGCAGACGGCCCTGCTCCATCCATTCTGTCGTGCCATGCCGAACCAACGTTAAGTGCGTCATAGGTCCATGCCATACACGCCTCACCCCTGCCCTTCCCTCCGCAAGCGGGGAGGAAGGCGGCAAGCGTAGCAAGCAGGGGTGAGGCCCCCCATCAAGGTTCACTCCTGCGGAGCATCCATTACGCAGCGAAAACCGATGAAGTCGTTTTTGCGACGCGGCGTGTGCCGACGCACATAGAAGGTCTGCGCCTGCTCGCGCCCGTCCAGCCAGCAGCCCCCACGAATGCCCATCGTGGTCACCTGGCTGCCGTCATCAGTCCACTCATAAACGTTACCCGCCATGTCCACCACGCCGTAGGGGCTATCCCCCTGTGGGGAGTATTGGCCAACCGGTGTGGTCTTGAAAGGACCACCCTCGCCGCAGTTGAGACGCTTGGGATCAAACTCATCGCCCCAAGGGTAGATGCGCCCATCCGTGCCGCGTGCGGCCTTCTCCCATTCGGCGGCGGTGGGCAGGCGCTTGCCCGCCCACTGAGCATAGGCGGCGGCGTCAAACCACGTCACCTGCACCACCGGATGGTCTTCCGTGCCGGGCACAGGCTTGCCCTGCCGCCAGTGCGGCGGGAAGCTGTGGCCGGTGGCATCCACGAAGGCTTTGTATTCGGCGTTGGTGACCGGCGTGCGGTCAATGTAGTAGGCGGGCAGGTACATCTTCTGCTTGTTCGGCCCCATGAGGAACTCACCCGCCGGGATGAGGATCATCTCTTTGCCATCCCTGGCGATGATCTTCGGCTCAAGCCCCATAGATACCTCCTATCGCACGCATTGCGTCTGTAGAGCGTCCCCTCCCTTGAGGCGCATCACGCCTTGCGTGGGGCAGCGCGGCGAGCAGGCCTGCGTGTCTTCTTCCAGCGTTCGGCCTGCCCACCCAACCAGTAGAACGCCAACGTCGCCAGCAGGCTCTCGTAGCCGATCACCAGCAGGTTGGCGGTGAGGTTATCCGTGCCCAACGAAAGGCCGATGGCCGTATACACCCAGTTGAAAGCCGCATTGACCGCTACAGCCAGCCACAACCAGCGCACCTGTCCACTATGGAGCGCCAGCGCCACCAACGCCCCTAATGCGGCGCTCACCATCACCAGCGCCACGCGGTCGGTAATAAGCGCCAAGAGATTGACGATCAAGCTGGGCCAGCCCTGTGCAGCGATGGCGGCCAGCTCCGCCGTGGACGTATCGCCGAGGAGCAGGCGTATCCCTGCTCCCAGCAGGATGAAGCCTTGAAAAACCTTGGTGAGCAGGCCCACCCCCAGCCCAACCATCACGCCGGCGGCCAAGAGGGCCTCAGGAGGCACTTTGCGCCAGCGCAGCAGCAGGTATTTAGCCCCCTCTATAAAGAGCGCCGTGAGCAGGCTGCCCGCCAGCGCAACGAGGTAGGGCGTGGCAGGGCCAGCTTCGCGCCCCGTCAGGGCGATCTGCCGCCCCAAGCTGATGAGGAAGTTGGCAGGCAGGAAGGCGACCACCAGCACCGCCATCCCCCACAGCAGCAGCATACGCTCATAAGCGATGCCGCGCCGATGGATGAGCGCCACCGCGCTGCCGGGCAAGAAGATGAAGATCACCCCGCTGAGGGCAACGACAAGGCCGCGTAGGAAGAGCATAGAGGAATGTCCCTTGCCATTCCCTCCCCAGCACTACGCAACTCCCCCTCCCCACACGCGGGGAGGGGGCAGGGGTGCGCCGGAGATTATCCGACTGCGTGCGCGGGCGTTTTAGCCCGCGCCACGCGCTTTGTCGCGCGCCTCAATGGCGCGCATGATCTGCTGGAACAGCTTTTCCCCATCCACCATGCCGAAGGTGACGGAGTCAATGTTCTCCACAAGGATGCCGTGCGGTTTGGCCGTCTCCTCAATAGCCTTGCGCTTGTAGAAGACCTGTGGCGCCACCAGCACGATGTCGTACCACTGCAGGGTGGGATCCCAGCGGCCGATCTCCTGCACCGCCACGGCCTTCATCTCAAAAGGCACGCCCGCCCTGGCCGCTGCCTCTTTGGTCCTTGCCTCCAGCAGGGAGGAGGACATCCCCAATGCGCACACCATCAGCACTTTGATCGGCTTTTGGGCAGGGGGATTATCACCCATGAGCTTCCTCCTTGGGGACGGCTCGCTGGATCTGCTCAAAGAGCTTCTCGCCGTCCACCATACCAAACGTCGTGGGGTCAATATCCTGCACTACGATCCCGTAAGGTGCGGCCAGCTCGCTGACGCTCTTCTTCTTGTAGCGCACCTGCGGCGCAATGAGGACGATGTCCACCGGGTTGGCCGCGAAATCGTAGCGCCCGATGTCCGCCGCCGAGAGCGCCTTGATGCTCAGCTCATGGCCGCGTGCGGTGGCCGCTGCCAAGGTCTTGACCTCCAACATGCTGGAGGAACACCCCGCCGCGCACACCAGCAAAACACGATAATACGCCATCCTTATCCCCCTTTACGTTAGCACGGGGAAATACGCACCGTGCTGCTCGCGGTAATCCTCCAAAATCGCCCGCGCTACCTCAAAGGAGGGCACCAGCGGATGCAGGCTGAGCGCCTCCAGCGCCAGATCGTAGGAGTGTTCCACTGCCGCCTGAATGGTAAGGCGTTCGTAGGCTTTGACGCGCTTGATGAGGCCCAGCGCATGGTCGGGGATGGTCCCCATCGCCAGAGGGCGCACCGTCCCCTGCCCCACGTAGCAGGTCACCTCCACCACATCATCCTCGGCCATGCCCGCGATGGCCCCCTCGTTGGGCACGTTGAGGATAATTGCGCCTGTGCGGCCCTGTAAGGCCTCAATCACGCTCAGCGCCACACCCGAATAGCCCTCCGCAGCGTCCTCCATCTCGCCCGCAGGCGCAGACAGTTCGGGCAGTTTATGGCGATGGCCCGTCTCCAGGCTCATGTAGGTCTCATGACGCTTGACAAGGTACTCCACATAAACCGCCTGCATCTCCTCAGGCGATGCACCTTGATCATACAGCCGTGAGAGGGTGTGGTAAAGTTCTACATTGAAGGGCATGATCTGCTGGGCGCGGCTCTGGCCGGCGCGTTGCAAGTTGCTCACTGCCTGCTGCGTGGCGTAGTAGAAGAAGTTGTATTCATTGGGCAGCAGCCCCAGCAGGCGGATGAAATCGGCGGGCAGTGAGGGCAGGCCCGGCAGGTCCACGTCGGGGTGCGTCTCAAGGTACTGTATGATCTCCGGCAGGCGGTCCACCCCCTTGTGATATACCGCCCGCACCCAGCCCAGATGGTTCAGGCCGAAGTACTCCAACAGCAGGTCAGCGGTGGGGACGTTAAGCACCAACGCCGCCGTGCGCCACATGGCCGCCGGATTATCGCAGATGCCCACCACACGCCGATAGTCGCCCACCTTGAAGATGGCCTCGGTGACCATGCCCGCTGGGTTGGTGAAGTTGAGAAACCACGCCCGCGGCGCCTCTTCGCGCACCATCTGCACGTACTCCAGCACAACGGGGATGGTGCGCAGCGCCATGGCAAACCCGCCTGGGCCGGTCGTCTCCTGACCCAGCACGCCGTACTTAAGTGGCACCTGCTCATCCACCACCCGTGACTCCATGCCGCCCACACGGAAGGTGGTGATGACGTAATCGGCGCCGTGGATGGCCTCACGGGCGTCCTGCGTCCAGAGCGTCTTGAAGGTGACGCCCTCGGCGGCCAGCAACGGCTCGCAGAGGGCGCGCATTAGCTTCAGCCGCTCGGCATCCACATCCATGAGAGCCAGCTCGTTCAGCCCGATGCGCTCTTGGCGGGCGATAATGCTGCGCAAGACGAGCGGCGTGCGCACGCCCGCCGCTCCTAAGATGGTCAGCTTCACCGTCTTGCTCCCCTATCCAGAGTGGCATACTTGCCCCAGAGCACACAAAGAGCACAGAGAAAATCCCCATGTGCCCTGTGCGCTCTGCGGTTCAAGGAGTCTTTGCGCCCTTGCCGTGCTTCGCGGTTCACTTGAAGCATTGCCGGTTGCCTATACGCACAAGGGTGGCCGTCACGTAAGCGGTGGGGGTTGCTCCCCTCACCTCCGCCTCGCAGTTGCAGGGAGCGGATGGGGGATGAGCCTGAAGTGATAAGCACCAACCCACCATGCACGCAACCAACACAAGATTACCCCAAAGTGGCGAATGGGAAAAGGAGGGGACAGGCCCTCGCTCCCCGTCCCCTCCTCCAACGTGCCAATTGCTGTTACTTGCTGGCGGGTGCCGCCGCCACGCGGGCCGCTTCTTCGCCACCCTCCTTGGCCAACACTTGGCGCTCCCAAGCGCGGAAGGCCGGGTACCAGATGATGCCGGGGATGACGAACTCCGTCACGATGCCCACGATGCTCGCCCTCCAGTCGTAGCCGGTGGCGAGGTACATCAGGATGGGCGTGGGCAGCGTCCACGGCGCGGCCACGTAGGTCGGCGTGACAAAGCCGATAGCATGCATGATCCAGGCGAAGGTCACATTGAGGAAGGTGATGATGATGAAGGGGATGGCCAGCACCGGGTTGAAGATGACGGGCGTGCCGAAGGTGATCGGCTCGTTGATGTTGAAGATTCCCGGCCAGATGCCCAGCCAACCCACCTGACGCAGGCGCGGCGACTTGCTGCGGATGAGGTAGATGGCCAGCGGCAGGGTTGCACCAGAGCCGCCCGGCACGACGTAGCTGCGGAAGAGGTCGGTGTAGATATAGGGCAGGGGCTGGCCCGCCGCCGCCGCCTGTGCGTTGGCCGCCAGGTTGTTCGTCCAGATGGGCTGCAGCACAATGCCGATGGTCAGGTCGCCGTGGATGCCCAACGTCCAGAGGAAGGCGTGCAGGCTCTCCGCCACGGCTGCTGCCGGGTAGCTGGAGGCCGCCGGCACGATGTAGGAGAGCACCTGCACCACGCCGCCGGCTACGTCAATGCCCAGCACCACGCGCACCAACCAACCGATGGCGAGGATCACGATGCCCGGGATCAACGCCACAAAAGCGTTGGCGATGGCGGGCGGCACCTGGGCCGGCATGCGGATGATGAGGTTGCGCTCCACGAAGAAGCGGTAGATCTCCACCGAGATCAGTGCCACGATGATGGCCGTGAACAGCCCGCTGTTGTCAAAATAGGTGCCCGGCAGACCCTGCTCGCCCCAGGCGCCCAGGATGGGGCTGGCCACCACGATGAAGGTGAGCAGCGAGAGCGCCGAGGGCATCAAGGGCTCAAGTCCGCGCCGCCGCGCCAGGCTGTAGGAGATGGTCAGTGCGGCAAAGGGCGAGAGCAGGCCGTAAGTGATGTTGAAGGGCACCCACAACTTGGCGGAGAGATCGGGATTGGCGTCCAGATAGTCCAGCCAGGCCTGCACGGGGAACTGCAGAATCAGCAGGCTGAAGGCGCCGGTGATGAGGAGCGGCATCAGCGCTGCCAGACCATCGCGCACAGAAGCCAGATGAGGCTGGTCAAAGAGTGGGGCCAGGGCTTCCATCCAGCCCGATAGACGGTCAGCCCACGAGACTTTTGCCTCTTCGCGGGTACTCATGACTCTGCTCCTTTCTTGTTGGTAGGACTATACGGCAGGCAAGAGAACCGAACGCGAGACACTCATCGGCAGTCTGAGCGTGGGGCACCTCCTTTCCTCAAGGCTAGCGGTATGAGGGATAAGCCAACCGATGGCATGGAGGCAGGATGAAAATCTACCTTGCTCCTAAATATTATACAGAGATACGTGCCTTTAGGGACGTATGTTCACCCTATATAACACGTAAAGAACGGGCAAGGTGACGCTTAGGCGCAGCTCCTCAGTGAAGTTCGCGCGCCTTCTGTGTGCTTTGCCTCAGGTATCTCCCTCACCCCGGGAACAGCTTCTCCGCCACTTCCGGCGCGTAGCGGCGCACCATGTCGCTGCTCAGCGCGCCCGTGCGGGCAATCTCCGCGTACAGTTCGCCGCTGCGGCGCAGGGTGCGCTCCTGCGTCTGGAAATCCACGCCGTAGAGACCAAAGTGGAAACGCGGATCGTAACCTTCAGCCCACTCAAAGTTGTCTATCAGGCTCCAGAAGAAATAGCCCCGCACCGGCCAGTTGAAGTTGACCGCCCGCCACACCTGGCGCACCGTCTCGGCGATCCAGCGCGGGCGGCGCGTGTCGTGCTCGTCGGGCACGCCTGTCTCGGTGATATAGATGGGCAGGCCGAAGTAGCGGTACAGCCGTTGGATGACCTCAAACAGCCCTTCGGGATAAATCTCCCCCCAGCCGCCGGGGCCTTTCTCCGCGCCCGGGGGTGCCTCATAGACGAGCCCCAGTGCCTTGATGGCGCGCAGGCTGAAGCGCACCTCATAGCGCGTGTAGTAGTTGATGCCCACCCAGTCCTGCGTGCCCTTGACCTCCTCCAACATCTCGCGGCGTGCCAGCAGCGGACGCCACTCGCCGGTGGCCAGCGCCTCCCAGATGATGCGGTTGAAGGCGCCATCCAACAGGCGCGCCGCGGAGCGATCGCTGGGCCAACGCGAACGGGGCCGCCAGATGGCGACGTGGTGCGCCATCCCTACCTGCGCCTGCGGCTGGATTTCGTGGATGGTACGGTAGGCCGCCGCATGACCCAGCAGCAGGTTCTTGAGGACGCGGAAATAGGCGCCCAGGTCCTTCATCCCCGGCGGCCACTCCCCAGCGAAGTAACCTTTGCCCGCATAGACGTTCGGCTCGTTGACCGTACACCACAGCGTGACGAGATCGGCTAGCTCGGTGACGGCGCAGCGCACAAAGCGGGCGAACCACTGGGGCGCTTCGGGGTGCAACCAGCCTCCCCGCTGGGCAACCCATAGCGGGTTGGTGAAGTGATGCAGGGTCACCAGCGGCTCAATGCCCGCCTCACGCATGGCGCGCAGGATGGCGCGGTAGCGCTCCAGAGCGGCGTAGTTCCAGCGGCCCTCTTTCGGCTCAATGCGGCTCCATTCTATAGAAAGGCGGTGGGCATTGGTGTGGATGGCCTTCATGCGGGCGATGTCTTCTTCGGCGCGGCCCGCCCACCACTCACAGGCGCGCCCAGAGGTGTGATCGCCGAAGATGCGCCCCCTGCCCTGCTGCTCCCAATCCCACCAATCGTTGTTGCGGTTGTCGCCCTCCACCTGATGCGCGGCGGTGGCGGTTCCCCATAGGAAATCAGGAGGAAAGTGGAAGGTCGCTTCTGCCATAGGGGGATGTCCTTTCACAAGCACGGGTTGACGCGGCTCAAGTGTAGCAGAAGTACCGCCCACCCTCCAAGCCTGTGGTATAATTGAAGACGCCTTCCCCATTTGAGGCAGGGACCCCACCCCCGCCGCTGAAGGCAACGCACGGGGCGGTGGCGAAACGGCAGACGCGGCGGACTTAAAATCCGCTTCCCGCAAGGGAGTGTGGGTTCAAATCCCACCCGCCCTATGGATACCCCACCCCCTTCCTCCCTCCCCGCTGGTGGGGAGGGAGGAAGGCTAAGGGACAGAGGGTGAGGTCTCCCCCACTTGACAAACCTCCCACGGTTGGTGTTTTATACAGGCATAGAACGTTTCCCCATTGAGCGCCCATGGGAGCAGCAAGGTGGCCGCCGAAAAAGTCTTCATTTCTTACGCACGTGCCGACCACGAGGACGAAGGCCGTGCGCCTGATTGTTTTGTGCAGAAACTCTACCGTGCGCTGCAAGAGGCGGGCTTCATCCCCTGGCTGGATCACCACGACCTGCCCAGCCGCGGCAGCCCCTTCCCCGCTGAACTGGCCAAGGCCGTTGAGCAAACCGACCGTTTCATCGCCGTGTGCGGCCCTGAATACCCAAAGTCCGAGTGGGCACGCGCCGAACGCGAGCACGCCCACCTGCACTGCATCGCCATTATGCCAGTGCTCTTCAAGGGTGACCACAAGGACAGCCTCCCCGCCGATATCAACAAGCTCAACGCTGTGGACATGCGCGGCGACTTTGAGCAGTGCTGGCCCGCGCTGCTCAAGCGGCTGCAGCAGGAGGTTGCCCGGCCCGGCCCCTTGCGCGGCGACCCCATCCCCCTGCCGCCAGCCAACCCCTTGCCCCGCACCGCGCTGATTGAGCGCATCAGGACCATCATCCGCCCAGAGGACAGCCTGCCTGTGGTCCTCAGCGGACGGCAGGCTGTCTCGGAGATCCACGCCCCCTTTGGGTTGGGCAAGACCACGCTGGCCGCCATGACGGCGCTGGATTGCGCCGTGCGCCGTGGCTTCCCCGACGGCGTGGTTTGGATCAGCGTGGGCAAGGATGCTGACGCCAACGCCCTGCGGGCCAAGATCGGCGCTGCCTTTGGCCTCAGCGCCGAGCAGATGCGCGAGGCTGCGGCGCTGACCGCGCTGCTGCAGGGCAAGGACGCCCTGCTCGTCTTTGACGATGTGTGGGATCACCGCGTGGTGCAGGACTGCCTGGTGCCCGCGCCCCGCATGCGTTACCTCATCACCACGCGCAAGCCGCGTATGGCCGCTGACCTTCAGCTGCCATTGCAAAACCGTGTGGAGCTGGACTACCTCTCGCCAGAGGAGGGCACCGAACTCATCGCCCGCCGCCTGGGGCTGGACCCCACCGCCGACTACCCCCACAAGCAAACGCACCGCGAGATCGCCGAGACGTTGGGCGGGCACACGCAGGCCATCGCCCTTGCCGCCGCCCAACTGGACCCCGGCCACCATGGCCCCGACTATGCGCCGGAGCTGCTGCGCCGCCTCAAGCAGGCCAAAGCCGAGCAGCCTTTCAAGGTGCTGGAGATTGGCGAGGAGCGCGAGGAGAACCTGGAGGCTTCCTTCTACCTGAGCTACGAGGCGCTCCCTGAGGACCTGCGGCGCCGCTTCCGCCAGTTGGGCGTTTTCTCCGCTGAGGGCACGTTTGATAAGGCCGCCGCCACGGCGGTGTGGGAGGAGGCCGACCCCGACGCGGCAGACGACGCGCTGACGGAGCTCTTTGGCGCGGGGCTGCTGGACCGCACCGAGGAGGGCCGCTACCGCCTGCACGGCATTATACAGGCCTACGCGCTGGCCCTGCTGCTGCGCGAGGAGGGCGAGCAAGCCGCGCAGGCCGCCCACGCCCGCCACCTGATGCACTATAAGGCCAAGGCTGACTACTGGACAAAGCACCTGGATGTGGGCCGGCTGAGGCCCGATGTTGACCAGTACCGCCGCGCCTTCCAATGGGCGCGCGGGCAGGCCCCTAAGCAGCTGGTGGGATTTGTGGTCTCCGCCTGGCAGTTCCTGATGCTGATGGGGTTCTACGCTGACCTGCGCACATGGTTGGAGGCAGCGCTGCCGGCAGCGCGCGCCATCCCCAACCGCCGCGGCGAGGCCCACACGCTCAAGGCCCTGGGCGACCTGGAATGCTTTGAAGCCAATCTCAAGCAGGCCCGCGAGCACTACACCTGCGCGCTGGAGCTCTTCCGCGCCATCCCCGACCGCCTCGGCGAGGCCCACACGCTCCAGGCCCTGGGCCAGCTGGC
>FWPU01007196.1_pt1 | contig 20839 bp, 19 predicted proteins | sample 2228361 | NCBI WGS metagenome assembly FWPU01 (sample SAMEA103939777, study PRJEB20133) | metagenome
TGAAATAAATAAAAAACCCATTTCTGATCTTGAAGCATCTTTTCAAGAAATCCACGAAAATACAGAGGAAATGCTAAAAAAACTAAACTTGTGGTATTCAAATTATCAGAAATAAATTATGAAAATCCCTCAATTTATAAAAATTGGGGGATCTTTTAAATGATTTAATTTCTGGGTAATGAGTGTACAATATCCAAGTATTCTTTAACCATTGAAGAAATTATTTCTTTTGCTGGTTTAATTTCTTTAATTTGGGTTATTCCCTGACCAGCTGACCAGATATCTTTCCAGCGTTTATATTCCTTTTCAATTTCTGTTTCGGTTGCACCTGCAATAGTTCCTGGTTTCTGGATTTGAGCTTTTTCCAGACTTTTTTTTAACCAATTTGCAGGAATACCACTTACCTCAGCTGTATATACTAAATCCTCAGCAGTAGATTCAAGTATCAATTTTTTATAATCTTCATTTGCTTTTGCTTCGGGGGTGGCAATCAAACGTGTTCCTATGTAGATTGCATCAGCACCCAGGGCAAAAGAAGCGGCCATTTGTTTTCCAGAACTGATGGCACCCGCTGCAATGACGGGGAGTCCTAATTCTTCTTTTAATTGTGGAATTAATACATAGGGAGAAATCGTACCAGCATGTCCACCTGCTCCATGGCATACAGCAATTAATGCATCCGCTCCTGCTTTTGCCACAATTTGAGCATGTCTTAGTGTTGTTACATCACAAAATACTTTTGAACCATTGGACTTAGCTTCCTGTACGATGGAACGGGGGGAACCTAAACTGGTAATAATTAATTCTACTTTAAATTCTAAACAAACTTCAAATTGTTTAGCCCAGTTAGGATTATGATCTTTGTGTAGTATTAAGTTTACTCCAATGGGTTTTTTTGTTCTGGAACGAATTTCTGTTAAGCCCTCCCGTAATTGTTCTATCGTTCTATAATTAAGAGCAGGAAAACATCCTATTCCCCCTGCTTCTGATACCGCAACTACTAAGTCAGAATAAGAAACTAAAAACATAGGTGCCCCAATAATGGGCAAATCAATACCTAGCATGTCTGAAATTTTTGTTTTAATTTTCATAAAAGAATAAAAAAAATAAATTGATTCTAATGTCAATTTGAACATAATTTCTTTATGTAAAAAAGCATAAAAAAAATTCAAATTTTATAGTATAAAATATTTAATTTTGCTTGCAAAAAAAGCTTAGTTCTGGTATAATGCATTTATGAAACAAATAAAACGATGGTACTGGCTTGCTGGGTTGAGTTTATTATTTTCGGGCATTCTCGCATTTTTATTATCAATTGCAAGAATGCCAATATTTATGCCTTTGATTTCGGATCCGGTTTTTTTTAGAAAAGCTCTGGTAGCTCATGTAAATTTAGGTTTATTAGTTTGGATTTTCTCTTTTATGGTAGCGGTTTTCTACTGGTTTAATTATAACGAAAAGGATCTATACAAAAATAAAAACATTGAACTTTCATGGATTTTTTCTTTTGTTGGGGTTTTGATTATAGGTTTCAGCTGGATATTTTTAAAAGATTCTTATCCAGTATTATCCAACTATGTTCCGATGATTGGTCATTTTTTTTATTTTTATGGAATTGTTCTTTTTTTATGGGGGATTCTGGGGGCTTTACTGAATTTCCCGAAATTATTTTCTTTTTCTAAAAATCATTTTCCTGTAGAATCAAAGTACTGGATTAAAGTATCTGTTTTAATTTTTATAGTTGCCATTGAAACTTTGATATTTTCTTATTTTACTACTTCCCAGGAACTGGAAAATCTTTCTTATTACGAAATTCTTTATTGGGGATTTGGACATCTTATTACCTTTTCAGCTGAAGCCCTTAAAATTTCCCTCTGGTTTTATATTTTTTATTTTATTATAGAAAAAAACCGAATTTCTGTGCGAGTAAAATCTAAATATTTTGTATACTTATCGTTGTTATTTTTACTGCCTCCTTCAGGTTCTTTGATAGTGAACCAATTTAACCCTGCTTCTTCTGAATATAGAAATTTTTTTACAGAATTAATGAAGTGGGGTATTTTTCCTTTTACAACTCCTATTATAGTTTATCTTTTTTATAAAATAATTGAAATATTTAGGAAATATAATCTCAACAGGCAGGATCTATTACTATTACAGGGTTTAATGTTTTCTTTTATATTAACTATTTTAGGCTTTGTTCTGGGATTTTCTATTCGAAAACCCAATACAATGATTCCCGCGCATTATCATGCTTCTGTAGGTTCTATAACTTTAACCCTTATGATTGCCTCTCCTTTATTAATCAGATTTATAGGATTACCTTTTGAAGATTTTATAAAAAAAATTAAATTTTATTCTTATCAGCCTGTTATTTATGGAGTTGGACAGTCCATTTTTGCAATGGGATTTGCTTTCGCGGGTATAAATGGTATGGGTAGAAAACTTTATGGTAATGAACAACAGATTCGTGGTTTTTTTGACTATTTAGGATTAAGTTTGGTAGGTATAGGTGGTAGTATTGCTGTTTTAGCCGGAATTCTTTATATAATAATGTTTCTTTATTGTTTTATGAGAAAAAGAAGAATTCATTCAGAAACATATGAGCAAAATTACGAGATAGTAGAGGACATAAAAAAAGAAGCATTCTTCTGAAAGGTACTATCGTTTTTATTTGTTTCAAAATTATGATTCAGGAGGAAGTATATGGATAAACATCCAATTCAGAAGTTTATGGATAATCATTGGTTACTGCTAATACTGGGAATTTTGTTACCTATAGTGTCATATACACTATGGGGTTTAATTGAGTTACTCAGTTTAAAATAAGGAGGTTTATTATGAGTATCTATGTTCCAGAAAAAGATTGGTTTAAACCACCCGAAGGAGCAGAAAGAGCATGGGTTTCCATAGCTCTAATTTGGTGTATTGTTATGTTTCTTATGATGCCTTTCTGGCACTTTAAAGGAAAACAAAATAGTACAGGCGAAGCTTATAGAGTTAGTCCTGAGGAATTTGTTCAGAAGGTGAATACATTTGTAGAATCTTATAAAGTAGGAGAAGAAAAAGGAATACCGGTTGTTGAACCGCCAGTTGGAAGTGATGTCTATCTTTTAGGAAGAATGTGGCAATGGTATCCTATAATCAAACTAAAAAAGGGTCAAGAATATAGATTGCATATTTCTTCTTCGGATTTACAACATGGATTTTCTTTACAGCCAATAAATATGAACTTTCAAATTTTGCCTGGCTATGATCATGTTCTTACCATAACCCCTACAATTGGAGGTGAATTTCAAATTATATGTAATGAATTTTGTGGTATTGGTCATCATATGATGACTGGTAAAATTATTGTTGAATAAAAAGGAGGCGAATATGACAACGAAAGTGGGAACAATAAATGGAGATCAGGATTATACAGGATTTGGAAAAGGAAATTATCTTGTAAATCAAGTAAGAGTTTGTGATACAACAAAACTATCCGTATGTTTAACAGCAGAAACCTTTATTAAGTTGAATGCTGTAATGGCAGTTGTAGCTTTATTGATTGGAGGTATTGGGGCTATTTTACTGGCATTAACCAGATGGCCAGCAGTGCATCTTTTATCCGCAGAATGGTATTATAGAATTTTGACACTACATGGTCTGAACATGTTAATTTTCTGGATTATATTTATGGAAGTAGCTATTCTGTATTTCGCGGGTACGGTTCTTTTAAACTCAAGGTTGTTTTCAAAGACTCTCGCATGGATTTCTTTTCTTCTAATGTCCATTGGTGCTATCTTTGTGGATGTTATGATCTTAACTGGAAAGGGTGATGTGTTAATGACTTCTTATGTACCTTTAAAAGCAGATCCTTTATTTTATTTAGGAATTATTCTCTTCGCTGTTGGAACATTAATTGGATTGGTAAATTATTTTGGAACACTTTATATTGCAAAAAGAGATCAAACATATATTGGTTCGGTACCGTTAGTTGTATTTGGTGCTACCTCAGCAGCCATTATTGCAGTGGTTACGCTTTTACATGGTGCAGCAATTTATATACCTACATTTTTATGGTCTATTGGTTTATTATCCAATGTCGATCCGATGGTATATCGATTAGTATGGTGGGGATTAGGACATCCTTCTCAGCAAATAAACGTGGCTGCTATGGTTTCAGTATGGTATCTGATTGCTACTTTAACTACGGGAGCGAAGCCATTGAATCAGGCAGTATGTAGAGGGGCATTCATTTTATATATTCTTTTTATTAACCTAGCGTCAGCACATCATTTGCTTGTAGATCCAGGTGTAGGAGCTTCCTGGAAAATCTGGAATACTTCCTATGCAATGTATTTAGCTGTACTGGCATCTATGATACATGGCTTTACAGTTCCTGCTTCCATTGAAAGTTCAATGAGAAGTAAGGGCTATACAAAAGGACTTTTTGGTTGGTTAGTCAGTGTTCCCTGGAAAAATCCAGCATTTTCTGCAATATTTATCTCTATGGTGATTTTTGGTTTTATCGGTGGTATTACAGGTGTTACTCTCGGAACCCAGCAAATCAATATTATCGCTCATAATACTTTGAGAATACCTGGGCATTTTCATGCTACTGTAGTTGGTGGGACTACCCTTGCTTTTATGGGACTTGCCTATTATGTGGTGCCCTTGATTTTTAGAAAAGAATATCCCCTCAAAGGACTGGCAAGAATACAACCTTTTATATTTGGAATAGGAATTCTTTTTTTAGTTCTAGGTATGCAATTTGCGGGATCATATGGAGTTCCTAGAAGACACTGGGATGTAGAATTTACGAATGCTCCTGTCGCTGCGGGGTTTGATGCCACTGCTCATATTTGGTTGGGAGTATTGGGTATTGGTGGAGTTATTGCATTTACGGGATTGTTGATTTTTATTTTGCTTACTGTATGGGCTGTATTTTTTGGAAAATCTAATAAAGGGCAACCAATGGAAGATTGGGGAACAGTAGTTCCTCTCACTACTTCATCAGCTCATTTAAAGAATTCTCAAAATCCTGATGAACATAAAATTCCTGGAACTATTGTTCTTGTTGCATTGTTGATGATTAGCTTTGTTGTTTACTATTTTGCTAACTGGAAAGCTCTTTCTGATGTCTGGTATGTTCGTTAAGTATAAAATCTCCCTGTTTTTGCAGGGAGATTTTTTTCGGAGGACAGTATGGCAGTTTTAAGCGATAAAATTTATGATTTTTTTGCAGGATGGAAATTTCCTGTATTTACCATTGCGTTTTTGATTTTTTTTGATATATTTATTATCTCTATCTGGTTTATACCTCCTGTTGATGATAATCTTTTGGGGCAGTTTGCACAAACATTTCGTATCTGGTGTTTTGGAGAAGACCCAGAAATGAAAAAATCACAGAATATATATTTTTTAATGTTTATTTTAGATCCTTTATTGTTAATAGGTGTAATTGTTTTTTTCTGGCAACAGCCTTTAAAAGAAGTTTTGTCTCAAAAACCAAAAGAATTTTATAAATATATTTTGTATGCAATAATACCTGTATTTCTAGCTTTTATTGCCTTTCTTTATTTAACATTTGAAGATCAAAAGAAAAAAGAATCTTTGATCATAAATGATTTGAGAGTCCATATTCCCTTAAAATCTGCAAATCTGATCAGTCATAGAGGAGAAAGTATTAATCCAAAAGATTTTAATGGTAAGGTAGTTCTTATAACTTCGTTTTATGCTCATTGTTCTTCTATGTGTCCCCTCATTTTGAGAGATGTAAGGGAAGTGGTAAATCAGATATCTGATAAAACAAATCTGGCTATTCTTGCCATAACTATGGATCCTGAAAGAGATAATCCTTCTTCTTTGCTGGAAATTGCAAAAAGTTATAAAATGGAAGAATCATTTTATTATTTTCTTACCGGTGAAAAACAACGTATAAATCAATATCTGGATCTATTGGGTTTTGTAAGAAAATATAATTCCAAAACAAAAGAATATAGTCACGCGAATCTTGTTTTACATGTAGATAAAAAAAATAATATTTCTTTTCAATTCACTATTGGAAATGAACAAAAAAAACTAATTATTGATGCTCTGAAGATTTTATTAAAAGAGTAGTCCCCTCAGTTTCGCGAAAAAGTATTTTTCAGGAGACTTAATATGGAATTCATTAAAGAACCAATATTATTAAAAATACAAGATAGTAAGCCAGAAAAAGTAAGATTTTTAAATCCTGTTTTAAATATATTAAAAAAAACTTTTTCTTTTATTGATTTTTTAATACAAAAAGGAATTTCAAAAGAGCTGAATCCTTTTCATCAAACAGGGGCAATCGCAAATTTTTTATTTGGTATCGCTATTTTTAGCGGAATCATTTTATTAATCTGGTATAGACCTTCTGTGAATCAAGCCTATGATTCATTGGAAATTTTGAAAGAAAATCAATATATATCTATCAGCGCCTTTTTAGGTCAGTTATTTCGTTCTTTACATCGATATAGTTCGGATGCTGCTATTTTATTTGCTTTGATTCATTTTTTCAAAATTCTTTCTGAAAAAAAGATAGGTGGTTCTCGGTGGTTAGCATGGATTACAGGAATTATCACTCTCGGAATTTTATGGTTTGAAGGCTGGACTGGGTACTGGTTGGTGTGGGATGTAAGAGCGCAACATATAGCACTCGGGACTTCCAAAATGTTAGACTTAGTTCCTATTTTTGCAGAGCCTCTTTCGCGAAGCTTTTTAACTGATGAACATATTAATACTTTGCTTTTTTTTCTCATTTTCTTTTTCCATATGATAATACCATTACCTATGATACTGGGCTTATGGTTGCATATTATCAGATTGAATCGTGCCAACTGGATTACAAGAGGAAAAATCAATATCTGGATTTTTATTTCTTTAATTTTTATTTCTCTTATTAAACCAGCTGTAAATGATATTCCTGCTAAAATGAACGAATTAGTTTTGAATTTTAAGATGGATTACTGGTATTTGTTGCCATTATATCTTACAGATAGAATTTCGGGTGGTGGATTATGGTTTTTTAGTTTTATAATGACGATTTTACTTTTTGGTTTTCCCTGGTTTTTTTATAAAAGAAAATTTTCTCCTTCTACAGTAGATGAAGAAAAATGTCAGAGTTGCCAACAATGTTATTTGGATTGTCCTTATAATGCAATTAGTATGATACCGAAAGAAAATCGAGAACCAGCAGCAAGAGTAAATCCAGCTTTATGTGTAAGTTGTGGAATTTGCAATGCTTCCTGTTTACCCCTTGCAGTAGGAATTCAGGAATATGCAATTTTATCAGAAAGGAGAAAATACCAGAGATGGAAAAATGAATCCTTAAAAGAAAATAATAAATTTATTCTTTCTTTAATCTGTTCTAATTCTATTATGAATCAAATATCTTATAATCCTGACACAGGTATAGCTGATGAACCTTTATTAAAAGATATAAGAATTTCTGGTATTCCCTGTCTGGGGTCTGTTCATAGTAGAACTCTGGAAGTACTACTTTCCGATAATAAAAATATAGAAATCCTTTTGGTAGGTTGTTCAGATTGTACTTATCGAGAAGGAACGAAATGGCTGGAAGAAAGAATCTTTAAAGATAGAGAACCTCCTTTGCGAAAAGAGAAAATTGATTCCAGTAAAATTAAAATTATTTATCCTGTTAGGAAGAAAGAATTTTATCAGGAAGTTATGGCTCTTAAACAGAACTTAAATAAAAGTATACATAAAATCTCAAGTCATCCAGGAAAATTAAAATTTATATTTATTTCTTTTAATTTGTTCGCTTTTTTTGGAATATTGGTTTTATTTTTTAGCGATTTGTATTATAAAACTCCTTATGATGGTGAACCTCATTTAATTGTATCTTTTAAACATCCAGGCCAAATCGCTGAGAGTTGTAGAGAACTGACTACAAAGGAATTAGAAAAACTACCTGTTCATATGCGAAAAAATCAAATATGCGAAAGAAAACGAAGTCTTGTGAGTATGAAAATTCAAATTGATAATCAAACAGTGCTGGAAAAATCATATAAACCTTCTGGTGTATGGGAAGATGGAACCAGTATAGCAATTGAAGAATTTAGAATTTCTCCAGGAATACATAAGATTCAAATTTTTATAAAAGATACGTCTGGTGAAGTCTGGAATTATCAATGGGAGGAACAAGTCGAATTTAAAAAATATCAAAAACGTGTAATTCTTTTTGATAAAATTCATAATTTTAAAATTTATTAATAATAAAAATGATTTACTATTTTAATTTATAAATTTTTCTGATTTTAATGGAAAATGTAGTAGTGATTGGTTCTGGAAATGCCTTTAACACAGACGGAAGAGGACATACTTGTTTTTTATTAGACAGCAGGATTCTTATTGATTGTGGAGCAACAATTTTACAAAAAGTAGAATCCCTTAAAATCGATATTTCAAAAGTGGATGTGGTTTTAGTCACTCATTTTCATGGAGATCATTATGGGGGAATTCCGTTTCTTTTGATATACTATAAATATATATTGCGAAGGGAAAGGCCTTTATTCCTTGCTGGTCCAGAGGGTATTGAAGTAAAATACAAGGAATTATTGAATTTGTTTTATCCGGAAATGGAATTCCCATATGAAATTAAATTTGTAAAAATTTCTTCGATCTATACTTTCGATAAGTATTATATTCAAGCCTTACCAATAACACATAAAGAAGAAAGTGTAGGTTATCGTATTCTTGATGAGGAGCATAGCTTTGCTTTTACTGGAGATACAATTTTAAATGAACAGGTTTATGAACTTCTTTACAATGTTGATATTGGCATTATGGAATTGAGTTTATGGAATAATTCAGAAAAAAAAGTTATGCATGTATCCTTAGAAGAATTATTGGTAAGTAGAAAAAGGATTAAAGTAAAAAAGTTGTTTTTTAATCATATTACAAACGCGATTGCAGAAAAAATTAAAGAAATTTCAAAAAAAGATCCGTCTTTTGGAATTCCCCTGGAAGATGGTATGATTATTCCTTTTTAAATTGACCTGATAAGCTGGAGAATATTTTACGAATTATGATTCAAAAAAGATTGCAGTATCCTCAGGACTGGATTCATCGCAAAAAAGATAATGCAAAAATTAGTGTTATAACATGTTATGATTATTTAATGGCTAAATGGGTTTCGCGAACAGAAATTGATGCGATTTTAGTGGGTGATTCACTCGGTATGGTGATTCAGGGTAATCCTTCTACTTTACCGGTATCCCTCGAAGAAATCATTTATCATGTGAAAATAGTAAAAAGAGGAGCACCCAATAAATTTATGATAGCTGATATGCCATTTGGTTCTTACCAAATTTCCAGAGAAGAAGCTTTGAGAAATTCTTTTCGAATTATCAAAGAAACACATGCAGATGCTTTAAAATTTGAGGGCGCTGACAGAGATACTTTAAAAATTATTGCAAAACTTGTTAGTAGCGGTATCCCTGTTATGGGACACATTGGATTAACTCCTCAGAGCTATATGAATTTTGGTGGTTATAAAATTCAGGGAAAAGAAGAATTACAGAAAAAACAACTTATTCAGTCAGCAAAAAAATTAGAAGAAGCTGGCTGTTTCAGTATAGTTTTAGAATTGGTAGAGCCTGAACTGGCAAAAGAAATTGCTACCTCAGTCAGTATACCAACTATAGGTATCGGTTCAGGGAGACATACAGATGGTCAGGTTCTGGTGATTACAGATTTATTAGGTATGGATCCAGATTTCATACCAAGACATGCAAGAAAATTTGCAGATCTGGCAAATATTGGTATTCAGGCAATCCAACTATACGATAAAGATGTAAAGTCAAACATGTTTCCTGATATGAGCTGATTTGAATTGAAATTTTTTGATATTTTGTAATTTAAGATTTATTAATGTGTTTTTAGAATAAAGAATAAATATTGAATATTTATCAGCCCATGTTGAATGAAAAATAATTCATGTGGTTATCTTAGTTTCTATGTGAAGTTGTTTTGAAGAAAGATCGAAATTTAGAAATTCCCTTCTCGATGAAGGGGTATTTTTTTTATAAAGCCCATTGAAAAAATATTATTTTCTTTTTTTTATTCTGGAATAGTTATTCCCTTTGAGTTTTTAAAGGAGCTATTTTGATTTCATCTATACTCATTGAAATAGAATCGTTATTCTATTTATGAATCGGGTACGGTTTATGATTCTTTGGATGGGTATTATCAGCGATAGAGGCGAAGCTAGAATATTTGCCGGAAGGTGTGGAAGAAGAAATATAGAACATAAAGGAGATAGTCAAATCAAAAACTGTGATGGGGTTATGAAAAAAGAAAGGTGGATAGAGTAGGGAGGAGGTATAGTAAAGATAAAGTTTTGGTGTTGTGAGTTGAATAAATAATAGGGTCCTTCCTGAAGGGGGTTATCTTATATAGATTTCATCGTGTTTGAAAAAGTATTGAGTATTTAACACCCACCTTTTGAAGATGAGTCAATACTTAAGAACTTTTTTAAATATTTGTATAGATTTACAGTCATTCAAATTTTTACAAATTGCTATTAAGGAATTTTAGTAAGAATAGTAAATAATAACTTTGGTTTAACGAATAGAAATTCATTCAGCCAATCCTTATAAAAATCTCCCCTAAAAGATTTCTAAAACAAAAAAAAAGATAGACAAAATAAGAGTTGTTCATAGAATGAACATAATGAATCTGAATGAAATTGATATAAGCAAAATTATAGGAAAAATACAACAAAAACAAGTAAAAGTAGGAATCATAGGATTGGGTTATGTAGGTTTACCATTAGTTATAGAATTTATAAACTCGGGCTTTACTGTTTATGGTTTTGATATTGATGAAAAAAAAATTGAAAAGCTAAAAAAGGGGGAAAGTTATATTAAGCATATTGGAAGTGAAAGGATTTTGAAAATTCAATCGAAATTGAATCCAACTTCTGATTTTTCCAGATTAAAAGAAGTAGATTGTATTATTATATGTGTTCCTACGCCATTAAATAAATATCGTGAACCCGATATGAGATTTGTTTTTGGAACAACAGAGACAATTGCAAAATATTTAAGAAAAGAACAGCTAATAGTTTTAGAATCTACGACTTATCCAGGAACAACTGATGAAGATTTAAAACAAATTCTGGAGACATCCGGACTGAAAGCAGGCAAGGATTTTTATTTAGCATTTTCACCTGAAAGAGAAGACCCCGGTAATAAAAATTATACCACTGCAAAAATTCCTAAGGTAGTAGGGGGGATAAATCAAGAAAGTCTGATTTTGGCTAAAGCTCTATATGAACAAGTATTTGAAAAAGTAATTCCTGTATCATCATCCAGAGTGGCAGAAGCTACTAAACTTTTAGAAAACATCTATCGTGCTGTGAATATTGCACTTGTAAATGAGTTAAAAATTCTTTTCGATAAAATGAATATAGATATCTGGGAAGTGATTGAAGCAGCTAAAACAAAACCTTTTGGTTTTCAGGCATTTTATCCCGGTCCAGGTCTTGGAGGGCACTGTATTCCCATCGATCCATTTTATTTAACATGGAAAGCTCGAGAATATGATTTTTCTACTCGATTCATTGAATTAGCAGGTGAAATTAATACATCAATGCCATATTATGTGGTTCAAAAAACAGTAGATGCTTTAAATGAAAAAGGAAAATCCACTAAAGGTTCAAAGATATTGATTTTAGGTTTAGCATATAAAAAGGATGTGGACGATGCAAGGGAATCTCCTTCTTTAGTTTTGATTGAACTTTTAAAAGAAAAAGGAGCTGAAGTAGATTATAATGATGATTATTTCTTTGAACCAATTGAAACCCGAAAGTATAAACTGGAAAAAGGTTCTATCGAATTAACTGAGGAAAATTTGAAAAAATATGATTGTGTTTTGATTGCTACTGATCACAGCTATTATGACCCCGATTTTATTGTAAAGCATTCAAGATTGATTGTTGATACCAGGAATTTGATAAAAAATTATAATGACTTTAAGGATAAAATTGTAAAAGCTTAACTGGTTTTTTATACTGAAAAAAATGGAGGAAGAATGAATAAAAACGTTGCCTTAGTAGGACTTGGGTACTGGGGTAAAAATATCCAAAGAAATTTATATGAATTAGGCGTTTTACATACTGCTGTTGATTCAAATCCTGCGATTTTAGAAGAGAGAAAAAAACAATATCCTGGTATCAATTTTAGTACTTCTTTTGATGAAGTATTAAATAATGATGATATTCATGCAATTGTAATATCTACGCCAGCTTACTTACATTTTGAGTTAACTAAAAAAGCTTTACAGGCAAATAAAGATGTCCTAGTTGAAAAACCTTTATCTCTTACAGTAGAAAAAGGTCAGGAGCTTCTTCAATTATCAAGAGAAAGAAATCGAATTTTAATGGTTGGGCATATTTTGCAATATCACCCTGCTGTTTTAAAACTAAAAGAATTAGTTTCTTCCGGTCAGTTAGGAAAAATTCAGTATATTTATTCAAATCGACTCAATATTGGTAAATTGAGAACAGAAGAGAACATTCTCTGGAGTTTTGCTCCCCACGATATTTCTGTAATTTTAATGTTAATGGGAGAAGAGCCTCAATATGTTTTTGCTCACGGAGGAGACTATATAAACAAAGGGGTTCATGATACTACGTTAACTTTTTTAGAGTTTAATAGTGGTGTAAAAGCTCATGTTTTTGTTAGCTGGTTACATCCTTATAAAGAACAAAAATTGGTAGTTGTGGGTTCAAAAGCAATGGCAGTTTTTGATGATGTAAGTAAAGAGAAGTTGTTTCTTTATCCTCATAAAATTGAATGGATTGAAGGCAGGATCCCAGTTGCTCAAAGGTCTGAATATGAGGTTGTTCCTGTTCTGTCTCAGGAGCCCTTAAAGGAAGAGCTTGTTCATTTTCTGGAATGCATAAGGGAAAGAAAATCACCTAAAACAGATGGAGAAGAAGGTTTAAGAGTTTTAAAAGTTTTGGAGCTTGCACAGGAATCTTTACAACAAGTGCGGGTATTGAATAAAAAAGTTGGTAGGAAAGCTGGAAATTATTTTGTTCATGAAAGTTCCTATGTAGATGAGGAAGTGGAAATAGGAGAAGGAACAAAAATTTGGCATTTCAGTCATATTTTAAAAAATACAAAAATTGGTAAAAATTGCATCATTGGACAAAATGTGGTAATTGGACCTGATGTCACTATTGGGAATCAATGCAAAATACAGAATAATGTTTCTGTATACAAAGGTGTAACGTTGGAAGATGAAGTTTTTTGTGGTCCCTCCTGCGTTTTTACAAATGTGTATAATCCCAGAGCCTTTATAGAAAGAAAGAATGAATTTTTGCCAACAATTGTAAAAAAAGGAGCCACAATAGGAGCAAATTCAACAGTTGTCTGTGGTGTTACAATTGGAAGATATGCAGTTATAGGAGCAGGAGCTGTTGTAAAAATAGATGTACCTGATTATGCAATAGTGGTTGGTGTACCAGCTAAACAGATTGGATGGGCATGTAAATGTGGAACAACTCTTCTAAAAAGTAAGGAACTGGAAGTAAGGAGTGATGAGAAAATCAAATGTAATTATTGTGGTGAGGAATATATAGTAAGAAAAGATAAAGTAGAACCAGTGAGGAATGAAGAGTAAGAAATTAAAAATATTATAAAAATTAACGAATAGAAGCGATAATGAGATGCAAAGAATCTTAAAAAGACTATATTTTTTTCTAGAAAAAGAATTCAATGTTCCTCATACTGAAATAGAGGTGGAAATTCCAGACGAATTTATCCAGAAAATAAAAGAAGGATGTTCCTTGAAAACTTTAGAGAATCACTGTAGAAAAAAGGTGTTAAACATAGATGGGAAAAATGTACAATACAAAAATTTAGAGGAAAAATATGAGCAAATTTTTATTTGATATGAATATGCTTTTTGATATTTTAATTAAAAGGGATTCTGCTATTGTTGCTGTTGTTGAAAAGATAATGAATTCAAATGGTGAGCTTTTTATCACAGCATCTATGATACCTGTTTTAAACCATTTTATGGATCAATATAAGGTTGATAAAGAAAAATTTAAAGAAGAATTGTTTGCGACTTTTAAGGTAATATCAACAACAGGTTATGAGGTTTTAGAAGCTTTTAAATATTCAGATGTAGTAGACACTCTCATGATTCTTCCCTTTAAGAGGGTATGCCCTGATGGGATAATTGTAAGTCGTGAGAGAAAATTAAAACAATTAGGAAAAGAATTGAGTATCAATGTTCATACTCCTGAAGAAATTTCTGAAATGCTAAACAACAATCAAAATCAAACTATTCCCCTTCTTGATTTACAAAAAGAATATCGTTATATGATGGAAGCAATAGATAATGCAACCTTAAAGTCTATATCAGAAGCAAAATATATTCTAGGACCTCAGATAAAAGAATTGGAGAGTAAAATTGCTCAATATCTGGAAGTAAAACATAGCATAGGAGTATCCTCTGGCACAGATGCCCTTGTTCTTTCTTTAAGGGCTCTTGCAATAAAAACAAAAGGTCATGAGTACTTTGACCGCGATGATAAAATTATCACAACACCTTTTACTTTTACTGCTACTGGGGATGCCATACTTAGAGCAGGTGCAACTCCAGTTTTCATTGATATAGATCCTGAAACATATAATATTAATGTAATAAAACTTAGAGAATTTATCACTCAAAATATTACTAAAACTAAAATAGTGGGTATAATCTCAGTCCATCTTTATGGATTACCCAGTAATATGGATGAGGTAATGGATATTGCTCAAAAATATAATCTCTTTGTGATAGAAGATGTTGCACAGGCATTTGGCGCGGAGTGGAAACAAAGAAAAGTTGGTTCTATTGGTACGCTCGGAGCGTTTAGTTTTTTCCCATCCAAAAATCTTGGCTGCTTTGGAGATGGCGGAATGGTTGCCACCAACGATGATGAATTGGCAGAACTAGTTAGAATGCTACTTAAACACGGAGGAAAAGATAAATACAATGTTGACCACATAGGCTACAATGCGCGACTTGATACCTTTCAAGCATCCATATTACTTGAAAAAATAAAATATATTGATGAGTTTAATGAAAGAAGAAGAAAAATCGCTTATTTATATAATGAACACTTAAGAAATTTGAAAGACATTGATGTTCCCGAAGAGAAGGAACCTCATACTTATAAACACTGTTTTCATCAATACACAATTCGAGTAAAAAATAATAAGAGAGATAAATTACAAAATTATTTGAAAAATAAAGGCATAGCTAGCATGGTTTATTACCCTGTACCTTTACATAAAATGAATGTATTTGAAGGCAGATGCGAAGTTTATGATAATTTGGATATCTCAGAAAAAGCCTCGAAAGAAGTTTTAAGTTTACCCATAGAACCCTTGATGAGCTATGAAGAATGTGAGTATATTGTCAACGTAATTAAAGAATTTTTTAAGAATAGTTAGAAGAAGTTTATGGGAATGCCACCAATAATAAACAGTAATATTATCTATAATGATAAAAATCTAATTAAGAGAACTGATCCTCTCTTTTTGAATGATGTTGATAATCACAAAAAGAAATTAGAAACAATAATTAAACAAAATTCTATCCTGGTTTTAGGTGGTGCCGGCAGTATTGGTTCGTCCACAGTGAAAGAGATTTTGTCTTTTAATCCTGAAGCCCTTCATATAGTGGATATAGACGAAAACGGTCTGGCAAATCTTATTAGAGAAATACGAAGTTCAGACTTAAAATTTACTACAGATCTTAAAACATTTTGTTTGGATATTGATTCCCCGGAATTTGATGCTTTTTTTGAAAATAACAATTATGATTATGTATTGAATTTTTCAGCATTAAAGCATGTAAGGAGTGAAAAAGATCCCTTCACTTTAATGCGAATGGTTGTGGTTAATGTGTTGAATACTTATAAGACACTTGAGCAGTCAATTGAAAAGGGAGTTAAAAAGTATTTTGCTGTTTCCACTGATAAAGCTACTAACCCCGTAAACTTGATGGGTGCAACCAAAAGAGTGATGGAAATGTTTTTAATGATGATGAGTGAAAAAATAAATATTTCTACAGCACGTTTTGCCAACGTTTTATTTTCTAACGGTTCTTTACCACAAAGTTTTTTAATTAAGCTAAATAAGAGATTACCATTCTCAGGTCCTAATGATGTTAAAAGATATTTTATTACTATGGAAGAATCAGGTAGATTATGCTTGCTTTCCACATTTTTGGGACATAATAAAGAAATTTTCATTCCCAAAATTGAAAAATTGAAAGCTATAGGTTTTGATGAGATTGCTGAAAATATATTAGAAGCTTATGGCTATAAGCCTTATTACTGCAGTTCAGAAGAAGAAGCGAAGTCTTTAATTAAAGAACTTCCTGAAAAGGGGTTATGGCCATGTTATTTTAGTCCCAGTGATACTACAGGCGAGAAAGATATAGAAGAATTTTTTACAAAAAATGATACCTTAGATACATTAAGGTTTAGAGATATTGCTGTTATTCAAAACAAAACTGCATATGATAAAAATGTTTTACAAAACTTTTTACAAGATATAAAAAAAATGAGAGAAAATAAAAACTGGACAAAGGAAAATATAGTTCATCTTATCGCAGATGTATTGAAAGATGAATTTAGTTATGAAGATAAGAAAAAATACTTAGACGAAAAGATGTAGGCATAATATGGATAGATTCTACGAAATAGTGCAGTTAATAAAAAATTTATATTCTTGGAAAGATGTAATATCCCTTCATGCCCCTGTATTTGTTGGGAACGAAAAAAAATATCTTAATGATTGTATTGATTCAACTTATGTATCCTATGTTGGTGAGTTTGTGAGTAAAGCTGAAAAAAAGTTATCTGAAATCACTGGTACAAAATATGTAGTTGCTACTTCGAGTGGAACCACAGCACTTCAGATTGCTTTAATGGTTGCCGGTGTAAAACCAGATACTGAAGTAATTACACAGCCACTTACCTTTGTTGCCACCTGTAATGCAATATTACATTGTAATGCGAAACCTATCTTTATTGATATTGAAAAGGAAACCTTGGGATTAGATCCAAATAAACTTGAAGATTTTTTGAAACATAAAACCATCTATAAAAATGGAAGAATCTATAATAAAATCACAGGCAGAGAAATAACTGCTATTCTTCCCGTGCACATTTTTGGTCATCCCTGTAAAATTAAGGAGATAATTGAGATAGCTAATCAGTATAATATACCGGTAATTGAAGATGCGGCAGAAGCTATGGGAAGCCTTTATAATAATAAACATTGTGGCACTTTTGGTAAGATAGGTATCTTAAGTTTTAACGGTAACAAAATTGTAACCTCAGGAGGTGGAGGGGCAATCATAACTGACAATGAGGAATTAGCAAACAAGGCAAGACATATTGTATCTACCGCAAAAGTTCCACATAAATATTATTTTATACACGATGAATTAGGATATAATTATAGAATGCCAGCCCTGAATGCAGCACTTTTACTTGCCCAAATCGAAAATTTGGAAAATTTTATTGCTAATAAAAGAGAAATCGCTAAAAAGTACAAAGACTTCTTTACACAAATAAAAATAGAATTTTTAGAAGAGCCTTTCAACACAAGATCAAATTACTGGTTAAATACAATATTCTTTAAAGACAAAAAAGAGCGTGACGAATTCCTTGAATATAGCAATCAAAATCAGGTGCAGACAAGAGCTATCTGGAATCTTATGCCAACATTACCTCATTTAAAAGATAACTATTTTGATGATATTTCTACAGCTATTGAGATTCAAAAAAGGGGAGTGAATATACCGAGTGGAGTAAGAGGATGAAAAATGCTATAGTTATTTTAGGTGCTGGTGGACATGCAAAGGTTCTCATTGAGTTGATAAAATTAGTTAATGTTTATGAAATATATGGTATTATTGATCCACTCTTATTTAAAGGTTTAGAAATCGAAGGGATTAAGATTTTAGGGGGAGATGAGGATTTGCAAGAGGTTTTAAATAAAGGTATTAACAATGCTTGTATAGGTGTAGGCAGTGTAAAAGATACAACAATAAGAAAAAGTTTATACGAAAAATGCAAATCCATGGGATTTGATATACCTTATTTAATTCATCCTACAAGTTATGTATCAAAAACTGCTAAAATTTCAGAAGGTTGTCAGATTATGGCTGGGTCAATCATACAGACAAAAACTTATATTGGAAATAATGTAGTGGTTAACACTGGTGCTATTATAGAACACGACTGTAATATTGGAAATCATGTTTTTATTGCCCCAGGTGCAGTAATTTCTGGTGGAGTTAAAATTGAAGAAGGATCTTTCATTGGTAGCGGTGCAGTTATCATCCAGGGCATTAAAATAGGCAAAAATGCCGTTGTTGCAGCAGGTGCTGTGGTTGTTAATGATGTTTTAGATGGTGTTATTGTGAAAGGAGTGCCAGCTAGATATTAATTAGAGGTAAATTATGCATACATTCATAATAGCAGAAGCAGGAGTAAACCATAACGGCTCAATGGAGCTTGCCAAAAAGCTTATTGATGTAGCAGTTGAAGCTGGTGCTGATGCGGTAAAGTTTCAAACCTTTAAAGCTGAGAAAGTAATCAGCAAATTTGCTCAGAAAGCTGAATACCAGAGAAAAACAACGGATTCGCAAGAATCTCAACTGGAAATGGTAAAAAAATTAGAGCTATCATTTGAAAATTTTGTAGAATTAAAAAAATATTGCGATGAAAGAAATATAATTTTTTTATCTACCCCTTTCGATATAGAAAGCGCAAGATTTTTACATAAACAGGGGCTTGAAATTTTCAAAATACCTTCTGGTGAAATTACGAATTATTTGCTTTTAAGAGAAATTAGCAGTTATAATAAAAAAATTATACTTTCTACAGGTATGGCAGATTTAGGAGAAATTGAAGATGCTATTGATTTATTAGTGGAATCAGGAACGATAAGAGAAAATATTACTTTATTACACTGTACAACAGAGTATCCTGCACCAATAGAAGAAACAAATCTAAAGGCAATACTTACTTTAAAAGAAGCATTTAAACTTCCCGTTGGTTATTCTGATCATACACAAGGTATAGAAATCCCAATCGCAGCAGTTGCTATGGGTGCAACTGTAATTGAAAAACACTTTACTCTGGACAAAAATTTACCAGGTCCCGACCACAAAGCCTCTCTAGAACTAGATGAGCTTAAATCAATGATTAAAGCCATAAGAAATATAGAAAAAGCTATGGGTAACGGTATAAAAAAGCCAAGCCCAAGTGAACTAAAAAATAGAGACATTGCCCGAAAAAGTATTGTATCTGCACGCAAAATAAAAAAAGGGGAAATACTTACAGAAGAAAACCTGACAGTAAAAAGACCTGGAACTGGAATTTCGCCAATGAGGTGGAAAGAGGTCATAGGAAAAATGGCAAACAGGGATTATGAAGAGGATGAGGTAATTGAGGGATGAAGAAGAAATTTTGCATATTTACAGGCACAAGAGCGGAATACGGACTCCTTAAGCCACTAATTGATGAAATACTAAATGATGGAATTTTTGAATTACAAATATTAGTTTCAGGGATGCATCTTTCGCCAGAATTTGGATTAACTTATAAAGAAATAGAAGAAGATGGTCTAAAAATTGATGAAAAAGTAGAAATTCTTCTCAGTGCAGATACTCCTTCTGCTATTTCTAAATCTATAGGATTGGGGCTAATAGGCTACGCTGATGCATTAAACCGTTTGAAACCAGATATGGTAGTAATCTTGGGAGATAGATTTGAAGCCTTAGCTTTTGCAATTGCAAGCTATGTGCATAGAATACCTATTGCGCATCTTTATGGGGGTGAGGCAACATGGGGGGCTATGGACGAAGGCTTTCGAAATAGTATAACAAAATTAGCATATCTTCATTTTACTTCTACTGAGCAATATCGTAAAAGGGTTGTTCAATTAGGTGAGCATCCTGATAGAGTCTTCAATATAGGGGCATTGGGAATTGATAATATTAAAAAACTAAATCTTTTAAGTAAAGAAGAGGTTGAGAAACAGCTCAACACCAACTTTAAACAAAAAAATATTTTGGTTACATATCATTCTTCTACTCTTGATAAAAATAGTACCGAGAATGAATTTGGAACACTATTAAATGTTTTAAAAGAACTTAAAGATACATTAATAATTTTTACAAAATCAAATGCAGATACTGAAGGAAGAATTATCAACAAAATGATTGATGATTTTTGTATGAAAAATTCAGATAAGGCAGTATCTTTTACATCTCTTGGAAGACTTAATTACCTTTCTACCATTCAATTTGTAGATGCAGTTGTGGGAAATTCCTCTAGTGGTATTATTGAAGCTCCTTCATTTAAAATTGGTACGATAAATATAGGGGATAGACAAAAAGGTAGAATAAAAGCTGATAGTATTATTGATTGTGAACCAACAGATAATTCAATAAAAATAGCATTTGAAAAATTGTATTCAAGAGATTTTCAATTAAAATTGAAAACTGTTGAAAATCCTTATGGAGATGGCAATTCTGCGAAAAGAATTTTGTCAATATTGAAAGACAAAGTTTTATATTTATCTGTAGATTTGAAAAAATCTTTTTATAAAATTGATTTCTGAGTAAAACTAAAATGCTGGACATCTCCATCTCTCCTCAATCCACAATCATTGAAGCCTTGAAAAAATTAGATAAGGTAGCAACGAAAGTGTTGCTCGTTGTGGATGAAAATAAAAAACTCCTTGGAACAGTGACCGATGGAGATATAAGACGCTATATC
>FWPU01007200.1_pt1 | contig 20827 bp, 18 predicted proteins | sample 2228361 | NCBI WGS metagenome assembly FWPU01 (sample SAMEA103939777, study PRJEB20133) | metagenome
ATGACGGACAGGCGTCCTGCGAGGCTGCCCCGCTGTCGCGGGGCGCACCTCGAAACGACAGCTCGCTCGACTCGCCGCGACAAGCGACGCGACGACCGTCACGCCGATGTTCGCGGGAGGGGTAAAATTTCTCAGCCCTTCTTGGCGGCCAGATTGATGTGGATGTTCTTCTCCTGCGTGAAGGCGATGAGTTCCTCAAAACATTCCTCGCGCCCGATGCCGGACTGCTTGTAGCCGCCGAACGGCGCACCCAGGAAGTGCTTACTCACCTCGTTGATCCACACAAAGCCCGCCTCCACCGCCGCCGCCGTGCGATGCGCGGTCGCAAGGTCGTTGGTCCAGATCGACGCCGTGAGCCCGTACTCCACCGCATTGACCTGCGCCAGCATCGTCGCCTCGTCGCTCCACTTGAACACGCCGACCACCGGCCCGAAAATTTCCTCGCGCGCAATTTTCATGGTCGGTTTGACGTCGGCGAACACCGTCGGCTCGATGTAGAAACCCTTCGCGAGCGCGGGGTCGGCCGGCCGACCGCCGCCGGTCACGAGCCGCGCGCCCTCTGCCTTGGCCGACTCGATGTAGGCCATGATCCGGTCGTACTGGGTCTTGTTGATGATCGCCCCCATGGTGGTGGCCGGATCGGTAGGCATGCCCGGCTTGTAGTATTTGATCTTCGCCTTCACCCGCTCGAGCACCGCATCGTGAATCTTCTCGTGCAGAAACGCGCGGCTGGTCGAGCCGCACGACTGCCCGCACCAGGTAAAATTCATTCCGCCGATCACGCCGCCTGCGACCGCATCCGGATCGGCGTCGGGATAGGCGATCAGCGCGTTCTTGCCGCCAAGCTCGAGCAGCACGCCCTTGAGCGTGTCGGCGGCGGCACGCATGACGGCTTTGCCGGTCGGCACGCTGCCGATCAGCGCGATCTTCGCCACGTCGCGGTGGCTCGCGAGCGCCGCGCCCACCTCCTTGCCGCCGCACACCACGTTGAACACGCCCGGCGGCAGAATGCCGTCTACGAGTTCCGCGAGCCGCAACGATGAAAGCGGCGCCTGCTCCGGCGGCTTGATGACGATCGTGTTGCCGGCGGCAAGCGGCGCCGCCGCTTTGCCGGCGCAGAACATGAAGGGATGATTGAACGGAAAGATGCGACCCACCACGCCGAGCGGCTCGCGCACGGTCATATTGAGTGCGTCAGGCCCCATCGGGATCGTATCGCCCTTCATCTCGGTGACGAGTCCGGCGAAGAACTCGATCTGCGCCGCGGCAACAGCGGCGTCGCGGATCATCTCGGCGACCGGATTGCCGCAATCGGCGGCGTCGATCATGGCGAGCTCGCCGGCGTTGGCGCGCAGCACCTCGGCGATCTTCTTCAACAGCCGCGCGCGCTCCAGCGGCGGCACGCGGCGCCACTCCTTGAACGCGCGTTTGGCCGCCGCCACCGCCGCGTCCACGTCCTCGGCGGTGGAGTCGGCGAATTGCCCCAGCGATTCGCCGCTGCCGGGATTGATCGTCTCGGCGTAACGGCCGCCCTTCGGCTCATGCCACTTGCCGTCGTAGTAGTTGCCGCGGTGGGTCGGCAGATTGAGCTTGATCGAGGAAAGCTGATCGGAGGCAGCCGCTGTCGACATGGCGCATCACTCCCTGGAGACCGAAGACGGAGGACGGACGACGGAGGACGGATTTGTCCGTCTCGGCCCTCCGTCGTCTGTCGTCCGATCCTAGCGCCGGCTCGCCCGCGCCACCAGGGCGTTCGCACCGATCGCCACCACGAACAGCACGATCAGCACCGCATACATGGTCGGCATGTCGAAGGTATTGTAGGCGTCCATGATCATGAAGCCGACGCCGCGGTTGGATAGCTTGGTCTCCGCCAAAAGCGTGCCGATCACCGCGACCCCGAGCCCGAGCCGCACGCCGTTGACGATCGGTTCGCGCATGGCCGGCAGGTAGATTTTCATCACCATCTGCCGGGTGCTGGCGCGGAAGCTGCGGCCGACCCGGATCAGCACCGGCTCGATCTGCCGCATCCCGGCCGCCGTGCTGAGCACGATCGGGAAGAAACACGAGATCGTGCCCATCGCCACCTTCGAGCCCGGCCCCACCCCGAACCACATGATCATGATCGGGAAGAAGATGATCTTCGGTGTCGGCCCAAGGTAGTAGAGGAACCGCTCGAACGCGCGGCTCAAGAACGGATTGGCGCCGAGCACAAGCCCGATCAGCAGACCGGCGCTGCCGCCGATCAGGAGTCCCGTCGCCACTTCGGCGATGGTCACCCAAAGGTGCCGGTAGAACTCCGGAATCGTCACGGCGAAAGCGAACCCCCCGAACCCCAGATCAACCTTCATCAGATAATTGGGATGCAGCAGGAGCGCGATCAGTTGCCGGCCGATCTTCGCCAGCGACGGCACCACGTCGCGGAACAGGAGTCCCGACGCCGCCACCGCCTCCCAGATGACCACGATCGCCGCAATCAGCGCCGCGCGCAACAACGTGACCTGGCTCGGCGCAACACGCGGCGCGGCGCGGCGCGCGGTCAGCTCCCCGGTCGCAGCCATTGTTCAATCCGTTCCGTGGCGATGAAGAACAGCACACTCACGAGAATCACAAAGCAGATAGCGGCATACGTGCCCGGCGTGTCGTACCGCTCCGCCAGCTCGTTCACCAGCTGGCCAAGTCCGCCGAAGTTGATCAGGAACTCCACCCCGACGATATTGATCAACGCAAAGATCATCCCGAGCCGCACGCCGACGAAGATGCTCGGCAGCGCCGCCGGGAACAGTATCTTCCAATAGAGCTGCGAAGGCGTGAGTTTGAAGCTGCGACCGACGTTGATCAGCACCGGCCGCGTGCCCGCAAGGCCCTCGAGCGTCTTGAGGATCACCGGCGGCAGCGCCGCAACGAAGGCGATCATGATGATCGTCCAGGCGCTGCGCCCGAAGATCACGAGAAACAGCGGGTACATCAGCACCAGCGGCGCCGACGCCAGCGCCGCAATCCAGGTCTCGGTCGCCAGCCGCAGCAGGTTCATCCGGTGCAGCAGCACGCCGAGCGAAATTCCGACCACGGTCAGCAGCAGGCTCGCCATCAGCGCCTCGCCGCAGGTGAGCAGGAACCGTGCCAGCACGTTCTCTTCGACGATGATGCGCTCGAAGCTGCGGCCGATGTCGGAAGGCAGCGGTACGATGAAGCGGTTGATCATGCCGGCGTTGATCATGAGCTCGATCAGCGCCAGTGCCGCAGCAAGGCATGCGAGCCCGAACAGGACCGGCACCACTTTCGCGCTGGTGCCGCGCAGCCTCATGTCTGTCGACCCCCGCCGCGCCGCGATTCGTCGTCCTTCAGGCCCTTGCTCGCCTCCTCGCGCAGGTCGTGCCAGATCTGCGCGACGTAGTGTCCGAAATCATCGCTGCCCACGATCTCCGAGGTGCGCGGCCGCGGCAGCTTGATATCGACGATGCGCTTCACCCGGCCCGGCCGGTACGTCATCACGAGAATACGGTCGGAGAGCTGCACCGCTTCGGTCAGATTATGCGTAATGAGCAGCGTCGTCTGCTTCAACGCCTGTTGGATCTGCAACACCTTGTCGCCGAGCAGGAGCCGCGTTTGCTCGTCGAGCGCCGCGAACGGCTCGTCCATCAGGAGGATTTTCGGCTCCGAAGCCAGCGTACGTGCCATGGACACGCGCTGGCGCATACCGCCGGACAATTCCGACGGGTAGCGCCGCTCGAACCCGTCGAGCCCGACCAGGTTGACGAAGTGCTGCGCCTTCTCCAGCCGCTCCTTCTTCCCCATGCCGGCGATCTCCAGCGGAAACGCCACGTTATCGATCACCGTGCGCCACGGGAACGTCGACTCCTCCTGGAAGATCATGCCGATCGAAGGGTGAGGACCGCGCACCGCGTCGCCGGCCACCGTCACGCTGCCCTCATACTCGTCGATCAGGCCGCCCACCACGTTGAACAGCGTGGTCTTGCCGCAACCGGAGGGCCCGATCACCGTGAGGAACTCCCCGGGTCTCACCGTGAACGACACGTGGTCGACCGCCGTGATGACGCCGTCCGGCGTCTCAAATCGTTTCACGACGTCATCCACCACCAGGATCGCCTCGGCCGAAGCTTGCGCCGTCGCGCTCCCCGCAGGACGTATGGCGGAGACCGAAGCCATGCCTGTCCCCGGCTGCCTCAACTCCCGCGATCGGCCTTGCCGCGCGCCATTTGCGCCGCCGTCGCCGGGCGGTAGGGCGGCAGGATGCGCGCGTCGACCACCGCAACCCCGCCGGCATCGACCACCGCGATCGCCTCGCGCAGCGCCTTCTCGAGCTCGCGCGCGTTGTTTGCCGGGCCGAATCCGTGCGCGCCTTGTGCCCGCGCCACCATCGCCATGTCGATGTCCGGATCACTGATGCGCTGGCCGATCCATTTGTTCTCCACCGGACGGTTGCGCGCGATCGCCACGCGCTCCTGGTGCACCTCGTCGTTGTAGAAGGAGCGGTTGTTCGCCACCACGACCAGGAGCGGAATGCGGTAGTGCACCGCGGTCCAGATCGCGGTGCATCCCATCATGAAGTCGCCGTCGCCGCACACCGCGATCGGCATGCGGCCGGAGCCCTTGAGCGCCAGCGCCGCGCCGACCGAAATTCCCGGCCCGCCGCCGACGCCTCCGCCGCCGTCCGAACCGATGTAGTCGAGCGGGTGGCGGAATTCCCAGAAGTCGCCGTGCCAGGACAGCGACACGTGCGTCAGGCACACCTCGCGGTCGCCGACGACGCTGCGCAGCACGGCCGCCATGTCTGCCGCCGCCATGGGACCGTCCGGCGCGGGCATCACTGGCGCGGACTTGGCGCGCACCAATGCCGGCCGGCCTGGCTTTGCGGTCTTGCCGATGGCGCCGAGCAGCGCCGCCACCGTCGCGTCCGGATCAGCGGCGACGAACAGGTCCACCGCCGGCAGGCCCTGGTAATCCATGCTCCAGCCGTTGTGCAGGTTCTGATCGAGCGACACCTGGATCACCTTCGCCGCCGGCGGCGCGCCGAGCGATTTGAACGTGCCGGCAAGGTCCACCCAATCGAGACTCATGATCACATCGGCCTCGCGCATGGCGGCGATCAGCTCGTCGGTGGCGAATGTCGCGGGCGCGCCCACATGCAGTGCATGGTCGGTCGGGAACGCCGCACCCACTTTCAGATTGGTCGCCACCCGCGCGCCGAGCGTTTCCGCGAGTTGCACCCGGCGCTTCCAGTCGTCGAGATCGCGCGACACGCGCCCGGCGAGAATCAGCGGCTGCTTGGCGGCGGCGAGCAGCTCGGCCGCCTTGCGCACGACCTCCGGCGACGGCGCGGTGTCCACTTGCGGCAAATAACGCTGCGCGTCGATCGGCGGCAGCGGTTGTGCCAGCTTGCTCTCCTGCATTTCCGCGTCGAGATTGATGTAGACCGGCGCCTGCGGCTTGGTATTGGCGAGCCAGTATGCCCGCAGCACGGCCTCGCGCGCCGCGCCCGGCGAAGCCGGCTGATCGTCCCATTTGGTGAAATTGCGGATGATCGCCCCTTGGTCGGCCGCGGTGTGTATCCAATCGATCCACGGCCGGCGCTTCATGGCGTCAACCGGGCCGGTTGCGCCGAGGATCAGGATCGGCATGCGATCGCACCAGGCGTTGAAGATCGCCATGGTGGCGTGAAACAGCCCGACATTGGAATGGACCGCAGCCGCCATCGCGCGGCCGGTCACCTTGGCATAGCCCTGCGCGATCGCCACCGCGCTCTCCTCGTGCAGGCACAGCAGCATCTGCGGCTGCTCGTTGCCGAGGAAATTGACGATCGAGTCATGCAGCCCGCGGTAGCTCGCGCCGGGATTGAGTGCGATATAGGGAATCTCCAGCGCGCGCAGGGTCTCGGCCACCACGTCGCTGCCGTAGCCGGGCGCATTGGCTCCCGATGGTGTGGGACGTTCGATAGGGGCAGCCGCCCTGGCTGCCGTGACCGCGGCGCGTGCCGGGCCGGATGTGGATAGTGCCATGTGTTGGATTCCGCGGTTCTGACCTGCCACTCAAAAACTGCGCCAGCCACCATGACCGGCGCCCTTCAGGGCGCGGCAAATACGCGAAAAAGCAATCACATGCCGCCGCCGCTGTCAAAATCATTTTGTGCGAAATAGCGCCTCACGGAAGTGCCGCGCCGCTTGCGATCGCGCCGCGCGCATGCGCCACGCATGCGCGGAGACTCCAAAGATGCAGCGGATCGCCGCTCCGCGGTCCGATCAGGCCGAGCGCACGCGCGTGAAGAAGGTTGCGACCTTTGTTTCCAGATCCTGGGCGCGCGCGGAGAGTCGCTCGGTCCATCCGGTGATGTCGCCCACCGCCGCAACACCTCGCTTGGCTGTTTCCTCCACCGATCGGATTTCTGCCGAGGCGTGAGCGGTATTGCCCGCTGCGGTCTGCACGCGCGCTGCGATCTCGCGCGTGGTGGCATTTTGTTCCGTGATTGCGGTGGCGATGGCGGTTGCGACTTCGGTCAGTTTGTTGATGCTGCTCGCGATCGAAGCGATGTCACTGACGGCGCCCTTGGTCGCGTCTTGGATGGCGGCCACCTGCTGGGCGATTTCCTCCGTGGCGCGCGACGTCTGGTTGGCCAGCGCCTTGACCTCCGAGGCGACCACGGCAAATCCCTTGCCCGCTTCCCCGGCGCGCGCGGCTTCGATCGTGGCGTTGAGCGCCAACAGATTGGTCTGCGAAGCGATTTTGGAAATCAGGCCGACCACCGAGCTGATGCGCTCGGCCGCCTCTTCCAGCGAATGAATCGAACGGCTGGTGCGCTCGGCGTCGGCCACCGCCGATCGCGCCATCTCCAGCCCCTGCGCCGTCTGCTGGCCGATCTCCGCGATCGAATTGGTCAATTCTTCGGTGGCCGCCACTGTCGCATCCACGCTCGCCGTCGTCTCGACCGACGCCGAGGATGCGGATGCCATGCGCCGCAGCGTGTCTTCCGTGACCTGCTGCATGGTGGAGGACGTTGCCGTGAGCGAGCTGGAAGCTTCCTTGATGGCGCTGATGACGCTGGTGATGGCGTGGTCGAAGTCGCCGATCGCGTCGTCGATCGCCTTGCGGCGGGCGGCAAGGTTTTCCTTGGCGCGCTGCAGGAAATAGGTCTGGGTGGTGGCAATATCGAAGAAGATGGCTTGCGACAGAACCCTGATGCGTCTGGCCACCGCGCTCGTATGGAAGCGGTACTTGCGCTCGAACACATCGATGGCGCGCCGCAGCACCGCAGCGCCGCAATTGAGCCGGGCGCGCCCCTCGAAGCCCAGCGCTGTTTCCTTCTCGATCGTGTTGCGGCAGGTCTCCAGATAATGCGCATCGAACTCTGCGCTGAGCAGCGCACGGAATTGCGCGATCTCGATTTCGCGAATCTCGTGTCCGTGACGCCGATAGGTTTCCGCGACCTGGACCAGCCGCGCGGCGCCGGCAATGACTTCGTTCATTGCTGCTTCGAGCTCAGGCTCGACCAGCGGGCGCATCTCCCGCAGCGTGAGCCGGGCCTTGTCATCGATCTCGTAATTGGCGAGTCGAGCGGCGATTTCAGGCGCGACGGGCGGCAGCGACATCGGGGGCATCGGTTGTCGAAGTCGACAAGTTTTAAGCAAAAAATAGTTTTCCGAGCCTTAACGAACGGTTTTCGAACCGTTTTCGGCCATGGCGCCGCGCCGGATTGGGCCGTCCGGGGCAACCGTCTGTGCCGTTGCGCGCCCGGCGGCGCCGGGCGGCCGCCAAATCACGTGGACAGCTTGTGCATTGATCGCGGCTCAATATTGCCCTTTCGGCTCGAGGCCGAGCAGGTGTTGGCCGTACATTGTGCCCGTGGAATCCCAGTTGAGGCTGATGTGCGAGGCCGCGGCATGGGCGTCGCGCCACATGCGCTGCAGCGGCGAGTCCAGAAACAGGCCCTGCCCGCCGGTGGCAAGGAAGAGCGCATCGATGGCCTGGATCAGGAGCCGCACGCAGAACGCCTGGTCGCGCCGGTTGCGCAGCCTCAGATCCACGCCAAGCGGCTCGCCGCGCGCCGCCGTCGCCCGCGCCTCGGCGAGATCGCGGAACATTAGAAGCCGCGCCGCGTCGACGCACGCGGACGCCTCCGCGGCCCGCGCCTGCACGTTGGCGAGTTCCGCCATGGCGCGGTTGCCGCCCGCGACCGCGCCGCGGGTGATGCGCCCCTTGGCCATCGTCAGAAAGAATTCCAGCGCCGCCTCGGCCATACCCAGGACGGGAGCCACGATGGTGACCGGCAGCACCGCCAGAAATGATTGCCGATATAGCGTATTCGCGTGCACGCGCGTGCCCGGTCCCGCGCCCGCGGCCAATTCGGCGAAACTCACGGTGCGATGAGCAGGAACGAACACGTCGTCGGCGATGATGTTCTTGCTGCCGGTTCCTGACAGTCCCATCGTGTGCCAGTTGTCGTCGATGACGCATTCGGCGGTGCGCACCAGGAAGAATCCCGGCTTGGCGCCTTGTGGATCCTCGATCACGCCGCCGAGATAGAGCCAATCGGCATTGTCGCAACCGCTGCAGAATCCCCATTTGCCCGAGAGGCGATAGCCTCCGTCCGCGGCGCTGCCGCGGCCCGTGGGCGCGTAGGTTCCCGCCGCGAGCGCGTTGCGGTCGCGCCAGAATTCGTCCTGCGCGGCCGCCGGAAAGCAGGCGGTGAGCCATTGATGCGAAGCCAGCAGCCCGTACACCCAGCCGGAGGAACCGCAGCCGCCGGCGATCACCGCGACGATCTGCGCGAACACATCGAAATCATACTCGAACCCGCCGTAGGCCTCCGGTTGCAGGATCCGAAACAGTCCTGCCTTGCGCATCTCCTCGATCACCTCGTCGGAAATGCGCCGATCGACCTCGGTCTGCTGCGCGCGTTCGCGCACAACCTCGGCGATCGTCCGTGCGCGCGACAAGAGCTCTGCGACTTCCGGTTTTGCAGCCCGGCGGGCGCTGGCGATCGCCATCGTCGTCCTCACCTTGCGTTCGGCGACGCAGACATTAGCACCGCCGGCGAGTTGTTGCCCACCGCCGCCTTCCCGCATAAGCTCAAGCTTGATACGCCTTCTTGGTTCGGCAGCGGAGCACGCCATGGCCTCGTCCGCGGAAGAACGCATTCGGCAGCTGACCAGCGGCATGCTGCGCAAGAAGCTCTACGTCATTCTTTCCAAGGGCGCCGCCACTCCCGAGCAGATCGGCGCGCGTCTGCCCGAGCATCTGGAATACATGATCGGGCTCGAGAAGGCCGGCGTGCTGTTTGCCTCCGGGCCGCTCGCCGATGCCGAAGGCAGAACCAAGGGCGACGGCCTCACCATCGTTCGTGCCGCAAGCACCGCCGAGGCGCGCAGGATTGCCGAGCGCGACCCCTTTGTCGTGCACGGCCTGCGCAGCTTTGAGTTGCGCGAATGGACCGTGATGGAGGGATCGCTCGCCATCAGGGTCAATCTGTCCGACCAATCGCTGGAACTGGCGTGAGGGTTTCGCCGCCGCCGTTGCGCTCGCGGGAGGAGGAGCAATGCAGACCATCGGCTTTGTCGGGATTGGCAGGATCGGCCTGCCGATCTGCCAAAACCTGATCAAGAGCGGCTATCGCGTGCTCGGCTATCGCCGCAGTTCGCTCGCCGAATTCGAGCAGGCCGGCGGAGTGCCGGCGAAATCGCCCGCCGAGATCGGCGCGCAATGCGACATCATCTTCTGCTGTTTGCCGAGCGCCGAGGCCATGGACCAGGTGATCAACGCCTCGAACGGCTTGATCCATTCGGCGCGCGCCGGCCAGATCATTGCCGAGCTCGGCTCGCATCCGGTCCCCGAAAAGGAGAGGCACATGGCAACGCTCGCCAAGAAGGGGGCCATCTTCATCGACGGCGAAGTGAGCGGCACGCCGGGCATGGTGAGCGCGCGCAAGGCCGTGATCTACCTCGGCGGCGATGCCGACGCCTGCAGGAAGCTTGAACCGGTGGTGAACGCCTTTGCCGACATGTGTCTGTATTTCGGCCCGTTCGGCGCCGCGAGCAAGGTCAAGCTCGTCAACAATCTCTTGGTGGCGATTCACATTGCCGCCGCTGCCGAGGCGATGGCGCTCGGGCTCAAGGCCGGTGTCGACGTGGACCTGATGATCAAGGCGATCGCAAACGGCAGCGGCGGCTCGACCCAGTTCGCCATTCGCGCCCCGTGGATGGCGCAGCGCAGGTTCACCCCGGTGCAGGGCAATGCCGTGACGCTCTCCCACTACTTCGGCCTGATTGCCGACTGGGCCGACCGCACGGGAACGGCAACTCCGCTGCTCGATCGCGCGGTCGAGCTCTACCAGCGCTGCATCGACATGGGCCTCGGCGACAACTACGACATCGCGATCATGGTGGACGTGATCAATTCGCTGCCGAGGCGGAACACTTGACCACTGCTTGTCCCGGGCGCGGCGCAGCACGAGCGGAGCGAACGGTGCGCCGCAGACCCGGCACCGTACGAGGGGGTCACCGCTGCGTCGTCCGCACCGGGCGCCGCACCCCCTACGCCGCGCGCGCCCCGCGCCCTACCCCGCCATCTGCGCCGCGCCCCGCGCCGGCAGAAACTGCGGCCGCATCTCCGCCGATTTCGCCTTGTCGTGAATCGGCGCGCGCGGCAACCGCGCCTCCCCCGGCTCGATCCGGAACGTGTAGTCGAGCGTATACCACGGCGGCTTCACGTCCGGCGCCGGCGGCGCGCCGCCGTCATGCCGGACAAAATTTCCCAGCAGTGCCTTGGTCACGCCGAACTGTACGTCCGTCTCGATATTCGGATCATCCGGCACATAGACCTGCGAAATGTGAGTCTTGTATCCCTGCTTGAAGATCAGGAAATGCAGGTGCGCTGGCCGCATGTTGTGTCGTCCCTGCGCGCGCAACAGGTCGCCCACCGGCCCGTCGATCGGGATCGGATAGCCCGCCGGCAGAATGCTGCGGAACGAGAATTCGCCTTTCGCGTCGGTGGTGAACTTGCCGCGCAGATTCATGTCGGCCTGGGTCGGATCCTGGTTTTCGTACAAGCCTTCCGTGGAGGAGTGCCAGACATCGACCTCGGCGCCGGCCACCGGATTGCCGTTTTGGTCCTTGACGCGGGCGGTCACAAACAGCGCCGGTCCCGGCGTCGGCGAGCGCACGATCGAGCCGCCGTTTTCTGTGCGCGGCGAATCGGTGCGCCAGAACGGACCGAGCAGATTTGCCGTGGTCTCGGTTTGCCCGTTGTTGCCGTTGTTGAGCAGGCACACGAGCGTGGACACCCCGAGCGTCCCCGACATCAGCACCGCCTCGTTGTGATAGGCGCTGGAGTGCTGTCCGATGGCGTTGACATAGTCACAGGCCAGCCTGAGTTCCTCCTCGGTGAGTCTGACCTCGCGCACGAAGCCGTGCAGGTGGCGCACCAGAGCCGACAGGATTTCGCGGATGCGCGGGTTCGGCGTGTTCTCGATCTCGCTCAGCACTGCCTTGGTGACCGAGTCGGCTCCGTCAATGATCATGAGCATGTCCGGCCGCAAACCGGCTCCCTTCGCGCAACGAGGATGCAGGGCATTGATAGGCGCGCGGCTTAAATTTCTCAATCCCCGTCCGCCGCAGCGCACCCCAACCGCAAGAGCAGGCCTGCACGGGCGCATGATCAAGCATGTGTCCCGGATGCGGTGCCGCGCGCACGGTGCGCTGCCGTCACCCCATCGTGTCCCGGATGCGGTGCAGCGCGAAGCGCCGCAGGCGCGGAGCGCTGCGCTGCGCCCGGGACACGGGTCACATCATGCGCTAGCCGGCGCCGGCCTGCGTCACTTGTCGATGGCCGCGATCAGCCGCTCCAGTACCGCCGGATCGATGTTGGCATCGACCCGCAACTTGCGGCCATTGAGCAACTCGATCTCGATCATGATCCTCTCGGCAGCAGACTTATCCGTCGGCGCCTTTTCGCCGGGCGTATTTTCTTCGGCCGCCTTCTCCGTGGCGGCCCGCTGGCCGGTGTTACGCTGCGCGGTCCTGCTCGGCGGCGCGCCGCTCGCGGCGTTTGCCTTCTGGCTTTCCGCTTTTGCCTTCTCGCCGGCGGCGGCCGGCGCTGCACCGCCTTGATTGGCACTGGCCGCCTCCTTCGCGCTGCTCGGATTGGCCGCTGCAACTTGCGGCGCCGGGGCCTTCTGCTCGCTCGACGCCGCTTTCGCCGGTTCGGGTGCCGCATTGCCGCGCTCGGACGCATTGGCACTGGCGGGTGCTTGCCGCGCGACCTTCACGGACTGAGCCGGTTGACCCTGATTTGCGGACCCTGGCGGCGCGGTGCCGGCCGTGGCCCGCTGCTGGCTTGCGACGGCGCCGGTCGGCGGCGCCGCCTGAGCGACAACAGCCGTCTGCGTGGCCCGAGCCTGTGGCGCCGGAGCCGCGCTCTGCGAGGACTTGCTGGAATCCGGCGCCTCCTCGCCTGGCGAACCCGCATTTGCCGGTGCGGACGCGCTCTTTTGCGCCTGCAGCGGAACCCCTTCGGACTGCCGCGGCGCTTGCGCCTGCGGAGTCTGCTCGACCCGCTGCGGCGCACTGCCGACCGCGGGCGGCGCCGGATTGGCAAGGACGACCGGACTCGATGCGGCGTTCGTCGCCGGCTCAGGTGCCGGCGTGGTCTGGTCCGACTTGTGCGGCGCTGCCGCCGCTGCCGTCTGGGCTGCCGCCGCCGGCTGCGCGCCTGCCGCAGCCGCCGCTTGATCGGGAATGGTCGGCGCCGCCGCCTGAGTTGCGCTTGCCGCCGGAGCTGCCGCCGGAGCCGATTGCGTTGCGCTTGCCGATGCGGCGGCGGTCGCATCCGAAACGTCACTGACCTGCTGTGGATTGACCGCCGCCACTTGCTGCGCGGCGCGTGCGGTTTTGTTGTCCTCGGCGCGTGCGACCTCCGCCTCGACGGAGGACACCTTCATCGCCTGTCGAAAGCGCGTCAACGTTCCCCGGAAAACGCTCACCTCCACGTTTCCCGGAATGATATCGGCCTCCTCCATCCTGCCGTTCTCGGTGAACTGCCAGATCGTCCAGGCTTGGTTGTTCGGCACCTTGGGCGAGTCGTGCGCGTGCCGTCCTGTCTCCGGATAGTCGGCGATCCATAGCGGATAACGTCGCAGCAGGGCGAATTTTTTCTCGTCCTTGATGCGCTCCATCCACCAGCTTCGGCTCGTATAGATGATCGGAACGCGTCCGGTCTTCTGCTCGACGCGATTCAACCATTTCAGAATCTTGCCTACGATGTCGTCGGGATCCTGACCCTGCCAAAAATCGAGCCGCTGTCCGGTCTCGGCCACCACGATCCACTTCTTCGCGGCATCTCTGCGCAGATCGCGTTCGAGCTCGAGCACCGGCGGCAGATCCCACGGCATCAGCTTGCCGACGGCCTCGAGCCGTTCGACAAAATGATCGGCCTGTTCGACGGGATCCTCGTCGGCCGACATGAAGTGACGGGCACCGCGGTGCATCTTGTGCTGCGCCAGTGCGCGCCAGTGGTATTCGAACGCGGCATCCTTGTATCGCGCGCCCTGCGTCGCCTTCAGAAACACGAATGCGATTTTGTTGTTGGCGATCCTGGCCCAATCGATCCCGCACCCGCTGCATTGTTCCCCGGCCTTGCAGGTGCAGCGTTCGTCATTGTGACTGGACAGCGCGATTCCGTAGACCGCGTCGCCCAAAATGTGCTTCGGGATGAAGAACGGCTGCATCAGCTTGGGACCCAACGTCGAAGCGTTTGGCCCCAAATCCGACTTCCAGCGCAGCTCGAACAACTCCGCGCGCGACGGACCGCCGCCGATGTTCGCGTCGGTGTCCCGGGCACGCGCCGTGCCCGCAGCGATAAGCCCGCAGGCAACGGCGACCAGCCCGCACCGGATCGCGTAAGTCATCGCACTCTCCAACGCACGCACAGACACGAGTGGCTTTGCCCCCGCCTCCTGTTTGTTGTTGGGACAAAGATCCCCTGTTCACCCGCCGCCAAGAATACAACAATATCAAACCGGTAGCGGCCGATCCACTGCTCCCCGGTGAAATCCGGCGGCGGCGCGCCGAGTCTGCTCCGGCGTTAACGATATTCCATCAAATAAAGGAGTCTTGATGGCGGGACTCCAGCGGACGATGCAAATCCGCGGCCATTTGGCGCCCTGAGTGCCCCTTTCCACGCAACGCCGCCGCCTGCGCTGCGCCGCATACCGGTGGCAGCCTCGGGCGGTCGAGTTTGTGTGCGCGCATGCGCACCGGCGGGTAAAATCCTCGCCTGATTCGACGCCATGACTGGAGCGCGGCATGAGACTTCAGGATCGGGTGGCGATCGTGACCGGTGCCGCCCGCGGCATCGGCTTTGCCATCGCGCAGCGTTATCTCGCCGAAGGCGCCAAAGTCGTCATCGCTGACGTAAATGTGACGGCGGGCGAAGCCGCCGCCGGCTCGCTCGACCGGGAAAAATGCCGTTTCGTGGCGACCGATGTCGGCGACGCGCGCAGCGTCGAGCGCCTGATCTCCGAAACCTGTAACGCCTTCGGCGGTATCGACATTCTGGTGAACAACGCCGGCATCGTCCACGGCGAGGATTTTCTCGACATCTCCGAGGCTGATTTCGACCGCGTGCTGCGCGTCAATCTGAAAGGCGCATTCCTGGTGGGCCAGGCCGCGGCAAAGCGAATGGTCGCGCAGGTCAAGGCGGGGCGGCCGCCGGGCGCCATCATCAACATGAGTTCCATCAACGCCGTGGTGGCGATCCCCAATCAGGTGCCGTACTGCGTCTCAAAAGGCGGGCTCAATCAGCTTACCAAGGTTATGGCGCTGTCGCTTGCGCCTTACGGTATCCGGGTCAACGCCATTGGCCCCGGTTCGATCATGACCGACATCCTGAAGGCGGTCGCGACCGACCGCGAGGCCAAGCGGAAACTGCTGTCGCGCACCCCGCTCGGCCGCATCGGCGAGCCTGAAGAGGTCGCCTCGATCGCTGTGTTCCTGGCTTCCGCCGAAGCCAGCTACCTGACCGGGCAGATCATCTATGCTGATGGCGGGCGCCTTGCCCTCAATTACCTGGTTGCGGTCAGGGAAGAAGCCCTCGGCTAGCCTGCGGGCGCGCCACGCACGGAAGAGGCCGCAGATGAACGCGAAGCGCCCGCCGGCCCTGGATCAAATCGACGTCAAGCTTTTGGCTGCCCTGCAACGCGACGGTCGGTCAACCATCGAGAAACTGGCGCGTCTCGTCAAACTCTCGTCGCGCGCATGCCTGGAGCGCGTACGGCGGCTCGAGGCCGCCGGAATCATCTCCGGCTATCAGGCCGTCCTGGAGCTCGACGCGCTGTCGCGGCCGATCACTGTATTCGCCGAGATCGTATTGGAGAAACAGGCGCAGCAGGGTGAATTCGAACGCCGGCTTGCCGCCATCGAAGAGATCGTGGAGTGCTGGGAGGTGAGCGGCACGGTCGATTATGTCGCGCGCTTCGTCTGCGCCGACTTGCCCGCCTACCAGGCGCTCACCACACGCCTGATCGATGACAGAAGTCTCGGCATCGCGCGCATCGTCAGCCATGTCGTGTTGCGCACGGTGCGCCGCTTCGGCGGCTACCCGGAGTCTCTTCTCACCCGCAAACCCGTCTGAGCATGGCGCTCGCCGGCGCCGCTTGCGCAGAAAAATTCCCCATGCCCAACGGCGACGCGGTTGCCGCCGCAAACCGGCCCTCGTACTTCCGAAATGGAAGTCGAAACCGGCATACTCCGCCAAAGTCGCGCTCGCGATTCTCCCTCATTTAACGAATGGAAATCAGCTCCATATAGAATGTGCAGAAAGCGATGTGCCCGCCCCGGAGGGCAAAGCCATGGACGCGATGGAGCTGGAAGGCAAGTACAGCGCCCGCAACTACGAGCCGCTGCCCGTCGTTCTGGTGCGCGGCCAGGGCGCGTATCTTTGGGATGTCGATGGCCGAAAGTACATCGACATGATGAGCGCCTATTCGGCGGCAAGCCATGGCCACGCCCATCCGCGCATTCTTGCGGCGCTGAGCCGGCAGGCTGAGCGCCTCGCGGTGCCCTCGCGCGCCTATTACAACGACCGTCTCGGACCGTTTCTCGAGGAACTGTGCCGGGTGACCGGCCTCGACGCGGCGCTGCCGATGAACACTGGCGCCGAAGCGGTCGAGACCGCGATCAAGGCCGCGCGCCGCTGGGGCTACCGCGTCAAGGGCATTCCCCGGGAGCGCGCCGAAATCATCGTTGCCGAGGGCAATTTCCACGGCCGCACCACGACCATCATCGGCTTCTCCTCGGAGCCGGATTACCGCGACGGCTTTGGGCCGTTCGCGCCCGGATTCGTCTCGGTGCCCTTTGGCGATCTCGGTGCCGTCGAGCGCGCCATCACGGCGAACACCGCGGCGGTGCTGATCGAGCCCGTCCAGGGCGAAGCCGGCGTCATCGTGCCGCCGCCGGGCTATCTCGCCGGGCTGCGGCGCATCTGCGACGCGCACCGCACATTGCTGATCCTCGACGAGGTGCAGTCCGGCCTTGGCCGCACCGGCGCGTGGTTCGCCTACAACCACGAGCACATTAGGCCGGACGGCGTCACATTGGGCAAGGCGCTCGGCGGCGGGGTGCTGCCGGTCTCCGCTTTCGTGGCGCGCCGTGAAGTGATGGATGTGTTCACGCCCGGCTCGCACGGCTCGACTTTCGGCGGCAATGCGCTGGCCGCGGCTGTGGGCCTCGAGGCGTTGCACGTGATCCGGGACGAGCGCCTTGTTGAGCGCAGCCGCGAGCTTGGGGCGCACATGCTGAAACGCCTGCGCGCGATCCGCAATCCGGCGCTGAAGGAGGTTCGCGGCCGCGGCCTGTGGGCCGGCGCCGAAATCGATCCCAAAGTCGCGAGCGCGCGCGCCGTCTGCGAGCGTCTGCTCGCCGCAGGCGTACTGTCCAAGGAGACGCATCGCACCGTTGTGCGCCTCGCACCGCCTTTGGTCATTGCGCGGCAGGATCTGGACGTCGCCCTCGACCGCTTCGAGGAGGTCCTGGCCGATCTCGTCAGAGAGCCGCGTGCCGCCGTGGCCGCCGCCTGAGGGCAAGCCATGCACGAGAAGCAGCCGACGGCGCGTTTCCTGATGTGCCGGCCCGATCACTTCGCGGTCGCCTATACCATCAATCCCTGGATGGACCCGCAGAGCTGGGCGCGGCGCAACCGGGCATTGGCCGCCGCCGCGCGCCGGCAGTGGGACGGCCTCTATCGCGCCATGCGGAATGAAGGCGCCGAGATCGAGCTCGTGCCCGCGATGCCGAATCTGCCCGACCTCGTGTTCACCGCCAACTCCGCCGTGGTGCTCGACGGCAAGGCGCTGCTTGCGCGCTTCCGCCATGCCGAGCGTCGGGCCGAGGAGCCGCAATTCGAAGCTGTGTTCCGCCGCCTCCACGAGCGCGGACTGATCCGCGCCGTGCACAAGCTTCCGGAGCACCTCGTGCTCGAAGGCGCGGGCGACTGCGTTTGGGACCAGACGCGAAACCTTTTCTGGATGGGCTGCGGCCAGCGGTCCGACGCCGCCGCGCGCGATACGGTGGAGCGCGAATTCGGCGTCGAGGCGGTCGTGCTGGAGCTAGTCGATCCGCGCTTCTACCACATGGACACCGCGCTTCGCCCGTTGCCCGGCGGCGAACTGATCTACTATCCCAACGCGTTCACCGCCTTGGGCCGCTCCGAGATCTGCCGCCGCGTGGACGCGGATAAGCGCATTCCCATCAAATTCGACGATGCCCGCCGCCTTGCGGCCAATGCCGTTTCGATCGGCCGCACGGTAATCCTCTCAAGCTGCAGCAACCGTCTGCGCGCCGTGCTGGAGGAGCGCGGTTATCGCGTCGTCACCACACCGCTCGGCGCGTTCCTGCGCAGCGGCGGCAGCGCCTTCTGCCTGACGCTGCGCCTCGACTACGGCTCGGCCCGCATGGCCGGCGCCGTCGATCATGTCGCGGCCTGAGGCGCCCCAGCAGGCGTCGACTTGCACGGCTCCAATCCCCTGGCAGGGCGGCCCGGCCGCCCGCCAGGCACCCCGTAGAGCGGGATTGGCGATCCGCTATACTCGCGCTCCGGAATTGGTTTCGATCCGACCGGCGAGCAGGCCGGGCGGAGCGGCGATCGCGGCTCTCGGGAGAAAACCATGCGTCTCAAACTGATGCTGCTGACACTGTTGGCCACAGGCTGCCTTGCCGGTGCGGCGCCTGCACAGGAACTCACTGGCACGCTGAAGAAAATCAAGGAGACCGGCACCATCACTCTTGGCCATCGCGAATCCTCGGTGCCCTTCTCCTATTACGACGACAAGCAGAGGGTGATCGGCTACGCCATGGACCTCTGCTACCGCATCGTCGACGCGGTGAAGCGGGAGCTCAAGCTTCCCAAACTCGAGGTCAAGCTCAATCCGGTCACTTCCGCCACCCGCATTCCGCTGATGGCCAACGGCACCATCGACCTCGAATGCGGCTCGACCACCAACAACCTTGAGCGGCAGAAGCAGGTGGCCTTCACCATCACCCACTTCGTCACCGCCAACCGCTTTGTCTCCAAGCGGAAGGCGAATCTGAAGACGGTCGACGATCTGAAGGGCAAGACCGTAGTGTCGACCTCCGGCACCACCAACATCAAGCAGATCACCGAGATCAACGCCCAGAAGAAGCTCGGCATGAACATTCTTGCGGCCAAGGACCATGCTGAAGCTTTCCTGATGGTGGAGACCGACCGCGCGGCGGCCTTCGTGATGGACGACATCTTGCTGTACAGCCTCGTCGCCACCTCGAAATCGCCGAAGGACTACGTGATTTCTGCGGCGCCGCTGTCGGTCGAGCCCTACGGCATCATGCTGCGCCGCGATGATCCGGCGTTCAAGAAGGTGGTCGACGCCGCAATGATCCAGACCTACAAGAGCGGTGCGATCAACGCGATCTATGAGAAGTGGTTCCTCAAGCCGATACCGCCGAAGGGGGTCAATCTCAACGTGCCGATGAGCGCCGCCTTCAAGAAGGTGGTGGCCAAGCCTACCGACAGCGGCGATCCCGCGGCGTATTGACACCCGCTGCGGCCGAGTTTGACTCTGCGTGCCCCGCGCCAAGCGGGGCACGCCGCATTCGCGCACCGGTGCAGCCGACGAATCGCGCTCTGTCGCGGTATGTGCCCTGCGATCCGTGCGCCGAGAGGGGCAAGCGGGCATGAGCTATAATTGGAACTGGGGCATTTTCTGGCAGATTTCCCCCGACGCCTCCCACACCTATTTTCAGACCCTGCTGATCGGTACCGCTTGGACGCTCGCCACCGCGATCGCCGCCTGGTGCCTCGCGCTGCTCTTTGGCTCGATTGTCGGCGTCATCCGCACCACGCCGTATGTCTGGCTTGTGCGGCTCGGCGACGCCTATGTCGAGTTTTTCCGCAACATTCCGCTCTTGGTGCAGATGTTCCTCTGGTATTTCGTGCTGCCGGAACTCCTTCCCGAGGCGATCGGCACCTGGCTCAAGCAGCTGCACAACGCGTCGTTCTACACCGCCGTTGTCGCGCTCGGCTTCTATACCTCCGCCCGCGTGGCCGAGCAGGTGCGCGCCGGCATCATGAGTTTGGCCCAGGGCCAGCGCCTTGCGGCGCTCGCGCTTGGCTTCACGCTGCCGCAAGCCTACGGCTTTGTGCTGCTGCCGATGGCTTACCGCATCATTCTGCCGCCGCTGACCTCGGAGTTTCTCAACATCATCAAGAACAGCGCCGTGGCCCTGACCATCGGCCTGATGGAGCTCACCGCGCGAGCGCGCGCCATGCAGGAATTCTCTTTCCAGGTATTCGAGGCCTTCACCGCTGCGACCATCATTTACATCGTCATCAACATCGTCGTGACCTTCGGCATGCGTGCGCTCGAGAAACGCGTCGCGGTTCCCGGCTTCATCGGCGCGGCGCCCAGCGCCGCGCAATGAGGATCGAATGTTCGCCAATTTCGACTTCGACGTCATTGTTCGCTCGCTGCCCTACCTGTTCCTCGACGGGATGACGTTCACCTTGACCCTGACCGCGCTCGCGACCTTGGGCGGCATCGTGTTCGGCACGCTGCTCGCCATGATGCGGCTGTCCGGTTTTCCCCTGCTTTCTCTTCCCGCCGCCGGCTATGTGAACCTGATGCGCTCGGTTCCGCTGGTGCTGATGATCTTCTGGTTCTATTTCCTCGTCCCCTATATCGGGCAATGGCTGACCGGTTCCGAGCGGCCGATCCAGGTCGGCTATTTCATGTCCTCGCTCATCACCTTCACGCTGTTCGAGGCGGCCTATTTCTGCGAGATCATGCGTGCGGGAATCCAGTCGATCCCGCGCGGCCAGATCGCCGCCGCTCAGGCGCTCGGCATGTCCTACCCGCTCACCATGGCCTACGTTGTTCTGCCGCAGGCGTTCCGCAACATGCTGCCGGTGCTGCTGACCCAGACCATTATCCTGTTCCAGGACACTTCGCTGGTTTATGTGCTTTCGATCACCGACTTCCTTGGCGCCGCCTCCAAGATCGCGCAGCGCGACGGGCGCCTGGTCGAGATGTATTTGTTTGCGGCGCTGGTCTATTTCGTGATTTCCCTTGCCGCCTCCCGTGGCGTGCGCGTGCTGCAGCGTCGCCTGGCCATCGTCCGCTGAGCGGGGCGCCGCCGTGATCAGCATCCGCGAGGTGAGCAAATGGTACGGCCCGTTCCAGGTCCTCAACCGCTGCTCGGCGGAGGTCGCCAGGGGCGAGGTGGTTGTGGTGTGCGGTCCTTCGGGCTCCGGCAAATCGACGCTGATCAAATGCGTCAACGGCCTCGAG
>FWPU01007182.1_pt1 | contig 20822 bp, 22 predicted proteins | sample 2228361 | NCBI WGS metagenome assembly FWPU01 (sample SAMEA103939777, study PRJEB20133) | metagenome
GGGGGGGGGGGGGGGGGCTCAAGCGCCGCGCGCGGCCCGCGCCACCTCGGGCTCGCGGAAGCAGCCCGCCAGGTGGTCGTTCACCATCCCCACCGCCTGCATGAACGCGTAGCAGACCGTGGGCCCCACGAAGCGGAAGCCGCGCCGCTTGAGCTCGGCGCTCATCGCCCGGGACCGGGCGTCCTCGGCGGGGAGCTGGTCGAGGGAGCGGAACCGGTTGCGGACCGGACGCCCATCCACGAACGACCACAGGAACGCGTCGAGCGACCCGTGCGCGGCCCGGACCTCGAGGGCGGCGCGGGCGTTCGCCACGGCTGCCTCGACCTTGGCCCGGTTCCGCACGATCCCCGGGTCGGCCAGGAGCCTCCGGACGTCCCGCTCGGCGAAGGCCGCCACCGCCTCGGGGTCGAAGCCCACGAACGCCCGGCGGTACCCCGCCCGCTTGCGGAGGATCGTGATCCAGGACAGGCCGGCCTGGGCGCCCTCGAGCACGAGCATCTCGAACAGGTGCCGGTCGTCGTGGGAGGGGAGGCCCCACTCCTCGTCGTGGTAGGCGAGGAGCAGGGGGTCGCCCGACGCCCACGGGCACCGCCCCCGGCCGGCCCCGGTCACGGCCGCGCGGCCTCGAGCTCCCGGGCCAGGGTCTCGAGGTCGAGCCCCTCCGCCCGGGCGCGGAGGTCGAGGTAGACGAGGAGCGTCACGATCGCGGTGAAGGGGGTGGTGATGACCTGCCCGGCCGCCGCGAGCACCGCCCGCAGCAGCCAGCCCGACCCGCTCGCCGGCGCGGTGAGGATCCCCGTCACGATCCCGGCGAGCACGAACGCCGCCACGAACGTCCCGAGCACCCGCCACCCGCGCCCCCGCACGAGCGACCACGAGCGGGAGAGGGCCTCGCCGCCCCGGCGGCGCTCCACGACGAGCGCGGGGACCGCCACCGACAGGCGGACCAGGACGAAGACCCCGGGGACCACGAGCAGGATGAACCCGGCGAACGCCGCGAGCCCCACCAGGACCCCCACCCACAGGATCGACCACAGCCGGGCCATCCCGAACCGGTAGCTCTCCTCGACCGACGGCTCCCGGCCCACCACGGCCCCGGCGACCGCCCAGGCCAGGGCGCCGACGAGGACCTGGGTGATGAGGAGCGAGAAGATCCCGAGGATCCCGGAGGCGGCGAACGCCCGCCAGGCCCCGGCCGTCACCTCGACCTCCTCCCCCCGCACCCGGACCCCGCGCACCGCGAGGTCCGAGAGGAGGTACTGGAGGAGCGTGAGCGGGACGACGACCACCGCCACGATCCCGAGGAACGTCCGCCAGTGGGCGAGGTGCAGGTCGACCGACGCCCGCAGCAGCTCGCCGATCCTGCGCGGGGCGAGCGGGGGCGGCGGGGGCAGCCCGGCTCCGTTCCATGCCATCGGCGGGACCTCCTCTCCCGGTCGGGAGAAGCCTACGTCGGGCGGGCGGCCGGGCGCTGCAGGGCGGCCCCCTCGGCCGGGCCCTCCGCCGGCGGGGACCGCGGCTCGGCCGGGCCTCACGTATCCGGCCTCACGTATCCGGCCTCACGCGTCCGGGCCTCACCTGTCCCAACCGGGCGGGAGGGTCGGGACCGGCCAGCCGGGGTCCGGACGCCAGCGGGTCCACGACCCGTCGAACGGGGGCCTGCCGGCCTCCACCGCCCGGACCACGCGGGCGGCCTCGTCCCGGACCGCCTCGGCCTCGGCGGGGGAGAGGAGGCCGCGCCGGACCGCCTCCCCGAGCAGCTCCTCGTCGTGCAGGCGCCACGTCCGGTCCGGCGCGACGAGCACGTCGAGCAGGTGGTCGACGTAGTCGAAGCCCAGGGGCGTGGGCTCGAGCGGGCTCTGGAGGTTCACGTACCAGCAGAGGAACCGATCGGCGGGGTCGAAGCGGAGGAGCACCGCGTGGGCCACCCCCGGCCAGGCGAACGAGAGCACGCGCTCGGGCGCCCGGGCGTCGTGGGCGAGGGTCCAGCCGTCCTCGGGCAGCTCGAGGAGGGAGCCGTCGGGGCCGCGGGCGGCGGCGTAGCGGGTGCCGGCGGGGACGTGGAACATCCGGACCTCGGGCTCGTCCCGCACCACGACCGCGGGCCGGGCCGCCCACACGCGCCCCCGCCAGCGCTCCCTGAGCACCACGACGTCGCCCGGCCGCCAGCCGCCCACGGGGGCACGATACGGCGCCCCGCGCGGGCGTCGCCCCCCTCCCTTGACGGGCGTCGGCGCGAGGGGGTACGGTGAGCCTCGCCTTCGAACACGTGTTCGCCCAAGGGACGCGGGATGTCCAAGCGCTACGACGAGGAGGTCGAGGTCCGGGTCGAGCGGGACGCGGGGATGCCCGCCGCCTTCGTGTGGCGGGGACGCCGGTACGAGGTCGTGGACGTGATCGGGCGGTGGCGGATCGAGGGCCGCTGGTGGGCCGACGGCCGGGACCGGGAGTACTGGCGGGTGGAGGCGAAGGGGGGCGCGGTCTGGGACCTCTACCACGACCGGCTGGCCGACCGCTGGCACCTGGAGCGGCTGTGGGACTGAGGTCGCCGGCCCGTGGCGGCCCTCCGAGCCGGGGTCCTTCGCCTAGCGCCCGGCGGGCGGGGGCCGGTCGAGGCCCGCCGCGCTCCGCTCGGCCGCCCGCGCCTGGAGCTCCGCGGCGTAGCGGGCCGCCCGGCGGATCACGTCGAGGAGGATCGCCGGCGGCCCGCCCTTCACCACGTAGCAGTAGGCGCCGGCGTCCATCGCCGCGTCCGAGAGGGTCACCTCGTCGTAGGCGGTGAGGATCACGACCTGGGCGTAGGGGAGCAGCTCCCGGATCCGCCGGGTGGACTCGATCCCCGCGAGCACCGGCATCCGGTTGTCCATGACGACCACGTCCGGCCGCAGCCGGCAGGCGAGCTCCACGCCCGAGGCCCCGTCGCCGGCCTCGCCCACGACCTCGATCCCGTCCTCCTCGAGGAGCTCGCGGAGGCCCTGGCGGACGACCTCGTCGTCGTCGACGATCAGGATCCGGGGATGGGCGCCCGGCCACGGCGCCCGGGCCGCGACCGGCGCCGCCGCGGGCCCGGCCACGCCCTCCGTCGGGCCGCCCGGCTGCGCGGGGGGCGCGGCGGAGGGGGGCGGGCCGTCGACCGCCCAGCCGTCGGCCGCCCACGGGCTCAGGTCGACCAGGTCCAGCACCGCCGCCCCGTTCATCCGCTCCCTCCGTTCGGCAGGACCGCCTCCAGCGTCGTCCCGGCCCCCGGACGGGACGCGATCGTGAGCGAGCCGCCGGCCATCTCGACCCGCTCCCGCATGCTCGCGAGCCCGTAGTGGCCGGCGCGGACCAGCTCCGCGGTCTCCCGGGGCTCGAAGCCCACGCCGTCGTCCCGGACGACGAGGCGGGCCGTGCCGTCCTCGGAGTGCACCGAGACCCACACGTTCGACGCGGCCGCGTGCTTGATCGCGTTCGCGATCGCCTCCTGCGCCACCCGGTACAGGACGATCTCGACCTCCCTGGACGGCCGCGAGGCGAGGTCGGTCTCCACCCGGCAGCGCGGGCCGCCCGCCCCCTCGAGCGCCAGGGCGTGCTCCCGGAGGGCGGCGTCGAGCCCCCGCTCCTCGAGCACCGGCGGGCGCAGGGCCCGCATCACCTGGCGGATCGAGGCGATCTCATCGGCCAACCCCTGCTGGACGGCCCCCACGAGCTCCGCGGCGGCCGCGGACTCGCCCCGTCGCAGGCGCCCGGCCGCCCGCTCCAGCTTGAACGTGAGCGACGTGAGCCGCTGCAGCGGCCCGTCGTGGAGGTCGCTCGCCACGAGGAGCCGCTCCCGCTCGGCGGCCGCGATCGCCTGCTCGAGGAGCCGCCGGCGCTCGGCCGCGATCTCCTCGGCCGCCCGCCTCCCCAGGGCGAGGAGCTCGGAGCGGCGCCGGGCCGAGGCGAACAGCACGGACGCCAGGATCGCGGCGGCCCCCACCGCCACCAGCGACCCCAGGGCCACCCGGACCGCGTGCTCGCCGTCCCGGGCCGCCCGCTCGACCGTCGGCGCCGCGGCCTCGATCGTGGCCTCGAGGCGGCGGAACGCGGGCTCGGCCCGCTCCCGGTGGGCCGACTCGGCGCCCGGGATGTCGCCGTCCACGAGCAGCTCGTACACGTCCTCGAGGGCGGCGCGGTAGTCGAGGTAGGCGTCGCGGATGGGGGCGACCGCGGTCCCGGGGAGGTCGAGCCCGGAGAGCTCCTCGAGGTCGCGGGTCATCACGGCGCGGGCCATGTCGCTCGCGATCAGGGTTTCCACGGAGAGCTCGCCCTCGGCCACCGCCTGCCACTCGGCCGCGGAGTGGCGGTGGGCGTTGGCCAGGAGCTCCGCGAACAGGAGCTCCGCCCGGTGGCCGGCCCGCGCGCGGTCGTAGGTGGCCCACAGGGCGAACCCGGCCAGGACCAGGGCGGCGAGGGAGGCGAGGGAGGCGAGGGCCACCCCCCCGACCCGGATCCGGCGGCGTGCGGCCTCCGTGACGATGGTCACACGGTGGTCGTCGGACGGCCCGCCGGGGGGGTTGAGCCCCCGGCCCGCGCCGGCTCCGGGGCCCCGTCCGCCCGGGCTACGCGGCGCCGAACCAGCGCTCGCGGACCGGGAACAGGTAGCGCTCGGTCACGAAGTTGAGGATCCGCCGCGCCTCCCGGAACCGCTCGACGAGCTCGTGGAGGACCCGGGCCATCCCGGTCCGCGGCCCCTCGGTCCCCTCGGCGGCCATCCGGTACGACCGGCGGCCCAGCTCCTCGAGGAGCTCCACCGGCCCGCCGGCGGCCCGCTCCACCTCCTCGCCCTCGACCCCGAGCGCCCGCTCGATCCGGCCCAGTCGCACCGGGCCGAGGAGCCGGCCGCCCACGTGGTCCGGGAACACCCCGGTGAGGAAGAGCGAGAGGTCGCCCAGCCGCCGGTACAGGGCCAGGCGCTCCTCGGGCCGGGCCGCGAGGATCAGCTGGGCCAGGTGCCCGGGGTCGAGCTCGCTGAACCGCCGCCGGCTCCACCCGGTCGGGGTCCGCATCCACACGACCCCGCTCGCCACGCGGGTGTAGGAGGTGAGGAGGTCCGCGAGGAACAGCCGACGGAGCTCGTCCTCGGCGAACGCCCGCAGCTCGGCCACGTCGAACACCGGCACCCACCGCCGGGGGCCGATCCACTCGGCGACGTAGCGCTCCTCCCGGAGCTCCGCCGCGGCCCGCGCGAGGAGCACGGAGAACGCGAGGAACGGCGAGGCGAACAGCAGCGGATCGTCGCGCCCCGACCGGAACAGCCGCAGGAACACCTCGGGGCGCTCCAGGAGGCTGGGGATCCGCGCGGGGTCGGACCGGAGCTCGGCGGCCGCGGAGGCCGGGTCGCGCTCCCCCGCGGCCTCCGCGAGCAGGAGGAGGTCCTCCCGGGACAGCCGGTCCAGGTAGAGCGCGGCGCTCACGGCCACCTCCGCATCGATGATACCCGGGGCCCCTCCGTGGCCAGCTGCCCCCCGGGCCGCGCGGCGCCCGGGCCCGCGGCGGGTCGGCCGCCGGCGGCCGAGGATCCCTCACCGCCCCCCTGCGGCCTCCCTCCGCACGGCCGCGACGAGGTCCTCGACGGGGAACGACCGGGCGGCGGGCCCGATCACCCCCCAGCCCGTCGGCTCCCACCGGTAGGGGGGCCTTCCGGTCGTGGACCGCTCGAGGACGCAGGCCGGGTCCTTCCCGTCGAAGACCACCCGGAACGGACGGCCCCGGAACCGGAAGACCAGGTACCAGGACCCGAAGGCCCGGGGGGAGGAGCGGTGCTCGAGGACCTCGGCGGGCAGGGCGGCGACCGCCCCGGCCACCTCCCGCATGCGCTCCGGGTGGTCCTCCACCTCCAACCCGCATCCACCTCCGACCCGCACCGGAACCACGCCCTACGGGCGCCATCCATCCTCCGCCGCCCGCCTCCGGGCCGCAAGCTCGAGCAGGCGCGGACCCCGGTTGACCGATGTCGGAGCCGGGGGGTATCGTCGGCATGTAGGCGAACATACGTTCGGTACCCCAGGTTATCCGGATGTATCCGGAGTAACGTGCACATCTGGTTCCGGATGTATCCGGAGGTGAAGGGGATGGCGCTCTCCAGGCGGGTCGAGGTGCTGTTCGACGAGGGGGAGTACGAGGAGCTCCGGCGGGAGGCCGCGCGGCGCGGGGTCTCCGTCGGCGAGCTGCTCCGCGAGGCGGTGCGCCGGGCCTACCTCCGGCCCTCGGAGGAGGAGCGGCGGGCGGCGATCCAGCGGATCCTCTCCCGGGAGGTGGACATCGGCACCTGGGAGGAGGTGAAGCCGCTCATCGGGCGGTACGTCGAGAAGGAGCCTGACGCCGAGGGATGAAACTCCGCGACACGAACGTCTTCATCTACGCGCAGGGTGGGCCGCACCCCTACCGCGAGCCCTGCCGTGCGGTCCTCGCCCGCGCCCATGAGCGCCTCTCCCCGCGCGACGCGATCCACGCGGCCGTGGTCCTCACGAACGGCCTCGAGGGGATCGTCTCGGCCGACCGGGCCTTCGACGGGGTGCCCGGCCTGGTCCGGTTCGACCCCGCGGACCTCGCCCGGGAGGGAGGGTGAGCGGCCCCCGCCGGTGCCATGGCTCCCCCCTTCGTCCACCTCGAGGTCCGGTCCTTCTTCTCGCTGAAGGAGGGGGCGTGCTCGCCCGAGGACCTGGCCCGCCGGGCGCGGGAGCTCGGGATGCCGGCGGTGGCCCTCACCGACCGCGACGGGCTGTACGGCGCGGCGCGGTTCGTCGCGGCGTGCCGGCGGGAGGGCGTGCGCCCGATCCTCGGCGCGACCCTCACGGTCCGGGCCGAGCCGCCCCACGTCCCGGGCGAGGTCGTGCTGCTCGCGATCGACGAGGAGGGCTACGCGGGGCTCTGCCGGCTCATCACCGACGCCCACACGACGGTGGGGGAGCGGCGGGACCCGTGGGTCACGCCCGAGCAGGTCTGCGCCCACGCCCGCGGCCTCGCCTGCCTCCTCGGCCCGGCCTCCCCGCCCGGGCGCCTCGCGGCCTCGGGCCGCCCGGCTGCGGCCCGCCGCGCCGCGGAGCCCTTCCGCGAGGCGTTCGGGGAGCGCCTGTTGGTCGCGGTGCAGCACCGGATGGAGCCGGGCTCGGGGGCCGAGATCCGGGCGCTCCTCCGCCTGGCCGAGGCCCTCGGGGTCCGGGCGGTCGCGACGAACGGCGTCCGCTACCTCGTGCCGGGGGACGCGTTCCTCGCCGACGCGCTCGACTGCATGCGCGCGCTCGTCCCCCTGAACCCCTGGAACGTCCGGCGGGTGAACGCCGAGGGCTACCTGAAGCCGGCCGAGGCGATGCGGATGCTGTTCGCGGAGCGCCCGGACCTCTGCGACGCGACGCTCGAGCTCGCCGAGGCGTGCCGGTTCGACCTCGGCCTCCGCCGTCCCCGGTTCCCGACGTTCGAGGGCGGGGCCGGGCGCTCGGCGACCTCGGTCCTCGCCGAGCGGTGCTGGCGGGGGCTCGAGCGGCGGGGGATGCGGCCCACCCGCGAGGTCCGGGACCGGCTCGACCTCGAGCTCGGGACCATCCACCGCCTGGGCTACTCGGCCTACTTCCTCGCGGTCGCCGACATCGTCGCGGACATCCGGGCGATGGGGATCGCCTGCGCCTGCCGGGGCTCGGCGGCGGGCTCGCTCGTCTGCTACCTCACGGGGATCTCCGACGTCGACCCGCTCCGGCACGGGCTGCTCTTCGAGCGGTTCGTGAACCACCTCCGGGACGAGCTCCCCGACATCGACGTCGACGTGGAGTCGGCCAGGCGGGAGGACGTCTACGACATGATCCTCTCCCGCCACGGCGACGACCGGGCGGCCTGCGTCGCGATGGTCGAGACCTACCGGGCGCGCGCGGCGATCCGGGAGGTGGGGAAGGCGCTGGGGCTCCCCGAGGTCGAGGTCGACGCGGTGGCCAAGGCGTTCCCCAGGATCCGGGCCGGGGACATCGGGCGGGCGATCGAGCTCCTCCCCGAGCTCGCCGGCTCGAACCTCCGGGCGGCCGAGCTCGAGCTCCTGTTCCGGGTGGCCGAGCGGCTCGACGGGTTCCCCCGCCACCTCGCGCTCCACCCCTCGGGGATCGTGCTCTCCCGCGACGACCTGGTCCGGACCGTGCCGCTCGAGCGGTCGTTCCAGGGGCACCGGATGGTCCAGGCCGACAAGGACGACGTCGAGCTGCTCGGGTTCCTCAAGCTCGACGTGCTCGGGGTCCGGATGCTCTCGGCGATGCGCCACGCCCTCGACGAGGTCGCCCGCACCGAGGGCGTGAAGGTGGACCTGGACGAGGTGCCGCCGGACGACCCCGCGACGTTCGAGCTGATCCGGGCGAGCGACACCCTGGGCTGCTTCCAGATCGAGTCGCCGGGCCAGCGGGAGCTGCTCCAGAAGCTCCAGCCGGAGCGGTTCGAGGACCTGATCGTGGACATCTCGCTGTTCCGCCCGGGGCCCGTGAAGTCCGACATGGTGACCCCCTACCTCCGGCGGCGGGCGGGGATGGAGCCCCCGGCCTACGCCCACCCCGCGCTCCGCGAGGTCCTGGGGGAGACCTTCGGGGTGATCGTCTACCACGAGCAGGTGATGCGGACCCTCGCCGCGATCGGCGGCTACGATCTCGCCGAGGCCGACCGGATCCGCCGCCACCTCGACGACGGGGAGGAGGTGGGGGAGATCCGCCGGGACTTCCTCCGGCGGGCCCGCCGCCGGGGCCTGGACCCGGGGGCCGCCGAGCGGGTGTGGCGGGAGGTGGCCGCGTTCGCCTCGTTCGGGTTCTGCAAGGCCCACGCCGCGGCCTTCGCGGTCCCCACGTACCGCTCGGCCTGGCTCAAGGCGCACTTCCCGGCGCACTTCCTGGCCGGCGTGCTCACCCACGAGCCGGGGATGTACCCCCGGCGGCTGATCCTGGACGACGCCCGTCGACGGGGGATCCGGATCCTCCCCCTCGACGTGAACCGGAGCGAGCGGGAGTACGTGGTGGAGGTGCTCGAGGAGGCGGCCGACGGGGAGGCGGCGGCCGGCGGGCCGACCGGGGTCCCGTCCGTCGTGCCGGCCGCCGCGTCTCCAGCCACGCGCTACGGGATCCGCCTCGCCCTGGCCGACGTGGACGGGATCTCGGAGGCCGAGGTCCGGAGGATCCTCGGGGCCCGGGCCGAGCGCCCCTTCCGTGACGTGGACGACTTCCTCCGCCGGACCGGGGTCTCGCGCCCGGTCGCCGAGGCCCTCGCCCACGCCGGCGCGTTCGACGGGATCGGCGGGGGAGGGACCCGCCGCGACCGGCTGTACCGGGCGATGACGACGAGGCCGGAGCGCCCCGGGGACCAGCTCGAGCTGGACCTCGGGACGGCGGCCGGGGGGACGGTCCCGGGCGGCGGGGGCGTCGCCGGCGCCCCTCCGGGCCCGCCGCCCTTCTCCTTCCCCGACTACACCGACGCGGAGCGGGTGCGGTCCGAGCTCGAGGTCCTCGGGCTCGACGTGACGCGGCACCTCGTGTCGTTCTTCGAGCCGCTCCTGGAGGACCTCGGCGTGGTCCGGGCCCGCGACCTCCCGCGGCGCCGCGGGGGCGAGTGGGTGATGGTGGCCGGGGTGAAGGTGGCATCCCAGACCCCGGCGGTCCGGAGCGGGCAGCGGATCGTGTTCCTCTCGCTCGACGACGGCACCGGGGTCACCGAGGTCACGGTGTTCGAGCGGACGCTCGCGCGGGTGGCCCGTACCGTGTTCCACGCCTACGCGATGGCGGTGTGGGGACGGCTCCGGCGGACCGGGGTCCGGGGGGTCGGTATCATCGCCGAGGACGCCTGGGACCTCGCCGCCCTGCACCGGGCGCGCCGGGACGGCCGGCTCGCGCGGGCCCTGCGCGAGCGCGCCGCCCCCGGCCTCCCCCCGAGGAAGCTCTGGCACGCGAGCCCGGGGTCGGCGGGGTGGTGAGCCGGGGTCGTCGGGGCGGTGGGTCCGGGGCGGCGGTGGGAACGGCGGAGGGAGCGGTGGGCGAGGGCGAGCGGATCGGTCGTCTCCCGGACATCTCCCCCCTCGACCACACCCCGCCCGAGGGGCCGCCGGAGCCGCGCCTGCTCGCGAACCGCCCGTTCCTCTCCCTCGTGCTCGGCGAGGCGGTGGCGGCGCTCGCGTTCTGGGCCTACCTCCCGATCTCGTTCTCCGAGGCCGCCTTCCGCTTCGACGCGACCCCGCGGGAGATGTCGATCCTCCTGGCCTCGTTCTCGCTCCCGTTCGTGCTCTCCAACCCGGTCCAGGGGGCGCTCGTGGACCGGTGGAGCCCGAAGTGGATGAACCTCCTCGGCTACCTCGCGCTGGTCGGCGCGATCCCGCTCGCGATGGCGGCGACCTCGCTCCCGTGGCTCTACGCCTCGACGTTCATGGTGGGGCTCGCCGACGCCACGATCCAGCCGTCCCGCTCGGCCCTCACCGGGCTGCTCGTCCCCGCGGACCGCCTGGTGCAGGCGAACGGGGTGCTGTGGGCCGGGGTCCACCTGGCGCTCGTGGTCGGGCCGCTCGCCGGGGGCATCGTGCAGCGGGCCGCCTCGAACGACGCCGCGCTCGCCGCGGCCCTCGGGGTCGGCCTGCTCTCGCTCCCGTTCTTCCTTTCGATCCCCGACCGCCGCCCGGACGGGGAGCGGCCGCCGGCGCGCCTGCGCGACCTGGGGGAGGGGTTCCGGACCGCGGTGCGGGAGCCCGAGCTCCGCCTGCTCCTGGCCCTCGCCGCCTCGCTGTTCCTCGTGATCAACGCGTTCTGGGCGCTCGAGCCGATCTACGTCCGCCACGCGCTGCGGCGGGGCGGCGACGCGCTCTCGTTCCTGTGGGCGGCCCACGGCGCGGGGGCGTTCGCCGGGGCCGTCCTCGTGAGCAGGACGCGGGAGGCCTCCCGGCGGGAGCTGCTCGTCGTGGCCGGGGGCGTGCTCGCGGTGGGCGCGGGCCAGCTCGCGTACACCGGGACCGCCCGCTACGGGGCGGCGCTCGCGGGCTCCGTGCTCATGGGGCTCGGGCTCTCGTTCTACTTCGCGGCGGGGCTGGCGCTGATCCAGCGGGTCGCGGGCGACGCCCGCCGGGGTCGGGTGACGAGCGTGTTCGGCGTGCTCCAGGAGGGGACGGCGCTCGCCGCCACGCTCGGGATCGCGGCCCTGGGGCTCGCGGTCGGCCTGGTGGCGCCGGTCCTCGTCGTGGGGGGTGGGGTGCTGGTGGCGGCCGGGCTCCTCGGGGTGCGGGCGTTCCTCCGGCTGGCGAGACGGCGGGGGGTGGTGGGCCGTGCGGCCGCCTGAGCCGATCCTCCACGTCGACCTGGACGCCTTCTACGCCTCGGTCGAGGTCCGGAAGGATCCCGCGCTCGCCGGCCGGCCGGTCGTCGTGGGGGGCGGCGGCTCCCGGGGGGTCGTCATGGCCGCCTCCTACGAGGCCCGGGCGTTCGGGATCCGCTCGGCGATGCCGATGGTGCGGGCCCGCCGGCTCTGCCCCGAGGTCGTGGTGGTGCCGCCCGACTTCGAGGCCTACCGCGCCCACTCGAACCGGTTCCGGGAGGTCCTGCTCTCGTTCACCCCGCTCGTCGAGCCCATCGCCCTCGACGAGGCGTTCCTCGACGTGGGCGGCGCCACCCGCCTGTTCGGCCCGCCGGTCCGGGTCGCGGAGCGGCTGCGGGAGGAGGTCCGGCGGGAGGTCGGCGTGGCCTGCTCGGTGGGGGTGGCCCCGAACAAGCTCGTGGCCAAGCTCGCCTCGGGCCGGGCCAAGCCCGACGGGCTCCTCCACGTCCCGGCCGGGGAGGTGCGGGCCTTCCTCGACCCCCTCCCCGTGGACGCGCTCTGGGGGGTGGGGGAGCGGACCGGGGAGCTGCTCCGCCGCCTCGGGGTCCGGACCGTGGGGGACCTGGCCCGGACCCCGGCCGCGGTCCTGGCCCGGCTGGTCGGCGACGGGCCCGCCGCCCACCTCGCGGCGCTGGCCCGGGGCGAGGACGACCGCCCGGTCGTGCCCTACGAGCCGCCCAGGTCGGTCTCGCACGAGGAGACCTTCGACCACGACCTCGACGACGAGGAGGCGATGCTCCGCGAGCTCCTCGCGCTCTCGGGGAAGGTGGCGCGGCGGCTGCGCGAGGACGGGTACCGGGCGCGGACCGTGGTCCTCAAGGTCCGCCTGGCGAACTTCACGACCCTCACCCGGTCCCGGACCCTGCCGGCGCCGACCGACGTGGGGGGCGAGCTGTACCGGGTGGCCGCGGAGCTCTGCCGGGGGCTCCCGGGCGAGCGCCGGCGGGTGCGGCTCCTCGGCGTGCAGGCCACGGGCCTGGTCCCGGCGGGGGTCGAGCAGCTCGCGCTGCTCCGGGGGAGCCGGTGGGGCGAGGTGGAGCGGGCCGTGGACCGGATCGAGCGGCGCTTCGGGCGGGGCGCGGCGAGGCCCGCCGCCCTCCTCGACCGCGACCGCCGACGCTGAGGCTCCCCGCCCGGGCCGCGGCCCCATCCGGCCCGGGCCCCAGCCCCTCCCGGACGGGGGCGGCGGTCCTCGGGCCGACCCCTTCGCCCCCCTCGCGCACGGGGGATGCCTCCCTATAATCAGGGGAGAGCCGCGGAGACCCGGAGGCAGGACCGGATGCCCCTCTCGCCCGACGAGCAACGCATCCTCGAGGAGATCGAGCGCCGGCTCGCGGAGGAGGACCCTCGCCTGGTCGAGCAGGTCGGGAAGACCTCCCTCTACACGCACCTCGCCCGGCGCATCCGCCTGGCGTCGCTCGCGTTCCTCGCGGGCTTCGTGATGCTCCTGCTGTTCTCGATCCAGCTCTGGATCGCGGCGGTCGGCTTCGCGGTGATGCTCGCCTCGACCCTGCTCATCTACCGGTACCTCCGGCAGATGGGGCAGGACCAGGTGCGCGCGGTCCAGCAGGGCGGGCGCTTCTCGCTCGCCGCCTTCCTCGCGCGGCTCACGGGCCGCCGGGGCCCCGCGAACCAGGGCTGAGCGGAGCTGTCAGGGCGACGCGCCACGCCCATCGCGGGCGGCGGATCGGTCCCCCTCTGAAACCGCGGTCCGGGCATCGGCCGTGACCTGCTCGCTTGCCGGGCCCCGGGCGGCGCGGTACAACGGCGGCGCCTTCCCCGGGCGTGTCGGCGGCGGCGGTCGCGCTTCCCCCGGCCCCGGCCGTCCGTGCGACCAGCGAGCGAGAGGATCGGAGGCGCGCGTCCGATGGAGGGATTCACCGCTCACCAGGCGTGCAAGTTCACGGGGTGCACCCCGCGGCAGCTCCGCTACTGGGACCAGATCGGGCTCGTGAGGCCGTCGGTGCGGCAGACCGGGGGACGGCCGGGCGTGCCACGCCTGTACTCGTTCCGTGACCTCGTGGCCCTCCGCGTCGTCCGGTCCCTCCTCGACGGCGGGATGTCCCTGCAGCGGGTCCGCCGCGCCTGGGACTTCCTGAACCGCACCGCCGGGCTGGATCGGCACCTGTCCGAGGTGAAGCTCATCACCGACGGCGTGTCGATCTTCAAGATCGCCCGCCGGAACGGGGAGATCCTCGACGCGCTCCGCGAGGGGCAGCTCGCGTTCTTCGTCGCGATCGACGAGATCGCCTCGGGCGTGGAGGCCGACGTGGCCCAGTTCCGCGAGGACCGGGAGCGCTTCCTCCGGACCCTCCGCGAGGCCGCGGCCCACGCGCAGGCCGCGGCCAGGGAGGAGGCCCGCGGCGCCCGCGCCGGTGGGGGCGCCCGCCGGTAGCGGGCCTCCGAGGCCAGGCCGCACGGGCACCGCCGCCCGGACCCCGCCCGCCCCCCCGGGTCCTCGTCGCCCACCCGCCGGCCGGCCCGCGCCGCCCGCCGCTCGGGAGGAGCCCGACCCGGCTCACCACCCGGGCCGGTAGGCTCCCACCAGCCGCCTGACGAGCCCGACCTGCCGCCGGAGCCCCCGGATCGCGGCGCGGGCGGCCCGTCGGGCCTCGAGCGCCTCCCCCGGCCCCGGCGGGGTGGGCGCGTAGGCCGCGGCGGAGACGATCCGCGTGAGGCGCTCCAGGTCGCCGTCGGCCTCCAGGGCCTGGGCGAGGCGTCGGCGGTGCTCCTCGATCGTCTCGCCCGGGAGCCGGGCGAGCCCCAGGTCGGCTGCCCGCGACGCGAAGACGTCGTAGGCGGCGAGGACGAGCGCGCGGGGCTCCCGGGCCCGGGCCAGGAGCAGCCGGCGGCGGAGCCACCGGACCGGCGGCACGGCCACGAGGAGCAGGAGCGCGACCGCGGCCAGGCCGAGGAGGACGAGGCGGGCGGGGATCCCCTCGGGCCGGACCTCGGCGACGCCGCGGCCGACGGCGCCCGCCCGGCGCGCCACGCCCGCCCGCCCGGCGAGCCCCTCGTGGGCCTGGAGCTGCGGGCTCAGCCCGGCGGTGGCGCCGGCGGCCGCCTGCCCGGGGTCGGTCTGCAGCACCGGACAGCCCGGCGTCCCCGCGGGGCACGGGGCGGCCGGAGGCGTGAGGTAGCGCTCCGCCACCGGGTTCCGCCGCCCCGGGGTGGGCTCGAAGGCGAGCCAGCCGTAGCCGGGGAAGTAGACCTCGACCCAGGCGTGCGCGTCGTTGGTCGTGACGGTGAACGTCCGCGTCTCCGGGTCGAGCTCCCCGGGGGTGAAGCCCACCGCGACCCGCGCCGGGTAGCCCAGGGACCGGACCAGCACGGCCATGGCGCTCGCGAACTGCTGGCAGAACCCCCGCCGGGTCTCGGTGAGGAAGTCCACGAGCGTGAAGGAGTCGGCCCGGGCCGGCACGTGCTCGTCGTACTCGAACGACCGGAGCCGCCGCTGGATCGCGAGGATCCGCTCGAACGGGCTGGCCGCGTCGCCCGCCCACTCCCGCGCGATCCGCGCGATCTCCGGGGGGGTGTCCGGCGGGAGCTCGGTGTAGACCCCGTAGCGGAACGGGGGGCCGAAGTCGACCAGCGCGAGCTGCTCGGGGGAGGGCGAGAGCGGCTGGGACACGGCACGGTAGCGGGTCCCCGCCGCGAGCGCGTCGGGGGCGGCGGCGGTGCCCAGGTCGGGGTCGTAGCGGAACGCGGAGCCCGGGTCGATCGCGATCGCCGGGTACGCGACCGGGATCCACGGCGTCGCCAGGTCCCGGACCACCTCGACCTCCTGCTCGAGGAGCGGCACCCCCGAGACCCGGGCCTCGATCGGCTCGCCGGGGTCCGCCGGCAGCGCGTCGGAGAGGTCGAGGTCGTCCGTGCGCCACGCCTCCCCGTCGAACTCGTCGAGGCCGAGCATCCGCCAGTAGGCGGCGCGGTCGGCCCGGACCCGGAACAGCTCGAGCGGCCGCTCGCGGGTGAGCGCGTCCCGGATCGACACCAACGGGTCGATCGCGATGGTCTCGACCTCGGCCACGGCGGTGAGGTCCACGATCGGCCCCGAGCGGAACCCGGGGAGGATCCCCGGCGCCAGGGCGGCGACCCCGAGCGCCAGGCCCGCGACCCGCCGCGCCCCGCTGGTCGTGGTGGCGGTGAGCCACCGCCGCCGGGCCCCCGGCCAGGGCCAGAGCGGACCCCAGCGCCGGACCCGCCGCAGCCCGTCGAGGAACGTGACCCCGAGGAGCGCCGCGAGGAAGAGCAGCGCGTACCCGGGACGGGCCCCGTCCGCCATCACGGCGTCGGCGAAGCCCAGGAGCGCGAGGGAGGGCAGCGCCGCGAGGAGGGGGCTCCCGGCCCGCACCGCGAGCGCGTGGGCGGAGAAGGCGGCGGTCCAGACCGCGGTGAGCCCCGCGAGCATGAGGGCCGGCAGCGGCGGGGTGGGGGCGATCTGGACCCGGGCCTGGGTGCCGACCACCTCGAGCGCCCGGCCCACGGCATGCAGGGTCTCGAGGGTCGGCAGCCACAGGGACGTGGTCCGCGGGAACACCAGGGCCCCGACCGCCACGGCGAGCCCCGCCACCGAGCCCAGGGCCGCGGCCCAGAGCGGCAGCCGCTCCAGGGCCCGCGCGAGGAGGACGGCGGCGACCGCGGCGGCGACCAGCCGGAGCGTCGGCCCGCGGCCCGCGAAGACCCGCCCGAAGGCGAGCGCGGTGGCCGCGGCCAGGAGCGCGACCGCCGCTAGGCCCGCGATCCGCTGGCCGCGGGGAGCCGGTTCCGGCTGGAGAGCCATACGTCCGCCAGGCGGGTCTCGGGGCCCAGGACCAGGACGTCCCACCCGGCGCGCGAGAGCGAGAGGCGGGCCTGGGAGGCGCGCCCCTCGAGCTGGGCCCGCCGCTCGGGCGGCAGGGCCGCGGGGTCGACCGGGTGGACGAGCGCCGCGAGCTTGGGCCCGAAGCCCGCGCCGCTCCGGATCAACGCGGCGAGCTCCGCGGGGGGCGGGGGCGCGGAGACGAAGACGAGGGTGGTGTCGGCGGCGGCCGCCTGCCGCAGCCGGGAGAGGATCGGGTGGAGCGACCGGGCCGAGGCGTGGGAGACGGTCGCCAGCGCGTCGAGGAACGCGTCCTCGGAGGCCGCCTCCGGTGGGAGCTGGGCGGTCGCCAGGCGCAGGACGTAGCCCGAACGCGCCAGGTGCACCCCGATCGAGGCCGCCACCGAGACGGCCTTCTCGAACGCGGGCCGGTGGGCCTCGCCGAGGGCCGCGGCCCGGGTGTCGAGCAGGACGAGGGCCGTGGAGCGCCGCGGCGACTCGTCCTGGCGGATCATGAGCTGGCCGGTCCGGGCGACGCTCGGCCAGTGGATCCGGCGGAGGTCGTCGCCCTCCACGTAGGCGCGCATCGTGTAGAACTCCTCGCCGGTCCGGAACAGGTGCTTGGCGCGCGAGGTCCCGGTCCCGAACCCCACCGGGGAACCGTCCGGCGCCCGCAGGTCCTCGACCTCGGGGGTCACGACCAGCTCGTCCCGCAGGTCGAACCCGAGCCGCAGGCGGGTGAGCGCGAAGGGATCCGAGACGTCGATCGCGAGGGGCCCCAGCACGTACCGGCCGCGGCGCTGCGCCGCGAGCGCGTAGGAGACGCGCTGGTGGTTCCGGGCCGGGATCCCGGTGAGCACGAGCCGGGCCGGGCCGCCCAGGGCGGCCGGGACCCGGTCCTCGACGAGGAGGAAGGACGTGGCGAGCGCGCCGCGGTTGCGGACCTCGAGCTCGACCGAGAGCCGCTGCCCCGGCCGGACCCGGACCTCCGAGAGCCGGCGGCGGACCTCGAAGCGCTGGTGGCTCCAGCGGGCGAACAGGGCGGCGGCGAACGGCAGCGCGACCAGGCCGACGGCGACGATGTGCACCGCCGGGGAGCCGAGCAGCCGGGCGGCGAGCCAGAGCGCGATCCCGGCGGCGAGGACGGCGGCGCCGCGGCCCGAGGGCATCAGCCCGCGCCGGTCACCGGGACCGGCGTCGCCTCGAGGACCTCGCGGACGACCTGCGGGCCGGACCGCCCGCCCATCATCGCGTCCGCCGTGACGATCACCCGGTGGGAGAGGACGGGCACGGCGAGCTCCTTCACGTCGTCGGGCACCACGTAGTCGCGTTCGCGGGAGGCGGCCAGGGCGCGGGCCGCCCGCAGCAGCATGATCGAGGCCCTGGGGCTCGCCCCGAGGTAGAGGTCGCCGTGGCGCCTGGTCGCGTCCACCAGGTCCACGATGTAGCGACGCACGGCCGGGGCCACGTGGACCCGTCGGGCCTGGGCGATCATCTCCGCCACCGCGGGGGCGTCCGCCACCGGCTCGATCTCCTCGAGCGGGGAGGACGTCCCGTGGGTGGTGAGGATGTCGGCCTCGACGTCGAGGTCGGGGTAGCCCAGCGACAGCCGCATCATGAACCGGTCGAGCTGGGCCTCGGGGAGCGGGTACGTGCCCTCGTGCTCGATCGGGTTCTGGGTCGCGATCACCATGAACGGGGTGCCGAGCTGGTAGGTCACGGTGTCGACCGTGACCTGCCGCTCCTCCATCGACTCGAGGAGGGCGGACTGGGTCTTCGGGCTCGCCCGGTTGATCTCGTCGCCGAGGACGATGTTGGCGAAGATGGCCCCGGGCTTGAACTCGAAGTCGCCCCGCTCCTGGTTGAAGACGTTCACGCCGGTGATGTCGGAGGGGAGCAGGTCCGGGGTGAACTGGATCCGGCGGAACGAGCAGTCGATGGAGCGGGCGATGGCCTTCGCGAGCATCGTCTTGCCGACCCCTGGCACGTCCTCGATCAGGACGTGGCCCTCGGCCACCAGGGCGACGAGGGCCAGGCGGATCTCGCGCTCCTTGCCCCGGACGACCCGTTCGACGTTGCGTTCGATGTCGTGGAACCGCGCGGCGAACCGCTCCCAGTCCTCCGTCCGCTCTCGCGCCTCCACGACCACCTCCCGGCCCGTCCGTCCATCTTATCCGGGAGGGGTACGGACGGGGCGCCCTCCCGGTTCCCCGTCGTCCGACGGGGCGGGGGCGGTGAGGGTTCCCCGGGACGTGCCGCGGGATCGGTGGCGGGGGAGCGGTGCGGCGGCCGGGGCCGAGCCCAGCCGGTTCCTCGGACGCCCCGCGCGGCCCCTTTTTCGCTACTTCCAGGCATCCGATCGGTGGGCTCGGCCCCGGCCGCCGCCGCCGGAATCACATCAGTGTCATCCCCCCGTTGCAAGCACCTCCCGCGGGCCCGCCGGCCCCGGGGAACGCGGGGGCCGTATACTCGCGGTGAACCCGCCGATGGGAAGGGCCCTCGTCCTGAACGCCACGCACCAACCCCTCGCGGTCGTCCCGGTCCGCAGGGCGGTCCTGCTCGTCCTCAAGGAGAAGGCCGAGGTGGTCGTCCCCGACCACCAGGTGTTCCGGTCCGAGCGGCTCACGGTGGAGGCCCCGTCGGTCGTGCGGCTCCGCTACTTCGTCAAGGTGCCGTTCCGCGCCCGGGCCCCGCTCACGCGGCGGGCGGTCTTCGCCCGCGACGAGTGGCGCTGCCAGTACTGCGGGGCGCAGGCCGAGAACCTGGACCACGTGGTCCCGAGGTCCCGGGGCGGCCTCCACGTGTGGGAGAACGTCGTCGCGTCCTGCCGCCGGTGCAACGCGCGCAAGGAGAACCGCCTCCCGCAGGAGGCGGGGCTCCGGCTCGCGCGCCAGCCCTTCGCGCCGGCGGACGGCTTCCGCCTCTCGCTGGGCCGGGTCGAGCCGGCCTGGGAGCCCTTCCTCTCCTAGCCGCTGCCGCGCGCCGTCGCTGAGCCCGACCGCGGGGGCCTCCCGCCGCCCGCTCGCCACGTCCGCCGCCCGCAGGATCCCCACTTCCGCGTCCCTCCCGCTTGACCGGGTGGAGTAATAGTGGCATAAAAGTGGCCCTAAGTGGAGGAGGAGGGGAGAGGGCGTGGCCGAGCTCCTCGGCACGCACAGCTACCAGCTCGACCCGAAGGGGCGGATCTCGCTGCCCGCGCGGTTCCGGGAGGCCCTGGCCGACGGCGCCTTCCTCACGCTGGGGCAGGACGGCTGCCTCTACTGCTTCCCCAGGGCCGAATGGGAAGCGCGGGCCGAGGAGGTGCGGCGCGCCCCCCTCTCCGACCCCGACGGGCGCGCGTACGCGCGGATGTTCTTCGGGAGCGCGGAGCCCGTGGAGCTCGACGCCCAGGGCCGCCTGGTCGTGCCCCAGCGGCTCCGCGCGCAGGTGGGGATCCGCCGGGAGGTGGTCGTGGTGGGGGTCTTCGACCGGCTCGAGATCTGGGACCGGGAGGCCCACGAGCGCTACCTCGAGGCGTACGGCGGGGCGTACCAGGCCGGGACGCTCTACCCCGGTCGGCAGGGGTAGGCGACGAGGAACGGGGAGGGACCGATGAGATCGGGCGTGCGAGGCGAGGTCCGTCAGACGGTCTCGCTGCTCCTGTTCGGGACCGTGGCGCTCGTGTTCCCGCTGGGCGCGGCGCTCCTCGTCCTGCGGCTCCTCGGGCCGGCCGTTGGATGAGGGGGTCGCGCACCGGCCGGTCATGGCGGAGGAGGTCGTGTCGTTCCTGCGCGGGAGGGGGACCGTGGTCGACGCCACGGTCGGGGCCGGCGGCCACGCGGCGGCCCTCCTCGAGGCGGGCGTGCGGCGCGTGATCGGCATCGACCGGGACCCCGAGGCCGTGGCGCTCGCGGCCCGCCGCCTCGCCCGCTTCGGGCCGCGGTTCCACGCCGTCCGGGCTCGGTTCTCGGAGCTGCCCGTGGGGAACCGGGTGGACGGCGTCCTCTACGACCTCGGGGTCTCGTCGATGCAGCTCGAGCGGGCCGAGCGGGGCTTCGGCTACCGCGCGGCGGGACCGCTCGACATGCGGATGGAGGGGAGCGGGCCCACCGCGGCCGACCTGGTGAACGAGCTCCCGGAGGAGGAGCTGGCGCGGATCATCTCCCGGTTCGGGGAGGAGCCGCGGGCCGGGCGGATCGCGCGGGCCATCGTCCGGGCCCGGGCGAGGACGCCGATCACGACCACCGACCAGCTCGCCCGGGTCGTCGCGGGCGCCGTGGGGAGGCGGCGGGGCGGCCCCCACCCCGCCCGCCGGACGTTCCAGGCGCTCCGCATCGCGGTCAACCGGGAGCTCGAGGAGCTCGCCGCCTCCCTGCCTCGGGCGGTCGACCTCCTCGCTCCCGGGGGCCGCGTCGTCGTGATCTCCTACCACTCCCTCGAGGACCGGATCGTGAAGCGGGCGTTCCGGGACGACCCGCGCCTGGAGGTCCTCACGAGGAAGCCCCTCCGCCCGAGGCCCGAGGAGGTCCGGGCGAACCCGCGGGCGCGGAGCGCGAAGCTCCGGGCCGCGGAACGGATCCGGGAGGTCCGCCTCCCGGTGGAGGAAGCGGCGTGAGGGCGACCGGGAGGAGCGCGTGAGCGCGCCCGCCCGCGCGCTGGGGGCCTCGGCCGCGGCCCCGCGGCCCGCGCGGCCGGCGCGGCGTGGGAGGCC
>FWPU01007204.1_pt1 | contig 20814 bp, 17 predicted proteins | sample 2228361 | NCBI WGS metagenome assembly FWPU01 (sample SAMEA103939777, study PRJEB20133) | metagenome
CAGGTGAAAGTCGGTCGAGACCGACTGCCCTAACCTGATAATCGTCGCCAGCACAGGCTGGTTTCCAGGGCACGTTGTGCGCCGGCCGGCGCATGGACAACTGAAACGAGGGATCATGGACATGCACAACGATATCGCACCGCTTTTTACGCCGTTGACCATCAAACACAAAACTCTGCGCAACCGGATCGTCCTGCCGCCGATGGTGGTCAACCGCGGGCTGACGACGCCTGAAGCCTGGCGATGGTATGGCGAGCGCGCGGCCGGCGGGGTCGGCCTGGCGATCGTCGAGGCCAGCGACAGCATCCGGTTCGGCCGCGAGTTCACGGCTGAGAACCTGCGGCCGCTGGTCGAGGCCATCCATGCAGGTGGCGCCCTGGCTGCCATCCAGGTCTTCCCCGGCTGGCGCGGGCAGCCCACCACGCCGATGGACCTCTCACGCGAGGCGATCGGCGAGCTGCTGGCACAGTATCGGCTGGCCGCCGAGATCTGTGCAGCGGCCGGCTTCGACGGCATCGAGCCACACGGTGCGCACGGCTATTTGCTCAATCAGTTCTTTTCACCGGTACGCAATCAACGCAGCGACGAGTACGGCGGCTCGCTGGCCAACCGCATGCGGCTGGCGCTGGAAATCATTGCGACGATTCGGCCGATCGTCGAACAGGCCGGGATGCTGCTGCTCTATCGCCACACGCCTGTGCGCGATGATTTCGGCTATGGCATCGCCGAGAGCCTGGAACTGGCCCGGGCGCTGGTGGCGGCGGGCGTGGACGTGTTGGACATCTCGCCCGCCAGCCACGAGGCGCCCGGCGATCGCGCGGCGCCGTTCATGGGCCTCGGCGCGGCGGTGATCGCCGTCAATCGGCTGGATGAAGTACCGCGTGCGCTGGAGGTGTTGACCGCCGGCCGGGCCGACCTGGTGGCCGTGGGCCGCGGCATGATCGCCGACCCGAAATGGCCGCGCAAGGTGCGCGAGGGCCGCCTCGCGGAGATCACACAGTGCATGCGCTGCGACGAATGTCACGCCGACCTGCGCCGCGGGGTAGCCGTGCGCTGCCCGGAATGGCCCGCCGCCGCATAAGAGGGCGTGCGTGCCGGACGTGGATGATGCATAAGTCGTCGGGGTATTGAACATGCGAGATACTGACCATCGCGTCGTGTTGCTGATCACGACCGTTTCCGTCTTTATGACCGCCTTCATGGGGTCTTCGACCAACATCGCGCTGCCGACCATCGGCCGGGAGTTCGCGATGGACGCCGTTCTGTTGAGCTGGGTGGCGATGGCCTACACGCTGGCGAACGCCATGTCGCTCCTGCCCGTCGGCCGGCTGGCCGACATCCTGGGCCGCCGGCGCATCTTCACGACCGGGGTGAGCGGGTACGTCGCAGCGTCACTGGCGGTCGGTCTGGCGTCGTCGGGCACGATGCTGATCGCCGCGCGGTTCGTGCAGGGCATATTCGCGTCCATGATGTTCGCCACCAGCACGGCCATCCTCACGTCCGTCTTTCCGGCCAATGAGCGTGGCCGCGTGCTGGGGATCAACACGGCCGCGGTCTACACCGGCCTGTCGGTCGGGCCGTTCCTGGGCGGGGTGATGACCCAGGCCCTCGGCTGGCGCAGCATCTTCCTGGCTGGCGCCGCGCTCGGCCTGCTTTCCATCGCGCTGGTGGTCACGCGCATGAAGGGCGAATGGGCCGCGGCGCGCGGCGAGGGCTTCGACGGCCGCGGCGCGCTGGTGTATGCCGCGGCCATCGTGTCGTTCATGTATGGCTTGTCGCTCCTGCCGAAGCCGGAGGGCGCCGGCCTGATCGTCGTCGGCCTCGCGCTGGGGATCGGCTTCGTGCGTTGGGAGGGCCGGGCCGCTCAGCCGCTCTTCAACCTCGATCTGTTTCGGCGCAACCGCGGCTTTGCGCTCTCCAATCTGGCCGCGCTCATCAACTACAGCGCAACGGCCGCGGTCGGCTTCTTGCTCAGCCTCTACCTGCAATACATCAAGGCGCGCACGCCCCAGGAGGCAGGGCTCGTGCTGATCGCACAGCCGATCGTGCAGGCGGTCTTCTCGCCGCTCACCGGCCGGCTCTCCGACCGGATCGAGTCGCGCATCGTGTCGTCGGCCGGCATGGCGGTGACGGCGACCGGATTGGCGCTGTTGACCTTCCTCGGCGAAGCGACGCCGTTCTGGTACATCGTGCTGTGCCTGATCCTGCTCGGCTTCGGCTTCGCGCTCTTCTCCTCGCCGAACACGAACGCGGTGATGAGCTCGGTGACGCGGCGCTGGTACGGCGTCGCGTCCGCCACGGTCGCCACGATGCGCACGATGGGCATGATGCTCAGCCTGGGCATCGCCGCGCTGATCTTTGCGCTGGTCATCGGCCGCGTGCAGATCACGCCGCAGCAGTATCCGGCCTTTCTGGCCAGCGCCCGGCTTGCCTTCTCGATCTTCGCTGTGGCCTGCTTCGCCGGCGTCTTCGCCTCGCTGGCGCGCGGCAAGATCCACGGGAATCAGGAGTCAGGCGACCGGGGTCAGGAGAGGGGCGGCGTGCCGAACGCCAGGCATTGATGGTTGGCTGTGGATCATGATTGAGGTTCTTGAATGACCGGTTGGCCTCCAGAGGTTAAGATCGTTGCGATCTCCAGCCGCGCGGACGGCAGCGAGCAGCCGGCAGCGTTCTACGATTCGGCCGCGCCGGGGCGGCGGCCGCTGCTCGTGGCGCTGCACACCTGGTCGTACGACTTCGATCAGGAAATGAACATCCCGTATGCCAGGTGGTGCATCGCCCACGATTGGGTCTTGATCGCGCCGGGCTTCCGTGGGCCGAATTGCCGGCCTGAAGCGGCAGGCTCCGATCTGGCCGTCCAGGATGTGCTGGACGCCGCGGCCTGGGCCGCGGGGCACGCGCCGGTGGATCGCCGGCGCATCTACCTGGTCGGCGTGTCGGGCGGCGGACACATGGCCCTGTTGATGGCCGGCCGCGCCCCCGATCTCTGGGCTGGCGTCTCGGCCTGGGTCCCGATCACCGACCTGGCGGCCTGGCACGCCGAATGCCGCGCGGCGGGCCGGCCCTACGCCGACGACCTGGAGCAGGTGTGCGGCGGCGCACCCGGCAGCAGCCCGGCCGTGGACGTGCAGTATCGCGCCCGCTCGCCGCTCACCTATCTCCGGCCCGGCCTGGGCGCGCCGCTCGACATCAACGCCGGCATCCATGACGGTCACACGGGCAGCGTGCCGGTCGGCCACGCGCTGCGGGCCTTCAACGCCGTCGCCGCGGCAGAAGATCAGATCAGCGACGCTGACATCGCCCACTTCGTCGAGCACGCGGCCGTCCCGCCCCACCTGGCCGGCGACTGGCCCGATCCGCTCTACGGGGACAAACGCGTCCTCTTTCGCCGCCAAAGCAGGACAGCTCGCATCACCATCTTCGACGGCGGCCACGAGATCATCTACGCCGCCGCGCTGAATTGGCTGGCGGGAAACGTCAAACGTGATGCGTGAAACGTGATGCGTGATGCGTGATATCCGCACGTTTCACGCTTCACGCGCCAGGGGGATTCTATGACACATCTCATCACCACTCTCGGCCCGAAGCGGGCTGACGAAGTCGGCATGATCCTGCCCCACGAGCACATTTTCGTGGACCTGCGCACGCCCGATAAGCCTGGCTATGCCCAGGGAGACGCGGCGGACGTGATCCGGCTGATGGGGCCGGAGGTCAGCAAGATCCAGGCGCTCGGCATCACCGCGCTGGTGGAGTGCAGCGCGGTCGGCGTGGGCCGGCGGGCCGACATCCTGAAGGCGTTCTCCGCGGCGACCGGCTTTCCGCTCGTCGTGCCGACCGGCATTTATCGCGAGCCGTGGGTGCCCGCGTGGGCGCGTGTCGCCAACGAGGATGTCTTGGCGCGCTGGATGCAGGACGAGCTCACCGGCAAGATCGCGCGCACGGGCGTGCAGGCCGGCTGGATCAAGCTCAGCGCGGGCGACGATGGCATCACGCCGGTTGAGGCGAAGATCCTGCGCGCGGCCGCGCGCGCCTCGCTGGCGACCGGCGCAGTGATCGGCAGCCACACGATCCGCGGCCGGGTCGTCGCCGATCAGCTCGACATCATCGAACGCGTGGGCCAGACGCCCCAACGCTTCATCTGGATCCACGCGCAGAACGAAGCTGACTTTGCCGTCAACCTGGCGCTGGCCCGCCGCGGCGCGTGGATCGAGTACGACGGGATCGGCGGCGGGCAGAGCGACGAGTTCTACGTCGAGCGCGTGCTGCGGATGCTCGACGCCGGCCTAGGCGACCAGGTGATGCTCAGCATGGATCGCGGCTGGTACGATCCGGCCCAGCCGGCCGGCGGCACGCCGCGGCCCTTCACCTATCTCAGCGAGATCTTCCTGCCGAAACTGGCCGCGGCCGGCGTGGATGACGCCACGATCCGCAAGCTGACCTGTGACAACCCGTTCCGCGCCTTCGCGCGGTGAGGTGAAGCACAGCCATCTGCCGATCTGCTGATTTACCATGCTTCTGCTCGGTCTCGACATCGGCACCACCACCATCAAAGCTGTGGTCTACGATCCTGACGCCGGCCGCGCGATCGCGCTCGCCAGCCGGCCCACGCCCACCGATCATCCCGCGGCGGGCCGCAGCGAGCACGACCCGGAGGCGCTGTGGACGGCAGTCTGCGCGTGTCTGCGGGAGGTGGTCGCCGAATGTCGGGGCGGGGATTCCCCGTCCCGTGTCGCGGGCGGGGCGACCTCGCCCCTACGGATTGCCGGCCTCGCCATCGCCAGCCTGGCCGAGGCGGGCGTGCTGTTGGACGCTGCGGGCCGACCGTTGTGTCCGATCATCGCCTGGTACGACCGACGATCGGAACCGCAGGCGGAGTGGCTGGAACGGCAAATCTCCGAGGCCGACCTGCACGCCATCACCGGGCAGCGCGCCGGCGCGTCGTTCGGCGTCAGCAAGTGGCTATGGATCCGGGAGCATTGGCCCGAGGTGGCCCGCCGGATGGCGACCTGGCTGCCCGTGCCCAACTACATCCTCTGGCGCTTGACCGGCGAGCGGAGCATTGACCTGAGCCAGGCGTCGCGGATGCTGGCGCTGGATCAATCGCGTCGCGACTGGTCGGATCGCATCCTCGATGTGGTCGGTCTGCGCCGCGAGCAGCTTCCGCGGCCGCAACCGGGCGGGACGATTATCGGTGCGATAACCGCGACCGCCGCGGCCGAGACCGGGCTGCCGGTCGGGACGCCGTGCGCGCTCGGCGGACACGATCACCTGTGCGCGGCGTTTGCCGTGGGCGCGTATCGGCCCGGCGTCGTGGCCGATTCCTCGGGCACGGCCCAGGCTGTATCGTGCGTCGTCCCGGAGTTCGCCTCCACCCCCAAGATGGCCGCGGCGGGCTACGCCTGCTACGCCCACGTCCTGCCGGGCCAATACATCCTCAAGGCCGGACTGAAGGCCGCGGGCGGCGCGGTCGAGTGGCTGGCGCGGCAGCTCGCCGGGCCGGCGGCATCGCCGGATCAGCTGCCCTACGACGCGCTGCTGGCGCGAGCCGGGGCCGGCATCGGACGCCGCGCCGGCCCGCTCTGGCTGCCGCACCTGCTGGACTCGGGCACGCCCGAAGGCGACCGCGCCAGCCGGGCTGCACTCGTCGGCGTGCGGCTGGAGCACGATGCGGGCGACATCTTTCGTGGCCTCCTGGAGTCGCTGGCCTTCTGGCTGCGCCACAACCTGGAAGACGTGGCCGATCTCCCGATCTGGCAGCCCATCGCGGACGTGATCCTGCTCGGCGGGGCGACCCGGCTGGCGCTCCTTTCGCAGCTCAAGGCGGATGTGCTGGGCCGGCCGGTGATCGTGCCGGACCTGCCGGAGGCGGCTGCGATCGGTGCGGCGCTGCTGGCAGGCCTGGGCACCGGCATCTTCCGCTCGCCGGCCGAGGCAGTTGCGTCCCTGCGCTACGGCCGGACACTCATCGAGCCGGATCCGGCCCGCGTCGCCTGGTACGACCGACTGTACCGGGAGGTTTACCTGTCCCTTTATGCGGCGCTACGCGAGACGAACCGACGGCTGGCAGGCATGTCGTGAATGAAGGGCAGGATCGTCGCCTTTGTTGAAGCGCACCGAGCAGTGTATAATCAGCCTGATCGCATGGTATCTCCGCGCGCGCGGCCCGGATATCACCTCCATTCCCGCCCCCTGGTAGGGGCGGGGCGAATTCCGAGGGGTATTTCAGGCGGCAAAGCCGCCCGAATTAGTGAGTGTTCACCTTTACAATGTGACAGCTCCCGCCCCTGACCTCGCCCCTGCAAGCGGGGGCGAGGGAATCTCTTTTCGGGGGTTTTGGGGCCCCTGTGCGGCCCCCAAACCCCCATTTGAACGGTTTCCCCCTCCCCCGCGGGGCGGGAGAGGGGAGGGGCCAATAGCAAAGAGCAAAATCCAACCAAACGGAGCACTAAATAGATACCGGCGAACTTTGCTGTTTAAACTATGGAGTCAATATCAGTGAGCAACCAATCGAAACTCACGCTTTCTCCGGACCGTTTCTTCGGCCCCGATCCGAGACAGAAGGAGATCGCCCGGCACCTGTACGGCCGGGTAGCGGGCCTTCCGCTCATTTGCCCGCACGGCCATGTGGATCCTCGCATGTTTGCCGATCCGGATTACTCGTTCGGCAGCCCGGCCGACCTCCTGATCATCCCCGACCACTACGTCTTCCGCATGCTCTATTCGCAGGGCGTGCCGCTGGAAGCGCTTGGCGTGCCGAGACGAGATGGCGGTCCGGTCGAAAGCGACCACCGCAAGATCTGGCAAACCTTTGCCGATCACTTCTATCTCTTCCGCGGCACGCCGACCGGCATCTGGCTGACGCAGGAACTGGTCGAAGTCTTCGGCGTCACCGAGAAGCTGACCGGCGCCTCGGCCATGCGCATCTATGACCAGATCGCCGACTGCCTGGCGCGGCCGGAATTCCGGCCACGCGCCCTGTTCGAGCGTTTCAACATCGAGGTGCTCGCCACCACTGACACAGCCGCCGATCCGCTGATCCACCACCAGGCCATCCGCGCTGCCGGCTGGAAAGGCCGCGTGGTGCCCACCTTCCGGCCTGACGCCGTCGTGAACCTCGATGCACCGGGCTGGCGCCAGAACATCGAAGCCCTGAGCGCGGCCAGCGGCATCGAGGTGCACAGCTACCGAACGCTGATCGCGGCGCTGGAAAACCGGCGAGCCTTCTTCAAACAAATGGGCGCGACAGCCACCGATCACGCCGCGCTGACGCCAGCGACCGGCGAACTGAGCGTGGCCGAGGCCGAAGCGATCTTCAGCCGGGCGCTCAAAGGCCAGGCCACCGCCGACGACGCGGCGCGCTTCACCGGCCACATGCTCATGGAAATGGCGCGCATGAGCATCGAAGACGGCCTGGTGATGCAGCTCCATCCGGGCTCGTTCCGCAACCACAACCCCGAAGTCTTTGTCCGTCACGGCCTGGACAAAGGCGCCGACATCCCGATCCAGACCGAATACACGCGCAATCTGAAGCCGTTGCTGGACAAATACGGCCGCGATCCGCGGCTGACCTTGATCCTCTTCACCCTGGATGAGACCACCTACAGTCGCGAGCTGGCGCCGCTGGCCGGCCACTACCCGGCGCTGCGGCTCGGCCCGCCCTGGTGGTTCCACGACAGTCTGAACGGCATGGCGCGCTACTTCGACCAGGTGATCGAGACGGCCGGGCTGTACAACACGGTCGGCTTCAACGACGACACGCGCGCCTTCCCCTCGATCCCTGCGCGTCACGACGTGTGGCGCCGCGCCGCGGCCAACTGGCTGGCCGGGCTGGTCGTGCGCGGCATCGTGGACCTGGAAGACGCCGAGGAGATGGCTTTCGACGCCGCCTATGGGCTGGCGAAAAAGTCCTATCGGCTGGGATAAACAAACGCGGGGATGGAGCGCGATCAACCGACGAGGTCGTCCAGGCAACGCGCTCCGCAGCCCACCTGCCCGTTGAGGAAATTATGTCAACACTTGATCATTTACCTGGCATACAAATCTATCCTGACTCTTTCGCTGCCGCAGCAGGTGCCGAGTTCGCGCTGGCGAAGACAGCCGATGGCCCGCGGTTGGCCGTGCTGGCCGCGTCGGGCGCGGCGCTTCTGGCTGCTTTCGAGGGCGAGACAAGCGAACAGGCCGGCAAGACGCTGCTCCTCGGCCCGACCAGCGCGCAGAATGCGGCCGCCTTGCGCGCGCATCTGCCGTGGCTGCGGCCGGAGCCGCTCGGCCTGCGCACCTCGGCCGGCATGGGCGACCGGCTGGGGCTGGCGACCCCCGGTCACGTCCAGGCGGTGCGAGCTGTCGGCGGCGCCATCGCGCCGATCTTCGCCCAGCAGTCCATCCGCGAGATGGCGCGCACCGGCCGCACCCCTCAGCAGGTGATGGACGATGCGACGTGGGGCATCTTCCAGGAGGGCTGGCAGGCGGGGGTCGGCGCGGATGCGGATCACCTGAAGACCACCGCCGACATCGACGCGTGCGCGGCGGCCGGCTTCACCTTCTTCACCATTGACCCGGGCGAGCACGTGGACAGCGCAGCCGACACCGATGAGATCGCCGCGCTCGGCCGCAAATTCGATGCGTTGCCCTGGCTGGCGCTCGAGACGAACGCCTCCGCTCTGCGCACGGCCTACGTGGGCAAACGGATCGAAATCGAAGATCGCGTCATCGTCTTCGACGACGAGATGCTGCTGCGCGCCGCGGTGAAATACGGTCGGGCTGTGGCGCATGTGGCGGCCATGTATCGGCATCTGGCCGCGACCAGGCCGGCGACCGCGTTCGAGCTCGAGGTCTCAGTGGACGAGACCGAAACCCCCACCACTCACGCCGAGCACCTGTTCATCGCGCGCGAACTGAAGCGCCTGGGCGTGCGGTGGGTGAGCCTGGCCCCGCGCTACGTCGGTCGCTTCGAGAAAGGCGTGGACTACATCGGCGACCTGGCCGCGTTCGAGGCCGATTTCGCCGGTCACGCGGCCATCGCGCGCGCCGTTGGCCCCTACAAGCTGAGCCTCCACTCCGGCTCCGACAAGTTCAGCGTCTACCCCAGCGCAGCCCGGCTGACCCACGGGCTGGTGCACCTGAAGACCGCCGGCACGAGTTATCTGGAGGCACTGCGCACGATTGCCGCGCTCGATCCGGCATTCTTCCGGCAGATCTACGTGTTTGCCCGCGAGCGCTACGAGACCGACCGGGCCAGCTACCACGTCTCGGCGGAGCTGGCGCGTGCGCCGCGGCCCGAAGCGGTGGCCGATACAGAGCTGCCACGCCTGCTCGATCAGTTCGACGCGCGCGAGATCCTGCACGTCACTTTCGGCTCGGTGCTGCGGTGGCAGAACTCCGACGGCAGCCCGCGCTTCTACGATCGCTTCATGGGCCTGCTGCGCGCCAACGCCGACGCGTATGCGGCCAACGTGAAGGCGCACTTCGTCCGACATTTGACGCCGTTTGCGCGATAATCGTGGGGATGGCGCCTGCGCCGTCTCCACATGTCATGTTACAAAAGGAACCGATCATGGACCTGACCGAAATCACGCTTACCTACAACTTCACCGGCCACACCGTGGTCATCACCGGCGGCGCGGGCATCCTGGGCGGCGAAATGGCCTGCGCGCTGGTCGGCTGCGGCGCGAACGTGGCGATCCTCGACCGCGACCCCAAGCTGGCCGACCGGCTGATCGAGCGCATCAAGATGATTGACAAGCCGGGGATCGGCAAAGTGGCCGTGGTCTACGGCGATGTGCTGAAGAAGGAGACGCTGATCAAGGCCGACGAGGTGATCAGCAACGAGCTGGGCACCGTGGATGCGCTGATCAACGCGGCCGGCGGCAATCGGCCGGCCGCGACCACCGGCGCCGATCTGAGCTTCTTCGACCTGGATTATGAGGCGTTGCGAGGGGTCTTCGACCTGAACCTGCTCGGCACGATCCTGCCATGTCAGGTGTTCGGCCGAGGCATGGCACAGCGCGGCGAAGGGGTGATCCTCAACATCTCTTCGATGAGCGCGTTTCGGCCGCTCACCCGGGTCGTGGGCTATTCCGCAGCAAAAGCAGGCATCAACAACTTCACGCGCTGGCTGGCCGTCCACATGGCACAGGAGTATTCCCCCCGCATTCGCGTCAACGCCATCGCGCCGGGCTTCTTCCTGACCGAGCAAAACCGCTATCTGATGCTGGACAAAGACACCGGTGAGCTGACCCCGCGCGGCAAGGCAGTGATCGCGCACACACCCATGCGCCGCTTCGGCACGCCCGACGAGTTGATCGGCGCGGTCCTGTGGCTGCTGTCGCCCGCCTCATCGTTCGTCACCGGCGCCGTGATCCCGATTGACGGCGGCTTCGACGCCTACAGCGGCGTGTAAAAGATCAACAAAGGAGCATCATCCATGAAAGCACTGGTCTACGAAGGGCCCTGGCAGATGCCGTTGCGCGAGGTGCCGGAACCGGAACCCGGCCCCGAGGACGTGATCGTGGCCGTGAGAGCGGTCGGCGTATGCGGATCGGACGTCCATGGTTTCACCGGCTCGTCGGGCCGGCGCATCCCGCCCATGATCATGGGGCACGAGTTCAGCGGCGAGATCCACGCGGTCGGCTCTGCCGTGACAACCCACAAGCCTGGCGACCGCGTGGTGGTGCAGCCGATCATCACCTGCGGCCAATGCGTCAACTGTCTGGCCGGCCTGCCGAACATCTGCATCAACCGTCGCGGCCTGGGCATGATGAACACCAACGGCGCCTATGCCGAACTGGTGCGCGTGGCCCAGCAACTCCTTTACGACCTCCCGGCCGAGGTACCCTGGGAACACGGCGCGCTGGTCGAGCCGCTGTCGGTGGCCATGCACGCGGTGAACCAAACCCCCATCCAGCTCATGGACACGGTACTGATCCTGGGCGCGGGCACGATCGGCCTGATGACGCTGCTGGCCTGCCGGCTGAAGGGCGCAGGGACGATCATCGTCAGCGACCTCAGCGCGCACCGGCTGGCTGCAGCGCGCCAGCTCGGCGCGGACGTGGCGGTCAACCCCGCGCAGGAAGACCTGGGCGAGATCGTCCGCCAATACGCCGGGCCGGCCGGCGCGCCGGTCGTGCTCGAGGCGGTCGGCGTGACCGCCACCGCGCGGCAATCGCTGGAGCTGGTCAGGCCTGGCGGCCACGTCACCTGGATCGGCAACGCCGCGCCGACTGTCGAGATCCCGATGCAGCAGATCGTCACGCGCGAAGTGACGGTGCGTGGGGTCTACGCGTTCAACGTCGAGTTCGGCCGCGCGATCGAGGCGATCCGCTCCGGTCGGGTGGATGTCTCGCCGATCATCGAACGCATCGCGCCGCTGGCAGAGGGCCCGGAGATCGCCCATGACCTGGCGAAGGGCACGCTGGACGCGATCAAGGTCGTGTTGAAGCCATAGGAAATCGGCGCATGGCCAGACCAGCCAGCGCGCCGGCATTGCGAGACCAGCCGACTCGCTGACTAACCGACTGGCCAGGGGGACCGGCATGCCCATCCGATACCGTCTGCTGTCCTATCCGCTTGCCGCGGCCGCGCCCGTCTGGCCCGGCAACCCACCGGCCGCGCAGACCGAGCCGGTCAGTTCGATCGCGCGGGGCGGCAGATCGAACACGACGCGGCTGCACCTGTTCAGCCATTCGGGCACACACGTGGACGCGCCGAAGCACTTCAACGACGCTGGGCTGTCCGCGTTCGAGCTGCCGATCGAAGCATTCGTTTTTAGCCGGCCGTATGTCGTGGAAGTTCCGAAGCCGGCCGGCGGGTTCATCGTGCGAGCGGAGTTGGAGCCGCACCGAGAGGCGCTCGGCCAGGCCGATCTGTGTCTGCTGCGCACCGGCTGGAGCAGCGTGCGGGCGACCGATCCCGACCGCTATGCCCGCCAGGGACCGCTGCTCCACCCCGACGCGGCCCGCTTCCTGGTGGACGAGTGTCCCGGCCTGCGGGCGGTGGCAACGGATGCCATCTCCATCGGCGCGCCCGGCTACGGCCGCGAGTCGGTCGAAACGCATCAGGTGCTCACCGGCCTGGGCCGGACCGACGGCCGCTTCCTGCTGATCTACGAGGACCTGCGCATTGATCCCGATCTCGGCCAGGCGCGACGCATCTTCGGCTGGCCGCTGCTGATCGAAGGCTCAGATGGCAGCCCATGCACGGTTGTGGCGGAATTCGCATGAACATCGGCGCACAGACAGACGGCAACTGATCCGAAGGCACTGATTCTGAGGAGATGGATATGGTCATTGGCACAGGTTATACCGACCGCTTCCTGAGCGACGATGAGGTTCGGAACATCGTCTTCGAGGGCTTCGCGCAGGCCGATGTGGCCGGCAAACGCGTGCTGGTCATCATTCCGGACAGCACGCGCACCGCGCCCAACGGCCAGCTTTTCCGATTGTTCCACGAGGCGCTGGCGGGCAAAGTCGCGGCGCTGGATTATCTGATCGCGCTCGGCACGCACATGCCGATGAGCGATGAGGCGCTCAATCGGCTGCTGAGCATCACGGCCGAGGAGCGGGCAACGCAATTCGCCGGCGTGCGCCTTTTCAATCACGCCTGGGATGATCCACAGGCCCTGGTGCAGCTGGGCGTGATTCCGGCCGATGAGATCGAGGGGCTGACGGCCGGTCTCTTCCGCCAGGAGGTCGCGGTCACGATCAACCGCCTGGTGCTGGACTATGATCTGTTGGTCGTCTGCGGCCCCACCTTCCCGCACGAGGTCGTCGGCTTCTCCGGCGGCAACAAATACTTTTTCCCCGGCATCAGCGGCGCCGAGGTGATCAACTTCACCCACTGGCTGGGCGCCGTGATCACCAACCGGGTCATTATCGGCACCAAACACACCCCCGTGCGTGCGGTCATCAATCGGGCCGCGGCCATGATCCCGCGGCCCAGGCTGTGCTGCGCAATGGTCGTCGCGCCGGCAATCAGCGGAAAACCTGTCGGGGCCGACGGCCGTCCACCTCTGCATGGCCTCTACTTCGGCGCACCGGAGGAAGCCTGGGAGGCCGCGGCCGATCTGTCCGGCCAGGTGCACATCGTCTGGGTGGACAGGCCCTATCAGCGCGTGCTCTCGGTGATGCCGCGGCTGTACGACGACATCTGGACGGGCGCAAAAGGGATGTACAAGATGGAACCGGCCATCGCCGACGGCGGCGAGGTGATCATCTACGCGCCGCATATCACCGAGGTGTCGTACACGCACGGCCACATCCTGGAGCAGATCGGCTATCACTGCCGGGACTACTTCCTGAAGCAGTGGGACAAATTCAAGCACCTGCCGGGCGGCGTGCTGGCGCATTCGACGCACCTGCGCGGCCAGGGCGAATACGATCCGGTCACCGGCGTGGAGAAGCTGCGCATCAAAGTGACGCTGGCGACCGGCATCTCCCGCGAACGATGCGAGCGGATCAACCTCGGCTACATGGACCCGGCGACGATCAACCTGGAGGAATGGAAGGGCCGCGAGGCCGAGGGCATTCTGCTGGTGCCGAAGGCCGGGGAGATGTTGTATCGCGTGAAATAGACAAATCAGCCAATCGAGAAGGGGAAAAAACATGACCAAAGCAGACATCGGTTTGATCGGTCTGGCCGTGATGGGCCAGAATCTGGTCCTGAACATGAACGATCACGGCTTCGCCGTGGCCGTCTTCAACCGCACCACCTCGGTGACCGACGCGTTTCTGGCCGGCAGCGCCAAAGGCCGCGCCATCTACGGCGCGCACACGCTGGAGGAGCTGGTCAGCCTGCTCAAACGGCCGCGGCGGGTGATGATGATGGTGCAGGCCGGCCGCCCGGTAGATGAGATCATCGAGAAGCTGTTGGGCCTCCTGGAACCGGGCGACATCATCATTGATGGCGGCAACTCGAACTACGAAGATACCATCCGCCGCACAGCTTATGTCGAGTCGAAGGGCCTGCTCTACATCGGCACGGGCGTCTCCGGCGGCGAAGAAGGCGCCCGCCACGGCCCCTCGATCATGCCGGGCGGTTCGCCGGCCGCATGGCCGTACGTCAAGCCGATCTTCCAGTCCATCGCCGCCAAGGTGCCCGAGGGCGACCCGAACGGCGCGCCCTGCTGCGACTGGGTGGGCGAGAACGGCGCCGGCCACTTCGTCAAAATGGTGCACAACGGCATCGAGTACGGCGACATGCAGATCATCGCCGAGGCCTATCACCTGATGAAAGAGGGCCTGGGCATGAGCAACGACGAGATGCGCGATGTGTTCGGCCGCTGGAACGAGGGCAAGCTGGAGTCATACCTGATCGAGATCACGCGCGACATCCTCGGCTATCGCGATCCCGACGGCACCGCGGTCATTGACATCATCCTCGACCGGGCCGGCCAGAAGGGCACCGGCAAGTGGACGGTGATCTCGGCGCTCGATCAGGGCATCCCGCTGACGCTGATCGGCGAGGCGGTCTTCGCGCGCGCTCTCTCGGCGCTGAAGGACGAACGCGTGGCGGCCTCAGCCGTGCTCCCCGGCCCGACGCCGACGACCATCGCCGACAAGGCGGCCTTCATCGCAGACCTGGAAGAGGCCGTCTATGCATCGAAGATCATCTCCTACACCCAGGGCTACATGCTGATGCGCGCCGCGGCCGAGGCCTACAAGTGGAACCTAAACTTCGGCGGCATCGCGCTGATGTGGCGCGGGGGCTGCATCATCCGCTCGGTCTTCCTGGGCAAGATCAAAGAGGCGTTCGACGCCGATCCCAACCTGACCAACCTGTTGCTGAACCCGTACTTCCGGGAGGCGGTGACCGGCGCCCAGGCCGCGTGGCGCCGCGTGGTTGCCAGGGCGGTCGAGCTGGGCATTCCTGTGCCGGCGATGGCGAGCGCGCTGGCCTTCTTCGACGGCTATCGCCGCGCCTGGCTGCCCGCCAACATGATCCAGGCCCAGCGCGACTACTTCGGCGCGCACACCTACGAGCGCACCGACAGGCCGCGCGGCCAGATGTTCCACACGAACTGGACGGGCGAGGGCGGCGCCGTCACCGCGCGCGCATATCAGGCGTGAACGAGGAAGGAAGGCTTCAGTGCCGTGACAAGGAGCCGTGGCCGCGTGCTCCTGCTGTCGCAGGGGCACGTCCGGCGGCGGTCTTCAGGCGAGAGAGGTCCTATGTTAGATCGCACACCAGTCGAACTCGTACTCGACGCGCAGGCCCTGCTGGGCGAAGGGCCGATCTGGGATGCCCGGCGCCAGCTGCTCTACTGGGTGGACATCACCGGTTGCAAGGTGCATCTCTATGACCCGGCGACCGGCCAGGACCGGACCATTGACGTCGGCCAGCCGGTGGGGACGATCGTGCCGCGGCGCCGCGGCGGCGCGCTGGTGGCGCTGCGCGATGGCTTCGCCGGCCTCGACCTGGAGACCGGCGCGCTGACGATGATCGCCGATCCGGAAGCCCATCTGCCGCAAAACCGCTTCAACGACGGCAAATGCGACCCCGCCGGCCGCTTCTGGGCCGGCACCATGCGCATGGCGGAGGATCGGGCAGGCGCCGGCAGCCTCTATCGGCTCGACCCCGACCTGAGCGTGCACAAAATGTGGGGCAACATCACGGTCGCCAACGGCATCGCGTGGAGCCTCGACGCTACCACGATGTACTACATAGACACGCCGACGCGCATGGTCGTCGCGTTCGAATATGAGCTGGCGACCGGCGCCATCGCTAACCCGAAGCCGGTCATCCACACGCCCGAGGGCCCCGGCTTCCCCGACGGCATGACGATAGACGCCGAGGGGATGCTGTGGGTGGCCTATTGGGACGGCTGGCGCGTCGTGCGCTGGGACCCGGCCACGGGCCAGGCGCTGACGATCATCGAGCTGCCCGTGCAGCGGCCCACGGCGCCGTGGTTCGGCGGTCCGAACCTGGACATCCTGTATATCACATCGGCGCGCACCGGCCTGAGCGGAGAGGCACTCCAGAAGCAACCCCATGCCGGCGGGCTTTTCGCGGCCCGGCCTGGCGTGCGCGGCCTGCCCGCATTCGAATTCGCCGGATGACTTCGGTCTGCCGATGAAAAGAGAGCCTGTTCGCTGGCCAGGCGGCCGGCTCGCCTGGCCTGTCTGCCAGCACCGTCCGAAACCGAAAAGCTTGCGAGGTTCCTATGATCAACACCCAGAACCATCCGCGGCGCCATGAAGAAAAGCTTCCGCCCGGCAAGCGCGTCGCCTTCTGTCGCTGCTGGCAATCCGCCGTATTCCCCTACTGCGACGGCACCCACAGAAAACTCAGCGACCAGACCGGCGACGCGCTTGGCCCGGTCGTTGTGACGGCGGTTCCGGCGCCGGAAGAGGAAAAGCCAGGCGAATAAGAAGGACGGGCAAATGGGCGCTGCCCATTTGCCTGTTCCCAAGGAGTCCTGCATGCCTTCGACATCCGTAGTCAAAGCCATCGTCCCGGTGGCCGGACTGGGCACCCGGCTGCTGCCGGCCACGAAGTCCATGCCCAAAGAGATGCTGCCGGTCGGCCGCAAGCCGGTGGTACAATACGTGGCCGAGGAGCTCCAGGCCGCCGGCATCCCGCAGGTGCTGCTGATCACCGGCCGGCGCAAGCAGGCCATCGAGGATCACTTCGACGCCGATCCCGAATTGACCGCGGCCCTGCAGCGCGCGGGCAACGAGCGCCTGTTGGCCGACCTGGCCTACACCAACGGCGGCACGCGTTTCTTCTACACCCGCCAGGCCGAGCCGCGCGGCCTGGGCGATGCCGTGCTCTACGGCGCCGAATTCGCCGGAGACGAACCGTGCGTCGTCGCGCTGGGCGACTCGATCATCTACGGCGAACGGCCCGGATCCACGTTGCGCGCGCTCGTAGCCGGGCATCTTGCCAGCGGCGCCTGCGCCACCATCCTGGTCGAAGACGTGGCGCCGGACGACGTCTATCGCTACGGCATCGTCGCGCCGGCCGACGCCGGCGAGCCGCCCGTCGGCGAGCCGTTCCGCCTGCGCGACATCATCGAGAAGCCGCGCGTGGGCGCGGCGCCCAGCTGTCTGGCCGTCGCCGCACGCTACGTCCTCAACCCCGACATCTTCGACGCGCTGCGGCAGACCCCACTCGACAGCCGCGGCGAGCTCCAGCTCACCGACGCCATTCGCCTGCTGATCCAGTGGGGCCGGCCGGTCTACGCGTGGCGACTGCGCCCCGGCGAACAGCGCTACGACATCGGCAACTTCGAGAGCTACTTCCGCGCCTTCGTGGACTTCGCGCTGGCCGACGAGCGCTACGGCTACACCCTGCGCAAATACCTGAAAGCCAGGGCCTATGACATCTGAGCGGAAACTGCGCTGCAGCGCGCCCGGTCGGGCTGGCATCGTCGGCAACCCGACCGATATGTACGGCGGCGCGGTGATGTCCTGTTCGGTGCCGATGCGCGCCTGGGTCGAGTTCGTCCCGGCCGAGACGCTGATGTTGCGGACCGGCAGCGAACGCGTGTTCATCCGCACGCTCGAAGATCTGCGGCCGCGCGGCGATCACTTCGATCTGGCCCGCGCCGTCTTGCGCTACTTCAAACTGCCGGCGCTGCATGCCGAGATCACCCTCGGCAGCGACATCCCCATGCAGAGCGGCCTGGCCGGCTCGACTGCGCTGCTCGTGGCGCTGACGGCCGGCGTGTTCGCCTGGCTCGGCCAGCGACCGCACCGCTACCAGATCGCGGAAACGGCCCGCTTCATCGAGCTGAACTACCTGGAAGTCGTCTGCGGCTACCAGGATGCCTACATGGCCACCTTTGGCGGGCTCAACTACATGGACTTTCGCGGCAAGCAGTTCTACCGCACGCTGGAGGCCGAACTGTTCGGCACCGTTGAGCCGCTGGCCGAGGTCGTGCCGGCGCTGCCGTTCGTCCTGGCCTACACGGGGATCCGCCACCACTCCGGCGAGGTGCACAAGCCGTTGCGCGAACGCTGGCTGGATGGCGAGCCGGAAGTCGTGCGCGCCTACGAGCGGATCACCGAGCTGGCCGCGCTGGGCAAACGCGCCCTGTTGCGGGCCGACTGGGATGAGCTGGCCGCGGCCATGAACGAAAACCACGCCATCCAGCGCAGCCTGGGCGGCTCTGGCGAGCACAACGAGGTCCTGATCCAGGCCGCGCTGAAGGCTGGCGCGCCGGCAGCCAAGCTGGCCGGCGCGGGCGGCGGCGGCACCATCATCGCGCTGTGGCCCTTCCCCGACCGCGCGCCGCTTGAAACCGCATTGCGTGCCGCGGGCGCCAGCGCGCTGTACGCAGTACAACCGGTCGCCGGTGTGACCGTCGAGGCAACCGATGTCGCATCAGCCGCCGGTCATACGTAGACTGCATGCGGCTTTCCCAGCCTTTCCGATCGGCAGAGATTCGGGCGTGCATCCATCACCGCCCCATTCCGAAGCAGGAGGTGGCACTCTATGGTTCCTCGCATCCGACTGATCGCTGCAACAGCTCCCGACGGCGAAAACATCCGCTTTGAAGCGCTCTTCGCAGCCCCGCATGCGGGCGATGCCGAAACGTGCGCGGCCGCGACGCTGGAAACCGGTGACGGCCAGAGCATTGCGCTGGGGATGCTCTGCTCGCCGACGGCCTTTACCTGGCGCAGCCAGCCGCGCTGCTTCCTTGCGGAACACCGCTACCAGGCCCCTGGCCCCTACACTGCCCGCCTCCGCTGGGGCGATGTCGTCGCCGAGACCGTTGTCCTGGTGCCGGCCACGCTCAGGGCATCGCCCCAGGCGGCCGAGGCGGGGCCTGTGCCGACCGTGGCCCTGTTTGCCGTGAACGCCGTTGCCGACGAACCCCAGCGGCGACGCATCACGCTGCAGGTGACTGGACTGGCACCCACTCAGCGCGTGCGGCTGGACGGAGACATCGGCCACGTAGACTGGCTCACCGGCGCCGACAGCCCCGACCCGCGCGGAGAGTGGCTGTTTGACTATCCCAAAGCCGGACGCTACACGATCGGCGTGGATCTGATTGACAGCGAGGGTTTCTTGCTGGCCGCGCTGGCCGAGACGCCCATCGAGATCGTGCCGCCGCCCGACGCGGCCTACCCGGGCCTGGCCCGGGCCGAGGTGCGCGCGGCACCGGCCATCGCAGCAGAGCCGGCCGCTGCCGCGCAGGCGGTCGAGGCCGAACAACCCTGGCTGCCCTACCGCAACTATCGGCCGACCTGGGGCTGGACATATCTCTATACCCAGCCCGGCGGCAACGTCATCTCACGCACGGCCTGGGCCGGCACCTACCTGTCTGCGCGCGCCGAAACTATGATCGGCAACGAACGCTGGTTCCGCACCGCGGCCGGCGATTGGGTCGCAGCCGGCAATGTGACCCTGATGGTGCCCTCGGAACTGCGAGGGGTCGAGCTGAGCTCGGCCACGCCACCCCCACCGCCTACCCCGCCACCGCTGCCGCTAAAACGGGGGATCGTGACAGCCGATGTGTTGAACGTGCGTGCGCAGCCTGGCGTGCGCAGCGACAACCCGCCGATTGATCGCCTGCTGGCCGGCGCCCAGGTAGACATCTACGAAGAAGCGCCTTACGGCGACGCCATCTGGTATCGGATCGGCGAGGGCCGCTGGGTGCACAGCGGCTGGGTGCGGCTGATCGAGACAGCGCCGCCACCCACGCCGGAGCCGCCACCCGCGGCCACGCGGCGCGGCATCGTCACGGCCGACGCGCTGAACGTGCGCGGCCGGCCCGGCGTGGCAGCCGACAACCCGCCCATCGCGGTGCTCTACTACGGCGCGGAGGTGACGATCTACGAGGAAACGCCGATGGCCGGTGTACCCTGGTACCGCATCGGCACCAATCGCTGGGTGCACAGTGGCTGGGTGCGTCTCGTGGCCAGCGCGCGCAGCCTGCGGTCGGCACAGGCTGCAAGCAGCCCCGGCTTGCCCCTCGGCTGGATCGTGGCCGACGCGCTGAACGTGCGTGCCCGGCCCGGCGTGGCAGCCGATAACCCGCCGCTCTATCAGGTGCGCCACAACCAGGCGGTGCCGGTGCTGGAAGAGGCAACCGTCGGCGGCAGCCGCTGGTATCGCATCGGCGACAATCAGTGGGTGGACGCGGGATGGGTCGGCGTGGCCCGATTCAAGCCGCGGCCGGCCGCCATCGGCCCGACCGAACGGTGGGTGGCGGTCAACCTCAGCGAGCAAACGGTCGTCGCCTACGAGGGAGACCGGCCCGTTTACGCCGCGCTGGCCGCCACCGGCCTGCCCGGCACGCCCACGGTGCAGGGGATCTTCCGCACCTGGGCCCGGCTGGAGACAGGGGTGATGGCCGGGCCGGGTTACTACATCGAAGACGTGACCTGGACATGCTACTTCTACTCGGGCTACGCGCTGCACACCGCCTACTGGCACGATGCGTTTGGCCGGCCGCGCAGCCACGGCTGCGTCAATCTCAGCCCGTATGACGCGTGGTGGATCTTCCGCTGGAGCGCGGCCGGCGGGCCGAACAGCCCGGCGGTGTATGTGTATTGGAGTTAGCCGCCTGGAGCTCGTCCGATCTAACCCGAAAACAGGACGCGGACGAGCGCGGATGAACGCGGATGGCTACATTTTTTCTCTGTCTCACGTGCCAGGCTCTTGAGAGGCTGCCCGGCATGTGGACCCAGTGCCGTGTTAGGCTAGATTCTGTAGTTGGCCACACTCAACCCTCGCCTTCATCCCCACCCCGTGGTAGGGGGCGGAGAGAATTTCGGAGGGGATGTTTCGGGCGGCTTCGCCGCCCGAAATTCCCCCCCTTAAGAAGGCCTCTCGCTCTCCCCCGCCGGGGGAGAGCGGGGCAGGGGGCAT
>FWPU01007205.1_pt1 | contig 20814 bp, 22 predicted proteins | sample 2228361 | NCBI WGS metagenome assembly FWPU01 (sample SAMEA103939777, study PRJEB20133) | metagenome
TATTTTGATGAGCACCCATGACATATTCAGAGCGAAGGAGATAGCGGATAGAATAGGTATAATGAAGGAAGGTGTTCTTGTCGCAGAGATGGAACCAAAGGAGATAGAGCACGAGAGTTTAGAGAAGATTTATTTAAAGTATATGGAATCTTCCCTCTAAGGAAGGCGAGCAGACTTTCAGGAGGTTTTGAAAAGGGAAGGTAGATAATGTATTTTAATAGGAGATACGCTGGGACATATCTTGGATACGCTGGAACGTATCTTGGATACGCTGGAACGTATCTATCCTAAAATCTTTTCCAGAAGAGCCTTTACACTTCATCAATGTCAAAAATTTGAAAATCAAGATACGCTGGAGCGTATCTTTCTGAGGGAAGAGGAGAAGGGTTTCACTATTAATTATTTTAATCTCCCCAAAAATCAGCTTCAGTAGATGTTTTGCAAAGAATCAAGTGCTTCTACCCCGAAAACCCGATTTTCTGGCATAAGGTTTGATGTAAATTTTATATGGCGAAGAAAATAAGCAAAAGAAAAGTGTCCATGACTTATGGAGGCTCAATTTCAAAGCTTCCACAAGTTATGGAAAACCCTCTTTACAGAAAAGGAGGTGGAATAGAGATAAGTGAATAATTTTTTGGTATAGGCAAAGGGTTATAGGTAATTTGAATTAACAAGAGAGGAGGTGTAAGATGCTCGAATACAAAAAACCTTCTTATTCAAAAGCAGAAGATATCGAAAAAATCACTGGTTTTGCAGAAGCTCCTTATGTGGCCTTTGTGGTTTTTGTAGTTTTTGTAATTCCGTAGCGGAATCTCTTTATCCAAGAGGGGGATTTAATCCCCCTCCTTCCTCTAAATAAAGAATGGATAAAAAATTAATTCCCACAAAAAAAACAGTAGTGTGGGGAATTAATAAAAGAAAAGGAGACCATGAAGGATTAGTTTTGGGTGAGAGGGGCTTTTTTAAGTTGGACCACGTCGCATCGATGATATGGGAAAAAATAGATGGAAATCATACAGTGGAGGAAATTATTAAAAGTATCTCCAGTAATTTTCCATCTGTTTCTCCAAATATAATTGAAAACGATATTATGGAATTACTGAACAATCTTTCTAAGGATGGTCTTATAAGCTTTGAATATAAACCCTTAGAGTTACTCCTTCATGAGAAAAATAGAAGAGTTTTATCAAAAGGAGAGAGAGATATTGATATATTTCTTTGTAGTGTTCCATCACCATATCCCCGAGAAATGGTCCGTCTGAAATTGATTTCCTTTCCACCTCTCGGAATTGGATACATAGCTTCTTTTCTGGAACAATACGGTTTTAAAGTAGAATGTGCTAATCTATCAGCATTGGATAATGAACAAATTGTCGAGATAATAGAAAAGATTATAATTGAAAAATCGCCAAAAATAATAGGATTTTCAGTAAATACTGAACAATGTAATTCAGCTATTACCCTTGCAAATTTTTGCAAAAATTTAAACCCTGAGATTATAGTGGTAGTAGGGGGAGCTCACCCTACTTTCAAAGACTTAGAAATGTTGAAAACTTCCTATGTAGATGTAGTGGTAAGAAATGAAGGTGAAATAACGATGTTAGAATTAGCTAAATTTTACTTGGAAGGGGAGGGCGATCTTAACCAAATTAAAGGTATCTCTTTCAAAAATAAAAACGGAGAGATAAGAAGAAATCCAAATAGATCTTTTATCGAAAATTTAGATTCTCTCCCTTTTCCAAAACGAGATATTTATCCTTTTGAGAAACAATATTTGAATTTTAGAGCGCTTCCTGTCTCTACAAGCAGAGGATGTCCTCACAATTGTGTATTTTGTTCAGCAGGTTCTTTATCAGGAGGGAGATACAGAATGAGAAGCCCTAAAAATGTGGCTGAAGAGATAAAGTCACTTAAAGAAAGAGGTATAAATATTTTTCATTTTGTAGACGACACGGTCACTGCTTTTCCAAAGAGACTCATGGAAATTTGTGATGCGCTTGAGCCTTTGGATATTGAGTGGAGCGCAGAATCAAGAGTGGATGTTATTTCGAGAAATAAAAATTTAGTAAAAAGTATGAAAAAAGCTGGATGTGTTGCACTTCAGTTTGGAATAGAAAGCCCCTATCAAAGTGTTTTGGACAGTTTAAATAAAAAAATTAAAGTTCATGAAATCATAAAAGCCATAGAATTCGCCAGAGAAGAAGATATTACAGTTGCAGGGAGTATGATAATAGGGTTACCCAATGACACATTTGAGGATGTTCAAAAAGCAATAGATTTTGGTATTGAATTGGAAAGAAAATTTGGAGTTGCTATATTTTTTGGGATATTGACACCCTTTCCGGGGACTCAGCTTTTCGAGTCTCCGGAAAAATTTGGCATTAGGATTCATTCTTTTAACCATGATGAATATATTCTGGCAAATTCTGTAATCAGCACTAAATATCTCTCAAAAAATGAGCTGACTTGGCTTTATATAGATGGGCTAAGAAGAGCTCTCGAAAATATGCCTAAAGAATGGATCAAAATTCAAAATAAAATTGGCTCTTGAAATGAACGAAAAAGTAGAAAAGATTGAGTTAGACATGAATAAATATTGGTGTAGAATTTTAGTGGAGATTTTAAGGAAAACTTTTCAAAGTCTAATCGGCAAATTTCTTATTTTTCTTCTTTTTTTCTCTTTAATTGGTGTTTTGCTTAAATTTTCTAAAATATTTAATAAATTACTTTCGGTTTTATTGATATGTGGTTTACTTTATTTTTTTATTTTTCCGCTTCTAATTGCAATTGAGGAAATTTCACATGCCCTTGTTATTACCAAAAAAAGAAATAAATTAAACGGATTTTACTTGGAGATAAGAAGTGTTTGTATCTCTAAAATTATAATTTTTTTTAAAAAAATTTCTATAAACTTTGAAGGGAAATTTCGTCCCTTGGATTACATACACTTTTTAGGTGGAGGACCAATTGGATTTATATTATTTTTAATAATATTATTGCCATTTTGCCTTCTTTTATTTAATTCAAGATTTTTTCTCATATATGCTATACTTTGGATTTTGCCTATAAATTCGCTTTTTTTAGGAAAAGAGTCGGATGGAAGAAAGGCGTATAAGATAGCTCGAGAAATAGGGTTATCTAATTTTGAATTTCTAAAAGAATTCCTGAAAGGAGGATTAATTATTTTTCATTTATGGAAAGGAGAAAAGGCTTTACAATGAAAGTGGGAGAAATTAAAATATTTAGAGGAGGTAAAGAGTGCAAAGAGGGAGAGCTATTATATCAATAATTTCGGTTCTTTTCCTTTTTTCAAGTGTTTTTGGTGAGGAGCTGGGAGAGATAATTAAAAATTATAATAACCGTATTCAAGAGAAAATCTCGAAAATCGAGAATTTATCTGTTATTCAAAAGATTGTAGTAGAAACAGAAGGGATGACCTTTGAAGAGACAAGTCTCATTTATTACAAGGAGGGAAAATGGACAAGAAAAAAGATAGAGTCAAAGGGAAAGGAGATGCCAGAGAGATTACCCACCATGCAATGGCTTATGGGATTCCCTGTCTCTGAAAAGGATTATAACATTGTGTATAAAGGAAAAGAAACCATAGAAAACTTAGAGTGTTTCAAAATCGAGTTAAAACCTAAAAGAACAGAAGGGGCACTTATCAATGGATATTTATGGATCTCTGCTGATTACGATATTGTAAAGATAGAAAATAAGCCACTAAAAAGACCGAGAGGGGTAAAAGAAATAGAGGTAATTTATTTATATTCTAATCATGACGGATCGATGCTTTTATCGAAAAGAGTTTTAAATAGTGTTGTAAACGCAATTATCAAGGATGTAAAATCTATAACTACTTTTTCATATTCGGACTACAAAATTAATTCTGAGAAATGAGATTCTCCCATGGTTAAAGAGATAATTTTAAAAGAATTAAGAGGGACAATCATAAGTTTCAAATTCACTGTGACATTTTTGGTTTGTTTTATAACAATATTTCTGAGCATGTATATGGGGATGGCGAATTACAAAAACAAACTTAAAGAGTATTATATCGGAGCGGAAGTGAGCAAAAAGAGCCTTCAAGTTTATGATTCCTATGAGACAATTGCCAATGAAGGAATTCAAGTTACCAAAAAACCAAATCCTCTGGGCATCTTCTGTTCTGGAGTCTTAAATCATACAGGTGATGTTTTTACTATAAATGGATTCTCGCCTCCCACGCCAAATCTTGGCAAATTTGGAAGATCTCCCATTCTTGCTATATTTGGGGAATTCGATCTTTCCTTCATAGTTAGGGTTATTCTTTCTCTATTTGCCCTTCTTTATTCATACGATGCCATATGCGGAGAAAAGGAATCTGGAACTTTAAAACTAATCCTTAGCAACGCTTTATCCAGAACCCAGATAATCATCGGAAAAGCAACTGGTCTGTTCATCTGTTTAATTGTTTCGTTTTTGGTTCCATTTCTAATAGGACTTTTACTCCTTTTGATAAATGGAATAAGTTTTTCCTGGAATGAATGGATAAGAATGGTATTTATCCTTCTTACTTATATTTTCTATCTATTATGCATTCTTTTCTTGGGCTTATTTGTTTCATCTCTTACTCCTAACTCTAACATTTCTTTCCTCATACTTTTATTTATTTGGGTTATATTTTTAGTTCTCACACCCATGGCATCAACTGTAACCTCTGAGCTCCTCACTCCTCTTCCTTCTGTTCAAGAGATTCAGTCTCAAAGATTGATTTACATGCAGGAATACTTAGAAGGCCTAAAGAGAGAAACATCCAGATTAACACATCAGTTAAGAAGCGGAAGTATCACCATAACAGATTTTGATAAACTGCACAGAGAGGCGAGAATAAAATTGATGAACAAGATGTTTGAGGAGAACCGAAAATATGAAATTTTTATTGAGAAAAGAAAAGAGAGTTTAAATAGATTAACCGCTGGTCTCTCTTTGCTTTCCCCATCTTCTTCCATGACTTTCATTGCTTCCGAGTTTGCGGGAACGAGTATGTTTGTAGTAAAAAACTTCAAGATGCAATTAGAAAAATATCAGAGGAGATTTATGGATTATATACTTTTACAGTTTCAAAAAGAGAGTTTAATAGAGAGAGTTCTCAACCCTGACGCTAAAATTCAGATTAACTATGATGAAATTCCAAAATTTTCAGAAACTGAACTTCCTTTAACTTCTGCCTTTAGAGCATCTTTAAAGGGCATATTTTATCTTTTTGCTCTACTGATATCCTTTATTATTTTATCTTATTTTGCCTTTTCCATATACGATCCAAGATGAAGGACCATCATATTTTACATATCTCGTTGGTTATTATACGTTCCCCTCAAAAATTTTTAAGGATAGAAATACTTAAAAAGTCATGGTTTTTTTTCTTTTCTTTATTATTACTTTTTCAACCCGTCTTATCCCAGCCCTCCCAAACAGAGAGGTTGCTTGCTTTGAAGAGAGCGGAACTTCATTTAAAGGAGATGAAAGGGGATTATGAGAGGGCATTGAAATTGAAGGAGATGGGGCTAATCTCTGAGGAGGAATTCTCCAAGAAGGAGACAGCCTATCTACGTGCACAGGTGGACTATCAGGAGGCTCTGATATCTTTCCTTGGTTCAGAGGCAAAGGTAGTGGTTCAATCAGCTACAAAGTGGATGGATGGAAAGGGGAAGCTTCATGTCAGGGTCTCCATTCTATACTCCTCAAAAGAGCTTGAGGCGCTTTTCTCCTCGGGAATAAAGGAGGAGCTCTTTCCTCAAGATTTTCTAAAAGAGGTGAAAGGTGTTTACATATCCCTTCTCTCTGACGGCTTTATAATCTCAGAACCTTATCAAAGGAAGATAGAGAGTTTGAGAATTGGGGAGAAGAAGGAGGTGGATTTTATACTGCTAAAGGATGTAGAGTCTCTTGAGGTATCCTTATTTTATTCAGGGAGGGAGGAGAGGACGAGGGTATATCTTCTCAAGGAGGCATCAGCCAACATAGTAACAGTTAACTCCCAACAATTTTCTCAGGAAGCTGATGTTGGAGGAGAGGCGAGTTTTGATTTATCATTAGAGAGGTTCACAAGAGAGAGTTCCAACTTCAGGCTTTGGGTATCGGGTCTACCCAGGGAAATAGCCTATGAATTTTTTGATCCTCAATCTGGTGCTCGACTTAGCCAGATAAGATTTTCTGAGGGGGTGACATCCATGAAGTTGAAGTTGAAAATATATTTACCTAAGAATCCCACCTCAGAGGTAATAATAGATAAGCCCATAGGATTTCATGCATTATGTTTAGATGAGGGGGAGTGGAGGAGGTTTAAAGAGGGTGGGCGTTCTGTTGAAGGGATAAGAGGGGGCAAGGTAGCACTGGAGATAATACCTCGAGGGGTAGGGAGGATAGATTTATTTGCCACAAATCTCTATCATGAGATAAAGGTAGGGGAGGGTGTGGAGATGGAGATAACGGTGAAGAACTCTGGGACGAGGAGGCTGGATGGGATAAGGTTATGGACGGATTTACCTTTGAACTGGAGGGCTGAACTTGAACCTGATTTAATAGAATTTTTAGAACAGGAGAAAGAGAGGGTAGTGAAGATGAGGTTATTTCCGCCTGAGGATGTATCTGTAGGGGATTATGAGCCGAGGATAAAGGCGGAGGGTTTATCTGGGGGGAGGAGGATAGAATCTGAGGAGAAGATAGTGAGGGTGCATATTTCATCGAAAACTAACATAACAGGGGTAGTTATTCTCATAACGATACTAATAGGGCTCATGGTAGGGGTAGTAGTATTTGGCATAAGGATAGCGAGGAGGTGAAGATGCTTAAGGCGGAGAATCTAACCAAGGTATATGAAGATGGGACTAAGGCGCTAACGAATCTTAACTTAGAGGTAAGGGAAGGGGAGATATACTGTTTACTTGGGGCGAACGGAGCGGGAAAGACCACCACAATAAATCTTTTTCTGAATTTTATTTCTCCCACCTCAGGGACTGCATACATTCAAGGCATAGATGTGAGAAAAGAACCTCTTGAAGCTAAGAAGTATGTATCTTATGTTCCTGAGGTTTGCATGCTTTATGGGAATTTAAAGGCGAGTCAGAATTTTGATTTTTTTGCTAAACTTGGGGGTAGGAGGGGATTGAAGAAGGGGGATTATTATGAAGTGATGAGGAGGGTAGGGCTTGAGGAGGGTTGGTATGAGAAGAGGGTGAAGCATTTTTCAAAGGGGATGCGTCAGAAACTGGCTCTTGCTATAGCGATAGTGAAGGATGCACCCAACATGCTATTAGATGAGCCCACCTCTGGTCTTGATCCCAAGGCAGCGCATGAATTCATAGAGATATTGAAGCGACTGAGGGATGATGGCAAGGCTATTTTGATGAGCACCCATGACATATTCAGAGCGAAGGAGATAGCGGATAGAATAGGTATAATGAAGGAAGGTGTTCTTGTCGCAGAGATGACTCAGAAGGAAATAGAAAATCAAAACCTGGAAAGGATTTATCTAAAATATATGGAAAGTCTCTCAATTTAACATTCAATGAATCCAATATGGAGAAGGAATGTTCAGGGAAATTATAGAGAATGTGAGGTTATAAAACTTCTCAGAAGTGGAAAAATTTTTAATCAAATTCATTTTGAGTGGTAAAATTTATTATTAGATATAATGAGAGGAAGCGGAGTTCTACTTCATATTACATCTCTTCCTTCTGGGTATGGAATTGGGGACATTGGCTATCCCTCTTATTGGTTTGCGGATTTTTTGAAATCCACGAAACAGTCCTACTGGCAGATACTTCCTATAAATCCCGTGGATGCATTTTTCGATTTCTCTCCTTATAACAATGATTCAGCTTTTGCCGGAAATTTGATTTTGATAAGTCCTGAACTCCTTGAAGAGGAGGGTTTGGTTTCAAAAGAATCCCTCCGACCATTTCTAAATTTTTCAAATAAAAAAGCTGACTATGAGAGAGCCTTCGCTTCAAAAACAAGACTTTTAGAGATCTCTTTTGCAATTTTTTTAAAGAAGAAAAAAATAAGAGAGGATTTCGAGATGTTTTGTGAGAGGAATAGCTTCTGGCTGGAGGATTATGCTATTTTTAAGGCAATAAAAAAATTATACAAGGGATCACCCTGGAATAAATGGGATAAAAATTTATCAGAAAGAGAAGAGAAATCTTTAAAAAAGGTCAAGTCAGAGTATTCAGAAGAGATAGAAAAAGAAAAATTTTTCCAGTTCTTATTTTTCAGACAATGGGCTATTCTCAAAAATTATTGCAACAAAAATGGCATAAAGATTATAGGAGATATTCCCTTTTATGTTAGCTTCGATAGTGCCGATGTTTGGGTTAATCCTGAAATATTCAAACTCAAAGAGAATAAATGCCCTGCTTATGTGGGAGGTGTGCCACCAGACTATTTTAGTGATACAGGTCAGCTATGGGGGAATCCTGTTTATAACTGGGATGTTTTAAAGGAAAAGGAATATTACTGGTGGTTTATAAGACTCTCTCATGCTTCCCGTCTTTTTGACATAATAAGGTTGGATCACTTCAGGGGTTTTGTGGACTACTGGGAGGTTCCTTATGGAAAAAGAACTGCTAAAAACGGGAAGTGGGTGAAAAGTCCTGGGGAAGATTTCTTCAGAAAGTTATTCGAAAAATTGCCCTCCCTTTCCTTGATTGCAGAGGATCTGGGTTTTATAACCGAGGAAGTGAGGAAATTATTAAAAAGTTTTTCTGTGCCCGGAACGAAAGTGCTTCAGTTCGCCTTTGGAGATGATAGTCCTGATAATCCTTATCTTCCCCATAACTTCGAAAAAAATTTTGTGGTTTATACAGGAACTCACGATAACAATACCACCAAAGGATGGTTTGAAAATGAGCTGGATGGAAAGGGAAAAGAGAGAGTGAAGAAATATCTTGGGAAAGAGGTTTCTTCGGATAATGTTCACTGGGAACTTATAAGGCTTGCTATGCAATCAGTGGCTGAAATTTCTATTATACCCATGCAGGATATTTTAGGTCTTGGCGAGGAAGCAAGGATGAACAAACCTTCAACTACAGGGAAAAACTGGAGATGGCGATTCTTAAAGGAAGATGTGAATGAGGAAATTAAGTGTAAATTACTGGAATTTACAGAAATATATGGGAGAGAAGGATAACTAATTTTATTTATTCGTAGCGAAGAGCCTCTATTGGACTCTGAGAAGCTGCTTTCTGAGCAGGAAAGACTCCAAAAATAAGCCCCACAGAGACAGATATAAAGAGTCCGAGCAGAACAGACCATAGGGATATTGTGGCGGGGATGGGGGAGAATTTTTTCACAAAGAAACTCACGATCCAACCTAAAATAATTCCAAATATTCCTCCCATTCCAGTTAATATGGAGGATTCCCAGAGAAACTGGAGCATAATGTCTCTGTTTCTTGCCCCTATAGCCTTTCTTATTCCAATTTCTCTTATCCTCTCTCTTACAGAAACCAGCATAATATTCATGACACCAATTCCACCCACAAAAAGGGCAATTGAGGCAATAACAATCATAGCAGTATAAATTCCTGTGGTCAGCTGTCTGTAAAGAGTGGCAAGGGTGTCCTGGGTGAGAATTCCAAAATTGTTAGGCTTTCTAAATGGAACATTCCTTCTTCTTCTGAGAAGCTCCTCTATCTCCTCTATTGCTTTGTTAAGCAATTCAGGTGATTTAGGTTTTACAGCAATAAATATATCCTCTGCTTGAGGATAGAGTTTTTTAAAAGTGTGGAAGGGTATAGCAACAACTTTATCCTGGGTTTGTCCGAATATTCTTCCTTTCTTTTCCAGTGTGCCAATCACTTTAAATTTTATTCCATTTATATAAATTTCTTTGCCAATGGGATCTGTTCTCGGGAAAAGGGACTCCACCACCTCCATTCCAAGAACACATACATTAACTTTATGCAACATCTCTTCTTGGGTGAAAAATCTCCCTTCTGCTATAGGATTTTCGAAGACCTCCCAGTAATCAGGGTTTACCCCGTAGTAGTCAGGGTTTTTCACTTCCAGATCTCTGTATTTTACAATTATATCCCCTACATCAAACGGGTTTACATAAATAAGATAAGTAACTTTGCCAACAGAAGGGCAATTCTCTCTTATGGCTATGGCATCCGCCAGAGTTAAAGGTTTTCTATGTCTTTCCTCCTCTGACATTCTCCCCATTCTCACGGGTTCGTATCTCTGGATGTATATAAGGTCAGAGCCAAGGCTTTTCAGACTTTTCATAAAGGATTTGTTTAACCCATCCACAACTGCTACCATGGCAACAAGAGTCATAACCCCTATCATTATTCCAAGAACAGTGAGAAAGGATCTCATTTTATGGGATCTCAGAGAATCTATAGAGATTTTAAGAATTTCCTTTGCGATCTCGATATTCATTATTAATCCCTCCTTAGAGCCTCGGCTGGGTCAAGTTTTGATGCTTTATTGGCAGGGTAAAGCCCAAAAAAGATACCTACGGAAAGAGAGAGAGCAATTCCTGCAATTATAGACCAAGGCTCCACAGTGGAAGGCAAAGAGGAGATAACAGAAACAATCTTTGCTATAATAAAACCAAGAACTATTCCAATTAAACCGCCTGATCCTGAGAGAAAGGAGGATTCAATCAAGAATTGCTTCAAAATATCAACTCTTCTTGCACCTACGGACATTCTTATTCCTATTTCCTTTGTTCTTTCTGTAACCGAGACAAGCATTATATTCATAATCCCGATTCCGCCAACTATAAGAGCTATTGAGGAGACTATTATCATGGCAATGAAAAGAGAGGTGGTGGTGCTTTTGTAGAAATCTATGAATGTGTCCTGGGTGACAATAGAGAAATCATCTTCCTGTTTTGGGCTCAGCTTTCTTTTAGCCCTTAGGATCATTCTGGCCTCATCAATCGCTTCTTCCATTTGAGCCTGAGAAAGAGTGTGAACTTCTATATTCACATCTTCCCTTCTTCCCTTGATCTTTAAAAAAGTGGTGAGAGGAATTCTTACATAGTTGTCCTGGCTGACACCAAAAATCTTTCCGGATTTTTTCCCCACCCCTATGACAAGAAAGTACTTATTATCTATTTTAATGATCTTTCCCAGAGGATCCTGAGAAGGAAACAGATTTTCTTTTATGTCACTTCCTATTATGCAAACATATCTTGAGTGCTTTTCGTCCTCTTCTGAAATGTGTCTGCCACTTTCAATTTCAAATACCCTTCCTATGAGATGGGAATTATGGGTTATCCCAGAAAGAGATACATCATTAACATATTTACTTCCATATTTTACCTTGCAAACCGAGCTATCATATGCTCCTACAAGATTACAATTTTTACATAATTTCTCAATCAAGTAGGCGTCGCTCAAAGTTAATTCTTTTCTTTTTCTATATTCAAGATATTTATCGAGATCAGAGATGAAAGGAGGGAATTTTGATATGTAGAAATCATTTGTTCCATAATTGAAAAGCTGTGTTTTAACATACTTGTTAAGACCCTGAATTATAGAAACCACTGCTATTAGAGTGAAGACACCTATTATTACCCCTACTAAAGTAAGGATGGTTCTCAACTTGTGGGTCCATAAACTTCTCAGAGATATTGAGAGTATCTCTCCAAGATTAATCTTTGCCATTTCTTTCTTTCTTCCCTATCATAAAAGAGTTTTGACTCTCTCTTATTTAAGAATATTTTTTAGATCCACTAATTCCATTCCGAAAATTTCGCAAATACCCTCTCTTGTGCAATTTCCTTTGAACATGTAAACTCCGGAGGCGAGGCTTCTATCTGTTTTCAAGGCATTCTCCAGGCCGTTTTCGGCGATATTTAAAAGATACGGAACAAAAACATTTGACAATCCTACCGAGGCAGTTCTACTAACTGTGGAAGGTATATTTGGAACACAGTAGAAAATCTTTTCATTTTCAGTGTAAATAGGACTTTCCATGGTGGTGGGTCTTGTTCCTTCTATACATCCACCCTGATCAATGGAAATATCCATAACCACAGAGCCAGGTCTAAGTTTTGCAAGAACATCCCTGGTTACTACAATAGGAGCTCTCTCTCCTGGAATAAGAACAGCGCCTATCAACACATCAGCATATTCCACATATTTTGATATATTGTATGGGTTTGCAAGAGCAGTTATAACCCTTCTTCCTGTTTGTTCTTCCAGTTCTTTAAGTTTTGAGATGTTTATGTCAAGAGCAATAACATGGGCTCCAGCTCCAAGAAAAGCCTTGGCAGCATTTTTACCCACATTTCCGCAGCCTATTATAACCACTGTGGCAGGTGGAACCGATGTAACTCCTCCGAGGAGCAATCCTTTTCCTCCCACATCGCTTTTAAGATAATGCCCGGCTATAACAGGGGAGAGAAGACCCGCAATCTCACTCATCAAGTCAAGACATGGAAAGGAGCCATCTTCTTTCTCTATTATTTCATATCCAATGCATGTGATCTTTTTCATTGACAGTTTTTCCACAATTGATTTTTTTTGAACCGCAAGATGATGAAAGGAGAAAACACATTGTTCTTCCCTTAGCTTTTCCACCTCCTCTCCAGTAATAGGGGCAATTTTCAATATAATGTCTGACCTTCCGAAAACTTCAGTATCATTGTACACTTTTTCAGCTCCCACTCTAATATAATCTTCATCAGAGAAGCTCGCACCTTTTCCAGCTCCTGACTGAAAGTAGACGGTATGCCCTGCTTTTGTGAGATATTGAACAGTAGCAGGAGTTAATGGCACCCTTTTTTCTTTTTTTTCTATTTCTCTTATAATTCCTATGTTCAATTTGTCCTCCAAAATTATTTAATTAAAAATTTATCAACCACCGAGTCGCATAAATAGAATTGTGGGACCCACAGTGAAAACAATTTTAAGAATGAACAAAATGCTCACTATCACTCCTGCTTTTGTTAAGGACATCTTAGAAATTCTTGATAAAGCGATCGCCACGAATATATATGACCAAATGGAAAATAAATCAATGGATCCAAGAAGAACATATGTGGGACTTGTTATGGGTAAATCGGAAAAGAATAAGGAAAGACCAGTGGAAACACCTAAGCTCGATCCTTTCTGGAGAGTTAAAAGGGTTTTTATTCCGTTGCCAAGAACATAGTCAATGTAGCTTGAAAATAGAGCAATACTCCAGAAATGCTTAAATTCACCATCTCCACCGGTTATCTTCACAATCACAAGCAACAGAACTGAAAAAATCAAGAGAGCAATTAGAGTAAAGAGAGGATTAAGGAGGAAAGATCTTAAAAGAATAGAGGACTGAGAAGGATTTGCCATTTTTTCCAGCCTTTCTTGGGAAACTTTATCTGCTAATTTAGGGTTCATCTTTATAATTTCCACACTATCCTTAGATTGAATTCTTGCTGTTAAGAATGTGAACAAAACCACACATATCAATACTATTATTAGAGGCTCTATCCATAAAGGATTTTTCTTTATTTCTTCAGAGATTTTGGAAGGTGAAACAAAAACATTTAAAAATCTCAAGAAAAGACCCATCTAAACCTCCATTTTGATTTTTTCTTTTTCAATTTCTCCATCCTTTAAATTTATAATCCTCTGTGTTCTCTCAGCAATACTCTGGTCGTGGGTGACAATTATTATAGTATTTCCAAGAGAGTGGAGCTTCTCGAACAAGGAGAGAATTTCAGAACCAGTTCTTGAATCAAGATTTCCTGTGGGCTCATCTGCGAGAATTAAAGAGGGTTTATTTACCAAAGCTCTTGCTATAGCAACCCTCTGCCTTTCTCCTCCCGATAGTTCTGAAGGTTTGTGTCTCATTCTTGGAGCGAGCTCCACCATCTGAAGAGCTGACATCACCCTTTCCCTTCTCTCCTTCTTTGGCGTGCCATTATAAATTAAAGGAAGCTCCACATTGTGGAAAGCATCGACATTTGGCAAAAGATTGAAAACCTGGAAAACAAATCCTATCTCTTTATTTCTTATTAAAGCAAGTTCTTCGTCCGATAACTGGGAAACTTCTTTTCCATTCAAAAAGTATTCTCCTGAGGTGGGTGTGTCAAGACAACCGAGTATATTTAAGAGCGTGGATTTTCCAGAGCCAGAAGGTCCCATTATGGAAACAAACTCATTCTTTTTGATGGTAAATGACACTCCTCTTAGAGCATGGACTTCCTCTTTCCCCAATTTGTAAACCTTTCTTATTTCCTTTGCAATTATAAGATTATTGTTCATTTTTTCTTTGTTCTCCTGACTAGATCTCCGTCCTTTAAAGTTCTAAGAGCCTTGTATGGTCCCACTATTATCTCTTCATTTCCCTCAAGCCCTGATATCACCTCCACCTCCATTTCTCCCATAATTCCTTTCTCTATTTTTTTGAAATGGGCTTTACCGTCTTTTACAACAAAAACTCCCTCCTCCTCTTTCTTATTTTCTCCTTCCCTTACAACAAGACAAGAGATGGGAACCTTCAAAACTTTATCTTTCCTGGCTACAATTATTTCAGCTGATGCAGAGAGACCTGGCTTGAGCTCTGAGGGTGGATTCTTTAAAGTAACTACCACTTTGAAATCTTTTGCCTCTTTTGATGAGGATGAAGATGAAAGAAGGGTAGAACTCTGTTTTGCTGAGCTACCTACCTCGGTCACCTCGCCCTCGATAATTTTTTCAGGCAGGGCATCCACTCTAACCTCGGCTTTTTGCTTTGGTTTTACATTTATAACATCCGTCTCATCCACATCTATTTCCACCTCCATAACAGAGAGATCTGCAATTGTCAGGAGAACAGTTCCTGGATTGTTCATTGTTCCCACCACTGCCACTTCACCCTCTTCTACTTTTAAACTTGTCACTATTCCATCTATGGGTGAACGAATTGTAGTTTTATCAAGAGAATCTAAGGTGCTTTTAAGGGAAGCCTGTGCCTGAGCAATTCTGTGAAGTAGAGAGTTTTTCTGGGATAAGGCTATCTCGTATTGTGTCTTTGTATTTTCGAGAGTCTCATCGGATATAAGCTGTTCCTTATGAAGTTCGAGGTTTCTTTTATATGTGGATTCTGCTTTCTTTAAATTCAAATTTGCATTTTTAAGTTCTTCTTCAAGAGAGGCAATGTATGCTTTATCCCTCGCAACAGAAGCCTCATACTGGGCAGAGTCAAGTCTTAGCAATATCTGGCCAGCTATGACTTTTTCGCCTTCTTTGACATAGATCTTCTCTATCATACCAGGAATATTTGAGGACATATTCACATACTTCTTAGGCTTTACCTCACCAGACGCAGAGACCTTGGATATAAGCTCACCCGTCTTTACCTTCTCCACATCCACAGAAATTCCCATTTTCTGTTTTGAACGAAGATTCAGGAAAATTATCAAAAAGATTACAATTACTACAATCCCTATGATGAATATTTTCTTCATATCTTCTTCTCCATAAAATTAATTACGAGCTCAAAGAAATAAAGTTCCAAAGAACATATAAAAGTTTATCAAGCCATAAGAGAATAGTCAAAAGTTATTTTATTCTGAATTTTATAAGAAGTTATTGTTTTTATCTTCCCTTAACCTCGCATCCTTAAATTTTAGGGATAATAATTACAGATTGAAAAAGGATGTGATCGAACAAAATGTTTTTAGGTGTGTTGATCAAAAAAATGCAAGTTCGGGGCATGAGAAAATCGTAAGAGCAATTTATTTACTGATAATCAAGCTCTTGGATGGAATTTTTCCCATATTCTCTTCAGTCTTTCCGTAGCTATATGAGTGTAAATCTGAGTGGTGGAGATCCTTGAATGCCCAAGCATCACCTGGATGGAACGAAGATCTGCACCTCTCTCAAGAAGATGGGTGGCAAAGGAATGTCTTAAAGTGTGGGGGGTGAGCTTATCCGCTATTCCTATCTTTTTTCCATAACTTTTGATTATCTTCCATAAGCCTTGTCTTGTTAGTGTTTCACCTTTGTAGTTCAAAAATACGAAAGGAGTTGATTTGCCCTCTAGGAATTTTTCCCTAACATTAAGATAAATTCTCAAGTATTTGAGAGCAGTTTCGCCTGTGGGAACTATCCTTTTTTTTCCTCCTTTTCCCATTACATATACAAATCCTTCGTCCATCTCTAAATCCTCCATCCTCACCTCAATAATCTCACTCGCTCTCAATCCTGTGGAATACATGAGCTCAAGTATAGCTTTATCCCTCTTTCCTATAGGAGTGCTTAGGTCAGGAAGATTGAGAAGTTCTTCAACTTCCTCGATTGTTAGAAATGTGGGAAGGGATTTTGTCTGCTTTAATCCTTTTATGCCAGAAACAGGGCTTGAAGAAATAATCCCCTCGAGGATTAAATATTTGAAAAATGTCTTTATTGCTGAGAGTGCCCGAGAAGAGGATTTCTGGGAAAGTCCCTTCTTTGTAAGTTCTCTCACGAAGGAAAGAGCATCCTCCTCAGTTATCTCTTTCCAGTCCTTTTTCAGAAAATTAGCAAATCTTCTAAGATCCCTTTCGTAAGACTCTATGGTGTTGATACTGTATCCCTTCTCTACAGCAAGATAATTAAGGAAGTCATCAATATGCTTCATAGTCAAGGAAGGGGTTGCTTGTTTTCTCCCTGCCCACAGTTGTTGACGGACCATGGCCTGGAAGAATTAAGGTCTCATCAGGAAGAGAAAGAATTTTATTTTTTATAGAATTTATTAGAGTATTCCAGGAACCACCGGGAAGATCTGTTCTTCCCACAGATTGATAAAATATTGTGTCGCCCGAGAAAATAATTTTGTTCGTAATTAGGGAGATGCTACCAGGTGTGTGCCCTGGGGTATGGAGCACTTTTAAACCGCTCTCCCCTAACTTAATAAAATCACCCTCCTCTATAAATTCGTCAGGCTCTGGAGATGGGTTCCCTTTCATAAGAGGGAAAAAAATTTTATTTTCTAAAGAATTTAATATTTTCAAATCATTTCTATGGATCAATATGGGAATAGAGTACTTTTCTTTTAAAGCTTTGTTTCCACCGCAATGGTCAGCGTGACCGTGAGTATTAATGATTTTTACGGGTTTTAAATTATTTTTTTCTATGACAAAAGATATTTTATCAGGTTCGCCACCCGGGTCCACAACGATGGCTTCGCCTTCTTGGGTAAAAACTATATAGCAGTTTGTCTCAAGAGCTCCCACAGGAATGACGATATAATTAATCACTTTTGAAAAATATTAAGCCCGAAAGAGTTGCTAAAAATATATTCCTTACAATTGTTGCGACTCCTGTCTCTCCTATTAGAAATCCACCAAAACATCCGCAATCTATAGCCAGCCCTCTCAGATAAGCTGAAACAATTGCAAAAAGAAAAATCACTGTCATAAGAAATATAAGAAGAGAAGAACTCTTCCTCCATGAAGGGATAAGAAGGAATAAGGCGCAGAAAACCTCAAAAAAGGGAAGAATGGAAGAGAGCATGGCTACAAGAAAGGGTTCTCTAACTATACCGTAGGATCTAACAGCTTGGTAGAATTGGGCAGGTGTAAATATCTTTGTTATTCCAGCTAAAAAATAAATTGTAAAAAGTATAAATATTGCAGAATAAAGCAGAATTTTTCCCCTTTTCACTGTCCCTTTTCAACGGGATATCCAGCAGAGGCCCACTGGTTCCACCCTCCATAAAATACTTCTACATATTTGTAGCCTCTCGCAGCTAGTTTCTCTCCCAAAAAGTAACTCGTGGAACATCCGACCCCAGAACAGTAAACTACAATTTTTGTGTCCTTGGGATACTTTTTCTCAAAGGCAGTTATTCTCTGTAAAAACTCTCCCGCAGGAAAGGAGATAGCTCCTTTTATATGCGCTTCTTTCCATGAGATAGTGGCTCTCGCATCTACAAAGAGCCAGCCTTTATCAAATCTTTCCTTTGCTTTTGCCAAGTCTATTTCTTTATATTTAGGAACATTCTGAGAGTGTAAGGGCAGTCTACTTGAAATAGTCATAAAATAGGCGATTCCTGCTGAGATAGAAAGCGAAAAGATAAAGAAACTCTTTATTGCCATCTTTAATAAATTTTTATTGCTCATCTTCCTCCTCCGCCTACTCCTATATAAATCTCATATTTCATAAAGATAGTTTATCAATCTTTCCCGTTTTTAGCAAGTTCCTAAGCATCATTAAAGGTTTCATTGAATATGTTAAAAAAACGCATAAAAAATTTGACATTTAAAAAATATTGTTTTATAAATTTTTTCTATGGTTAAGGAATTAAAACGGTATTTAAAGGTTAATTCCTTACCATACTTTCATCTGAATCCCTCCTGCCTCAATAATAACAATAATGTCCCCCTCGGATAAGGGGGACGACTGCACTTCGATTATTTCCTTTTGATTTATTATTAAGTCAAATCTATTTTGAAGGAGGAAAACAATGCAAGATTTTGATCTTAAAAAACATCATCCTTTTTTGCTCGACAAAACTTTATTGCAAAAAAGAGTGGTTGCTTCAAAAATTTTAAGCGAGGTTTTAAGTTGCTCATCTTCCTTTCTAAAAGATAAAGGATTTGTTGAGATACTTCCTGTTATAATTTCTCCCATTACAGATCCTCTTCTTGACCCTTCGAAAGGATTGAGATTTGAAATATATGGCTTTCCTTTTGAACTTACAAAAAGCATGATATTTCACAAGCAAATTTCTGTTATTTCAATACCAAAAATATTTACAATTTCTCCCAATGTTAGAGTTGAGCCTCATGAAAGAAAAAATTCAGGAAGACATCTCCTGGAGTTTGCACAACTTGACCTGGAAGCGAGAGATTTTACAAGAGATGAAATCATGGAACTTGGTGAAGATTTATTAATTCATGTGATTAGTTGCATAAAAGAGAAATGCAAGAACGAGCTTGAGTTTTTCGAGAGAAGTCTTCAGATCCCAGAAAAGCCATTTCCAAGAATTACCTGGGAGGAAGCTGTTAAAAATTATGGTAAGGATTATGAGCTTTCCCTTTCACAAGATAGCAGAACTCCCGTATGGGTGGTGGATTTCCCCATTTATGAGAGGGAATTTTACGATAAGGAATTTGAAGACAAAGAGGGATACAATGTGGATATGGATCTCATTTATCCGGAAGGGTTTGGAGAGGCTCTTTCTGGCGGTGAAAGGGAATGGAAATACGAAAGAATTGTCCTTAAAATAAAGAGAAAGGGCTTGAATTTGGAGAGTTTCAGATTTTATCTTGAGATAGCAAAGACTGGACTTTTGCCATCTGCAGGATTTGGAATAGGTGTGGAAAGGCTTGTGAGATTTTTAACAGGTGTTAAGGGTATTTTTGAAGTGAAGCTTTTTCCGAAGCTACCTGGAGAATTTTCCTTGTAAAAATTAAAGACAGCCAGTAAATAAATTAGGGAGAATTTGAGAAAGTGCTTACTATTCTTTTTCCGATCTCTCTTCTCTTTCTTTCATCTCCTCTTCAAGACTCTCTTCTATGGCATCCTCAAAATCAGGCTCCAAATCTTCTCCTAATTCCTTTCCGAATCTTTTCATCCATTTTGCAAGAGAACGAGGGTCTCTTTCATCCATATCGCTGAAAAATGATGGATCAGCAAGCTTCTCTAACCTTCTTTCCTCAGATAGTTTTAAGGTTACTCGAGAAACGAGTTTTTTTAGATGGGTAGAACCGCAGAATTTGCACCTGGCTTGAAAATCTGATTTAAGGGATAGGACAATAATGGTATTCTTTTTCGAACAATCGAGACATCTGTATTCGTAGATGGGCATAATTAATAATTAAATCATCTCTCGCTCAATTGTCAAGTATAGGTGTCTGGAAAGGGTTACCAATTTTTACTTTATTGATTTATCTTTAATAATAAAATTTTTTAAGGATTTTGTCCTTCTTTTCGATTCTCTCTGCAAGAACTTCCTTATTCTTTAGAGCTATCTCTGTAGCAATGGCATTTATAAGAGCAGAAATAGCGGAGACAGAATTTGTATATAAAATATTCTCGCTGGGAACAACAAATAGTAGATCACTGAATTTAGAAAGGGGTGCGAACTTATTATCGGAGAACCCTATAATTTTAATTCCCATTTTTTTTTGCAAGCTGGCTATATCCAGCGTGTATCTTGAATAAGGAGGAAAGGAGAAGATTATTAGAATATCTTTCTTCCTCATGGATGTTATTTGTTCTTCCACTGGAACATCACTCTCGTAAAGGCAATGGGCTTCCTTTTCAATTTGGTTAAGAAGATAGGCTATTAGATGAGATAATATGGAGGATATACCCATTCCAAATGTAAAAATTTTCTTTGCATCCTCAATTTCCTTGATCGCTTTTTCAAAAAGCTCTTCATCAATTGAAATTAAAAGCTTATTTATATTTTTTATCTCCTGTTCTGCTACTTTTAATAAAGATTTTTTCCCTTTGATATTCTTTGTGGTTAATCTGAATCTTTCTGTAGGAGAAAGCTTTTCCTTTATTTCTTCCTTTATTTTGTTCTTCAAGTCCTGGAAACCCTCAAAATCGAGTTCTCTCGCCAATCTTGTTACTGTGGCTGTGCTTACCCCTGCTTTCTTAGCGATCTCTCCTATGGATGTGAAAGGAACCTCATGCCATTTTTGATAAATAAAAGCTGCCAGCTGTCTTTTTCTTCTGGGAAGGTTCTCTATTCTTTTTTCGATTTCAGAAATAAAATTATTTTCCATAAAAATTATTATAAAACTCAAATATAAAAATGTAAAAAGGTCATTGGTTAGCACGAGTTCTCCACCTTCATCAAGGTCTTTTGGAAAGAAGAGGTAAAGGGGGTTTATCGCTGCGGTCAAGGTTCA
>FWPU01007210.1_pt1 | contig 20813 bp, 15 predicted proteins | sample 2228361 | NCBI WGS metagenome assembly FWPU01 (sample SAMEA103939777, study PRJEB20133) | metagenome
CCTCTCCCGCGGGGCGGGAGAGGAGGAAAGGGGGTGAGGACGTTGCCCGAACTGCGCAATCCGCGGGATAACGGTGAACACTTACCGTGTGCCAATGGTTTGACGAGGTTGTCCGATTGTGCTATATTTGTCTTGTGATTAATCTTTCATGCCGTGGTCTGTTGCAGACTGGAGGACGCGATGAGCAAACCGGAGACCGGACAAACGGCCGCTAAAGGCCTGGCGGGCATCGTGGTCGGCGATACGAGCATCAGCTACGTGGACGGCACCCAGGGCATCCTGGAGTATCGTGGGTACGATATCCGGGTGCTTGCCGAACACAGCACGTTCGAGGAGGTAGCCTATCTGCTGTGGAACGGCCGGCTGCCTACTGCGCGCGAGCTGCAAGAGATGAAGGCCCAGGCACGCGCCTGTCGTTTCTTGCCGCCGGAGATCATCTCGCTGCTGCGCAACATGCCCAAAAATGCCGATCCGATGGCCGTCATGCGCTCCGCCGTCTCTGTCCTGGCGCATTACGATCCGGAATCGGAAGAAAACACCCCGCTTGCGCATCAGCACAAAGCCTGTCGCCTGTTGGGCCAGATCTCGGGCGTGGTCGCAGCCTATGAACGCATTCGCTGCGGCGAAGAGCCGATCAAGCCGCGCATGGACCTGGACCATGCGGCCAACTTCCTCTGGATGCTCACCGGCGAGGACCCGGAACCGCTGGCAGCCAAAGCGCTCGACCAATACCTGCTCCTGCTGGCCGAACATGAGCTGAACGCCTCCACCTTCACCGCGCGCGTGATCGCCTCCACCGGCTCCGAGCTGCACTCGGCTATCACCGGCGCGCTGGGCGCGCTGAAGGGCCCGGCGCATGGCGCGGCCGTGCAGGAGGCCATGGTGCAATTCCTGGAGATCGGCTCGGCCGACAATGTCGAAGCCTGGTTCCGCAAAGCCCGCGCAGAAGGTCGCCGCATCATGGGGATCGGCCATCGCGTTTACAAAGTGCGCGACCCGCGCGCCGAGCCGCTGATGAAAAACGTGGAGATGATGGTCAACGCCACGGGCGATCGGCAGTGGTTCGAAATCGCCCACAGGCTGGAGCAGGTGGCGACGCAAGATCCCTATTTCCGCGAACGCAACCTGAGTGCCAACGTGGACTTTTACTCGGCGCCGCTGCTCTACTCCATCGGCATTCCGGTGGACGCCTTCACCTGCATGTTCGCCATGAGCCGCATCGTCGGCTGGACGGCTCATGTCTACGAACAGCAGTCCGACAACCGTCTCATCCGGCCGCTGGGCAACTACATCGGACAGCACCAGTTGCCTTGGGTGCCGCTGGAACAGCGCCAGTAACATACGACAGCCCGACGCGGGCCGGCCGCCCCTGCGAAGGCATCCGGCCCGCGCTCGATGGCCGCGCCGGAGATCAACGCGCCAGCTGCGGCACGATGGCGCCGAACAGCCCGTAGAGCGCCAGCAGCGGCAAGATGCCGAACGGCGCCGCAAACAACAGCGGCCGCAGAGCCGGCAGCGACCGCGGCCACAATCTCACGATCACCGACGGCCCATAGTCTGCTTTGAGCATCCCCAGCACAAATACCAGCGTCAGCGCCAGCGGCCACTTGGGCAGGCCCGTGTGACTGACGACTCCCCAGAGCGCCAGGCCGAGCACGAAAATTCCCAGCGCCGCCGCCAGATAGCGGCCCGCCCGCGGCGCCGTGGCCGTCTCCCAGCCCACCGCAAACGCCAACGCCAGCGGAATCAACGCGGTGAACAGATAACGCCCCTGGTGCTGCACGAACTGCACGTTATACCAAACGTAGGCAAAGAAGGTGAGCAGGGTGGCACAGAGCAAGAAGACGGCGACGCGGCGGCGTGAAACGTCAAGCGTTAAACGTGAAGCCGCCAGGATCAGCCCGCCGGCCGCTACCCCGCTCAGAAGAACGGTCAGAAAATAGGCGCGGCTGTCCATGAAGACGCCCAACCAGCCGAAAACGCCCCAGAAGCTCTTGTAAGTAAACTCGACTGCCCGACGGCCGTAGGCGCTCCAGCCGAACCGGGCCAGGAACTCCTCCGTGCGCATCTGGCCGACGACGATCTGGTCGTGGCGGATCAGGCCGAGGAAGTCGGGCCAGCCGTAGATGGCCAGATTGCGCGCAAACCAGGGCAGGCCGATCACCAGCAACGGCACCCCGACCAGCAGCACCTGCCGGCCGATGCACCGCCAATCGGCCCGGTCGTGTCGCCAGCGCCACAACAACACCCCGACGGTCAGCAACAACGCGATGTAGGCCGTCGTTTTGGTCACCAGGATCAGCCCCAGTAACACCCCCAACGCAAACACCCGCCGGTCAGACGGGCGCGCCTGTGCGCCCGTCAGCAGCCATCCGATCAGCAAGTACAGTGCGGCAGCGAACAGCAGCTCTGCCAGCACATCATTGCCCACCTGCGCCACGGTCGCCAGATGCTGCGGCAGGAAAGCCACGAAGGCCGCCGTGCCCAGCGCCAGCCGGGGACGGCCTGGTGCCACTCGCCGCGCCATCGCATACGCCAGCACCACCACGCCGGCGCCCAGCAGCACCGATGCCAACCGCAACGGCAACAACGCGCCGGCCGTCAGACGATAAATGGGCGCCAGCAACCCGTAATACAGGGGTGGCTGGTGGAACTCATAGCGAATCGGCTCGACGCTCAGCTCGGCCGGGAACCTGCGGCTTTTGACCTCCTCCAGATAGCCGTGCGGATAATCGCCCATCTGCAACACCGGAAAGCCGCCGGTCGTCGCCACGAAGCGGATGTAGTTGTAGTGGGCCGGCTCGTCGGGCGCCTGCCAGGCCGGCGTGAACGCGGCGAACAAAGAGCCGAGCACAAAATACGCGATCAGGATCGCCAGGAGAACGATGTGACGCGAGCGCATAATGCGACCTTTCTGGGCAAATGGATTTCAGCACTCCTCGCCGAAGACGAACAGATTGCCAATGGATTGGCGCATCGAATTGCGCCAGATCGCTTCCCCGAACACCGGGCCTACCGAGAGAACGGTCATGTGCGGCGGCCGTTCCGCCGGCGGCGGCACCGTATCGGTCGTAACGATCTCTTTGATCTGGGGGATGGCCGTGAGCCGTTCCAGGGCGCGATTGCTGAACAGGCCGTGCGTGCAAACGACGATAATCTCCTCCACGCCGCTGGCGATCAGATGCTGCCCCAACTCAATGATCGAGCCGCCGGTCGCGATCTCGTCGTCGTAGATGATGGCCCGGTGATATCCCTGCACCTGGCGGTCAATCGAAGCGCTGATGCGCACCTGGGTATCGGAAACGCGCGTTTTATCGGCCGAGGCAACCGCAAGGCCGAGCTGTTGGGCCAGCCGCGTCGCCGAGCCGGCGCGACCGAAATCGGGCGCGACGACGATCGTGTCGCGCGGGCTGAAGTCATAGCGCTGAAGATGGGCCACCATGCGGCCACGGGCCGTCAGTGGATCGCAGGGGATGCCGAAGAAGCCGTGCACCTGGGGCGAGTGGAGCGTCATCGTCATCACGTGCGTGGCGCCGGCCGTCTGAATCAGATCGGCGATCAGCCGCGCAGTGATCGAGATGCGCGGGGCATCTTTCTTGTCGGAGCGCGCGTAAGAAAAATAAGGGATAATGGCATGCACCTCACGCGCCGCGGCCCCCCGCGCAATATCCAACATCATCAGAAGTTCCAGCAAATGATCGCTGACAGGCGGGATCAGCGACTGGACGATGAAGACCGCCCGGCCCCGAACACTGGCGCCCAGCTGCACGTACAGGTTGTCGTTGCTGAAACGACGAACATGGGTGGGATCGAGAGGCACGGAAAGGTACGCGGCGATGCTGGCAGCCAGAGCCGGATGCGAACGGCCGCTGAAAAAGCGAACCTCATCGGGATCGAGGGCGTGACACATGGTCTCTCCGGTGAGGATGAGGATGCCGGCCGGCAGCGCGCTCGTTGCCTGCGGCTCAGATCGGCCATTGGCCCTGGCCGGCGGCTTGCCCGGCGCTCACTCCTTTTCGGGCAATACTTCGCGGCCGCGACTCCCGCCCTGATCAGGACCGATCACGCCGTTGGCTTCGAGCTCGTCAATCAGGCGGGCCGCGCGCGAGTAGCCGATGCGCAGCCGACGCTGCAACAGGGAGACGCTGGCCCGACCGGCCCGGCGCACTTCGGCCACTGCCTGGGCGTAAAGGTCGTCGCGACCGGCAGCCGCTTGCTCAGCAGCAGCCACTTCCTCCCACAACGGCTGCTGGAGCATCTCCTGGCCGGGTAACCAGGGCGGTTCCAGCGGCTCCGCTGGCGACGTCGGCGGCTCGGCCGCCCGCCCCAGAACCGCCTCCGCATCGTGAGCGTCCGCTTCGTCGGCGATCATGCCCGGATCGAGCGGCTCGAGCTCAGGCCTCAGGGTGCGCGCGCCCTTCCAATAGCTCACCAGCCGCGCGGTCTCGCGATCGGACACGAAACAGCCCTGCAAGCGCTGAAGTTTGGACGCGTCCGGCGCCATATAGAGCATGTCGCCCCGGCCCAGCAATTGTTCGGCGCCGGGCGTATCGAGGATGACCCGGCTGTCTACCTGTGAGGTGACCGCGAACGCAATGCGCGCCGGAAAGTTCGCCTTGATCAGACCGGTGACCACATCCACGCTGGGACGTTGCGTGGCAATCACCAGGTGGATGCCCACCGCGCGCGCCATCTGGGCAATGCGGCAGATATACCGCTCGACCTCTTCTGGGGCCGAGAGCATCAAATCGGCCAATTCGTCTATCAGGATGACGATGTAGGGCAACACCGGTTCGCCGCGTGCGGCCAGCTTGTCGTTGTATGCCTCGATGTTGCGACTGCCGGCCTTTGCCAGCAGCTTGTAGCGCCGCTCCATCTCGCGCGTGGCCCACTGCAGCACCGGCACGGCACGTTCCACGTCCACCACCACCGGCGCGATCAGATGCGGGATGCCGTTATAGACTGTCAGTTCGACCCGCTTCGGGTCTACCATCAGAAAGCGCAACGTGTCGGGCGTGTGGGTGAGGAGCAGCGCCGTGATGATGGCATTGACGCACACCGATTTGCCGGAGCCGGTCGCACCAGCGATCAGCAGATGCGGCATGCGCGACAGGTCGGCGACCACGGCCTGGCCCGACACATCACGGCCCAGCCCGAAGGTGAGCACCCCGCGATTCGCCGCAAACTCCTCCGACTCCATGACCCCGCGCAGCGAGACCATCGAGATCTGAACATTGGGCACCTCGACGCCCACCACGTCGCGGCCGGGCACCGGCGCCTCGATGCGCAAAGGCGATGCCGCCAGCGCCAGCGACAGGTCGTTGGCCAGCGCCTGGATCTGCGAAACGCGCACTTTGACGCGCGTTTCCTCGCCTTTGCGATCCTTGCGGATGATCACCCCTGGCTTCAATCCGAACTGCGTGACCGCCGGCCCCTGGTTGGCCTCCACCACCTGCACGGGCACGCCGAAGCTCGCCAGCGTGGTCTCGATGATTTGCGCGCGCTTGCGCAGGTCTTCGCTCTGGATATCCTGCTCTGTACTGTCTTCGAGGATCTCGGCGATCGCAGGCAGCCGCCAGCTCGGCGTACTGCCACCGATCACGCGAGGGGCAGGCATGGCCGCCGGTGACGGAATCGGTGACGCCGCGCCGACGGTACGGGTCGGTGGGGCCGGCTGGCGAGCATCCAGCGACGGCAACGGCGGCAATGCTGGTGGCGTCGTGATGGACGGTTCGGCTGCAAGCCGGTCGCGCAGACGACGCCACCAGCGGCGCAAGGGCCCGACGCGCTCGCCGAGCGGCAATGGCGGGTTGGGCCGGATCCCTTCCGGCCCCGGTGTAACCCCGCGCAGCCGGTGCCAACCAGCGCGCAGCGCCTCGGCGAGCTGGGCCGGCTGGATTCCGGTCAAAGCGAACAGAGAGACCAACAGACCGAGCGCCAGGCCCGCCAGCGCGACCGGCTCGCCCAGGGTCATGACCAGACCCTGGCCGAGCAGATGGCCGAACAGACCACCGCCCCGGCCGGACCATGGATCGCTGCGGTCGGCGACGAAATAGGCCAATGTTGCGCCGATCGCGAACAGGCCCGTGAGGCCGGCGAGCCGTTGCAGGGTGAGGATGCGCTGCTCGCTGACCGCGCGCAACACCAGCCAGCCGCCCAGCGCAGCCAGCAGGATCGGCACAAACCACGCCATGACACCGAACAGCGTGCGCATCGCGCCGATGATGGCTCCCGTCAGTATCCCGTGATTGGCCGAAATCATGCTCAGAAAGAGCAACAGGGCGGCCACCACCAGGATGCTGCCGAGCAGTTCTGCGCGCAGAAGCTGACCCAGATCAGGGCCGGGGCGAGGTCGCGGCTGCCCGCGTTTCGAAGCTCGTTTCGCCATGGTCACCCCCATCTGCCCGCGCAAATGTTCTACGTCCTGATTATACACCCATCACACGTCCAGCACCAGCGGCAAGATGAGCGGCCGCCGGCCTGTGCGCGCGTAACAGTACTGGCTCAAAGCCTCTTTGATTTTGTTGCGAATCGAGGAAGCGGTGGCCGGCATCTTCAGCACTTCCCACATGCGATCTTTGGCACCCTCGATCAGGTCATCGGCTTCGGCCACGTAGACGAAGCCGCGCGTGAGGATCTCCGGATCGGCGACCACCTCACCGGTAGCCGGGTTGCGGACGACGATGGCCACCAGGAAGCCGTCGCGAGCGAGATGCTGGCGATCGCGCAAGACGGCCGAGCCAAGCTCGCCGATGCTCAGCCCGTCCACCAGCACGTGACCCTCGCTCACCCGCTCGCCCACCCGAATGGCGTGCGGCCCGACCTCAACCACCTGGCCGCTCTCCACGATCACGATATTCTCCGGCGGGATGCCCATGGCCTGCGCAGTGCGCGCGTGGAGCACCAGGTGCCGGTATTCGCCGTGCATCGGCACGAAAAAGCGCGGCCGCACGAGCGACATCATCATCTTGTGATCCTCGCGGCTGCCATGCCCCGACACATGTACATCGCACAGATCGGAGTAGATCACATCCGCACCCAAACGGAAGAGATCGTCCACGATGCGATTGACCATCTCCTCGTTGCCGGGAATAGGGGTGGCCGAGAGAATGACTGTGTCGCCGGGGATGATCTGCAGCTGGGGATGTTCATCGCTGGCCAGGCGGGCCAGTACAGCCGTCGGTTCGCCCTGGCTGCCGGTGCAGACGATCACCACTTCATCGCGCGGCAGGTTGTTCATCTCCGAGGTGGTCAGCAGGTCCTCCGGCGCGATGTCCAGATAGCCCATCTGGATGGCCATGCGCACGTTGTTCACCATGCTCCGGCCGACCACGCCGACCCGGCGACCGTAATGGCGCGCCGCCTGGATCACCTGCTGGATGCGCGAGATATTGGAGGCAAAGGTCGCCACCACCACCCGGCCCGTCGCCCTGCCGATGATCTCATCGAGCACCTCGCTTACGCGCTGCTCGGAGGGCGTGAAGCCTTCGGTGTCGGCATTCGTGGAGTCGGAGAGCAACAACAGCACCCCCCGATCGCCGAGGGCTCGCAATTTGGCCACGTCGGTAAGCCAGCCGTCCACCGGCTGCTGGTCGAATTTGTAGTCCGAGGCGTATACGACCAGGCCGATCGGTGTGGTAACGGCCACGCCCACTGCGTCGGGGATGCTATGGCACACGTGGAAGAACTCGACCTGGAACGGGCCGAACTGCAGTATGTCATCGGGCGTGATGGTGTGCAGTTCGGCATCGGCCAGCAGGCCGGCCTCGCGCAATTTAACCTCGGCCAGACCTCGCGTCAGCCGGGTGGCGTAGACGGGCACGTCGAGGTACTTGAGCAGGTAGGGCAGCGCGCCGATGTGGTCTTCGTGGCCGTGCGTTAAGATCACCGCCTGCACGCGGTCGGCGCGCGCCGTCAGGTAGGTGATATCCGGATAGACCAGATCAATGCCCGGCATATCGCCGTCGGGGAACATCAAGCCGACATCTATGACCAGAATCTGCTGATCATATTCCAGGACCATCAAGTTCTTGCCGATCTCGCCGACACCGCCGAGCGGGATAACTCGCAAAGGAAATTCCAACAAAGATACCTCCTCTTCAAAGACAGGTGCACTCATAAACGGCGAAGGCCGGAGAGTTGGATGGCCCGTCCACAAGCCCAATGCCAGAAGGCACCCTATGCGACACGAGCGCCAAAGCGCTCCTGTAATCTGCGTATCGCCTCGGCCCGCGCGGCCGCCAAACAAGCCTGCATCGCCGGTTCCTGGAAGATCGGCGTGGTCATCAGCAGAGCATCTTCGCCGTCCCGATAGTAACCGCGTCTGCGGCCGACCAATCGGTAGCCGAGTTTCTCGTAGAGGCGCCGCGCCGGCACATTGCCGGCGCGTACTTCCAGCGTCGAGGTGCGCGCGCCACGCGCGATCGCCTCGTCGAGCAGCGCCAACATCAGGTAAAGCCCCAGGCCGCATCCGCGCCAGGCGGGATGGGTGGCGATCGTGGCGATATGCGCCTCGTCCAGCATCAACCAGAATCCACCGTAGGCCACCAGCTGGCCGACCGCCGCGGCTCCTCCGGTTTCGGCGTACGTCGGGCCGGCATCCCTGGCCGTTGGCAGGCGCAACGCCAGGTAAGTGGCCATGTTGTTCGTCGTCAGGTCAATCAGGTACATGCGCCGGGTCCACGGATCTTTGAAGCAGACGCGTTCGAGTTCCATGACCGCGTCCAGATCATCGGGCGTTAACGGCGTCACGATAGGAAAGCCCATGTTCAGCGTACCTTCGGCTGCGGCGGTTCGTGCAGGTAGATCGGGCTGAGTGTCGCCGGGTCGTCGAACTGACCGGCCAGCAGGCGCTGCCAGGCCAGCTCGGCGATGTAGCCTGCCCGCCGCATGGCCAGAGCCGGCGAGACGATCTGGGCACGCGCTCTGCCGCACCAGCGCAGCAATGTCTCCCGGTCGGCAGCCAGCAATTCGCCGGCGAACGTAGTCGGCCGGGTCACCGTCTGCGCCAGCGCCTCGACGGTCGAGAGCTGATAGGGAGTCTGCGCTGCCCAGCCCGCCGGCCCATGCGCGTAGAGGGCCCAGCAAACCCGGCCCCGGCCGGCCTGGATGAGTGCGACCACCGGGGTCGGCGCGTTCTGGTGCGGATAAGCCACCGCGTCGAGAGTCGGCACGCCGATCAGCCTGCAGCCGACCGCCAGGGCGATCCCTTTGGCCGCGGCCAGAGCCACCCGCAGCCCCGTGAACGACCCCGGCCCCAATGCCACCGCCACTGCCCGCAGGTCCGCCGGTCGCACACCCGCTTGAGACAGCATGGCCGCCACCTGAGGCATCAATTCGACGGTGTGGCGATTGGCCGAATGCCAGTTGTATTCGGATACCAGGCCGCGGCTATCGTTGTAGAGCGCACTGCCGGCCAGTTGGGTGGAGGTGTCAAGCGCCAGCAACATCGTTCAGCTCGAAGCGACAGGATCCGCGGCGGCGTCGGCCACCCGACGCAGCAACTCGGCGTAGCGCGCGCCGTAAGCCCGGCACTCCAGGCGCCGACGGTTCACATCCAGATAAACCAGGGAGATTTCCAGCCGCGCCGCAGGCAGGAGATCGGGGATGCGATCCGCCCACTCGATGATCAGAATCTGATCGTCGGACATCAGATCGGCCAGGCCGATGTCCCACATCTCGACCGAGGCATGGGTCAAGCGATAGCAATCGGCATGGTGCAGGATGCGGCCATCGGGCGCCGGATAACGGTTGATCAGCACGAACGTCGGGCTGGTGACCGGCGCGCGAATGCCCAATCCCTCGGCCACGCCCTGAGTGAAGACGGTCTTGCCGGCACCCAGGTCACCGGTCAAGGCCAACACGTCGCCGTTGTGCAGCAGTTGACCGAGCCGGACGCCGATAGCACGGGTAGCCTCGGCGCTCACGGTCTCACATGTCCATTCGTACGTTTCCATAATTCGACTGTATTATACTCGCGCTGTGAAGCGCGCCCAAACTGACCAGGCTCGTTGGCTGCGCTGCGTCGGCCCGAACTTCTCGCTTCGGGCCACTGGTGGTATGATCGGGGCATGCCGGAAGGAGACGACACACCATGCGCATCCTGATTTTGTCGGATATCCATGCGAACCTGGCCGCGCTGGAAGCGGTGCTGGCCGATGCCCAATCTTTCGATTATGAGGCCGTCTGGTGCTTGGGCGACATCGTCGGGTATGGGCCAGAGCCGGAAGAGTGCGTGGCCCGCGTGCGCGGCCTCAAGCCGCGCGCGGTGGTGGGAAATCATGACTGGGCCGTCATCGGCCGCATGGATGCCGAGGAGTTCAATGCCGAAGCCCGCCGCGCGGTCTTGTGGACGCGGCAGCGGCTGAGCGCCATCAGCCTGAACTGGCTGAACAATTTGCCTCACGAGCCGATCGTCGAAGGAGACTTCACGTTGACCCACGGCAGCCCGCGCGATCCGGTGTGGGAATACGTCGTCTATCCGGCGGTGGCGGCCGCCAACCTGGCGTACTTCGACACACCGTTCTGTCTGGTGGGCCACACGCACGTGCCCGGCCTTTTCGTTTTCGCAGGCGCGAACGGTCAGCGGGTAAATGTCATACGTGCCAGCCCCGGCCAGGCGATCGTGCTGGAGAAGGCGCATCGGGCCATCCTGAACCCCGGCAGCGTGGGCCAGCCGCGCGATAGCGATCCGCGCGCGGCCTACGCCATCCTGGACACCGAGCGCAGCACCTGGCTGCCGCGTCGCGTGGCCTATCCGATCGAAGTGACCCAGGCGCGCATGCGCGCGGCCGGCCTGCCCGAACGCCTGATCAACCGCCTTGACTTCGGCTGGTGAGGGTGTCTTCGCAGGGCCGTTGCCACCGAACCCGCCGGACGTATCGGGCACCTGGGATGGTGCCCGGCAGGTGAAGCCGATCAGCCGCTGGAACCGACGTATGCCAGCCGACGTCTCAAGGCATGAAAGTGATCAGGATGCGCCCCACTGGAGGAAACCGATGAAACGCTCTCTTCTGATCGCCCTGCTTATCGGCCTGGTGATGAGTGTGGCCGGCTGCGCGGCGCCGCAGCCCATGGTGCGCGAGATCGTACGGCCGGTCGAACAGCCAGCCGTGGCCCGAGGCGCAGCAGCGCCATCCGCCGTCGCTGGCGAATCCACGGTCAGCAGCGCGGACCGCATGATCGTCCGCACGGTCGAGTTAAGCATGGTGGTGGCCGCCACCGAGCCGACGTTGCAGTCCATCAACGCGCTGGTGGCCGACGCAGGCGGCTACGTGACCGATTCGCGCACCTGGCGCGAGAACGAGCAACTGCGAGCGCGCGTAGTGGTGCGCGTCCCGGCCGACAGGCTCGGAGTCACCCTGGAGGCATTCAAGAAGCTGGCCGTACGGGTCGAGCGCGAAAACATCAGCGGCCGGGATGTGACGGAGGAGTACAGCGACCTCGACGCGCAGTTGACCAATCTGGAAGCAACCGAGCGCGAGCTGCGCGAACTGCTGACTGAGGTCCGCCAGCGCACACAGAAGGCCGAGGATATCCTCCAGGTCTACCAGGAGCTGACCCGCATTCGCGGCGAGATCGAACGGGTGAAGGGACGGATGCAGTATCTGAGCAACCAGACGGCGCTGGCGACGATCACGCTCGATCTGATCCCCGATGTGCTCGCCCGGCCGGTGGTCGAGCCGGGCTGGCGGCCCCTGGAGACGCTGAAAAATGCAGGCCGCGCGCTGGTGAGCGCCCTGAAAGGGCTGGTGGATGCCACGATCTGGCTGATTGTCTTCGTGGCACCGCTGTTGGTCGTGCTGGCCATCCCGGTCGTGGTGATCGTGCTGCTGATCCGCCGGCTGGCACGGCGGCGCCGCCAACCGCCGGCCGGAAACCCGCAGGGATCGGTTGGCCTCTAAGCCCCGTCAGCTGGCCCAACGGACTGGAGGCCCTGAGGGCGTTGCCGGCTTTCAGGGTCTCTCCAGGCCGTTGTGCAACTCGTGATACACGCTCAGCCCCTCGACGATCTCACGTTGGCGCTCGCGAATCTGGCGTTCGGCCTGTCGGGACCGGAAAGCATCGAGCTTCTGAAAGATGGTGGCCTGCACAAACGTCGGATTGGCGATGTTCGAAAAGCTGAGCCCTTCATCGGTGGCTGCGGTCAGAATCTCCACATCGCCGTAATTGAGCAGATTCTTCCAGAAGCCCTCCTGCCTGGCTTGCACGTTCTGCACGCGATCCAGGGGGGCCTCACGACGCTTGATCGCAAGCCAAAACGGCGTTGCTTCGATGTCAATGATCCGGTCATCCCTGAGGACGTAGAGGTCGTTGCGATAGTCCGCAACTTCCCAAGACACCCAGCCCACGAAGAAGAAAAAGACCACCCACCACGGCAGATGCAGCGCGACCCAATTGGCGCCAAACTCAGCCCGAAACAGCGTTGCGCCGATCGCTACCCAGAGCAGCAGCATCACGAGAGGTCGTCCGGCCTGGATGATCAACTGGATCGGATGCTTCCGCCAGAGATATTCCCCCTCCTTGAGCTCTATGACCTGTGCGGGTTCGCCGATCAGCAGTCTGCGCCACGACTCTGGCAGTCTGTTCGCAAAACGCACAAAGGGCCCCGGCAGTGTCCCTTTCAACGCCGGCAGCTTGCCGGAGCGAGGCCGACGTCGGCGCCGAAAACGATCAAACCAACTGCGCCGGGCAGGAGTCGCTTCGGCTTCACCGAGTGCCCGACCGACAACCGGGATCGGCAGCGCCAGCCGCAGACCGGTCATCACCGCTTTCCGCAGTTCTTCCTGTTGCTGACCACGGACGCCGGCCGTCGCTTCGGCGCGCTCCCGCTGGATCAACGCCCGCACGCGGTCGGGATGCGGCACATGCTCGAACTTGACGGACCCAACGCGCGCCGCCGACCGGATGTTGACATCGCCGTAATCGAACAAACGCCCCCAGAAATCCGCGTCATAGGTCGCGTCCTGGATCATCTCGAGCGGTATCTCAACGCGGCCCTCGTAGAACAAGAGCAGACGATCGCGGCGAGTTACCCGGCGACTGGTGACGACATAGTAGTCGTCGAAATAATTAATAGTGATAAAAAGCGCCGCCGGCAGAAACAAGAACGCAAAAGCGATGGTCAGGGCGACGGCGACCTCACCGCGCATATCCGAGGGAACCACCCAAACGAGCAACAAAAGCAGGAGAAAAGCCAGAAACAGAGACGCCAGAGGCCTGACCAGCCACAACCAGTGAGAGCGATCCTTCCATTCGACCGTCTCGCCCTCCTGAAGCCACTCGAATTCCCGTCGCGCCTGTTTCGTGGCGATGGGTCGGCGCAACAGTGCGCCGTAAGCCGCAAATCGTTGAGGATCCTCCTCGTAGGCCACGTTCAGGTCACGCCGATCGAGGACGAGGATATCCGCGCCAGGCAGCTGAGGGTGGTCGCCTGTCCCGGCCGACGGGACGGAGCGCACGGTGGCATCGTGTTCACGGCCCTCGACCAGCGAGGTCTCGCCGTAGGCTGCCGGTGCACGCAGCGTATTGCGGGGCCTGGGCCGGCCGCGATCATCCACCGCGAGAATGACGGCCATGCCCTGGCGCAGCATCACCAGACCGTATCCGGGCTGCCCCTGCGTGGTGATATTCTGGCCGGCCGGCACGAACATCCAGCCGCAGAACTGCGCCAGATGATGACGTTCCCGCACGGTCAGATTCCTTAACACCTCCACACTATCCAGATAGCTGGCGATGTCGAGCGGCTGTCGCACCAGATCACGGACGTCGGGAAACTCGTTTGCCAGTGCGTTAAACAGAAAGGCCGGGAAGAAGAACAGGCGCGACTTGTAATGCGCTACCGCCCGATTGGCCACACAATTCTGGCCGAAACGCCCTTCGCCGCCACCCGCCGCAACGAAGAAGTTGCCCGCGGTCAGGCGCCAACCAACCCGCCCCATGGCCGCGGGTCCCTCCACCGTCACCTGCCCCGACTCGATGACAAACAGGCCGGGTTCAGTCGTCAGGCCGACCTCGCTGTTGGCCGCCACCTCCACTTCCCTGACCAGGCCGGCAATCCGAAGGATGATGCCGTCATCCAGCGTGCGCAACAACGGCAGGCGACGCAGGCGGCCGGCCCGATCCTGGTGCAACAGGAACTCCTGCAGCTTCTCGTTGCGCTCGATCGCACGACGCAGATCGAATGGCCGCAGCCGATACAGGACGGCTGCCGTGACCGCGCGCACCTCGAATTGCGGTTGATTCTGGTAGAGCGTCGCCTGGCCGAAACAGTCGCCCGGCCTCAGCTCCCATTCGAGCCACGGCCGATCGCCGGGGCCCCTGCGCAAGCTGCCTCGCAGCGTGCCCGCGCCGACGATGGTGAGGGCATTCACCGGATCGCCTTCGGCCGCTACCAGAGCGCCCGGCCGTTGCTCAACGCGCTCCAACTGCGGCAGGTAATCGGTCTTGAATTCCGTCCAGGCCTTGATCAGTGGAGTGTCTTTGAGCGCCTCCCATGCCTCTTTCATTTGCGCGTCGTTCAACATCGCTCACAACCTCTCCCGCACGCTCTGTGCTGCGGCCAGCGTCATGCCGGGAACGGCGGCCAGCTCCGCCACTGTCGCCTGGCGGATCGCCTCCAATGACCCGAAATGCTTGAGCAGCGCCTTGCGTCGGGCCGGGCCGATACCCGGGATCGCGTCGAGTTCAGAGGCCACCGCGGCCTTGCCGCGTTGCTCGCGGTGCGCGGTGATGGCGAAGCGGTGCGCCTCGTCTCGAATGCGCTGGATCAGAAACAAACCCTGGCTGGCCGGCGGCAGCAAGATGGGATCGGGCCGGCCGGGCAGGAAAAGCTCCTCGCGCTGCTTGGCCAGGCCCACCACCGGCACCACCTCGGTGAGGCCAAATCCGGCCAGCACCTCGACCGCCACGCCGAGCTGCCCTTTGCCGCCGTCTACGATCAGCAGATCGGGCAGCAACTTCCACGTCTCATCCGCCTTGCGGGCTTTGGCGCCCGGGTCGGGCAGCGCCTCCTCGACCGCGCGGCGAAAACGACGCTGGAGCACCTCGCGCATGGCCGCGAAGTCGTCCGGCTCGCCCTGCGCACCGCGTCCCTTCACGTTGAAACGGCGATAGCTGCTCTTTTCCGGCGCACCTTTGACGAAGACAACCATGCTGCCGACCGTACTGGTGCCCTGCAACGTGGAGATGTCGAAGCATTCGATGCGGCTCGGCGGCGAAGCCAGCCCCAGCGCTTCCTGGATCTGTGCCAGTGCCTCGGTCTGGCGGTTGGTATCGGCCTGCCATTGCGCCTGCAACGCGGCCAGGGTGGCGGTCGCGTTCTCGGCCGCCAGCTGCAACAGCTCATGCTTCGGCCCGGCGGTCGGCACGGTCAACACCACTTTTTCTCCGCGGCGACTGCGCAGCCACTGCTCGATGATGTTTCGTTCGTCCAGGTCTTTCGGCAGCACGATGCTCGGCGGCACAAAGGCCGCTTCATCGTAGAACTGCTTGATGAACGCGGCGACCAGCTCGCCGTTCTGCTCGGCGCTCACGCCTTCCAGCACAAAGGTCTCCCGGCCGATCAGCTTGCCGCGACGGATGAAGAAAACCTGCACGCATGCTTCGCCCGTGCGGGCATCCTGGGCGAAGGCAATCACGTCTTCATCCTCTTGCTGGCCACTGACCACCTTCTGGCGCTCGACGATCTGGCCGGCCGCCCGGATCTGATCGCGCAGCATGGCAGCCCGCTCGAACTGCCAGCGTTCGGCCGCCTCCTGCATCTGAGCCCGCATCTGCGCCAGCACCTGCTCGCTATCCCCCTCCAGGAAGGCGGCCAGCCCGGCGATGATCTGGCGATAGCCGTCGCGATCCACCGCGCCGATGCACGGCCCGGCGCAGCGTTTGATGTGGTAATACAGACACGGCTTGGGATCGCGGCCGGTGATCTCGCGCGTGCAATCCAGATACGGGAAGACCCGCCGCAACGCATCCAGCGTCTGCCGCACCGCGTAGGCCGAGGTGAAGGGGCCGTAATACCGGCTGCCGTCGCGCTCCATTCGGCGGACGATGCTGACCTTCGGAAAGTCATCCTGCCAGTGAATTTTGATATAGGGATAGGTTTTATCGTCGCGCAGGCGAATGTTGAAGCGGGGCCGGTAGCGCTTGATCAACTCGTTCTCGAGGATCAGCGCTTCCAGCTCGGTATCGGTGACGATCCACTCCAGGTCGGCGATCTCGGATACCAGACGACGGATGCGACCATCGTGGCGGGCGCTTTCGTGGAAATAGGAGCGCACGCGGTGGCGCAGCACCACCGCCTTGCCGACGTAGATCACCTTCCCGTCGGCCCCGCGATAGATGTAGACCCCCGGCCGTTCGGGCACGGTGTCGAGCTTTTGCGTCAGATCCACGGCAGTCTGGGTGTTCACAACCACACTCCCGTTGGGCCCGGATACGACTCTGGCGCCGCTCAACTCATCAGCTCGGCGAAGAGGATGTCCATTGCTTCCCGATCGCCGAGCCGGCCCGTTTTGATGGCCTCGTCGGCCGCCAGGATCTGTTCCAGGCTGCGTTCCAGCCGGGCGAAGGTGTGGCGGCTGGCTTGCGTCAGCAGCTTCGGCGCCGTCCACTCCTGAACGCCGAGCGCTTTGGCAATGTCCGGCGGTTTAAGGCCATCGGCCTGCAGTGCTTTGGCCTGGATCAGCAGACGATACTGGCGCGCGATCATCCCCAGCAGGCGCAGGGGCGGCTCGCCGTCTGCGTCCAGTGCATGGAGCAGCAGCCGGCCGGCCGTCGCCGCGTCGCCCATGCCGAGCGCATCCATCATCTCGAAGATATTGGCCGCGCGCGTGGCCGGCACCAGACGACGCACGTCGTCGCGCGTCACCGGCCGCGCCGGGCCCGCATAGTCGGCCAGCTTGATCAATTCCTGGTCAATCTGGCGCAGGTCGTCGCCGATGAAGTCGGCCAGATCGGCCAGCGCCGAGGGATCGAGCTTCACGCGGCGCAGCCGGGCACGTGCCCGAATCCAGTCGGGCAGTTCGTTGCGTTTCGGCTTCAGGCATGCCACGATCCGCGCCCGGCCATCGCGCTGAAGTTCCAGCAGCCGACGCAGGATCGGCCCGCCGGCCAGGGTCTCGTCTTCGAGGAAGACGAGCTCGGTAGTATCCGGCACCTGATCGAGGTAGGCTAGCAGCTTCTTGCTCTGCACCCGGCTGACTTCCGGCAGCAGCGCCTCCTCATCGGCGACGGCGGCCTCATCCTCTTCGGCCAGCTTCGGCCGCCGGGCCGGCACAGCCAGCCGACGCAGCCAACCCTCGACGACGACCAGCCGACGCTCGGCCAGAAAAGGCAATGCGTCGCAGGCATTCTGCAGGTCGGCGACGGTGAGCTGCGCGCCTTCCAGCCGGGCCGTGTTCAGTTCGGCCAGAGCCTCATCCTCGCTGATGCGGCGGCGGATCTCGGCCAGCGCCTCGGCGCGCAGCAGCTCGGCCGGACCGTGGATGAGGATGATCACGGCGCTGCCTCCGCCGGGGCGATAACGACCCGATACGCCGTGACCGGGCTGCCGGCCACGCGTTCGATGCGGGCAATGCGCAGGCCGGCCACCTGGCTCGATGTCGTCACATGCTCCTGGAGCCAGCGTCCCACGGCCGGCGCGATCATGAGCGCCAGGGTGGCCGCCAGGATGGCGCCGGGCAGGCGCTCCCACCACAGCGACCGTCGTTCGCCGCTGCCGGCTGCCAGCGCGGCGACGCCGCTGAGGACGCCTGCCGCGGCCAGGTTCGTGCCGCAGTGGGGATGGACGGTCAGATGGCGCTCGCCGGCCCGCAGGCGGCCGAGCGCTTCTTCGACGGCCGCGGTCAGCGTCTCTCGGCTCAACTCGCCGACGATGACGAAGCCGTCCAGGTCACTGCGCGCCACGATCTGCACGCCGGGCAGGCGCTGGTTCAGCAGTGTCACAGTGGCATGTTCGATGCCATGATGTTGACGAAGGCGATGCAACAAACTCATCTGCTCACTGACCCCTTCCGCAAACCGACTCACCGCTGTACCAGCCTGGCCACGGTGACCCCCTCGCCGCCTTCGTTCAGGTCGCCGGCGCGAAACTCGCTCACCAGCGGGTGGCCGCGCAGTTCCTCGCGCACCGCCTGGCGCAGGGCGCCGGTGCCTTTGCCGTGAATGATCCGGACGAACGGCAGGCCGGCAAGATAGGCCGTGTCCAGATAACGATCCAGTTCGACCAACATTTCGTCCACGGTCAGGCCACGCAGGTCGAGCTCCATGCCGGGGCTGGGCGGCCTGGGCGCCGCGACGGATGCCTCGCGCAGGACGGCCTGTTGTTCCCCGCGCTGGCGCAACTCGACGCGATTGGGGGCCAATTTGAGCCGAAAGCCGCCGACTTTGACCTCGACCTCGCGCGAGCCGACGGCAACGACCTCGCCGGAGGCTTGCAGCGATGGGATCCAGACCTTGTCGCCAGGCTGCAGTGGCCCATCGAGCACGATCGGCGAGGGTGCCGCGGCGGCCGGCACGGGGCGGGCCTGCGCCGCGCGGCGGCTCAAGACCTCTTCGGCCTCGGCGAGCCAGGCCTCGTGCAGGCTCTGGCCGGGGCGAGCCGACGCGGATGCGGTCGCTGCAGCCAGCTGACTGCGCAGCCGGCCGACCTCATCGCGCAACGCGGCCAGTTCCGCCTCAGCCTGAGCACGGGTCTCGGCCAGCACCTCGCGTCGCGCCTCCTCGATCTTGCCCAACCGGTAGCGCAGATCGGCGTTCAACGCCTCGGCGCGGCGCAAGGCAGCCTTGGCGTCGGCCTCTGCGGCCAGCGCCGCCTCGCGCGCCGCTTTGATCTCGGCCAGCATCGCCTCGGCCTCCAGCGATTGTGGCGAGACCAGCGCCTCGGCGTGCGCCACGATCGGCTCGGGCAGGCCCAGGCGCCGCGCGATGGCAAATGCGTTCGAGCGACCCGGCAGCCCGATGCTGAGCTTGTAGGTCGGACTGAGGGTCTCGATGTCGAACTCGACGCTCGCATTGGCCACGAACGGCGTGTTGTGCGCGAAGACTTTCAGCTCCGAGTAGTGCGTCGTTGCCAAAGCCGTGATGCGCCGCTCCAGCAAGGTGCCGAGCAATGCCTGGGCCAGCGCCGCGCCCTCCTCGGGATCGGTGCCCGCGCCTAGCTCGTCCAGAAGTACCAGCGAGCGGGCATCTGCCTGTTCGAGGATCTCGACGATGTGCGTCATATGCGACGAGAAGGTCGAGAGGCTCTGTTCGATGCTCTGCTCGTCGCCGATGTCGGCGAAGATCTGCTCGAAGACCGACAACTGCGAGCCTTCGGCTGCCGGGATCGCCAGGCCGGCCTGCGCCATCAGCGTCAAGAGGCCGGTCGTCTTCAACGTCACCGTCTTGCCGCCCGTATTCGGCCCGGTGATGACTACGATGAAGTAGTCGTCATCCAGGTAGATGTCCACCGGCACCACCGTCTGCGGGTCGAGCATCGGATGACGGGCCTGCATCAGCCGGATGGTGCTGCCGGGGTGGAGGCTGGCCACTGCGGATTGGGAGCCAGCAGCTTTGGCTTTCGCTCTGGGACTTTCGACTTTCCACGGAACCAGCTCCGGCTCGGTCGCCCGCAGTTCGTTGGCGTAACGCGCCTTCGCGAAAATCAGATCGAGGTCGCCCAACGCCTCGACAGTACGGCCGATGGTACCCGCTTCGCCGGCAATCAGCCCGGTCAGGTGCAGCAGGATGCGGCGGATCTCTTCTTCTTCGGCCAGTTGCGCCTCGCGGTAGCGATTGTTCAGCTCGACCACGGCCAGCGGCTCGATGAACAGCGTCGCGCCACTGCCCGACTGATCGTGCACCAGGCCGGGGATGCGGCCCTTGAACTCGGCGCGCAGGGGGATCACGTAGCGGCCCTGGCGCTGCGTGACGATGGCCTCCTGCAGGTAGGGCGCGTTGGCCGCGGCCGTGACGATGCGCTGCAAGCGCTCCATCAGCCGGCCATGTGCTTCGCGCAGCTCGCGGCGGATACGGCTCAGCGTCTCGCTGGCGCTGTCGAGCACCTCGCCCCGTTCGTCTATGCAACGACCGATCTCATCAATGATGGCCGCCGGCGCGTCGAGGCGCAACGCGACATCGGCGATGTGGGGAAAACGGTCGGCGACCCGACCGATGGCGCGGTTCAGTGCCCGCGCGCGCTGCAACGTGTAGCGGACAGCCAGCAGGTCGGTGGGTAGCAACGGGCTGCCCCGCAGCGCCTGTTCCAGCAACGGCCGCAGGTCGTGAACGGCCCCCAGATAGATGTCGCTCTTCTCGTCGAGCAGTCGCCGGGCCTCGCTCGTCTCGGCCTGCCAGTCGCGCACCTGGCGAATGTCGTCGCTGGGTCGCAGCGCCAGCGCGCGCTCTCGACCGACCGAAAACGACGTATGGCGGGCAAGTTGCTCGAGGATTTTGTCGAATTCGAGCACACGCAGGGTTCTGTCATGCATAATATCAGTATAGCACAGGGACGGAAGCACAGAAAATCAGCACACCGCCGGGCGTTTGAACGCCCGGCTCAGGCAGGTGAAAGTCGGTCGAGACCGACTGCCCTGACCTGAAAATCGTCGCCAGCATGGGCTCGTTTCCAGGGCACGTTGTGCGCCGGCCGGCGCATGGACAACTGAATAGATATCGCAAACTGAGAGCCTATCCGAAGAACTGGTCTATGGCAGGTAGGCGAAGGTGTGCCTTCGCCTACCCCGACGGGGTTTGCTCAGGGCCCCTATGCCCTTTGCTCCCTTCCCCCCGCCTTGCGGGGGGAAGGGAGCAAAGGAGTGTAGGGAAAGAGTGTA
>FWPU01007211.1_pt1 | contig 20812 bp, 17 predicted proteins | sample 2228361 | NCBI WGS metagenome assembly FWPU01 (sample SAMEA103939777, study PRJEB20133) | metagenome
CCCTCCCCGTCAACGGGGAGGGGGAGGGAGGGGCGAGCGGGCAGGCAGGATGCCTGCGCTACACTTTTCGGATAGGCTCTAAGACGCCGGAACGAAAGTCTGCTGAAGCAGACTCGTTTGCGGTTCAGCCTGCTTTTAGCAGGCTTTGCAGGCGTCTTAGACGCCGAATTCGATTCGGCGGGAGGAGGGCTCCAGCGGGGTGCAGGACGTCAAATTTGCCTCCTGCCTCCTGCCCAACATCCGTCGGAGCAGCGCCTCCTTACGAGGGTTGCAAATTTTACGTAATGCACCCGATGTCATCTTCGCACTACCCCATCTCTCCATGACTCCATTGCTCCACTACTCCAACACTCCACCTTTCCTGCGCCTGAGCAGAGGCTCCGCCGCGTCCACCACGTCGGCGACGGAGATGTTCTTCATGCACGGGCTTTGTCCCCCCTCACAGCATTGAGGCGGGCAGCAGGGATGCTCCGCCAGTGGCTTATGGATGGCGATGTGTTCTTCTCCCGGCGGATTCCATTCGACGGGGTTTGAAAAACCGAACAGTGCGACACTGGGCGTTCCGACAGCCGCCGCCAGGTGCAGCGGTGCGCTGTCAATACCGATAAACAGGTCCGCGCGTTCCATTAAAGCAGCTAATTCTTTCAGGTTCAGTTTTCCGGCAACGGACACCGACGGATGCCGCATCGCGGCGGCAATGCGCTGCACGCGCTCGGCTTCCGGCGGCGCGCCCGCGAAGAGGATGCGCGCTCCATGCCGTGACGCCAGCTCATCTGCTAACTCCACAAACCGTTCGTCCTGCCACGTTTTGCGAGTGTGGGGTCTGCCGGGATGAAGAACGACGACGGGATGATGTCCATCGAGATAGACGTTTGCCGCCGCGCGGTCTGCCTCCGTCAAGCCGATGGACGGCGGTTCGGCTTCGGCTTCGATGCCGACGGCGCGGAGGGCGTCCAGAACGTGCTCCACACGGTAGCGGCTGCCCGTGTTGTAGGGGGACTTCACGTTGTAGAAAAACATGCGTTCGCCCGGACGGTCATAGCCCACGCGGCAGCGCGCGCCGCTCCACCAAGCCACGAGTCCGCCCCGGTCGCCAGGCTGAAGGTTGAACACAAGGTCGAAACGCTGCTGGCGAATGTGCCGCATCAGTTGCCAGTAACGCCGCCAACGCGCCCAGCCGCGTTCACGCCCTGCCTGTTTGAACACCATCACCTTATTCAGTGCAGGATGACCTTCCACCACCTCCGCGGCCGCCGCGTCCGTGAGCATCGCCAGATAACATTCAGGAAATCGCCGTCGCAGCGCTTGCAGAGCAGGCGTCGTCAGCAATACGTCGCCGGTGAAGCGAAAGCGGATGACCAGAATGCGATGAAATGCGTCCCGCCGATTCATCCTACAGTCTCGCCATCTCGTACAGCAGCGCCGCCGCCGTGCGGATGCCGCTATGGAAGTCGTCCAAGCCAATCCACTCGTCCGGGGCGTGGGCGTTGCAGTCGCGCTGCGCCCAACCCAGCAACAGGCTGTCCGCGCCCAGCAACTCCTTGAACATCGCCACCACGGGAATCGAACCGCCTTCGCGGATGAAGACGCAGGGCGCGCCGAACCCCGTCTCAATCGCGCGCTTCGCCGCTTGCACGGCAGGCGATTCCGTGTTGACGACAATAGGTTTGCCGCCTCCGAGATAGCGGACTTCAATGGTCGCCGTCGGCGGGCAGAGTTGCTGGAGGTAATCGCTCACGGATGCGGCAATTTTGGCAGGGTCTTGGTTGGGGACGAGGCGACAACTGACCTTCGCCAGCGCCCACGAAGGCAGCACAGTCTTGAAACCCTCTCCGCCGTAACCGCCCACGATGCCGTTGAGTTCCAGCGTCGGGCGCGCCCACATGCGCTCCAGCGTGTTGTAACCCGCCTCACCGTACAACTGCGGCACGTCCAGCGTGTCCCGCAACTCGTCTTCATCCAGCGGCAGCGCGGCGAACTGCTCGCGCTCCCACGCTTGCAGCGGCAGCACGTCATCGTAAAAACCCGGCACGGTCACGCGCCCCTGTTCATCGTGCAGGTGGGCGATGATTTTGGACAGCACAACGACGGGATTCGCAATCGCACCGCCGAACGAGCCGGAGTGCAAGTCCTGCTTCGCCACCCGCACGCGCACTTCGAAGGTCGCAATGCCCCGCAATCCGTAGGTGATGGCGGGCATCCCCGGCGCAAACTGTCCGGTGTCGGAGATGACCACGTAATCCGCCGACAACGCCTGACGCCGCTCGGCGATGAAGTCGTGCAAGTTCGCGCTGCTGATTTCCTCTTCCCCTTCAATGACCCATTTAAGGTTGACGGGCAATGCCCCGTCGTGGCGCAGCACCGCCTCCCACGCTTTGACGTGCGTAAACACCTGCCCCTTGTCGTCAGCCGCCCCCCGCGCGTAGAGGTTGCCGTCGCGCACCGTCGCCTCAAAGGGTGGACTCGTCCAGAGTTCTAACGGCTCCGGCGGCTGCACGTCGTAGTGCCCATAGAACAGAACCGTCGGCTTGCCCGGCGCGTCCCGTCGCTCGCCGACCAGAATCGGATGCCCCGGCGTCTCGCACAACGTCGTCGGCAGCCCGATGCCGTTGATATGATGGCACAGCCACTCCGCGCAGCGATGCACGTCCGCTTTATGTTCAGGCGCGGTGCTGACGCTGGGGAAACGCAACAGTTCTTTCAGTTCCACAACGTATCGCTCGCGGTGGGCGTCAACTTCGTTGAGAATGGCGGATAAGTTGCTCATCGGCTCCTCTTGGATGATTGTTTCGGTAATCACTCGACGATTTGCGGCATGGTGAGTAGGGCAGAGTCTCCGTCCCTGCCTTCGTTTCGCTGTCGGAGGGCGTGTGGCAATCGAAACGGAGGCAGGGACGGAGACTCTGCCCTACTCATCAACCGGCGGAGCGGTCGCCCTCTTCCAAACTGGATTCAGACGATTGCCTCCTGTTTGTCATCTCCGTCCTCATCGTGTTTGCGCTTGCGCTCTTTGTGTTCTTTCTGTTTCTCACGATGTCGCTGCACCAGTCCGACCAGATGCCCCAACTCCGGCAGGACGAGTTTCTCCATCGCCAACCGCACGCCACCGGGCGAGCCGGGCATGGAGATAATCACCTTCCCTTTGCCCACGCCCGCAATGGCGCGGCTCATCATCGCGGCAGAGCCAATCTCCTGATAACTCAGGGCGCGAAACAATTCCCCGAAACCGTCAATCGTCTTGTCCAGAAAATCCTCGACCACTTCGTAGGTGCTGTCGCGCATCGAGATGCCTGTGCCGCCATTGGTCAGGATGGCATCCACATCGTCGCGTTTGGCAAAGGCTTTGAGCGCATCCTTGATGTCGCGCTTGTCGTCCTTCACAATCTGATACCCGACGACTTCGTGTCCAGCGTTCGTCAACAACTCTTTGATGAGTTTTCCGCTGTCATCTGTCTCCTCCGTGCGCGAATCGCTCATCGTCAGCACCGCGCACCGCACGGACTTGGGCGCGGATTTCCTGTGTTGTTCGGGAGGTGTGTCCGACATGGTTTCCTCTTGGTGCGATACGTGATGCGTGACAGTGACTGCAGGCATGACGCATCTTCCATCCTTCTGTCTTCGCTGCTAATGTTAGCACACTTCACGTGCTCTCGCAAGCGACAGTTGCCTTTCTCCTGCGATTCTGCTACAATGTAGCACAACTTGTAATGAATGAGAGGATGATGATGATGCAAGCAAGTCGGATGGTCAGGTTTTTGAGTGTGGTAGCGACGGCAGTGATGCTAACGTGCGCCGCCAGCCGTGTGGGGGCAGGCTCTGGTCCGTCGGCAGAGCAAATCCTCAAGAACATGGAAAACGTCACCAAGAACGCCAAGTCGTATCAGATGAAGGTGAATGCGACCGTGAAGGTGACGATGAGCGGCGGTGGGGCAGCTAACGCTCCCAGCGGCGGCGGTATGAACATGAACACGACCATGAACATGGCGATGGTCAAGCCCAACAAGATGCGAATGGAATCGAAGAACAGTCAGATGCCCGGGGCGAACATGACGGTAGTCTCGAATGGCAAAACGCTATGGACCTACAACGGAATGTTGAACCAATACACCGAAAAACCTGCTCCTGCCGACTTGACGAAGATGAATCTCTCTCAGGGCGGCGGGTTCATCAACCCCAATCAAGACATCACCAAGAATCTCAAATCCGCAAAACTGATTGGCTCGGCGAAGGTCGGCAACGTGGACGCCTACGTCATTGAAGCCGTCATCTCGGTGCCCCAGATGGGACCGATGGGAGGTGGACAGGGGATACCGTTCAAGATGTGGATTGGCAAGAAAGACAACATGCTCTACAAGTTCTCAGCGAACATGACCAATACGATGCCGGTGCCGCAACCGCCCAATCAAGGCGGCGCACCCAGCAAGCCGCAAACGATGACGATGAAACTTTCCATCGAGGGCACCGTCAGCGACATCAAACTCAACACGCCGATTCCCGATTCCGTGTTTACCTTCAAGCCACCGGCAGGGGCGAAGAAAGTAGAGCAGTTCCAGTCGCCCGGCATGGGCGGAATACCCGGCGGACTGGGCGGTCCAGGGGGACCGAGGCGCAGATAGTTTTGTGCCGTCTCGCGCTAAAGGGACAGAGTAGGACTAATGAACTGTTGCTGTCGCGCCGCGCGCGTAGCCTGCCCAGAAGCGCGTTTCAAACAGCGCATTGTTGATGTCGTTGAGGAGTTGGAGTTGTTCGTCTAACTGCTGTTTGCGTTCAGCGGTGTTGAATTCGCTGTTGTGCAGCGCGTTCTCCAACTGCTGCACGGTTTCGCTGACGTTGCTGATAGCGCCGCTGAGCGCGTGGGTGACGTCGCGGCGGAAGTCGGTCAGGTTTTGCACGATTTCCCGTTGCAAGTCGTCCAGCATCCGCTGTCCCAACTTCTCCAGCGGGTCCGCCAGTTCCTCTTTAAGTTGCTTGCGGATACGGTCCTTCAAAATCCCCGTGACGCCCGTGCCCGCCAGCAACCCGCCGACCATGACCACTGCGCCGATGCCGCCGAACAAGAACACACTGGCTAACGTCAGGGCGAGCGTGCTGCCGATGGCAATCGTGCCGACCTTCTTCAAGTTGTCGAGGAATGCCACCGAGTCAAAGTCAAACGTGAACTCCCATTCCATCGAGTCGCGGTACTGTGACAAATCAAACGGGAGGTCTTGGTCGAGTTTGTTCATCATCTCGATGCACCAATCTATGACTTCCTGACGGAAGTCGGTCAGCCGCCGCACGGCGCGATTCAAGGTGTTGGACAGCAATTCGGACATCACCTGTCGCACGAAGATGGGCAGTTGCTCGTTCGCGTGCTGGAGTTCCTGCCAGTCGTAGCGGTCAATTTCGACGAACACCATCGTGCGCAGCCCCACCGTGCAGCGCAGCCAGTCTACGCCCTCGTGGAGCAGCGCGCCGACATTGGCAATCTCTTTGTCTATCATCTCGACGATGGCTTTCTGCACCTGCTGCGCTTCCTCCAGCGCCGGGCGCGTTTCTTTGAGTTTGTGCTCCAGCTCCTCCGCGCTGAGGTGGACGCTTTGCAGTTCCATCTGCACCGCCTTCTTCAAGTCCTCGAAGTGCGGCTTGACCGCGCGCACCGCGTTTTGCAGGAGGAGTTTGCCCCGCTCGCGGATGAGGTAAGTGTCCAGCCCCTCGATGAATGCGGGGAAGCCGCTGGCGTCCATGAGGGCACGGTCGTGGGACTGCAATCCCTCGAGGTAAAGTTTCGCGGACACAGGGTAGATGCGCGGCTCGGCAATCCCCGCGTAGTCGCGGATGGTCTGCGTCGTGTAGGCGATGGACTGCTCGCGCTCCATGTCAGAGTAGCGGTCAATTTTGGTGATGGCAAAGACAAAGTTACTGACGTAATCCTGCAGGAACGTCAGGAAGTTGCACTCCGTCGCGCTGATGACGGGGTCGGTGTTAATCAGGAAGATGACCGCATCGGCTTTGTGGATGAACGCTCGCGTCGCCTCGCCATGCTCGGGGTTGACCGAGCCGATGCCGGGCGTGTCCACAACGCAGATGCCGCCTTCGAGAAAAGGCGAATTGCAATAGACGTCGACGCGCCTGACTTGACTGGTGGCGGTTGATGCCGCCAACTGTTTGGCGACCTCCTTGCCCATCTGTTCGAACGAGAATCCCTCCAGGTCTCGTTCGCTCTTGAGTCCGCGTATGTGCCGCGCCGCGCGCGTCGAGGCATCCTTGCCGTCCAAACCGGAGCCGACGACGAAGTGACTCAAGTCCGAGAGCGGCACGTTCTCTCGCACCACTCCATCGCGGTATTCCACTCTGGCGTACTCGCGTTCGCCATAATGTAACACCGTAATCGCCGCCGTGCTGGGCATGATAGCGGTGGGAAGCAGGTTGGGACGCCCTAACAGCGCGTTGAGCAGCGTGCTCTTGCCCCGGCTGAACTCGCCGACGACGGCGATGGTAAACGCCTTATGCTCCAACTCGTCCGCCAGTTCGCCCAGCAGACGAGCGCGCGGCACGGACTCGCCCTCCACCTCGACCATCGCGCCGCGCGCCTCCGCAAACGCCGCCAAATCGCGGATTGCCCCCGCGCCTTTGGCGCGTATCTGATTGTAATACTCTAATGCCTCGCGTTCGTCTACGACCATGAACAGACACGCCCTCCCAAAAGGCATTAAGGCAGGGGACACGGGACACGGGACACGTTTTTCCTATGCCCCTTGTCCCTTGCCCCTTGTCCCTTGCGTCGTTACGGGTATTATCGGCATTTTTTGAACGCTTTTCGATAGCGTCACGGCTTCGGAGATATTGCGAATTCATTGTGAAACGTGAGACGTGATGCGTAGTCTCGGCATTGGACAACGCGCCCCGCTTGTGCTAAAATAGGGGACAGCGACGCGCGAAAGGACGGACAATGATTAAGACGATTCTGTTAGCCACCGACGGTTCGCCGCACAGTTGGAGCGCGTGGAACTACGCCGCGGATCTAGCGCAGGCGTACAACGCCGTGCTCAAAGCGATGTCCATTGTGGACGTGCGCATGGTCGAGAGCCAGTTGTTCTGGAACGTGGGCGACGCCGAACGCAGCCCGACGAGTCTTGGACGCATCGAGGGGCTGACGCCGGACGCCTTGCAGCGCGCGCTGGAGGAGCGCAGCCAAGAGATTTTGCAGGAGGTCCAGCAGCGGTGCGCCGAGCGCGCCCTCCGCTGCAAAACCGAAATCGCGCGCGGCGTGCCGTCGCAGGTCATCTGTTTGGAAGAGTCCACCGCCGATTTGCTGGTCATGGGACATCGCGGCGTGTCGGGCAGATTTCAGAGCATTTTGGGTTCCACCGCCGAAGCCGTCATCCGCTGCAACAACAAACCCATTCTCATTGCGCCCCACGACTACCGCCCCATTGAGCGCGTGCTCATGGCGCACGACGGCAGCGACCACGCCGACCGCGCCCTGCAAATCGCCGCCGACCTCTGCGTGACTTTGAAGAAACCGCTCAGTGTGCTGAGTGTCCACAGAAACGTCGAGATGGGCAACGCGATTGTGCGCGAGGCGATGGAGTATCTCGAACCTTACGAACTGGACACTCAATCGCTGGTGCGACATGGACACCCTGCCGACCAGATTTTAGCCGTCGCCGCCGAAAGCGACTGCCACCTCATCGTCATGGGCGCGTATGGTCACACCCACATCCGCGAAACCCTCATCGGCAGCACCACCGAAGAGGTGCTGCGCAAGACGGCAGTGCCGATGTTGGTGGTGAAGTGAGTGGGTTGCCAGCTTGGAGTTGAGCAATATGTGGTTCGTCAAAGCCGTTGGTATCATCTACATTGGCGTCGGTCTATGGATTATTGAACGCCTCATACGCTCCCAGTTAAAGAAGGAAAGCAAGTTGTGGGAGAACGATTGGTTTATCTTGCTTTTTCTTGTCTGCGCTGGAATGAGTGGTTTATTGACGGGAATTGATTACTACTATGCGAAACGCCTTTCAAGTGGCGTTCTCTCGGCTATTCACAATCTGATGGCTCTATTTGGTGCCGTCTTTATTTTAGCGGCGATCTTCCGATATAGAGAACTCAAGAGTAAGAAACAGGGGAAGGACGGAGACACGCCCCAACCTGCTCAGGTCAGGGAGAAGGGAGAAAAGACAGCATGAATTTCAGAATGATAAGCGGCATCGTTTGTATCGGCTTCGCTCTGTGGGCACTTGAAGGCATCATCATCTCCCGCTTCTCCAAGTCCGAGAAGGAAAAGAAGTTTTGGAGAATGGATTGGTACAATTTGACGTTTGCTCTTCTGATGGCAATCAACCTGCTGTTGGGAGGGATTGACAGTTACTATTGGCGGCGTCTTCCCAGCGGCGTTGAGTGGACGATTCTGATTTTGCAGTATCTCTGCATCATTGGAATTTGTGTGGCGATCGCCTTTCGAGCGAGAGAAATCAAGAAGAAGCAAAAAGACGCTTGATGCCGATATTATGACTATGCGCTCACTGACTGGTTTATTACTGGCTTTCATCCTTCTCACTGCCTCCGCCTGGGCGGCGGACGCACTCATGCCTGCGCGGGGCGGACAGCAGACTGCTATCGAGACTTTCTTCAAGCCAACTGGCAAGCCAGAGCAACTTGTCCTGCCGCTGACTCTGTCCGGCGGCAAGACAACCACGCAAACGTACAGCGGTTACGTGCTGGTGGAGGCAAGCGGTGAAGGTTACGCAGGCAGGGATCCAGTCCATGCAGACCCCATCTACGGCATCCATCCAAACGGTCAGTTTGGCGGCGGCTCTGGACCTTTCGGTCTTTGTATGGGGTTCACGGGAACGTGCGCTTCGGATTGTGGTGGCGAACACATCGTCAGGTGGATTATCTTTGTGCCGGGCGAGGGCTGGAAGATTCCGACGGGCGATGGTGAAAACGCACCTTATCCACGCTCTGCTCCAGACCATCGTTACCGGTTCGTCATTTATCTGGGGCAGCATTCGCGTCGTCTGACGCTGGATGTCGGTCTTCGTCCGCAGGATGGAGTTGAGAAGGGTGAGGGTGAGTTCAAAGTCTCTCTGACCCCTCTTGCGCTTCGACCCGGCGCGACGGTGCCGGAGAGTTCTCGTTGGGAACCGATTGCGCCGAACCTTCTGAGTCTGCGTGGCAGACGGCTGTTGCCCGTGCAAACTCGCAGTTTCAGCAGCACCAAGTCAACGCGCCTTCCGCAAGCGAGCATCGCAAAGGACAATTATGAAGTCGTGTTTCCGGGCACGGACATGCTGCCCGTACGCCTTGATAGTCAAGCAAGCGCGGCGGGACTCCTCTCACGTGACCGCCTGACGCTCAAGCCCGGTGTAGAAGTGATGCTGAAGATGGGGAACGCCGGTCCCTACCTTATCGTCAAGGGTCGCACTGAGCGCGTCACGTTTGGTCAGTTTCTCACCGACCCAACGCTGTGGACTCACAAGGAACTGAACGACACGAAGTATCAATTAGGACGAGGCTATTTTCGTGAGACTGCCTACGAGTTCTTTGGGTTAGCGAAGTCGCACGGGCAGGCGTATCTGGGCGTCTGCTGGTATTCGCCCGCCGCCTCGGATCATCACCACACCATCGGTTTCGTCTTTCGCCTTGATTGGGATGGCAAGCAAATCAAAGCGACGCCGGTGCGAAAGTTGCCCAACCCCGGCGGACATTCTTACTCGCCCGGACCGCCCATGATGGACCATCTGCCCAACAGCGACCTAATTCTGGTCGAGCAAACTCAGATGGTGCGACTCACATCTCGAGGCAATTGGCAGACCATTGCGAAACCATTGGCGCAGTACGTCTCCTTCTGGCTTCGCGGACGATGGCTGCTGATGGCAAAAGACCGGAGATACGTCGCCTCTGTCGGCTATGCGCAGAGAATTCATCGCAGAGATGTCATCATGACCGTGCTGGACGTGCTGACGCGCCGTCCTGTTCGAGAGTTTCGCTGGAGCGAGTTGCGGAAAGAAGGCTCCATTGACAGCTGAAACACCAAAAGGCTAAAAAATGAACATGCGCTATCTGAACCTTTTTCTTCTGACCTTCATCCTTCTTCCCACCCGAACTTGGGCAGCGGACGCACCCAAGTTCGTGTTCGTGGATGAGGAGTGCGACGCCGATTTCACCGTGCGGGCGGTGGTGGTCGTCGGACGCCTGCTGCCGCCGCGTTCGGAGGCGCGGCTGGCGTTCAACTATCGGGATGACAATAATCACTATCTCATCCACGTCAGCCGCGAAACGGTGGAACTGCTCAAGGTTCAGGACGGCAAACCGACGCGACTCTACGCCCCAGCGCCCTTCAAGACCTACAAAGATAACTCACTCCATCTGACGCTCAAACGGCGCGGCGCGAAGATGACGCTCATCGTCAACGGCATCATTGCCGCTCGTGTGGAGGACGCCACGTTCAGCGGCGGGAAGGTCGGCGTCTCTTCATCGGGCATGTTGCTCAAGCCCGACGCCGTGCGCGTGCAGCCCAGCGAACCCGTGTTCTTCGGCGACGATTTCACCCGCGCAGGCAAGGCGGGCGAGTGGGAAGACCTCACGCCCAACTGGGGACTCAGCCGCCCCCAATCATCTCGGTTCGACCCCAGCGCAACCTCCAACCCGTTTGCCTACCGCGCAACGGGCGAGGCGCACGCCATGACCCTCGCGGGGCGTTGGTTCTGGGACAACTACTCCTTCGACGCGGCGGCGAAAGCAGACTCGGATGGCTCCATCGGTTTGATAGTTTACGCGCAGGACGGTTACAACTACATTCTTTTCCGCTGGTTCTCGAAAGGCTCCAACGCGCCGCAAAACCAAGCCAAGCAACTCATCGCTGTTGTGAACGGACAGGCGCAAACGCTGGACACCCAGCCGGGCGGTTTTGAGCCGGGGCAGTGGTACAAACTCACGGTCAAGGTCAACGACGAAAAGATTCTGACCTTCATTGACGACGAACCCGCGTGCCGCAGCACGAAACTCTTTTTCGGGCAGGGCAAAATTGGGCTTTACAGTCAGTTCTGCCGCGAGGCGCAGTTTGATGACGTGGTGGTGAAACCGTGGGACGGCTCAACGACGCAGACATCTTCTTTCAGCGAAGAACCCAAAGTCAGCCCCGATTACATCGGGGAGGATACGATGGCGAAGTGGACGACCCCGGCGTTGGGCTGGATGGTGGAGGATAGCAACACGGCTTGGCATCGGGACAACTTTTACGGCGACGCCGCGCTTGCTATTCGCCTGACCAATCTCTACATGCCCGGCGCTTTGATGCTCTGCCTGCACAGCCCCACGACGGATTTTCATCAGGGCTATACGTGGCGACTGCAAATCGTCCCGCTGGAACGCAGCGCGCAGTGGGAACTGTGGCGACAGGGCACGACGGTGGCGAAGGGAAAACAGGAGTGGGAGGAGAACTCTCCGTCCATCGGACTGACCTTCTTCCGCGCGGGGCAGCAAATCATCGGCTACGTCGCGGGGCAACGGGCTTTCTCTTTCACGGACGCCGCGCCGCTCGCTGGGCGCAGGGTCGGTTTCTTCACGAACGGCATTCCGCTGACCTTCAACAACGTCCGCGCCAGCAGCACGCACCTGATTGATGAGACCTTCGCCACCGCGCCGACGCGCTGGTGGCAGGGGCGCGGCGTGTGGACGGTGGAACCCCGCTGGCCCTGTGATGAACGCTGGGCGTGGATGACGGGCGGCGACGCCGAAACGCCGATTCTGTGGAGCAAGTCCGCGTTCTCCGGCGACGTGACCGTTGACCTGTTCGCCGCGATTCAGATGGACGCCAACGAATCCCCGGTGGGCTACAAGCGCCCCAGCGACATCAACGTCACGATTTGCGGCGACGGCAAGGACTTAGGGTCGGGTTACAGTTTCATCTTCGCGGGCTGGCGCAACACGCAGACGGCGATTCTACGACAGGGCAAGGTCGTCGCGTCCACCACCGAAGCCCGCCTCGTGCAGCCCTCGCGCCTCAACAACGACTTCCACCGCCACTGGTATCACGTCCGCATCACCAAGCGCAAATCGCTGGTGCAGTTCTACGTCGACGACCTGCTGGTGTGCGAATATGACGACGAGAAGCCGCTGCCCGCCGGACGCGTGGCGTTCTGGACGTTCAAAAACGGGCTTGTCATCGCCCGCGCCCGCATTGCTTACGAAAATACCGCGCCGGCGGAACCGTTCCCGTCAGTCCTACGTCCGCCAAGCAGTTCTCAATCGGTGAGCCACGTTAAGATCGCCAGTTCCACTGATGGCGTGTTCTACGACTTTGAGGGACCACTGCACGGCTGGAACGGACAAAGCAAAAACGGCGGCGCGGTGATCTCGCTGGATAGCAGCGTCGCCGCGCGCAGCCGACAAAGCCTGAAAATCCAGAACCCCATCAGCGGCGGCGACTTTTTAGCGTGGACGACGTTTGCCCCCCTCGACCTTGAGAAAAACCCCGTCCTGCGATTCGACTACCGCCTCCCCCCGACGGTGAAAGTCAATCTCATCGTAAGGGTCAACGGCTCCTATTTCATCATCACTTTCACGGGCGGCGACCAACCTGATGACCGAAGACCCACTATCGGCTCCATTCAGCACGTCGCAGCCGACATCCAATGGCACACCGCCGAAATCAACCTCTTCAACGCCCTGCGCTCCCGCTTCCCCACCGCGCCCTCATTCACCATTGACGGCGTTGCCTTCTCCTGTCCTGACGAAACCTATCTTCGCTGCGGAATTGGGGGGAACTATTGGGGGAGTGCGTTCCACGTTGACAATTTTCGGGTTGCGCCAGCGTCCCGCGAGCAGTGAGCAGTGGGCTGACAGCAAACCCAAGCCACCCCAAGCAAACTGCTCAAAACATCTCCACCTTGCTGCTCAACGTCTGCTTCAGCCGGGCGCGGGCGCGGCAAAGGCGGGATTTGATGGTCTGCACGGTGCAACGTTCGATGCGGGCGATGTCGCTGTATGAGAGGTCCTCCATATCGCGCAGCACGATAACGCGCTGGTAGTGAGGCGGCAGGCGATGGATGGCGTGGCGCACGGTTTCCTGCACGACCTGTCGCTCTAAGGCGCGCTGCGGACAGCAGGATTCGTCGGGGATTTCTTTGGGCGTGGGCATGTCGCCATCGTCGGGGGGAGGCTCATCCAGAGACATCGCTTCCCAGTTGCGGCGGCGGCGCAGTTGACGTCGGCGGTTATGGCAGAGGTTGAAAGCGATACGATACAGCCACGTAAAAACGTCCGCCTCGCCGCGAAAGTCCGCCCACGCGCGGTAGGCGTGCAGAAACGTCTCCTGCGTCACGTCGCAGGCATCATCGTAGTCGCCGAGATAGCGGAAGGCGAGGTTGAAAATCTTGTGGTAGTTCTCCGCCACCACAATTTCAAACGATGGCGCACTCCGTTCCGCCTGATAAGGTGACGCCGGCTGGGTCTTCCAGAGGACAACGTCTCTCACCGCTGATGACCTCCGTTCCTGCGAACGAACGGCGTTCGTTCGCGTCTGCGTAACGCGGCTTGAATACTACTCAGCAAATCCTCCGGCTCAAACGGTTTTATGACGTAATCGTCCACGCCGATGCACACGGCTCGCTCCACGTCCCATCGCTGCGCCAGAGCCGTCAGCATGATGACGGGGATATGCTGGGTGTCCGTGCTGTGACGCAACTGACCGAAAACGTCGAAGCCGTTGATGTCGGGCATCATCACGTCCAACAGAATCAAGTCCGGCTGCTCCGCCCGCGCCGCGTCAAACCCTTGATGCCCGTCTTCCACCTGCACGACTTCAAAGCCCTCCGTCTCCAAAATCATGCTGATGACGAGTTGATTTTCCGGTTCGTCTTCGATGACGAGGACTTTTGGCATGGCAAGTCGAAGATGAGGGATGAGAGATAAAGGATGAGGGATAACATCGTCATCCATCTCTCATCTCTCATCCCTCATCCCTCATCCATGGCGGGCAGCGTGAACGAAAACGTCGTTCCCTCACCCACGCGGCTGTCGCCGCGGATGTCGCCGCCGTGCGCTTCGACGATGTTTTTTACGATGGCGAGTCCTAACCCCGTTCCGCCGGTTTTGCGCGTGACAACGCGCTCCACCTGATAGAATCGGTCGAACACTTTGGGCAGTTCGTCGGACGGAATCCCGCAGCCCGTGTCGCGCACGTCCACCTGCACGACGCCGTTAGCACGTGAGACGATGACGTCAATCCGTCCGCCGCTGTCGGTGAACTTGATGGAGTTGCCGATGAGGTTGGTCATCACCTGCGCGATGCGCTCCTCATCGGCAAGGGCGAGAATCGGCGCGTTGAGGTTGAGCGGCGTCCCCACCGCGTCGTCACGGGGCGCGGACGCCCCTGAACCTCCCTCCGCAATATGCAGCCTAACGGACAGACGTTTTTCGGCTGCCTGCGGGCGGAGTTCTTCAATCACGTTCGCAGCGATGTCGGCAACTGCCACTGGCTCGCGCTGCATTTCGATTCTGCCGGACTCGATGCGCGACACGTCCAGAAAATCGGAGATGATGGCGTGCAGTCGCTTCGCCTGCCGGTGCATGGATTCCAGCCCCGTGCGCTGGCGCGGCGTCAAATCGCCCCATTTGCCGGTAAGGATGTAAGACGAAAACGCCAAAATCGAGGTCAGCGGCGTGCGGAGTTCGTGAGAAACCAGCGACACGAAATTCGTCTTCATCTCGTCAATCTCGCGCTCGCGGGTGACGTCGTGCAGGTGAATGAGCCGCCCGTGAGAAACGCCCGTTTCGTCCATGATGGGCACGGAGCGAATTTGCAGCACGCGCTTGCTTTCTTCGTTCAGCACGATGTCAGACGGCTCGTTATTGTTCGCCGCCGCGAGCGCGGCGGCGAACCGTTCCGCCGCTTTCGGCGGCAAATCCTCCGATGCGCACGGCAGCGCAGACACGTCGTTGACGCCCAGCAACCGCTGCGCTGTGGAGTTGAGGAAGGCGATGCGATCGTCGTTGTCCAGCATGATAAGACCGTCGGGCGTGCTTTCGACAATGGCGTGCAGACGGCTGTTTTGTTGCGACAGGACGGCGTTGACCGCTCGCTCACGCTCGCGGCTCTGCTCGAGCGCGGACGCCATCTGATTGAAAGCATGAGCCAGTTGACCGACTTCATCCTGCGACTGCACGGGCACACGCTGCGAGAAATCGCCCCGCGCCAACGCCTCCGTTCCGGCGGCGAGTTGCGTCAGCGGGCGCACAATCGAATGAGCGGTCATCATCGCGAGAACGAGTGCGAGGACCAGGAAGACCGCGATGAGCAAGCCCGAATGAATCATCATGTTCTGTCCGGAGCGGTTGGCAGTCGTCACTGCCGCTGACTTCATCGCGCCCAGACTCGCGGCAGCGATGCCCTGCGTCTGCCGCTGCATCTTGAGCGTTGCCTCGGCAGCGGCGGCGTCGGCATGATGCGTCATGGCGGCAGCCGCATCCTGCGCGGCTTGCTGCGAACCATCTTGGATGCGCCGCGCGGCGTCATCGGTGACGTCCTTCTGGTTCTTCCGCGCCCTTTTGATTGCCGACGAGAGCAGCGTTTCACTTTCGCCCCGGATGGTGCGGGTGGCGTCCGCCATCACCAGTTGGTGCTGCGGCATCGCGGCATTGACGGCGGCTTCGGCGTTGGAGCGAACCTTTGTCTCCATCGCGCTGGAGGCGTCGTCCGCCGCGCGTCGCACGGTTTGCCGCATCTGGTCGGCGAGCGCCATCGCTTCCTTCGTCGGCACAAGCGACACCGCCATCCAGTCTGTCCCCTTCACCTTCGCATACGCGCCCAGTATGGGCACAGCCTCCGTGTCGTCCGAAGTCCACGTGCCCGCCTCGTTTTTGAGAGACGTCATCGGGAGGGCGAACTCTTTCTTCTGCGAAGGCGTGACACCGACAAAGAGTTTGTCCGTTGAAGGGTCGGACGGGACGACAATCGTTCCATCACCGGCGACGACGAACAGCGGTGCGCCGCTCTGACCGACAAACGAGTTGCAGCCCAACTGCGTCAGCGGTTCCAGACTCAACTCCACCGCCAGCACGCCTGACAGTTCGATGCTGCCCTTGAACATCGGCACGGCGACGGTCATGCGCGGCGCGCGCCCTTTCATCAAAGTCACCGGCGAATATCGCACCTGTCCCGTTTGCAGCGACTCCGATACGGCGGGGTTGTGCAGCAGCCATTCCGTTTCCATGCGCCCGACGGGGGGAGGCGCATCGCCGCTAAACACGGTTTTCTGCACTCTGGGAATAGGGAACGGCAGCGCGCCATCGGGTTGCCGTGCAATGACGCGACCTTCGGGGCTCATCACTGCCGCGTAGAGAATGAGCCGCTGCTGCTCCCGCAGAAACGCCAACGCTCGGTTGACTTTGTAAGCATCCGTTGTGTTCAGAGGGAGGAGATTGATAGCGTCGTTCAACGTCGTCGTCGTGGTCTCCAAAAACTTGCTTGCCTTCTCCGCAGCGGCGCGCGCCCGCTGTTGGTTGAGTTCCGCGACGAACTGCAACAACGCCTTGCGGTTGGACTGCGTGAGTTCTCCTTCCAGCCGCTCAAATGCAGCGCGGGCATCGGTGACCATCTGTTCGCTGACGTGTAGAATTGCCTCCTGGTGCAGGGTGCGCAATTGGGCGTGCGATTTGTCAATCGCGTCGTGGCTGGCTTTGACGGAGCGATTCATCGCTTTGCGCAGCGCGTCCGAACCCGCCTGAATCAGCCGCTCGTTGGATTGCTTCAAGGCGTCCTGACTCAAACGGCTCTGCTGTTCCCCCAACGCGCCCAGTTGTTCGCGGCTGATACGGATGAGTTCACGCGAAGATTGCTCGGCGTTTTCCGTCGCCGAATGGATGAGACGCTCGTGCGAATCGCGCAGCGTCTTCTCGGCGATGCCGCGCAGTTCCGCGCCCGAAGACAGCAGATTGTTGCGCCCCATCACGCTGAGGAAAATGCCGTTCACCGTCAGAGGAATTGCCACGAGCGCAGCGAACAGCAGCGCTAATTTCGTCAACAACCGTCTTGGTTTCCGATGCACAACCTCACCTCCGTGCTCTTTTATACGAAGGACGAGAGCGATATGTTTCTCTTGAAATATAGATGCCCGAGCGCTTTGCAGGGTTAGACGAAAAATGCCAAGAATAGGTTGTTGAGGAAATGTTGAATTTTGGGCGGGGGAAAGAGGACGGTAGAGGTCGAAGCAGAAAAGAGGGGTAATCCAATACGGTGTGGGGATCGCGCCCGTTCGTCGTGGCGGAATTATGAAGTTTGACCAATTAATCCTGTAACCCAAGCCCCGCATATCAGGGATGACCGACGACGCGGATGAAGCCTATCCGCTCGCCGCGCAGTCAAAGCGCCATACCGAGATGCGCAATGCCTGCCTGACCGCCATCCGCGAGATTGAGGAATTCGTGCAGCGCGTGCCGCCATCGCTGTCGCTGCCTGCCGACGCGCCGCAAATATCGCCTGAGACGCTGCCGCGCCCGGCGCAATCGCCGACAGAGCCAGAAACACCGGGCATCGGAAGCAAATTGCGACACATCGTTCAGCGATTCAGGTAGTAGAAACGTTGAACCTTGACGCCTTGTCCCAACACCCCAACACTCCAACACCCCATCACATCGCCACCAACTTGTAGCCCACCCCGTACACCGTCCGAATCCGCTGCGGGCGGCTGGGGTCGTCTTCGACTTTGGTGCGCAGGCGGCGGATGTAGGCGTCAATGCCGCGCAGGTCAATGAACTCGCCTTTGCCCCAGACGGCGTTGGCGATGTCCTCGCGGGACAGAACTTCGCCCGCGTGTTCGGCAAGGCAATAGAGCAGGTCGAATTCCAGCCGCGTGACGGGCACGGACTCATTGTTCAAAAACAACTCATAACTGCCCGGCACGAGTCGCAGCGCGCCGACTTCCAACGTCGTGCGCTTGAGCGGCGCGGACTGCGACATCCACTGCACGCGGCGCAGGTGGGCGCGGATGCGGGCGAGCAGTTCATTAGGTTCAAACGGTTTCTCCATGTAATCGTCCGCGCCGACCGTCAACCCGCGCACCTTGTCCATCGGACTGCGCCGCGCCGTGAGCATGAGGATGGGCACGTAACTCTGTTCCCGCGCCCGCTGACAGACTTCGATGCCGCTGACGTCAGGCAGCATCAAATCCAGAACAATCAAGTGCGGCGTCCGATTCGCCAGAAACACCAACGCCTCGCGCCCGCTGCTCGTCATAGCCACCTCGTACCCTTCTGTCACCAAAATATCGCGCAAAGCGTCCTGCGTATCCGGTTCGTCTTCCACCACCAAAATGAGTTCGGCGGACAACGGCTGTCACCCCCTAATCCTACTTCCTCCCCCGTCTTTTGACGTTTCTTTGACAGTAAGGCTGTATAATGACTCCGTAGCATATACGACCCAGTCACTGAAAGAATTCGCCACTCTCACGCACATCTCTTCTTTGAGGCGTGAAAAATTGACCTTCGCAGACCTCAGTGCCACGATAGTCGCCGCTGTGGAAGCACGCTGGATTTTCGCGGGCGGGAGATGGAGCGATTGCGGCGGTTGTTCAAATACATCACGACAACGAAGGGCACGATGGCAATGAACAGCCGCATCATCGTCTCGCTCCCCTCGCTGCGTCGTTCGCTGGGGTCATAATTACTGGTCACTGGCTAACGCCCTCCGCAGCCGGCGCGCGGACTCCGCGAGAGAAATCTGCAAGTAAGGTGCCTCGGCATCCGGTCTGCGACCGGGCGGACCGTCGCCGCCGGGTTCGACTTTGACCGTGACAAAAACCGGTCCATCGCCGCTCAGAACCTCAGGCAACAGACGTTCGCACGTCGGCGCGTCGTCCATCGTGTAAGTGCGCGGGAACCCTGCCGCCTTCGCCATCGCCGTAAAATCCACCACGCCCGCGCCGGGAATGGGCTGGTTGCCCGTCACTTCGTAGACCCTGTTTTCGATGACGAACAGAATCAGATTCTTCGCGGCGGCGTTTGCAATGGTAACGAGTGTGCCCAGCGTCATCAGCATCGAGCCATCGCCGTTGAGACAAATCACCTTGCGTTGCGGCTGCGCCAACGCGACACCGAGCGTAAAATCGGCGGCGTGTCCCATCGCGCTGTCGCAGGAGGCGAAGTCCAGCGGGGTTTGCGAATACCGCGCCCACGGCACGACTGTTCCCATCGTTGTAATCACAACTTCATCTTTGCGCAAACGAGCGAGAGTTTCGAGGAATTGATGTTTGGTCAGCATAGTTTTCAGCCGCGAGTTTACGCGCCTCTTCACGCATTTTATTCGCGTTCATGCGCGTAGATTCGCGGATAAGATTTTATGTCGTATCTCTCGTAATCAACACCGCCACAGGTTGTTCTAACTCCTGCGCCTTGCGGAACGCTTGGGAGATTTTCGGCACGTCGGCATCGTCGTGCAGGAAGTCGTAAGGAATACCCCACGCTTTCAAGGTCGGTTCAACGAGGACAGCGGTGGAGTCATACGTCATGTCGCTCAGAAGGTCTGCGTTGAGTGTCTCCGGCGTCGCTTGCAAGCCACTCGCCGCCCACTTCGCGTAGCCGCGATAGGTGATGAGGCAGAGCAGCGGCACGCGCATTCGCGTCCCTGTCCCGCGCACCGCATCGCCGGTTTCGAGGAACCCCGTGTTCTGAATCAGCACCACAGGCGTCTTCCCGCCTACCCACAATCCCGCCGCCACTGCGAACGCCTCGCCCTCGCGGGTGACGAGAATCACCTGAATCTCCTCATCTCCCCACAGCGCGCCCAACAACGCCCACGACATATTATCCGGCACGCTCAGAATGTGCGTCACGTTGCACTTCTTCAGTTCGTCCAGAATCAGTTTTGTTTGCGCCATTGTCTCTTTTTTGACAGGATAAACAGGATGGACAGGATACCACCGATGGGCAGTATCAAGCCGCTGCCTCCAAGTCATTGATAAACTGAAGCACGCGGTCCCGCCAAGTTTGGTATTCGGTGTCTATGCCAAATAGCGGTAACGCGCCCCCGTAGAAAATGTTACCGTGCATGGCGTTAATGATTTCTCGAAAGCGTTCATCAAACGGAGACGGCAGTTGGCGGCGCAACGCGCCCCAGCGCGTCTCGTCCGCATCGGGGTAACACATGGCTGCGAATCGCGCCGCGTCAAACAGCGTGTTAAATGCGGTGCGATAATGCCCCTCCCGCCGGATACGATCTAAGAGCCTATTCCAAAAATGTTCGTAGTCAGCCACGCAGCGCAGCGGAGTGGCGTCCCAACGGCACTCCCCTCCGTTCCGTGCCTAACGAAAAACGGCCACGCAGCGCAGTGGAGTGGCGTCTCAACGGCACTCCCCTCCGTTCCGTGCCTGACGACAAACGAATTTTGGGATAGGCTCTAAGTAGGTCGCCAAAAGTCTTTGCAAGAATTGCTACTTGCATCGTCAAAAATGCCCCTAAAAACGCCCTTTGATGCAATTATTTTCAGTCAGGGCATGAGTCGCCTACAAGCCTGAAAGCCACCGAATCGAATTCGGTGTCTAAAACGCCGGAACGAAAGTCTGCTCAAGCAGACTCGTTTGCGGTTCAGCCTGCTTTTAGCAGGCTTTGCCGACGTTGCAGACGCCGCATTCGATTCGGCGGAATCACGGCTGCCACCGGCGTTGCAGCATGGCGCGTCCAGAACGGCGTCCGGATACGCGCCGTAGTCCTGTTGTGCCGTTGTTAAAGACATTTAGAGCACCTAACAAAACCCAGAGCTGAAACTCTGGGCTACTCTTACGAAGTCCAGTAAACTGGACTGCATGGTGCGACCGACTTACCCCTTTTTCAGCC
>FWPU01007215.1_pt1 | contig 20810 bp, 18 predicted proteins | sample 2228361 | NCBI WGS metagenome assembly FWPU01 (sample SAMEA103939777, study PRJEB20133) | metagenome
CAGCGTAACGCGGGCGATAATTGGTCTCTTGAATGAATCGTGAAAATCGCCCTTGCCATGCGGCGACATTGAGCGATTGACTCACCTGCTTTAAGTTCAGACGCTCTAAGGTTCGAGGTTGTGTGGTGGGTTTTAGCGACATGCTGTATGGCTCGTTTAGGCTCTCGTCAGCGATTTTTTTTTTAGTTCTTCACTAAGAGCCTGAACGGCTTTTTCAAGTGCGGCGATTCGCGCTTCATAATTGCCAAGTTCCGAAACCTTGATGAGTTTGAGCAACGTCAGTTCTAATTTGAGTTGCGGTTCGCGAAAGTTTTTAATCTCTTTTTCCGCCGCTGTAACCACATCGACAAACTGCAAGAGCATATCGGCTTCAAAATGTTTTGCGTCCTCTTCGTATCGCTTTTTGTAGACTTCGGTCGTCTCGATGAGTTTGCTGGAACGCAGGTTTTTGATGATGAGAAAATTGCGGAGGTGCGCGATAAGTTTTTGAAGAAAGTCGGAAATGTCGAAGCCGTTTTCGTAGATGTAGCGCGAGACATCGAGCATTTTGGCAGGATTTTTCTCGACGATAGCGTCAGTTACGGTAAAGAAATGCTCTTCGTCCAAGATGTTGAGCAGACTTGCGGTTGTCTCGTAGGTAATTTTGACCGTGTTTTCTGACGATTCTTGGAGCGAAAATGAAATAACTTGGTCTAAAAGGCTTTGGGCGTCGCGCATTGCGCCGTCGGCTTTGCGGGCGATGAGATTGAGCGCATCGGTGTCGATGGAGATGTTTTCTTTTTTGCAGATGTCGGCGAGCGTTTCGGCGATGTCTTGAACGGAAATGCGTTTGAAGATGAAGCGTTGGCAACGCGAAGCAATTGTTGCTGGAACGTCTTGCAGTTCGGTGGTCGCAAAAATGAAAATTGCATGCGGCGGCGGCTCTTCGAGGGTTTTAAGAAAGGCATTAAACGCCGCTGTGGAAAGCATGTGAAATTCATCAATGATATAGACTTTATACTTGCCCTTTTGCGGTGCGTAGCGGACGTTTTCGCGGAGCAATCGAACGTCGTCGACGCTGTTGTTGGAGGCGGCATCGAATTCATAGATGTTCAGGCTTGCGCCGTTGTCGAAGTCACGGCAACTTTCGCACACGCCGCATGGCTCGGCGACTTCGTTGCGATAGACTTCGTCTGTCAAAATCTTCTCGCAGTTCAAGGCTTTGGCAAGAATGCGTGCCGACGTGGTTTTGCCAACGCCGCGCGAGCCTGAAAAAATATAGCCATGCGCCACTCTGCCTGTGCGAATCGCATTTTGCAATGTGCGTGTAATATGCTCCTGCGCGGTAATATCAGCGAACTTTTGCGGACGATATTTTCGCGCAATGACGGTATAACTCATGCCTTTAACTTGGTTTGCAGTGTCAAAATTTCATCGCGCTGTTCGGGAGTGATAAATCCTAAATCCACCATCATATCTCCCAAAAACGTTTTCCGTTCAGTCTGAATCTTCATCGCTTCGTTGATTTGCGCTTGTGTAACGTATCCAAGTTCGACGGCGCAATCGCCAATTCGTTTTGAAGGATTCGCTTCTTGGTAAGCCACCAGTGTTTTGAACTGCTCGAAATCAATATAGTTCTTTTCTAACAAGGTTCGCCCTAACACATCTCGCGTTGCCATATTTAGTCCCAGCGCAATTTCTACTTCTTCTTCGGTCGCGTAGCCTTTCTCGACGACGAGTTCTCCGAATTTTTTCATTGTTGTTACTCCCTTTCGATTTTTTGAGTTTGGAAGAGTTGATTATGCAAAAATCGCACCTTCTTTGACTTCGGCGAAAAATTCATTGTGAAGTAACTTCACGGCTTTTTCCATATCGGCTTCATCGACGGCGAAGCCGATGTTGATTTCCGACGCGCCTTGCGAAATCATTTTGACGTTAATTTCGCTAATGGCTTGAAAAACCCGTGCGGCAATGCCCGGCGAGCGGCGAATGCTATCGCCGACAACACTAATCGTGGCAACGTTTTTTTCAATTTCCACTTCGGCAATTTGCTCTAACTCTGCAACGATTTTATTCAAGTGTGTTTTGTCGCCAATCGTGAGCGAAATGGAAACTTCGCTTGTGGAAATCATATCAATCGCGGTTTCATACTTTTCAAACACTTGTGCAACCTGCCGCAGAAAGCCGAACGTGCCGAGCATTTGCGTCGTGGTCAGGTTGATAATCGTTTGCCCTTTTTTGTGTGCAATGGATTTGACCATTCCTTCAAATGAATCCACAGTATTGGTAATGAGCGTGCCTTCGCCATCAGGACGCTTAGAGTTAAGGACATAGACGGGGATATTTTTTGCGACAGCCGGGCGAATGGTTGAGGGGTGCAAGACTTTCGCGCCGGAGTAGGCTAATTCTGCCGCTTCGTTGAAGGTCATCACTTTCAATCGGCGTGCCTGAGGCACAAGGCGCGGGTCGGCGGTCAAGACGCCGTCGACGTCGGTCCAGATTTGAATAGCGTGTGCGTCGAGCATTGCGCCGAAAATTGCCGCCGAGTAATCCGAGCCGCCGCGTCCGAGCGTCGTGGTTTTGCCTGATGCGGTTGCGCCAATGTAGCCCTGCGATAAGACCACCACACCTTCTTTGAGCAAGGGTAAAACTTGCTCTTTCAATTTTGCTTCTGCAACGCTCCAAAGCGGCTCGGCTTTGCCAAAATGGTCATTCGTGATGAGAAACGTTCGCGCATCTTTCCATTCGGTTCTTACGCCTTGTTCGTTCATGGCTTCGGCGAGAATGAAGGAGGAAAACAGTTCGCCGTGCGCGGCAAAAGCGTCAATGACGCGCGGCGAGAGGTCGCCGAAAATATCGGTGGCATTGATGAGCATGGCAAGGTCGTGCGTGAGTTTCTCGATGAACTCCTTGGCTTTCGCGTTGCTTTTCAAGAGCGTCGCCACAATCTTCAAGTGATGTGCGCTGATTTCGCCGAGTAATCCGAGTGCCTCCTGGCGTTGATTGGTCGCGGCAAGTTCCGCCAATTTGATGAGCTTGTTGGTGATTCCCGCGCACGCGCTGACAATCACCATCGGTGCAGGGTTAGATTGATAGCGCGTCTGTTGCGCGCGCACAATGCCGATTACATTTTGCATCGCGGCAGCATCTTCAACCGAAGTGCCGCCGAATTTCATGACGAGCATGCTGGAAGTTTTGACAGGTGAGTTGAAAAACCGTGCAAAAGTAAAAAGAAAAAAGGTCGAAGTGAAATCTTCGACCTTTTCCGACAAAAGCAGAAGAGCATCTCCGATACTTTGAAGACGCTTTCCAACAAGAGTTTTTACAGGCTGGTTTTACTTTTCAATTCCAAGCATCGCAAGCATGATGCAGTATTCAAAAGCGAGTTCTTTGAGGTAATCGTAGCGACCGCTCGCACCGCTGTGCCCTGCGCTCATGTTGATTTTGAAGAAGAGTTTATTGTTATCGGTTTTGAGCGCGCGCAATTTTGCCGTGTATTTCGCAGGCTCCCAATAGCCGACTTGGCTGTCGTTGAGCGATGTGGTTACTAACATGTTCGGATAATTTCTCGGCGCAAGATTTGTGTAAGGGCAATACGATTTGATGTAATCGTATTCCGCTTTGATTTTGGGATTGCCCCACTCCAAAAATTCGCCAACTGTGAGCGGCAAGGATTCATCAAGCATCGTATTGACGACGTCGACGAAGGGAACGGCGAGATGGGCGAAGTGGCAGATGTCCGGACGCATGTTCAAGACGGCGCCGATGAGCAAGCCGCCCGCGCTTCCGCCTTCAATCGCTAATCGATGAGGCGAGGTGTATTTTTCGTTGAAGAGATGTTCGGCGCAGGCGATAAAGTCGGTGAAGGTGTTTTTCTTGTTCATCATTTTTCCCGCGTCGTGCCACTCTTCCCCAAGTTCGTTTCCGCCGCGAACGTGCGCAATCGCAAACGCTACGCCTCGATTGAGCAACGACAGTCGCGAACTGCTGAATGTCGCATCAATTGCAAATCCGTAAGAGCCGTATCCGTAAAGCAAAAGCGGCTGGTTTCCATCGCGCTTGAATCCTTTCTTGTAGACGATTGAGATTGGAATCTGCACGCCGTCCGAAGCCGTCGCCCAAAGCCGCTCCGATTGGTAGAGCGACGCGTCGTAACCACCTAATACTTCTTGCTGTTTAAGCAAGACCGACCCGCCCGTGTTCATATCGTATTCATACACCGAAGGCGGCGAGACGAGCGATTGATAATTGTATCGAAATTTCGTCGATTCAAATTCTGGATTGCTTGCGCTGTAAGCCGCGTAGGTCGGTTCGGGAAATTGGATTCGCTTCATCTCTTGCGTAGCAAAATTCAACACCTCAAACTGTGTTAATCCATTTTCGCGAACCGACAGCACCATGTGTTGCGCAAAGACTTCAACATCTTCAATCAAGACCGATGGGCGATGCGCAACCAATTCCTTCCAATTTTTTTCAGAAGGTTCTGACACGGGCGCAGTGAGCAGTCGATAGTTTTTAGCATTCTTGTTGGAGAGGATGTAAAATTCGCCGTTGCGATGCTCGACGCTGTATTTGTGCTCGTTTTCGCGCGGGTGAATCATTTGAAATTCGCTTTTCGGTGCGTCGCTTCTGACGAAACGGACTTCGCTCGTGGTTTTGCTTTTGATGTTCAAGAAGATGAACTGCTTATTGTGCGAGCGCGACACATAAACGCTGTAAAGTGCATCGGGCTCTTCGTAGATGAGTTCTCCTGCTTCGTCTCCGAGTGCGCGTCGGTAGAGTCGATACGAGCGTTTGGCGTCGTCTTCAATCGTGTAGAAAAAGGTCTTGTTGTCGGCACTCCATTGAAACGAGACGACGAATCCGACGTCGTCTTTGAGCACTTCGCCCGTCTTTAAGTTTTTGAAATAGAGTTTGTATTGTCGGTAGCCGGTTCCATCGACGGAATAAGCGAGCAGGTTGTGGTCGTCGCTGATTTGGAGCACTCCGACATCGAGATAGTCTTTGCCTTCGGCGAGGGCGTTTTCGTCGAGGAGCATTTCTTCGGGCGCGTCGAGCGAGCGAAATTTGCGGCAGAAGTAAGGATACTGTTTGCCGGCTTCGGTGCGCGTGTAGTAGTAGTAGTCGCCGCGCTTCGTTGGCACGCTCATGTCGGTCTCTTTGATTCGTGCGAGCATTTCCTTGTAGAGCGACTCTTCAAACGGTTTGAGGTGTGCGGTCATTGCGTCGGTGTAGGCGTTTTCCGCGTTCAGATAGGCAATCGTTTCGGGATTCTCTTTTTCGCGAAGCCATGCGTAATTATCAATTCGTTGCTCTCCGTGCAGTTCTGTGATTTTGGGAATGATTTTCGCGATGGGTGCTTTCGGGATTTGTGGCTGTTCGCCGTTTGTAAAAGCCGATAAGAAAAAGAGCATTGGGAAAAACATTTTAAGGTTTCACTGTTTCATTGAAACGCAAAAACTAATAAACTTTCCCGCAAGTATCGCAAAAGAATTCTTATTTTTCTTTGAACACCAACACAGAACCCAAATGAAAACCTTTGAGACGAAAAAACTTTACTACTCCATCGGCGAAGTGAGCAAAATCGTTGGATTGCCTACCTACTTGCTTCGCGCATGGGAAGATGAATTTCCGCAACTTGCACCGAGCCGCAATTCCAAAGGCAATCGGATTTATACTAATAAAGACATTGCAACGATTCTTTCCATCAAGAGCCTTGTCTATGAGCAAGGCTATACGGCTGAACGAGCCAAAGCTCTCTTGCAAAAAGAGCCTCAGTCCGAAGTTGAGAAGCAAACACAAGAAGTGCTCAAAGAGTATCAACCGCCTGTTAAGCCGACGCGCGCTTCCGCCGTAATTCAGCGCGAGCGTAAGTTACTTTTGGAAATGAAACAAGAACTTGAAAGTTTGCTTGAACGCTTCAAGTGAGTGCGACAGGTATAAAAACTTCATGCTCGCAACGCGGACAAAAGGCGTCGCTGTGGGTTTCTCCAAATTTCGTTTTTGTAAATCGATTGCCTTGCTTATACTTGCTCGTTATGAATCATTTAGGGTCAAAGCCGTCGGCGTTGTGGCGTCGGCGGCTTTTCGTTTTTCATCATTCATTCCGCCTTTTTCATCACAAATTCACGGCGTAACGAATCGGCGTTGCGCCAAAGCCATCGGCGAACTCGACGCGGTCGTAAAGAAATTGCTTTCCGATGCGTTTGCGTGCTGGCAGAGGAATACGGTCGTGTTATGTTCTTGTGTTTGTCGTGGTGAACGACGCGACGCTACGACCTCACCCTGTCCCGACTTCGTCGCGACAGGGAAAGATTCCGCAACGCGCAAGCAAGGGTGAGGTTTGCACGGCTCGGAATGAAAAACACACTTTAATAGCACTACCAGGAATACCTTTCGTGTTCGCGGTTGAGAGTTTTACCCTAAGGGTGTCGATTGATATGCATTTCATTTGCGATTTGTTTAAGCGTTGCGTATTGCGGTTGTGGGGTCGGTTGCATAATCGTTTTCGGTTTTGGTTGTTTGAAAAAACTCGATGCAAAGAAACGGCGAAAAAATAAATTTGGTCGGAACAAAATCGCGTTATAGCGCGATTTCGCGTTTCAGCGCGTTTTTCTTGAAATGAATGTGAATAGGTAGGAAATGAAAAAAGCCGTGTAAAACGGCTTAAAATAAGGGCTTACGGCGTTTTCAAGCGTGTTCTATAAAATCACGGACGCGAAGAATTTGAGAAGGTTTGAGCGGTTCAATCTCATGGCGTTTCAAGGTCAATACTGCAAGCGTGTTTCCTTGCGCGTCGCCGAACTCGACTTCGTAGCCTTCGCCGTCTTGGTAACATTCAATCACCATACCCACATCGCCCTGCTTTAAGCCAATTCGGTCAATATCTTGGCGCAATGCTACCAATTCATATAAGCCTATCATTTCGTTTTTCATTTTAAGTTTCAGGATACGCGGTTATGAATCTTGGATATTCTTCACCGTTTCGGATTTGCCAAACGGTTCGCAAGGTTGCTTTTTGTCCGCTCGGCGTGTCAATCTCTCCAAGTATGACGTATTTCGCACCGAAATCGGTTCGTTCAATTTCCGAAACTTCATTCTGAATTGCAAGTTTGAGAAGTTCGCTTTCAAGGCGTTGTATGTTGGATTCATCATATCCCCGCGCTCTAAAAAATTTGGCTTTTGAAAAACCAACCTTGTGATTCAAATTTAGAAGATAATCCGTAAGTTTTTGCTCCTCGATAAAGGCGTTTTCGGCGTTTGGCAATGTCATCGGTTTGGTTCGGACAGCGTTTCATCGTTTGCTACACTTCGATTTACTGCGCTTCACTTCTATGTTTCAGTTTTATTTCAATCAACGGTTTTTCTCGAAGTAAAGCAAGCCTTCTCAAAATTCAGGTTTGATTTGGTTCTGCAATCTTCAATAAATGCACGGCGTCCCGCTTTGCGTCGCCCGTCAAATTTGAAAGTTGATTGCAGTCGGAATTTAGGGGAACATTACGAAAGGTAACGCGGAGAGGGTGGGATTCGAACCCACGGTAGCCTTGCGACTACTTCGGTTTTCGAGACCGACCGATTCAACCACTCTCGCACCTCTCCGTTGAGCAGAACTAAAAACAAAGAGAGCCTCTCCAACGAGGCTCATCATTTGTTTGAGCGAGAGACGAGGCTCGAACTCGCGACCCTCACCTTGGCAAGGTGATGCTCTACCAGCTGAGCTACTCTCGCATTGTTTGCCAAAAGGTAACTGCAAAGATAGTGGTTTACGGCAATTTGTCAAGCACCTCACTAAAAAAATTCTTTCCTGATTTCATTCCTTCCCGAAGGCTACTTTATGCGTTGAAGGAACGCTTGCGTTGATTATATTCGGGTTTTCAATTTTTCCACCCGTTAGTCAATGCCCGAACAAGTCGATACCGCTTCTTTTGAACTTGCCGCTTCTGAACTTGGGTGCATCGTTGTGCGAGGCGCAAAAGTTCACAATCTCAAAAACATTGATGTCGATATTCCTCGTGGCAAGCTTGTCGTTATCACGGGGCTTTCTGGTTCGGGCAAATCGAGCCTCGCCTTTGACACCATTTACGCCGAAGGTCAACGCCGATTCATGGAAACTCTTTCCTCATATGCCCGCCAATTCGCTGGCTCAATGGAACGCCCTGATGTCGATTTCATTGACGGACTTTCGCCCGTCATTTCGATTGAACAAAAAACCACTTCCCGCTCGCCGCGCTCCACGGTCGGCACGATTACCGAGATTTATGATTTCATGCGTTTGCTTTGGGCGAAAATTGGTATTCGCTACGACCCCAAAACCAACCGCAAACTCGAAAAGCAATCCGAAGAAGATATTCTCAACGCCGTGCTCGCGCTTCCTTTTGGCACAAAAGTTCAAATTCTCTCGCCGCTCGTTGTTGGACGCAAGGGGCACTATCGCGAGCTCTTCACAGACTTGATGAAACGCGGCTTCGTGCGCGTACGCGTCGACGGCGACACGATAGAAATGAAAAAAGACATGAAACTTTCTCGCTATGAACTCCACGATATCGAACTTGTCGTTGACCGCTTTGTCATCTCTCCTGACATTAAAGACCGCCTTAAAACCGCTATTGAACTTGCGATTAAACTTTCCGACAACAAAGCCTCAATGATATGCGAGGTGCAAGACGGTAACCGAAAGCGCGACCTCTGTTTCAGCAAGAATTACGCCTACTCCGACGGCACCAGCGCACTTCAAGACCTTGCGCCCAACAACTTTTCGTTCAACTCGCCCTACGGCGCATGCCCAACCTGCGATGGATTGGGCGAAGTCTCCGAATTTTCTCCAGACCTTATCACACCCAATCTCTCGCTTTCTATTGCCGAAGGCGGCTTACTCCCGCTTGGCAGAGAAGGCAACAACAACACTTGGCAAATCATTAAAGCCATCGCAAAGAAGTATAAATTTTCGCTCGACACGCCCCTCGAAGACCTTCCCAAAAAAGTCTACGACCTTCTGCTCTACGGCTCAAAAGACGAGACCTTTCCCATCAGTTACGGCTATGCTTCTCGCACCTACACCTACGACGCACCGTTTGGCGGCGTTGTGGAATATGTAAAATCCATCTATGAAAGCACGCAGTCTCCTTCCGTGCGCGAGTGGGCAGAAGGCTTTATGCAGAAACACCCCTGCCCAACTTGCAAAGGTGCTCGACTCCGCGTGGAAAGTTTGTTCGTCAAAATCGCCGAAAAAAACATCGCCGAAATTTCCAACTACTCCACCGTAAACGCGAAATCCTTCTTTGAATCACTTGCATCAAAACTTTCAGGCAGAGACCTTGCCGTCGCTACGCCGATTCTCAATGAAATCATCAAACGGCTCGGGTTTCTTATCAACGTTGGTTTAGGTTACCTCTCGCTTTCGCGCAGTGCCGGAACCCTTTCAGGTGGCGAAGCCCAACGCATCAGGCTTGCCGCGCAACTCGGCTCACAGCTGACCGGCGTGCTCTACATTCTCGACGAACCCTCAATTGGATTGCATCAACGCGACAACGCCAAACTTATCGATTCCCTGCTTCAACTGCGCGACTTGGGAAACACCGTCATCGTCGTCGAGCACGACAAAGAGACAATGGAAAAAGCCGATTACATTATTGATTTGGGTCCGGGTGCGGGTGAATTTGGCGGACATGTCGTCGCACAAGGCACGGCAAAAGACCTTGCCACATCATCTATTACGGGCAAGTATCTTTCAGGTGAGTTATCGATTCAAGTGCCTTCTTCGCGTCGTGAAGGCAACGGAAAGTTTATCACGCTTGAAGGATGCACAGGGCATAATCTCAAAAACATTACGCTGAAATTGCCGCTTGGCAAGTTCGTGTGCGTTACAGGCGTTTCAGGTTCGGGGAAATCTTCGCTCATCAACGAAACGCTCTATCCGATTTTAGCCAATCACTTTTACCGCTCGAAGATGCTCACGCTTCCCTACAAAAAAATTTCAGGTCTTGAACACATCGACAAAGTCATTGATATTGACCAATCTCCAATTGGTAGAACGCCGCGCTCAAATCCCGCCACTTACACGGGCTTGTTCACGCTCATTCGCGACTTTTTCGCTTCGCTTCCCGAATCACAAATCAGAGGCTATAAAGCCGGACGATTTAGTTTTAATGTCAAAGGTGGACGGTGCGAAGCATGCGAAGGCGACGGCATGAAGCGCATCGAGATGAACTTTCTTCCCGACGTGTATGTGCTTTGCGACGTTTGCAAAGGCAAACGCTACAACCGCGAAACGCTCCAAGTTCATTACAGAGGGAAAAACATTGCCGACGTGCTCGCCATGTCGATTGACGAAGCGATTACATTCTTCGAAGATTTTCCGCGCATGCGCCGCATTCTCGATACGATGCAAAGCGTCGGCTTGGGCTACTTGCGTCTCGGTCAATCCTCGACCACCCTCTCCGGCGGCGAAGCCCAACGCATTAAACTTTCAACCGAACTCGCCAAAATTCAAACCGGCAAAACGCTCTACATCTTGGACGAACCCACAACGGGACTGCACTTTCAAGACATTCAACACTTGCTCAATGTGCTTCAACGCTTGGTCGATAAAGGCAATACCGTCGTGGTGATTGAACACAATTTGGACGTGATTAAACAAGCCGATTGGATTATTGATATGGGATACGAAGGCGGCGCGGAAGGCGGCATGATTATCGCCGAAGGCACGCCCGAAACAGTTGCCACAACTGCACGCTCCGCAACCGCTCAATTTCTGCGCAAAGAATTGGAATGCACCTCTTAACGCTATCCCAACTTGATACTTACGCCGACTTTGCACGCTCAATAAACCGCTTCATTTTTTTGGGGTCTTTTTTGCCGATGTCGGATTCAATGCCGCTTGCAACATCGATGGCGTAAGGTCTGACGGCTTTAACGACCTTCTCAACATTCGTTTCGTTCAATCCGCCTGCAATCACCACATAGCCGTATTTTTCAACCGATGCGGTCAATTTCTTGGCAAGTTCAATTTGAATTTGCTTGCCCGTGCCGCCGAGCATCTTTTCGTGATACGCATCAAAGAGAAACGTATTGACGCCCGTCTTTTCATAAAACCACTTCACTTCCGAGACTTGAAATTTTGAATGCACTCGAAACGTCTTGACGATTCTCGGCACGACTTTGAGCGTGTCTTTGAGCGACATCTTTTCATCGTGCAGTTGCGCCGTCGTAATTCCAGCATAGTCGCAAATCTCGTTGATTTCTTTGGGCGAATCTTCAATGAAAATGCCGACGGTTTGAATGAACGACGGGAGTTTATCGATAATTTGTCGGGCTTTGCGTGGGGAGATGTATCGTAGGGAGCGTTCATAGAAATTGAAACCGAGCGCATCTGCGCCGAAGTCTGCCGCCATGAGCGCGTCGTCCAAATTCGTGATGCCGCAAATTTTGACCTTGACCATTCTTGTTGGATTGTTGATGAAGACTAAAATTTACCGAAACACGTCGGAAAACGTCGAGACGCCGAGATGGCGATACACTAAAAATCCCTCGCCGTATCGCGCGCCAATCATTTCGCCGAAGACTCTTGCTTTTGCATCTAATCCCTCCAAAAATTCCTTGCGGCTGATGAAGGTTTCAGGTTCGTTTGAATCGGGATTATAGAACTGCGACTTGTAAGCCACAATTGCTTTGCGCGATTCCTCGTAAGTTTGGCTCACATCGAGAATGAAATCCGGCTCGGCGAAGCGGTCTTGAATGTAATAGAGCAAATGTTTCGGGCGATGCGCTTGTTGCAACTTGCCTTTCCATTTGGTTTGAATCTTCCGCAGTCCCGCATAAAAACAGGCTTCCGTAATCATTTGCGAGGCGCGAACGTGGTCGGGGTGTCGCTCTTCGGGTTGTGTGGCGAAAACGACGGTCGGCTGAAAGTAACGAATGACCGCGATGAGTTTATTGCGATTTTCAATCGTGTTTTGAAAGGTGGTATCGCCCAAGTTGAGGTTGACTCGCGCTGAAACGCCAAGCAAAGTTGCGGCTTGACGTGCTTCGCGTCGGCGAATTTCCTTTGTGCCGCGTGTGCCTTTTTCGCCTTCGGTGAGGTCGCAAATGGCGACGGATTTTTTTTCGTGGTGAAGTTTCAGCATCGTTGCCGCGCAGGCAAGTTCGACATCGTCGGGGTGTGCGCCGAAGGCTAAGGCATAAACTTGATGAGAATTTCTCTGCTTTGACGTCGTCATTGATGTGATTTTTTTCTGCGTCAAATCTACGTCTTTTCACGGATTCATCGTTTCATCATCATCGGCAAGTTCAACATCGGCTACCGCTCACCGATTATTTTTTGAGCATCTCTTGCAAGAGTTCAGTGGCTCTCAATCGTCCATCTCGGCTGATGAACTTTGGGCGCGTGGTTTTGTAGCGTTGCAAAGTCGCCGTAGCGCGCCGGTAGAGTGCCGAGTCAATTTCGGTCGGCGTGTAGCCTTTTGGAATCGCATATGTGAAGTGTCCCGTCTCCGACGAGAAAACGGGAATTTGAAAGAAGTCGCGCTTGACGAACTGCTTGGTCGAGTCTTCTTGTCGCGCCGCTTCCACAAAAAAGGTAATGGCGTGTTCAGGATAGCCGAAGAGATAGCCGTAGCCTCGATATCGGTCTAATCGCTCTTCAAATTCGTTGGCTGTGAGGATTACGGCGGGGTTCGCATTCGGCATGAATCCCCACTGCGCCCAGAAGGATTGGTCGCGCGCAATCACTTTTTGCAACGCCTTTGTATTGACCGCCACGACTTCAAAATATCGCTTGCCTTTCTCCGCTCGCTTGAAGGGAATGAGCAAAAATTGCACATCGCCAAATTGCAGACGATTGACGACGTGTTGAAGTTGTGTGAGTTTTTTGAGCACGTCGCTGTTGGGATTGGTTGCCTCTCGCACGCCGTTAGGAATTGAATCCGCGCGCGCAATCGTCAATGAAAAATTCAGCACGGTGCTGATGGGCTTTATTGGCTCAACAATGGTGTAAAGGGCTTCGTTGTCGAGTGCCAGCGTCAGCAAAGAATCTGCCAACTGCTTTTCTTCATTTGAAAAATTCATTTCCAACGTCGGCTTGCCTGATTCGATGCTCTTGCAAGCACCGATAAACACAAGCAGTATGATGATGAAGTCGCGTTTCATTTGGATTTGAGATAAGTGAATGACTCTTTGACATGCACGGCGTTGATGCCCGCTACAAGCGAGAGGAGCAAGACTTGATGCCACTCCACCGGCGAAAGAAAGAGATGCACGCCCGCGTGAAGCGCATTCGAGAAAAGAAAAAATCCGCTTGCAATCATGTTCAGCCGTTTGAACCAATTTGCTTCCACAAGCAAGACGGCAAGCGCAAGCGTGAGATAGGTTGAAAAGACCAGCGTGAGTTGCCACAAAAGTCCTTGCAGGTTTTCCGATTGTTTGAGCGGTTCGCCGCCGTAGAGCATCGGCACGAAGCCGAGAACGCTGTGCGCGAGAACGCCTAAAAGCACCGCCAGCCAAAGAAATGCAAGGGTTTGTTTCATCATTAGTAAAGCAGTTGAAATTCGAGTGCGAGAGCGCGCCGCAGTCCCAACCTTGTGCCGTCGTCGGAGCGCGTCGGCGTATCGGCGTAATTAAGCGTCAAAAACGTTCGAAGCGACGAGGCGCGAATCCAAATCGCCGTCGTCTCTACGCCGAGCAAGAGCGAGATGAATCGTCGCTCCGCGCTCATGACGAGGAAGTCGGGTCGAACAATAATCGGCGTCAGCGCAGTGGGTCGGTCGGCGCGGTAACTTGAATTGCTTGCGGACGTGTAGGCAAGGCTCGCGCCTGAAAAAATCGTTGCACTCAATATCGGAATCGCCGAGAGCGCGCCAAGTTGAACGGTTTGCAAGCGCGCGCGCCAGTCTGTTTCAGCGATAATATCGCGGCGAAACAAGTTGCGAATTTGCGCTTTGGCGAAAAGTCGGAGCGGAGAATTTGCGCGCAGTTCTCCCAGCCAAACTCCTAATTCAAGGCTTGTTGTTTCCTCTTGGTCGATAAAGTTAATCGCGAGAAAATCCGGCTCGGGTTGACTATTGTTAATCGATGCATCAAAGTCGTCTGCGCCGCGCTGTTCACATAGACGTTGTTTTGGTCGTTCTGAAATTCAGACGGTTGCGTGGTCGGATTGATTTGACCCGACACCCCAAAAGCATCAGCAATGCACAAGCTATCGACATAGACCGTATCAGGCGAGTTGTTGTAAATCTCGTGGAACTGGTCGGAAAAGTAGTTGGTATTCGCAGGCGTGCGCGAACCTGTGTAGTAGCATTGCTTGATAACGAGCTTCCCTTGAAGCGATTGCGCATGCAATTCATTTGCAAGTGCGAAAAAGACAAGCAACAGTATGATGATTCTTTTCATGGCTGTTTTGATGTTTAGATTGTTAAAGAAGCGTTGAAAGAACAAGTCAGGTTAAATCCCGCTAAAGCAGTTGCAGTCGAATCTTGGCTTCTTCGGCGCGACGCATGAGCGTATCGAGCATCACGCCGTTGCGATTCGAGGCGCGCGTGCGAATGTCGTATCGCCCCGGACGCACGTCGCCAAACACGGCGAAGCCTGATGAATCCGTAAATGCCGTGTCAATTTTCCCCGTCTCCAAACTGCGCAGGCGCACGATGGCGTTAGCGAGGTTCAAGTTCGGAAACGCTTGTGGGCGCACTAATTGCACCTCGACGTTGAATGTGGAAATCTCCGTCGGAAACTCCGTTCTGCACGAAGCCAAAAGCAAAACTGTGAGCATCACGATTTTCTTCATCTTTCAATTTCGTTTTATAGCGTGAGCACCAACTCCGCGCCGAAAAACAAGACTTGATTCCGTCGTTGAAAAATTGGTCTCGTCGGATTGGCGTTTCGATTGATGGCGTAAAGCGGTCTATCGGCAAGCGCGTTATTGGCATAGAACGAGACTTGCAACAGTTCCGAGAGTTCTTTCGTGATGCGCACGTTGAAGAGCCAAAGCGCGGGCGGATTTTCTTCACGAAAGACGGCGTCGTTCAAGCCGCGTCTTAAATCGGCGAACGCATCGGATTGCGCTTGCTCCTCAGTCAGGAAAGTCGCATTGCCGTCGATGTCTAAAAATCCGATTGGAAAATCGCTGATGCCGATGGGTCTATCGCGGTCAATCCAAATGGTTTGTGCAAGGAACGAAACCACCAATCCAACCGCCGGCGCACGATGAATGAAGCGCAAACTTGTTACCAGCCGTCGTCGCTCACTGCCGTTGCCTGCATTGAAAATGCCGACTCTGCCTCTTGCGCTCGTGCTGAGCAAAGCATCGGTATTGACGAAAATTTCATCATTGGTCGAGCGCGAATAAATCCATGCCAAGTTGAGATTGAGCGAGGTTCGAATCGGCTTCCACTCGGCAAAATCCGCCGTCAGTTCAATTCCTTGATTTTCAATTCGCCTCGAGTTAATCGGCGCATCGTATTGACCTAAAAATTTTCCGGTGGAATCGAAGGCGAAGGAAGGCGGCGCGCCCGGATTCGTTTGCACGACGCGAAAGACGGGAAACGTGAGCGGCACGACTTGCCGACCCAGCGCGAATCCGCCCGTCGTTACTTCGTCAAACGCCGTCGCCGTCAGATTCACAACCGACGAACTCCAATCCAACCCAAATTCCAGTTTGCGATTTTCAGCCGCACGTAGCGACGACGTGTTCGGCTCAATTCGGCGCGTCGTAACAATCAAAAGCCGTTCAGCAGGATTATTGGCGAAGAAGTTCAATCCGACCAAATCAAAAAATCTCGGGTTCGGGTAAAGGAAGGCGAGCGGCGGGGCTTTCGCCGTAACGCCGTAGCCAGCGCGTAGCCACAGTTTTTCAACGGGCTCGAAGGCGAAGTTGAGACGCGGCGCGAGCACCGTTCCAAACTTGCCTGTGAAAGGACTTGTTGGAGAAATGTTGTCGAATCTTACGCCGACTTGCGCCAGCACATTACGATTGAGCATGTTTCCTGAAAGACGCTCTTCGAGATAAAGCGAGAGTTGATGGAGTGCGGGAATGTCGTCGAAGGTGCGCGGTCTATCGCCGACGTTGTAGTTCTGACGCGGCGGCGTGGCAAGGTCGAATTGCCTGCCCTTTCCGCTGTTGGCATCGGTTCGCCACTCCGAGCCAAAGAGCGTTTTGAGCCGCCATTGCGAAATATCTTTTGAAAGCGTCGTCTCTAATCGCGCATAAACATTGAGCGGATTGCCTTCGACGGTCGTGCGGTTGAGGTATTCCGCCGCGCCGTAAATGCCTTGCATCGTTGTATCGCTGGTTGCAATTCCAAGCGCGACAGGTCCGTTTCGGCTCAATTTTTCTTGAAAGGCGGCGCGTTGCTGTGTGTAAGTCATGCTTGAAACGAACTCAATTTTTGACGCCTGCATTTCGCCGAACTTCCAAACGAGGTTGCCGTTGTAGCGAAAGCCGCGCTCACGAGAAAATTGCTCGCGCTCGAATTGCGCGTCTTCGGGATAGCGTTGCCGCTCATCGACGGTTGAAAAAAACGATAAGCGCACATTGGAATTGAGCGCGCTCGTCCATCGCTCCGACCAAGTGAGCTGTCCCGTGATGCGATTAAACTGCTCTTCAACGCGGCGCGGGTCGTCAAGCGATTCGAGGTAATTGAAGTCGAAGGCGAGAGCGGTTTTTTGATTGCGAAACTCGAAGCCTTGTCCAATGGCGGTTTCAAAAATGTTCGGGTTCAATCGTGCGCGGGCTTGCAGAGGAAATGCGCTTGCGCGGGTTTGCACGAGAATGGCACCGGCGGTTAAATCGCCGTGTCGCGCCGACGGAATGCCGCGAATAATTTCAACGGATTCAATGTTGTTGGTGGCGATTTGGCGCAAATCTACACCGCGCCCGACAACGGAACTGAACGGCGGCTGTGCGGTCGGTGGGCTGTTGAGAATCGTTACGTCGCTTTGCAAATTGGCGTTGTTGGAGACGGGCGCGTCATCGAGCACGATTGCCGTTCCAAAAGCGTTCATAAACGCGCCTTCGGCGTTGGTTGGAACTTGACGGAGCAAGACTTGTCGGGGCGATTGCAGATTAGGATTTTCGGCAAGTTGTCCGGGCGCAAGTTGCAAAATATCGGCGAGCGAGAAAGGTTGCACATGTTCAATCGCACGTCGCTCGATGCGCGAGGTTGTGCCGAGTTCCGAGCCGCGCGTTTCTTCCTTCGCCGTTACAACGATTTCCGCCACACGCAAGCCTTTGGGCGACATCACGAACGCCACTTCCGTCGTTTGATTCGCTCCAACTATGATTTCTTTTTTTTTCGGTTTGAAATCCGACGCGCGACGCAATCACTTCAAACCGTCCTTCTGGCACGCGCTCGAAGTCAAATGCGCCGTCTTGATTGCTGAACGTGCTCCGGCGCGTTGCTCCGATTAAAAATACAGTGGCGTCTTCAATCGGCGCGCCCGTCTCTTTGGAGACCACGCGCCCTTTGACAATGCCGGTTTGCGCCCAAAGCGGGAAGACGCACAAGAGGACGCCACTTGTCAGCAAAAGTTTAAGCATCAGCACTTTTAGCATCAATACGCAGTAAAATTCGAAATTCACCGGTGGCTTCAATCGGCGGCGAGCGATGAATAATCGCATTGCCAATGTTCTCGCCATACTCGCCTTTGAGAATGGCAACATCAAACGCATTCAGTCGCCTGACCTTGCGCCAATCGCGCACAATTTCCTCATTCGTTGTGCCATCACGATTGACGTTGTCGTTCTCCAAATACTCCGTGCCTTTGCCAAGGTATGTGCACAGAAGCCGTAGCGGATAAAAATCGCGATGAAATTTCCGGCACTGGTCGGTGCGAATCGTCTCCAAGTGTAAGTGCAGTTTATTTGCATTTGCAATGTGCGCAAAAAAATTTGACACATCGGCAATGTCCTCAATCCATGCCGTTTTGCCCGGCTCATCTTCAAATCGACGCATCGCACCGAGCATGTATGGCTTGACGTCGCTGGCAGGAAGGGCTTTACAGATGTGCAACTCTTCGTGCTCGAAGCGTTTCAAAAAATTGACGATGTCGGCGTTGGGCTTGCGCCTCCAAACGGCAAGGTTGCAGTGGAGATGACGAATTTCATAGAGCACATCGCGCCGATTTTTCAAAGCGATATGCAGTGATTCGGTTTCCATCATGTTTCTTCAACAAGCGAATAGGTTTTGAAGCGTGAATTTGACCAAGCAAATAAAGCCAGCGTCGAAATAAGCAAGAGCATTAAGAGTCGAAGCGTGCGCAGGGCAACTTCGCTTAGGCTTTCCTCCTGATACACAAACGTTGGAATTTGCGTGTAGTGGCTGAACGCTTTACGCTGATAAATCAATGGCTCAAAGTAATCGCACCATGCTTTGTGAAACGCTTTGGCTTGACGGAGAAAATCGGCATAGCGTTTATCGCTTGTTCCCGCCAGCGTGTTCAAGACGTGTTGCATCACAACGGCGGGCGAGAGGGCTTGCAGGGTTTTTATCAACGTGTTTTGCGATTCTCGTTGCGCATTGAACGCCTCGCGCACAGGCTTTGTGGATTGCAAGATGTCGGAAAGCATGAGAAGAGACTCGATGCCGAAATCATTGTCGCGGGCGGCGGTATCTTTGGCGAGTTCGGGGTGGTCTTGATAAAACTGCTCCATTCGTTTGGCGGAGCGTCGCTCGGCGTCTTCGCTAGCTTGATGCAGCGCATTAACATAACTGACACGCGACGGAAGCGGATACGCCAAATTCGCAACGCCGTTCAACACCGACGGCGCCACGACGAGTAGCACAAGCCAACACCCTGCAAGAATCAGCGCATTCGTCGCCGAATTTTTTCCGAACGCACTCACACATAGCGCAAGCGAAAACCAGAACAGCCCATACAGCGCGACGGCAAGCATTAAAAGAAGCAAGCGCACAATGTCGCCTACAATCGACGCGCCCGACCAGAGAAAGGCGGCGACGACGACCGCTTCCGCAAAGCCCAATACAATCAACGCACGGAGCCACACTTTTGCGCGCACCAATTCCGAGAGCGACACGGGTTGCGAGAGCACCAGCGATAAAACGCCCGTCTCTTTTTCTCCTGAAAGCAAATTGAACGACGCGGCTAAAATCAAGAGCGGCAAAAGGTAAATCACCACAAAGGCGAAATCGAATTCGCCGACTTTCATCTTCAACGGATTTTGCAAATCCGACTCGTCGTGGTCAAAAGTTTCGCGCTCGCTATCCAAGCGAATCAGCAATGCACGATTCTGCAAATCGCTCTGACCGATGGAAAGCGCGGCAAGGTTTGAGACGGGAAGCACGGCGTAATCCGCACTGCGAAAGTTGGCGAAATACGGATGACGCACGCCCCACGATGGCGGCTCAAGCGGCTTTCGCAACGAATCCAACTTGGCTTCTTCTTGCTTTGCAAGACGCTCAAGCGAATCCAAAAACGCTTGTCGTTTTTCGTGGCGTGGTGTGCTGTGGGTTTTTTCGCGTTCAATGCGCGCCCGTCCGTTCTGAACCGCATAGAGCGAAAGCACCGCAAAGAGCCCTATCATCACCCGCAGGCTTTTTTGATGCCGCAGCAATCGCCACTCCTGACGCAAAATCGCTGACATGTTCAAACCGCTTTTAGCGTTGAGACACTCAAATACAGCACCACGAGCGATACACCAATCCACACACAAAACATCAGAAGACTTATCGGCACATTGCCGATTGCCCAACTAAGGCTCGGCATCGAGTACTCAAAGGCAGGAATGCTTTGCCATAACGCTTTTCCAGCCTTGTATTGCCAGTCGCCTGTTTTGGAATGGTAAGCCATGTCCATGTTCAATGTTTTGACCAACATGCGTCGATAGTTTTCAGCCGATTCGGCAAAATGCCGATGGTACCACAGGTCGGTGCCGGCACTTGCCATAGAAAGCATTTGCACGGCTATAACTGGCGAGAATACACTATGCAATTGATAGAAGTGCAATTGCTTTCCATAGCTTTGATACAAATTGGAAAAGTGTTTATCAAAGATGCGTGCGGCATATTCTTCACCTTCTTGCATTGCTATGGCGTCAAAGTTGACGGGCAGTTTGTGCACAGAATCGACGCCGTATTCTTTGAGCAGACGCGCCTCAAGCTCTTTACGACGCTTATCGGCGGGATTGTGCCCGTCAATACTGCTACGCATCTCTTCCCGAATCTTTTGCTTATAGGCTTCCAGTGAAGGCAACGGATAACGCGCATCAGCAATCTGCATTGCCACTCTTGGTATGATGAAACTCTGCACAAACCATAGACTGACCAGCACCACCAGTGCCGAGCGCGACGATTTCGCCCAAGCCGACACTCCCAGCGAGAGCGCGCACCACATCAAAAAGCAGCCGAGATACATTGCAACCATGAGGCTGTATCGCGCACCGTCGAAAGCCGTGTCGACGCTTTGCATCAGGCTAAAGACGCCGAGCACCGTTGCCGGCACAATAATCAGCAAAATTGTGGCAAATGCGCCGAGCAGTTTTCCAATTATTAAATGGCTTTTCGGCACGCCAAGCGAAAGCAAGAGTTTCAACGTGCCTTGTTCGCGCTCCCGCGTGAAGACGGAAAACGTTAGCAAGACCATGAGCAGTGGGATTAAAAGTTGCATCGTGAGGGCGGCGGTGAGGTCGCCGAATCGCTGAACCGCCGTGGCTTCCGCCGCTCTACGATACTCAAATTGATTTTGCCGGTGCGCTTCCAAATAAACGGCGACGCCGGTGTAGGGGTCGATGCCATCATCGAGCAGGCTGAGTGGATACTTGGGCTTGAAGGCGTAATTGCCGTAGTGCGCCGCGCTGTGCGGATTTTTATCGTCTTGATTCAGCC
>FWPU01007216.1_pt1 | contig 20804 bp, 17 predicted proteins | sample 2228361 | NCBI WGS metagenome assembly FWPU01 (sample SAMEA103939777, study PRJEB20133) | metagenome
GATAATTATTCGTATAAAGTTCTGATTGTTTATTTTTTTATTTGTTTTAACTTATATTCTCAAATTGAAAAAGATAGCTCTGAATTTACTCCATTTACATTTTCAAACAATTTATGGAATAATATTGTTGATAAACAGCTAAATACATATTTGTTTAATACTCGTTTGATATACTTTTTAGGCAGTTCTAAGTATTACTTGGGCTTAAATGAAAATTTTAATTCGACTATAATTTCAACGTTTCAAAAAAATGTTAAAGATGAACAGAATTTAAGTTTATTGAGTAAGTATCAGCTAACAGATAAATTTTTTACAGGTATTTTATTAAGAAATAATATTTATTCTGATAATCGTCAGGTAGCTATCAATAAAACTTATTCATTAAATACCTCGCTCTATCTTAATTATTCCCCTCTAAAGAATTTTAACATAATTCCTTTTTGGGGATTATCTTCAAATGAACAGATAGGAGAAAAAGATAATGGATTTGTATATGGTTCAGAATTTTTTCTTAATAATTTACATATAGGTGAATTTAATTTAAATTCATTTTTTAAGTATCATAACGAAGATATATCACCAAGAAAAAATCTTTTGAGATATTTTAGTTTTAATCTCAGCAATAAAATTGAAGAAGGGTTTTCAAATATCATTTCTATTTATCTAAAGAATCAACAAAAAGATTTTTATTTTGTGGCAGATGAAATAACTTCATCTGAATTTAATATTGTAAATAATATACAAAGTAGAAATGAAACTAATTATTTAGTACAGGATAAATTAACATTCAATCCCCAGAACTCAAATTTAACTTTGAATGTTCAGGGAAGGATTTATATGCGTAATATCGAAAAAAATACAAGATACATAAGTTTGAGAAGTATATCGAGTAGCTCGTTTGATTCAAAAATAAAAGAATTAAGACTGGATATTGTTTCTTCTGCAGAATACAAACTGAAAAATTTAAATTTATCGTTAAAATATTCTTTTACAGAAAGAGAAGAAAAACATCAACCCAGAAAAATTGAAGGATTGAGTGAAATTATTTTGAATGAAAGAGAACGTACAGAAGCGTTGAAAAATAATATATCACAAATTGCTAATATTTCAATTAACTCAATAATAAATTTTGGTGCAGGCAAAAGATTAACACTAAACATTTTTCATCGGAAATTGAAGTATGATACACCTAGTTCAGAAAATTATGATGATCGCGATGAATTATTAAGTATGGCAAGAATTTTATTTGAAAAAAAATATAACCAAATTTTCAGAGCATTTGTAAATTTAGAAGGTAGTTTTAATAAAATTGTTTATATTTTTTCCGAGAGAAGCTCGAATAATAATACTCAAAGAATATTAAAATTTTCTGCAGGTGGAATTATAAGTACAAAAAAATTTTCTTCGACTAATATTGCTGATGTATCTGCAAATTATACTGTATTTGATTATGAAAAACTTAATCCAAATTACAGAAGTTATTCATTTAGACAATTTATTTTTCGCGATTCTACTTCTATTCTATTAATGAAAAATTTGTTTTTTCTGATAACAGGCTATACAAAACTATCTGAACAGGGAGATTTTCAATGGTCCAGCTTTTCAAGTAAGCCACTTCGATATTTAAGCGAACAATATTTAGAATCAAAATTTGTGTTAAATCAATATGTTAAAAACATAGGATTTGGGTTGAGATATTTTTCTGTATCTACTTATAATTATAAAAAAGGGATGACAAAAAATAAATTATCAAATTATATAAGTATTGGGCCTGTAATTGAAATAAACTATGAAGTATCAAATAATATTTATTTCAGGTTATATGGCTGGTATGAATTTATAAAAACAGAAAACTATCAAAAACGTGAAATAGCAAATTTTAATATGATGTTGAATTATAATTTTTAATTATTTGCCAAATAAACATTAGAATATTTTTTTGTTTATGATAAGGAGAATTTTTTTTGTCAGTTAAAAAATACTACAAAGAGATTCAAAGTATACCAGAGATTGTTCCTAATCTGGATAAATTTATAATTGGTATAGCAAAAAAATCTGGCTTGAATCCGGAAAAGTTCAATAATCTTTCTTTATCATTTTCAGAAGCTCTATCCAATAGTATTATACATGGGAACAGATGTGATACGAGTAAAAAAGTTAAAATTACTGTAGAAGTTAACGATTCTAAAATGGTTATTAAAATTAAAGACGAAGGAAAAGGATTTGATGTAAATTCAATCCCTGATCCAACGAAAGATGAAAATATATTAAAAGAGAGTGGCAGGGGAATTCTTATTATGAAATCTTTTCTTGACGGGTTATATTACAATTTTACAGAAGAGGGAACCGAAACAATTCTTGTTTTAACTCTCAAGTAGTATCTACTTATTATCTTCTATGAAAATCTAAATTTAGTTCATATATTGTGTCTGAAAATCTAATTATTCAAGAGGTTAAAAATGACAAGAAAAAAAATTGCACTCATCGGTGGGGGACAAATTGGCGGAGTATTAACTCAATTGATTGCACAAAGAGAATTAGGTGATGTAGTTCTTTATGATATTGTGGAGGACTTACCTCAGGGTAAAGCTCTTGATATTGCAGAAGCAGCAGGAATTGATTTGTTTGATGTTTCTGTGAAAGGAACAAATGACTATAAGGATATTGTAGGTTCTGATTTGGTTATTATAACTGCTGGGTTGCCGCGTAAGCCAGGTATGAGTCGTGATGATTTACTTGTTACGAATGCAAATATTATGAAGACAGTCGCTGAGAATGTAAAAACTTATGCCCCAAATTCAATTGTAATTGTCATATCAAATCCGCTTGATGCTATGGTAACTTTGTTCCAAAAAATTAGCGGTTTCCCAACTCATCAGGTTATGGGACAATCTGGGGTCCTGGATTCATCCCGCTTTGCAACTTTTATTGCGTGGGAGCTTGGGGTCTCTGTAAAAAATCTAAATGCCATTGTTTTAGGTGGACATGGTGATACAATGGTTCCTCTTGTCAGATATGCAAATGTTAATGGTATCCCTGTTATGGAACTGCTCGAAAGAAAATATAATGATACACAAAAAGCAAAAGAAGTAATGGATGCTATTGTTCAACGTACAAAAATGGCTGGCGGTGAAATTGTAAAATTATTAAAAACAGGTTCAGCATTTTATTCACCTGCCGCTGCTGCTGTTGCTATGGCTAAGTCAATTTTAAATGATGAAAACAGAGTTCTTCCGACATGTGCTTATTTAACAGGTCAATATGGGATCGATGGCTATTATGTAGGTGTACCTGCCGTATTAGGAAAAAACGGAGTAGAAAAAGTTGTTGAGTTATCTTTAAATGAAGAAGAAACTGCAATGCTTAATAATTCTGTTAATGCAGTTAAATCTCTTATTGCAGATATGGAAAGACTGGGTTTTTAAATATTAATTTTTGAATAAGTATATTTTATCGGTCTCAGAATCGTAAACTAATGCTATACTAATATAAATAAGGAAAATACTTAGTAACAATGAGTATTAAAATGTTAACAACTGCAGGAGAAAAAATATATCTCCTGCAGTATTAATTCATAATTATAATTTAACAATATCCTAATAAGTTAGAGTACAATTTTTTAACTAAAAATAAATCTAATTTATTATAGGTAAGTAAATTAAAAATATATGCTTAATTTAATAGCCTATTTTAATTGTTTTTAGCTCCTTCTTTTATCCATGTTCTAATACCTTGAATTTGATTCTTTGTTAATGGCCATCTACCTACAGGAGGCATGGGATTTGTCCCTCTTCCTTCTATAGCCCATACCAATTTACTATTATCAGGTAGTCCAGGGGCTACTATTAAATAATCTGCTATGGTATTATAATAATTTGTTAAACTTAGACCACCAGCTAAATCTCTATCGTTATGACAACCTGCATAATTACATTTTGCATCAAATATGGGTTGAATGTGCTGCGAGTAGCTTACATTTGATGATGGTATAATTTTATTGTCAAGATCTTCTTGTGTGATTGTATCATCACATTTAACTATTAGTATAGTGCAAAAAGCAATTATTAAAAATAAACTAATAAATCTTTTCTTTGTCATAAGTATTTTTTAAATATTTCATTCAAAATATATTTTTAATAATATTTGAATTCAATCATATAAATTAATTTATATTACCAAACAGCTCTATTTTTATGTATTTCAATATTTGACATAATTTAGTTCCTTTTTCTATTTTTACAATCGATATTTGGGGCTGTAGCTCAGTTGGGAGAGCACTACAATGGCATTGTAGGGGTCGAGAGTTCGAATCTCTCCAGCTCCACAAATAAACCCCAATGTTCAAAAACTCCTTATTATCGAACATTTCATTATTTATTTAAGTGATTTTAATTGTTGTGAATTGGATTTTAATTGATTAGTTTTTTATTGAACAAAATTATAAATCGAAGGGGAGCATATGCCATCCATCCCTACTAATGTAGAATTCTTCAATTTGTTATTTCATAATCATCCTTTGCCAATGTGGATTTATGATATAAAATCACTTGAATTCCTTGAAGTAAATAATGCCGCTATTAGTAAGTATGGTTATTCAAGAAGACAATTTATGTCAATGACAATTAAGGATATAAGACCAAAAGAAGACATACCAAATTTAATTCAGAATGTAAAAAGTAAAAGACCCAAGTTACAGTATTCAGGAATATGGAGGCATAAATTAAAAAATGGAAATATTATATATGTTGATATTGTATCTCATGAAATAAATTATAAAGATAGAAAAGCTGTGCTGGTGATGGCAAAAGATGTTTCTAACGAGGTATTATTAAATCAAAGATTAGAAAAATTAAATCACTTATATTCTTTTTTAAGTGATGTAAACCAGACAATAGTAAGAGTTAAAGATCAGAAAAAATTATTTGACAAAATCTGTAGACTATCCTACGAAAATGCAAAACTTTTATGCTGGATTGGACTTTTAAAAAATAACATTCTTGAAATCTCAGCTTTTAAGGGTTTATCAAAAAAAACAATAAAAGAAATTACCGATTTATTTAACGATAATTATCATAAAGCAATATTAAAAAAACTTAAAAGTAATAAGAAAATTATAATAATAAACGATTTGAATCATGCTTCCAAAGATTTGCAGTTCTATAAAAAATTGAATATCAATTCAATTGCATTTTTACCAATAGTTGTTTCAGAACAGCTTGTAGGTTTAATTGCTCTGAATTCATTTACATCGAATTATTTTGGTGAAGATGAAATAAAATTATTCAAAGAATTAGCAAGCGATGTTTCTTTTGCTATTAATTTTATAAAAAAAGATTTAGAAAAGAAAAAAGCTGAGGAATTATTCCATTTAAACGCAGAACTTTATATGAATTTATTTGAAACTTCTCCAGTAGGAATTATACTTGAGGATATTAATGGTAATATAATTGATGTGAACAAAAAGTTTTGCCAGATAATGGGTTATTCAAGAGATGAATTACTGCAAATGAATGTGAGAGAATTTCAAAGCTCAAATAATATTAAACATGTAGAAGAAAATATTAGAAAATTACTTGCCGGAGAAATTCTGGATATTGATGTAACATCTTTAAAGAAAGATAGAAAACCTATTTGGGTTCATCTTGTAGAAAGGAAAGTAAAATTACCTGATGGACAGACAGCAATATTATCAATAGCAGAAGATATAACTGAAAGAAAAAGAACTTTGAAATTACTAGAAGAAAGTGAAGAAAGGTTTCGTTTACTATTTGAAAATTCAACCATTGGTCTTTATAGAACTACACCTGATGGAAAAATATTATTGGCAAATAAAACACTTGTTGATATGCTTGGTTTTTCATCATTCGAAGAATTATCAGAAAGAAATTTAGCAATGAATGGTTTTCAAGCGCCTTATAATAGAAAAATGTTTATTGATAGAATTGAGAAGGAAGGTGTTATAAAGGGTATAGAATCTGCATGGAAAAGGAAAGATGGGTCAGTTATCTACGTTAGAGAAAGTGCACGAGCTGTAAAAGATGCTCGTGGTAATACTTTATATTATGATGGTACAGTTGAAGATATAACTGAGTTAAACAAAATTCATAATGAACTAATCGAAGCAAAAAATAAAGCAGAATCAGCAAATAAACTTAAAGATGCCTTTATAGCAAATATATCTCATGAAATAAGAACACCTTTGAATGGAATACTTGGAATGATAAGCCTGATTAAGGACTCTTTCGAAAAATATATTGGGGAAGAAGAAGAACAATATTTTGTAAGCATCGATAATTCAAGCAGAAGAATTATAAGAACCATAGATATGATCTTAAATTATTCCAGATTACAAATAGGTGAATTTCCTATAGACAGAAAAAGAACTAATATTACATCAATAATAAACAACTTGGTTCTTGAATTTTTATCAGCTGCAAAATTGAAAAATATCGAACTTATATTTGAAAATAAATTAGATGAGGTTTTTTTGATTGTTGATGAATATTCTTTTACACAAACAATTTCTAATTTGATAGATAATGCAGTTAAATATACAAAAAATGGTTATGTGAAAGTTATACTTGAAAAAAATGAAAATGATGAAGTATTGGTAAAAATAAAAGATACTGGAATTGGAATTAGCAAGGAATATCAGAAACAAATCTTTGAGCCTTATATTCAGGAAGAAATGGGATATGGTCGGGCTTATGATGGAGTTGGACTTGGATTAGCATTAGTTAAAAAATTTGTAGAACTCAATAATGCAGAAATTTCCTTAGAAACAAAAAAAGGAAAAGGAACAACTTTTACAATTAAATATGGGAAATCGTTATATAATTAATAGCCTAATTTTTTTATTATCTGTGAAATTTGTTCAGTAGCTTCCTGTAATTGTCTTAGTTTAGTTTCCAATTTATAAATTTTGAATGATTCGATTGATTCTTTGCCACCAAGCAACCAGTTTATGTCGCAACCTAATCTTAAAAGCTTAGACAATATTTTAGCCCCAGGTTCTCTTTTACCACTAACGTATTGTTGCAACTGTTGTGGTGAAACATTCATTGCTTCAGCAAGTTTTTTTAATTTACCAAATCTTTTTTTTGCAAAAATTCTAATTCGCTCACCAATCCGATATTGATTTTCCTCAGTGAATAAATCAAGATCTTCTTCATAAGTGTTTTCAAATAAGTTTAATTCAAATTGATAATCATCTATAACTTCTTTGATCTTCTTATAAAGTTCATCATCAAGCGGTGTAGGCTCATTCAGCAGATAATTTAATATTTGGGTTTTAATTCCAATTTTTTCAGCAATGTAACTTAATTTCAAACCATATGTGTGTATCAAGTATTTTATTTCTTCTTGCTTTGTCATTTTATCTTATATTCAATCAGCACATGTATAAAATAGTAAAATTTAACTAAATTATTAATCTTTTAATTAATCTTTTTTGAAAATGAATTAATAATATTTGAAGAATAAAAAAGTTTTATGATAGAAATTATTTCAATATTTTAGTTTTATGAAATTGTTTTCTCTAAACAGCGACCATAAATATATTTTAAGGCTTGCATTACCAGCGATTGCAGGGTTATCAACACAGATGATAGTATCTCTGGTTGATACTGCCATGGTTGGACGCCTTCCAGAAGCCAAATATAATCTTGCGGCGATGGGAATTGGAGTTTTTGCAACTTGGGCTGTTGTTAGCTTTTTTTCCAGTTTGGCAACAGGAACACATGTTTTGATCGCACGTAGATTTGGTGAAAAAAAATATGAGGAATGTGGTAAAGTTTTAAATACTTCTTTGCTTTTGTCATTATTAATAGGAACGATAACTAGTTTATTGGTTGTTCTTTTTGCAAATGATATTGCTGATTTTTTTGCTGTTGATAAAAAAGTTGGGTTTTATGCAGGAGAGTATTTGCACTATAGATTTTTAGGTATTCCATTTTTTCTTATGACGGTTTCTTATAGAGGATTTTATTTTGGCATCGGAAGAACCAGAGTATTTATGTATTCTGGAGTTATAGCAAATTTTTTGAATATAGTTTTTAATTATATTTTAATTTATGGTGCATTTGGAATTAAAGGTATGGGTTTAGCTGGTGCAGGCTTAGGATCAACACTGGCAACAATTTGTGATGCTTTTTTTTATTTGGGAGTATCATTAATCCCTTCTTACCGACACAGGTATAAACATTTTAGAAATTTTGCATTTATTAAAAATATAGCCACATCAATTATCAGGATTTCTTTACCTGTTTCGTTTCAGAATGTTTTTATTTTGATCGGATTTCTAAGTTTTATCTCTATAACTGGATTTATTGGTACACTTGAACAGGCTGCCAGCAACATTGTATTTTCATCTTTGTTAATAACCCTGATGCCTTGCTTTGGTTTTGGAATTGCTGTTCAAACTTTAGTGGGTAACAGTTTAGGACGTGGCGAAATAAGACTTGCCAAGCATTATGGATTCGAAACGAGTAGATTGGCTACATTTTATACTTTATTTATTGGTTCTATTTTCATTTTTATTCCCAAATCGATTTTAATTCTTACAACAAACGATTTTAGAGTTATTGATACGGCAGTGCCTGCTTTAAGAATTGCAGGATTTGGCCAGATTTTTTATTCTTTTGGTGTTGTTCTTGCAAATGGATTACAAGCAGCTGGTAAAACATTTTTTGTAATGATAGCAGAAGTGATATCTAATTGGTTTGTTTTTGTACCAATTGCATTTCTACTTGGAGTGGTTTTTAATTTAGGATTGATTGGAGCATGGCTTGCTTTGCCATTTTATGTTATCCTGTATGCAGGAATTATATTTATTAAATTTCATTTTGGGAATTGGGATGGATACAAAAAAGTTTAATAATACTTGACAAAATAATTACTGTAAGATATATTGCTTAAGTAAAAATTATGACTAATCATAAAATTAAAATATTACTATTTACTTTATTTACTCTTTCAGTTATTGCTTACGGAGGGGCACAATTAATTTATTTTACTGCAACGAGTAAAGATGGTAACGTAATACTCGAATGGAAAGCTGCTTCAGAAACAAATCTTGATTATTACGTAGTTGAAAGAGCAAATGCTTCAGGTAATTTTATTCCACTTGCACGTATAGAACCCCGCTCAGATAAAACTTACGAATTCATTGATCAATCTGCTTTTAAATCTTCTGATGCTGTTTATATTTATCAATTAAAAATCGTTGATAAGCATGGCACGGTGACTTATTCTGCTAAAGTTTCAATAGCTCATAGTGTATCAAGCGTTAAAAGAACATGGGGAAGCATAAAAGCCTTATTCCGTTAGTCTCAAACTATTTCTTACCAGATTATTTCCTTTAATATATGTTAAATACAACCTTACCTATTTATTTAGCTTCGAAATCTCTCAGAAGAAAAAAATTATTAAAACAAGTTGGAATTAACTTTAAAACTGTTAATATAGATTATGAAGAAGAAATTTTAAATGGAGAACATCCTATTGCTACTGTTAAGAGACTGGCAAAACATAAATTTAATGAAGCAATAAAAAAAATTAACAGGGGGATTGTAATAACGGCTGATACAATTGTTGTAATTAATAATAAAATTATTGGAAAACCGGTCAACGAAAGAGACGCATTTAATATTCTTAAAATGTTGAGTGGCAAAACTCACATTGTCTATACAGGTTTTGTTGTAGGCAATATTTCGAATAATAAAATAGTAATTGATTACGAAAAAACTGAAGTTACATTTAGAAAAATTTCTGATGACGAAATAAGAGAATACATTTCTACTGGTAGCCCTATGGATAAAGCTGGGGCATATGGGATACAGGACGATTATGGAGCTGTATTTGTTAAAAGAATAAATGGTTGTTATTATAATGTGGTGGGATTACCTATCTCAAAAGTTTATAAAGCTCTTCTAAAAGTTTTGTAAAATCCTTGTCTTAAATGTATTGTTGTTTTTGAATTTAATTTATTCTTAATAATTTTGAATAAGATAATTAGTTTAATTATCACTTAATTAATCTGGAGTATTAATGGCAAAGTACAAAAAAATTATAGTTCCTTCCGAAGGAGAAAAAATTTCAATCAAAGATGGAAAACTTTCGGTGCCAGATAATCCTATTATTCCTTTTATAGAAGGAGATGGAACAGGCCCAGATATCTGGTTTGCATCCAAAATGGTATTTGATGCTGCTATTGAAAAAGCTTACGGTGGCAAAAAGAAAATTATCTGGATGGAGATCTATGCTGGTGAAAAAGCTGTAAAAACATATGGTAAAAATCAATGGTTACCAAAAGAAACACTCGAAGCAATCAAAGAATTTATTGTGGCAATTAAAGGCCCTCTTACAACTCCTGTGGGAGGAGGAATCAGAAGTTTAAATGTTACATTAAGACAAGAACTCGACCTTTTTGCTTGTGTAAGACCGGTTAAGTATTATTCAGGCACTCCAAGTCCAGTTAAAAGACCTCAAGATTTAGATGTTATAATATTCCGTGAAAATACTGAAGATGTTTATGCCGGAATAGAATTTAAATCTAATTCGAAAGAAGCAGTTGCTTTAATTAATTACATCAATAAAAAATTTGATAAAAATATTAGACCGGATTCAGGTATTGGAGTTAAACCAATGAGTAAATTTGGTACGGAAAGATTGGTTAGAAAAGCAATCGAATATGCAATAGAAAATAAAAGAAAAAGTGTAACACTTGTACATAAAGGGAATATAATGAAATTCACAGAAGGTTCCTTTAAAGAATGGGGATACGAAACCGCAAAAAAATATTTTAGTGATGTAATTATTACTGAAGAAGAACTGACAAAATCATATAATGGTCAGCTCCCCGGTGGTAAAATTTTAATTAAGGATCGAATTGCCGATAGCATGTTCCAGCAAGTATTATTAAGGCCTGATGAATACGATGTTATTGCAACCCCTAATTTAAATGGTGATTATTTATCTGACGCATGTGCTGCACAGGTAGGTGGACTCGGAATTGCTCCAGGTGCAAATATGAGTTACTACCATGCTGTATTTGAAGCTACACACGGAACTGCTCCAAAATATGCTGGTCTCGATAAAGTTAACCCTGGATCTGTAATTTTATCTGGTGTAATGATGTTAAATTATTTAGGATGGAAAAAAGCTGCTCGCTTAATAGAAAAAGCACTAAGCAAGACAATTAGAGCAAAAAAAGTTACATATGATTTTGCCAGATTGATGAAGGGTGCAACTGAGTTAAGTTGTTCTGATTTTGCAAGAGAAATTGTAAAAAATATGGATTAAACATTAATAAGAGCAAGAGCAGGATTTTTCATGATTGACTGAATTTTCTGCTCTTGCTTTTTATTTATTATTTAATCTAAAAATATTACTTCTTTTAGTCAGATCTTAAACTACTCAAAAATTCCTGATTTTCTCACTATTGATTTATAATTATTAATTTTAATAAAATTTTCTAATTATTAGTTATTTTATAATTGTTTTTAATAATAATTTAATGGTATAAGTTTTGTTTAGGTAATTGGCTTTTTTATAATTTTGTAATAAATCGAAGGGATTGAAAGCAATGTCTGAAGAAAAATTGAAATTAGAAGATCTTCTGGGAAATATCCAGAGAACAGATGATTACAATAGAATCGATTACGTGGCTATCATTGGTGGTGGAGTGATGGGACAGGGGATAGCACACACAATTTCAGCCGCTGGGATTGATGTAGTTATAATTGAAAAAAATGAAGAAAGAATTGAAAAATCTCAAGAGAGCCTAAAAGCTTCGTTGGAAAGAGAAATTGCCCGATGGGCAATGACTCAAAGCGAAATGAAATCAATTCTTTCAAGAATTAAATGGACTACTGACAAGAATGATATACCTGAATGCGATCTGATTATAGAAGCTGTGGATGAGAATTATGAATTAAAGAAAAAAATATTTAAAGAATTAGATGAAATTGCTAAACCACAAACTATTTTTATATCAAATACTTCAACACTAAGTTTAACAAAAATTGCTGAAGTAACTAATAGAAAAGATAAAATTATTGGGATGCATTTTCTCAATCCTGTTCCGAAAGTTCCACTTGTTGAATTAGTACGAGCACTCGATACATCTGACAAAACGGTTGAAATAATTAAAAAATTTGCTGCACGTATTGGTAAAACCCCAGTTGAAGTTTATGAATATCCAGGGTTTGTTACAACTCGAGCTATAGTTCCTTTATTGAATGAAGCAATGCACATTTTATTGGAAGATATTGCTTCAGCAAAAGATATTGATACAGCAATGAAACTTGGATATAATTTCCCTATGGGTCCACTTGAAATGGCTGATACTATGGGTTTAGATGAAGTTCTTGCATGGATGGAAACACTGTGGCATAGCCTGGGTGAACCACGTTACAGACCATGTCCAATTCTTCGTAAACTTGTTCGTGAAAGGAAATTAGGTAAAAAAACTGGGGAAGGATTTTTTAAATACGATTCAGAAGGCAAAATTATTTCTTAATAAAAGAGGATTTTATGAAAGTTTTAGTTTTAAATTGCGGTAGCTCATCTATTAAATATCAGTTTATAGATACTACAACTCAAATCGCTTTAGCAAAAGGTATGGTTGAACGAATTGGAATGTCTAGTGCGGTTTTGACACATATTCCTTATGGAAAAGAAAAAATTAGAATTGTAGGAGAAATATTAGATCATATGATCGCTATTGAATATGTGATTGCTGTATTGCTTAGTCCTAACCATGGTGTAATAAAAGATAAAAAAGAAATTGATGCTGTTGGTCATCGAGTTGTACATGGTGGTGAAACGTTTTCAGGTTCTGTACTTATAACAGATGAAGTTATGAATGCAATAAAGGAAAATATTGAATTAGCACCACTTCACAATCCCCCGAATATTAAAGGGATCTTAGCTGCAAAAGAACATCTTCCAAATACACCTCAAGTTGGTGTATTCGATACTGCGTTTCATGTTAAAATGCCACCAAAAGCTTACCTATATGGTATTCCATATGAACTTTATAGAAAATATAAAATACGTCGTTATGGATTTCATGGAACTTCCCATCGTTATGTTTCTGAAAGAGCTGCTAACTTGCTAGGTAAACCAATTGAAGAATTAAAAATTATTACTGCTCATTTAGGCAATGGATGTTCTATGGCTGCTGTTAATGGTGGTAAATCTATTGATACAACAATGGGATTTACTCCGCTTGAAGGTCTTATTATGGGGACAAGAAGTGGAGATATTGACCCTTCAATAATTCTTTATATCATGGCAAAAGAAGGTCTATCACTCTCAGAAGCAAATACGCTTTTAAATAAACACAGCGGTTTAATTGGAATAAGTGGTGAAAGCAGCGATATGCGTGAAATTGAACAGGCCGTAAACGAAGGGAATAAGAAAGCTAAAAATGCTTTTGATGTTTTTACTTATAGAATTAAAAAATATATAGGAGCTTATACTGCTGCTATGAACGGGCTTGATGCATTGGTGTTTACAGGAGGTATAGGTGAAAATTCTGTTATGGTTCGAAAAGAAGTGTGCTCTAATATGGATTATCTTGGAATTAAAATAGATGAGGTTAAAAACGAAAACGTAGATGGTGAATGCTTAATCTCTGCTGACGACTCAAAAGTAAAAGTCTTTAGAATCGCTACAAATGAAGAATTAGTTATTGCACTGGATACTGAAAAAATTGTTAACGAACAATTTAACTTTGTTAAGGTATAAAAATAAATTAATGATTCACCTTTTGTATTTTAGGGTCACTAATCTGTAGTGACCCTTTTATTTTATTCTTTTTATCGAGTTATTTCTTTATTAAATTTATCTCTAAATTTCTGAGTTTTAATTGAAAATAATTGTTGTAAACATTAAGTATTTTGGAGATTTAATTATTATTACTCCTGCGTTAAAAGCTCTCAGATTATCATATCCAGATGCCGAGATATCAGTTCTTGTAAGAGAAGAATATAAGGAAGTTTTGAAATATAATCCTTACATAAATTCAATACTGACCTTTAATCCAGAAATCAAAGGAAGTAAGAAATTAAAAGCATTAATTGAGGGAATAAAGCTTATATTAAGAATCCGAAAAGAGAAATTTGATATTTTCGTCGCAATGCATCCTGGTGATAGAATTGCAATACTTGCATGGTTTTCAAAAGCAAAAATAAGGATAGCACCCGGCAAACAAACTTTATCTTTTTTATTCAATAAACATGTAGATGTTTATGAAGATACAATAAGTTATATGGAGTATTATAATAAAATAATCTCTGCTCTTAATATAATTGTTGAATCAGACCAAACAGAATTTTATATAACTGAAAAAGAAATAAAGTGGGCTGAAAATTTTTTTATTGATAATAAATTAATTGATAAAAAAATTATTTGTATTCATCCGGGTGCAAGTGAACCCTCCAAGATCTGGAAGAAAGAAAATTTTATAAAATTATTAAAACAACTTCAGAGCAAAGATTTAATGATTTTAATTATTTGTGGACCACAGGATAATGAAATTGTTAGTCAGATAAAAAAAGAGATTAATGATGAAAAAGTAACTTTCTATTATTCTGATAGTATACTTAAAACAGCAGCATTAATTAAAAAGTCTTTACTATTAATTACTCACGATACTGGAACTCGTCACTTAGCAGTTGCCTTAAAAATTCCTGTAGTTGCTTTACTCCCTGACGATAATATTAAGTGCTGGAATTTCTATACTGAAAATGATAAGCATTATTATCTTGTGGGGAAAAGATTTAAAGATGGTAAAGAATCTTATCTTGGCAATATTTCTCCTGATGAAGTTTATAATAAAGTTTTTAAAGAAATCAATCTATGTTAGATAATATTAAAAATATTCTTGTGATAAAGTGGGGGGCACTTGGAGATTTAGTTGCGAGTACTTCAGCAATAAAAACTATTAGAGATAATTTCCCTGATTCATACATTACGCTATTAACAAACAAATTGATGAGCCAAATTATTCCACCTGGATTTCTTGTTGACGAACATGTTTTTATTAATACAGACAGAAATAAAATTAAAGATTCGTTCCTGAAACAATTAGGATTAATCATTAAATTAAGAAAAAGAAAATATGATCTTGCAATTAATTTAAGGTGGACATCAGAGAGGGCTGCATTAATTACTTATTTGAGTGGTGCGAAAGAAAGAGTAAGTAGTGGACCAAAAAAATTATTGAATTTATATACGATTAAATTAGAACATCCCAAAGGGAGATATCATGAAATTCACAGAAATCTTGGTATCGTGAAATCCTTAGGATGCAAAGTATACGATGAAAATCCTGTTGTCCATATTTCAGAAAATGAACAAATATTTGCGGATAATTTTTTTAAGGAAAATAATTTAAGTAAAATCAAAACAATATGTATTCATCCCGGAGCAAGTAAACCAATAAGAGCATGGATGCCTGAAAGATTTGCGGAAATTGCTAAGCTATTAATTAAAAATTTTGATGTAAAAATTCTATTAACCTGGGGGAAAGGTGAAGAAGATTTAGTGCAATCAATTTTTTCACGAATAAATAATAATGTAATTATTTCTCCAAAAACCGAAACTATAGGTAAATTAGCAGCTTTAATTAAAAATTCAGGTCTGTTTTTTTCAAATTGTACGGGACCGATGAATGTTTCTGTTGCAGTTAAAACACCAACAATAGCATTACTTGGTTCTTCTCATCCATTAGATTGGGGGGCATATGGTAATATTCATGTTAATATTAAATCACCTCTTGATCTTGAACATTATTCAGAAGAAGACGAACGAAAAGCTATGGAAGAATTAACTGTAGATCATGTCTGGGAAATTATAAAAAGGAAATATTCTGAAATTGTACGAATGGGTAATTAATGATTGGTGAAATTGCCGCGCTTATAACTGCACTTCTCTGGTCCTGTACCTCGATAGTATTTACAGAAGCATCGAGAATAGTTGGTTCTTTTTATATAAATTTTACAAGATTAATAATTGCTGTAATCTTTCTTGCATTAACAGTGTTAATATTCAGAATAAATATTAATTTATCATTTGTGCAGATTGTAAATTTAGCTTTAAGTGGAATTATTGGTCTTGTAATTGGTGATACATTTTTATTTAAAGCATTCCAATCTATTGGTGCAAGATTAAGTATGTTGATAATGTCTTTAGCTCCGGGAATTTCTGCTATTTTAGCTTATATTTTTTTGGGAGAAAGAATTTCTTTAATTGGCATAATTGGAATGTTTATAACAATTTTAGGAATAAGTATTGTAATATTGAATCGAAAGGAAAACCCAGCTTCATCTTATAAGATAGATTACATAGGAATTTTTTATGCAATCATGGGTTCAATAGGCCAGGCTGTAGGTTTAATATTTGCAAAAAATGCTTTTAACGAATCTTCCATCAACGGATTTTTGGCAGCATTTATAAGAATTAGTTCAGCGGTATTGATAATGTATCCTTTGTTTTTCTTTATAACTGGATTGAAAAATCCATTAAAAATTTTCAGAAAAAATAGCGGAGCTTTGATATTAACAATTATTGGTTCTATTATAGGTCCATTTTTAGGTATTACATTTAGTTTAATATCAATTGCTCATACAAAAGTTGGTATTGCATCCACATTAATGTCGACAGTACCAATTATTATGTTACCACTTGTCAAATTTTATTATAATGAGAGCTTATCAAAGAGATCAATAATTGGAGCATTCCTTGCAGTTGGGGGAATTGCACTGTTATTTTTAAAGTAACTTAGTGACAAATTTATAAGTTGATTTAATAAAATATTCATTAAAGAGTTAATACTTTTTCATTATTAAATTTTATTAATTTTGATATAAAAAATTAATGGAGATTAACATGAGGTTCAGCTTAAATATAGATCATGTTGCAACTTTAAGAAATGCACGTGCAGAAATACAACCCGATCCAGTTACATTTGCTCTAATGGCAGAACAATTTGGAGTAGATGGAATTGTTGTGCATCTAAGAGAAGATAGAAGACATATTAACGAACGTGATGTAAGACTACTACGTGAATTAATAACTACGAAACTTGATCTTGAAATGGCAGCTGTTGAAGAAATAATTCAAATAGCTTGCAGTGTTCAACCTGAATTAGCAACTATAGTACCAGAAAAACGACAGGAACTTACAACAGAAGGTGGTATAAATGTAATTGATAATATAAACCATCTCAGAGAAACAATAGAAAGATTACACGAAGCAGATATTGCTGTATCTCTTTTTATTGCACCGGATATTAATCAAATAGATGCTGCAGCAGAAATAAATGCTGACTTTATTGAAATTCATACTGGTAACTATGCAAATGCAATTAGTGAAGAAGATATATTTGATGAACTTGAAAAAATTAGAATAGCTGCAAAACATGCCAAGAAGTTAGGATTAGGAGTAAATGCAGGGCACGGATTGAATTATATAAATATGAAGGAACTTATAGCTATTAAAGAAATTGATGAAGTTAGTATTGGTCATGCAATAATTGCTCGTTCTGTTTTTGTAGGGATTGAAAAAGCAGTAAAGGAGATGATCGAAATTATACGTAATGCCAAATAGATATTTTAGGATTTGACTTGACTCTTAAAAGTAAATTAGAATATCATTATAAATTCTTCAATAAAAAAAATATTTCACCTGACCCTGTTGATTTTTTACATCTTTACAATAACTACTATGATATTGAAATATCAGGCATAATTTCATCAGTTTTTGCTTTTGGGAATGTAAAACAAATAAATCGAATCCTTAACCAATTGCATTTACTAATGAACAATAGACCATATGATTTTGTAATGAATTTCAATTATAAATCTGAAAAAAATTTATTTAAGGGTATAATTCATAGATTTTATTCTTCTGATGATATTGCAAAATTATTTTATATACTCAATAAGATTTATATAACATATAAATCAATGAAATACTTCTTCCTTTTATATTATTTCTCTGACGATAGAAATCTTAAGAATTCTATCTCTTTTTTTTCAAGAAATTTATTGGGGATACTCGACTCAAAAGATAAAAATTCAGCAATAAAATTTATGTTCCCAGATCCATTAAAAGGCAGTGCATGTAAAAGAATGAATTTATTTTTAAGATGGATGGTAAGAAAAGATGATATCGATTTAGGTTTATGGCGTGAGATTCCAACATCAAAATTGGTAATTCCCATCGATACTCATGTTGCAAGAATTTGTAAAAGTTTAGGATTAACAAAAAGGAAAAACATTTCTTGGAATATGGCAGAAGAAATTACAGAAAATTTAAAAAAATTTGATTCTGAGGATCCAGTAAAATATGATTATGCAATCTGCCACATTGGAATAGAAAAGATGAGATTTTAAAATTTATTATTGCTCAAAGAAACTTACATAATTATCTTGCTATTAAAATTTTTTATTAATCATTCTGGAGTGATAAATGGCCGAACAAAAAAAATTTGTTCCTTTTGTTTCATCGGAAACAAACATGGCGGAATTTACAGTCCGAGCATTAGTTATCGGATTAATAATGTCTGTTGTACTGGGAGCAGCTAATGCATATCTCGGATTAAAAGCTGGTATGACAATAGCTGCAACTTATCCTGCAGCAGTAATTGGAATGGCATTATTAAAATTGATGAAAGGAACCATACTCGAAGAAAACTTTGCTCGTACAGTTGGTTCGATTGGCGAATCTATAGCAGCAGGAGCAATTTTTACGATTCCTGCATTTTATATTGCAGGTATATGGATCAAATTTGATACTTTAAGTAATTATTTAATTTCAACTGCTATAATGTTTGTTGGTGGTGTGCTTGGTATTATGTTTGTAGCATTGTTAAGAAGGGTTATGGTAGAAGATGCAGAGCTACCATTTCCTGAATCCGTAGCTGCTTCAGAAATTCATAAAGCCGGGAGAGGTGGAGGAACAGGTGCTAAATTTTTATTTACTGCTATGGGAGTAGGTGCACTTATACAGGCGCTCGGTCAGTTAAAATTCTTTGCAACAACTTGGGAAAAATTCATAAGCTTTTCAAAGTCGATCATAAATTTGAAATCTGCAGGTTCAGCTACTGCACAAGGTGGAATGTTGTTAAGTTCACCCGGTGTTAGTCCTGCATATATTGGAGTTGGATATATTATTGGACTTAAATTGGCTTCTTTGAATTTTAGTGGTGGATTATTGGCTTGGGGTTTATTTGTTCCTATTATTCTTTATTTCCTTTCTCCTGAATTAATCCAACAACATCAGACAATAAATCAAGGAATGAATCCTACAGAACATGATTGGATTGTATGGTCTCAAATGATATGGAGATATATTGTTCGTCCTATTGCAATTGGGGGAATGTTAATAAGTGCAGGATATACATTATTTAGAATGAGGAAAAGTCTTGCTACTGGTTTACAGCGCTCAATAAGCGATGTTAAAAAAGCTGCAAAAGGAGAACATACTACAGAAAGAATTGATCAGGATCTAAATTTCAAGTGGGTAATAACAGGGGTGATTTTTGCAGCAGTGATGACTTTTTTGATTTACAATTACTTTGCTCAGGATTTATTTGCTGCACTTGTAGCAACACTTGTTATGATTATTGCTGGATTTTTCTTTGCTGCTGTTTCTGGTTATCTGGTTGGAATTATTGGTTCAAGCAATAACCCCATTAGTGGTTTAACTTTATCGACCTTAATTGTGGCAGCTCTTTTGATGGTCGCTTTAGGTATGACTGGTAAACAGGGGGTAGCTTCAGTTCTTGGTGTTGCAGCTGTTGTTTGTGTTTCTGCGGCAGTAGCAGGTGAAATGTTACAAGACTTAAAAGTTGGGCATATCTTAGGTGGAACCCCATGGAAAATGCAATTGGGAGATATTATCGGTGTTGCTTTGGCATCAGTAGTTATGTTCTTACCTCTTATGATATTACATCAGGGGGATGTTAATGCTGGTAAAATGGCTATTCCTCCTTACGAAGGCGGATTTGGAAGTCCTAAACTTGCTGCTCCTCAAGCCGGTCTGATGGCATTGCTCTCTCAGGGAATTGTTAAAGGTGATATGGCATGGCCTTTAATAATTTTGGGCATGGTTATGGGATTTGGTTTTATACTTATGCAGGTCAGAAGTCCTATGCTTGTATCTGTAGGAATGTATCTTCCACTTGAAACTACTTTTGCAATTTTTATTGGAGGAATTGTTAAAGGTATAGTTGATAAAATAAGTACAATCAGAAAATTTAATGAAGCACAAAAATCAAGAGTTGAAAATACAGGAGTTCTGGTTGCTGCCGGATTAATTGCAGGCGAAGCATTGATTGGACTTTTTTTTGCTGCATTTGCATTTTTTGAAATACAATTATTTTCGATCTTTATATATCCGTCTTTTTATATAAGCTTATTAGTATTTGTTTTCATTGCCTGGTATTTAATTAAGATCCCTATTAAAAATGCAGGAAAGGCAGACGAACCAGCTCCACCAACAGTTTCATTGTAATTTTTTGAACGGGGCTGATTAAATGATTTTTTTAATCAGCCCTTACGTTTTATTTTTTGAGGGAAAGTCTTTCATGGAAAAATCAATCTTCTGGGGCTGTATTATAATTCTATAATTCTTTCAAGTTGAAAAAATCTTTAAATTTAATTATTCTATTGTTCTAAGGGAATAGAATAATAGCAAAGATAAATTCGAACTCTATAGAGATTGTTTATTTAATTTCACTTAAAAAAATTATTAAGTATAGTGCATTGAATAACTAAATTTTATGCTTTATA